>Ga0180216_1000985_pt1 | contig 26851 bp, 18 predicted proteins | sample eDN3rd37CBELigMG_FD_128879 | JGI IMG/M metagenome (GOLD analysis project Ga0180216, IMG submission 128879) | Enriched Miracle-Growth compost microbial communities from Emeryville, California, USA - eDNA 3rd pass 37_C BE-Lig MG (version 2)... ... | reverse complement strand
ATGGGCGTGCGCACGCCGTTGCGGTCGCCGAGATAGATGTTGTCGCCCATGCCGATCTCGTCGCCGTAATAGATGATCGGCGTACCGGGCATCGACATCAGGATCGAGTTCATCAGTTCGATCTTGCGCCGGTCGTTGTCCATCAGCGGCGCGAGGCGCCGGCGGATGCCGAGATTGATACGGGCGCGGGGATCGGACGCGTAAGTGGACCAGAGATAGTCGCGCTCGGCGTCGGTGACCATTTCGAGCGTCAGCTCGTCGTGATTGCGCAGGAACATCGCCCACTGGCAGTTGTCGGGGATTTCCGGCGTCTGCCGCATGATGTCGGTGATGGGGAAGCGGTCTTCCTGCGCGATGGCCATGTAGATCCGCGGCATCAGCGGGAAGTGATAGGCCATGTGGCACTCGTCACCTTCGCCGAAATACTGCTGCACGTCCTCCGGCCACTGGTTGGCTTCCGCGAGCAGCACCTTGCCCGGCGCGTACTCGTCGAGCGCGGCGCGCAGGCGCTTGAGCACCGCATGGGTCTCGGGCAGGTTCTCGTTGTTGGTGCCCTCGCGCTCGCAGAGATAAGGCACGGCATCCAGGCGGAAGCCGTCGACGCCGGCATCGAGCCAGCGCTTCATCACCTGCTGCACGGCGCTCACGACGCGCGGATTGTCGAAGTTCAGGTCGGGCTGGTGCGAGAAGAAGCGGTGCCAGTAGAAGGCCTGCGCTTCGGCATCCCAGCTCCAGTTCGACTTCTCGGTGTCGGTGAAGATGATGCGCGTGCCCTGGTATTTGCGGTCCGTATCGCTCCAGACGTACCAGTTGCGGGCGCTCGAGCCCTTCGGGCTGCGCTTGGCGCGCTTGAACCAGGGATGCTGGTCCGAGGTGTGGTTGACGACGAGCTCGGTGATGACGCGCAGGTCGCGGCGCTTGGCCTCGAGCATGAAACGGCGGAAGTCGCGCATCGTGCCGAACGAGGGATTGATGTCGCCGTAATCGGCGATGTCGTAGCCGTCGTCGCGGCCGGGGCTCGGATAGAACGGCAGCAGCCACAGCGTGGTGACGCCGAGATCGCGGAGATAATCCAGCTTCTCGGTCAGCCCGGCGAAGTCGCCGACGCCGTCACCATTGCTGTCGGCGAAGGCCTTGACGTGCAGCTGGTAGATCACCGCGTCCTTGAACCAAAGGTCGTCTTCGGTCGTCTTCGGCGCGAGGTCGATGGTCGGTACGACGTTCATGATGGCTTATGCCGTGCAGCGGAATAAAAGGGCGGGGTCGTCGGACGGGTCGATGCGCAGGCGGGTGCCGCCCCATTCCAGCATCCGCCGTTCGCCGGTGACGAGGTTCTCGATCGCGCGGATGGGACGCCGGTCGTCGGGCGGGCCGATCTGCTGATCGCCGAAATGCAGCCAGAATTCGCGCGGCGCGCCCGTGAGCGATATCGCGCAGGCGACCGCGTTGTCGCCTTTGACCGACTCCTTGATGAAGCCGATGACATCGTCGCTGTCGACCTGCAGGAAACGGATGTCCGCCGTCTGCAGGAGCGCGGGGTTGCGGCGACGGATCATGTTCAGCCGCTTCAGATAGTCCTTGATGTTGCCCGGCTTGTTCCAGTCGCGCGTCTTGATCTCGTATTTCTCGGAGTGGATGTATTCCTCGCGCCCGGGAATGGGCTCGTGTTCGATCAGCTCGTAGCCGTTGTAGATGCCGTAGTTCGCCGAGAGGGTGGCGGCGAGCGCGGCGCGCGACTTGAACATCCACACCTCGCCGGTCTGGAGCTGAACCGGCAGGATGTCGGGCGTGGTGACGAAGAAGTTCGGCCGGAAGTAGTCGCGCTCGGGATAGCCCGTGATCTCGCTCACATATTCCTGGAGCTCGTGCTTGGTCGTGCGCCAGGTGAAGTAGGTGTAGGACTGCGAGAAGCCGAGCTTGGCGAGCGACTTCATCACCTTCGGCCGCGTGAAGGCTTCCGACAGGAAGATCACGTCGGGCGAATGCTTGCGGATCTCGCGGATCAGCCATTCCCAGAACGGCAGCGGCTTGGTGTGCGGGTTGTCGACGCGGAAGATGCGCACGCCCTGGCCGACCCAGAACAGCAGCACGTCGCGCAGCGCCTCCCACAGGGCGATGCGGTCGGCGCACATGAAGTCCGGGTTGACGATGTCTTCGTATTTCTTGGGTGGGTTCTCGGCAAAGCGGATCGAGCCGTCCGGCCGGTAGCTGAACCACTCCGGGTGCTCCTTCAGCCACGGATGGTCGGGCGAGCACTGCACGGCGAAGTCGAGCGCGATCTCCATGCCGTGCTTGGCGCAGGCGTCGACCAGCCGGCGGAAGTCCTCGATCGTGCCGAGATCGGGGTGGACGGCGTCATGGCCGCCGTGCTTGTCGCCGACCGCGTAGAAGCTGCCGGGATCGCCGGGCAGGGCCTTGAGCGAATTGTTGCGGCCCTTGCGGTTGGTCTGGCCGATCGGATGGATCGGCGTGAGATAAAGGACGTCGAAGCCGAGCGCGGCGATTTCCGGCACGCGGGCGATGCAGTCGTCGAACGTGCCGTGGCGCCCGGGGACGCGGCCCTGGCTGCGCGGCACCATCTCGTACCAGGCGCCGGCGCGGGCGCGCTCACGTTCGGCGACCAGCGGCACGATGTGGCTGCGGGTGAGGTCGGGGCGGGTCTCGGTCTTCTCGATGGCGGCGGCGACGACGTCGTCGAGCAGCACGGCCGGGTCCTTGCTCGATGCGAATTTGCGGACAGCGGCCTCGACCACCAGCCGCGCTTCGCGGTCGTGCGGCATGAATTCGACCAGCAGCTCGTGGCCTTCGCGGGCGGCGAGGGCGACGTCCTGGCCGGCTTGCTGCTTGAGCAGAAACTCCTTGCGCCAGGTGGCGTAGTGATCGGTCCAGGCTTCGATAACGAACATGTACCAGCCGGCGACGGGCGGGGTGAACCGCGCATGCCAGCGGTCGTTCCCGTGCAGCCGCATCGGCTCGCGATGCCAGTTCGTGTCCTGCTCGGCGCGCCACAGCAGCGCCGCGGCCAGGACATCATGCCCTTCGCGAAAAATATCCGCCCAGACGTCAACGGATTCGCCGGCAACGCGTTTAACGGGGTACCGGCCGTTGTCGACGCTTGGGAAGATATCCTCGATGCGAAAACGCGGTCCGGTCGGATCGGCGGGAGAGACCTCCCAAGCGTCATGACAAGACGAATGCTCCACACGTACGGATGTACGCTCCGATCCGAACTGTTTCATTGGTCCTGCTTGTTGGGCTGGCTTTCGGGAAGAACCGGGCAAAGAGCCGAAAGTTCCATGCAATTCTGTGCTGTGCCGCCCGTGCCAGAACAAAAGAAAAGCGAAGAAGATGAACGAGTTGCTTGCTAGGGCGGAAGCCTGGGGCATCGAGCCCGGCTATCACGATGTTTTCGGCACTTGGCACGCGGCGGGGACGCAGACCCTCACGCGTTTGATCGATGCCTTGTCGGGCGGACGCGCCGAGCCCCCGCACGTTGCGCTTCCGCCTCTGCCCGAGCATCCGATGCGCTGCTGGCAGGGCGACGGCCGCCGTCACTGGGCGCTCGCCGTGCAGCTTTACAGCCTACGCTCGGCGCGCAACTGGGGTTATGGCGATTTCACCGACCTCGCGCGGCTCTGCGAGATTGCCGGGGCAATGGGCGCGAGCGCGATCGGTCTGAACCCGCTGCACGCCCTGTTTCCCGATCGGCCCAAGGCGGCGAGCCCTTATGCGCCGAACAGCCGCCTGTTTCTCAATCCGCTCTATATCGACGTGGAGGCCGTGCCGGAATTTGCCGGTCTCAAAGCCGCGGGGCTCGCCCGGGAAGTGCCCAAGCTGCGCGAGAGCGAGCTGATCGATTACGAGGGCGTCGCCCGCGCCAAGCTGCACGGCCTGCAACTCGCCTATGAGCAGTTCGCCAAGTCGACCGGCAACAAGTCTACCGGCAACAAGTCTGCCGCCAACAAGACGGCTGGCCATGAGCGGCGCGCCGATTTCGAGGCCTACCGGTCCGAGCAGGGTGAGGCGTTGCTGCGCTTCGCCTGCTTCGAGGTGCTGCGGCAAATGAACGCCCCGGCGTCCTGGCGCGACTGGCCGCAACCGTGGCGCAGCCCGGACCGGGCGACATTGGAGGAATTCCGCCGCGACCATCTGGGCGCCTGCGAATTCCAAGAGTTCATGCAGTGGGTCGCCGACCGGCAGCTTACCGCCTGCGTGACCGCAGCCCGCAAGGCCGGCATGGCCATCGGGCTCTATATCGACCTCGCGGTCGGCATCGATCCGGCCGGCGCCGACGCCTGGAGCCGTCAGGATGCCGTGGTCGCGTCGGTGTGCGTCGGCGCGCCGCCGGACGAGTTCAATCCCGCCGGGCAGGACTGGGGCTTGGCGCCGTTCAATCCCCTGACCGTGGCGCAGGAGGACTTTGCCCCGCTGCGGCAACTGATGGGCGCCGTGATGCGCCATGCCGGGGCGATCCGGCTCGATCACGTCATGGGGCTCAAGCGCGTCTTCATGATCCCGCAGGGCATGGGCGCGCAGGACGGCACGTATGTGCGCTACCCGTTCGAGCCGCTGCTACGCGTGATCGGCGAGGAGAGCTGCCGTCACCGCTGCATCGTCATCGGCGAGGACCTTGGCACCGTGCCCGAGGGCTTTCGCGACACCACGGCCAAGTGGGGCATCTGGACCTATCGCGTGATGCTGTTCGAGCGCGAAAGCGACGGCCGCTTCCGACCGCCCGAGCATTATCCGCCCGACGCGCTGGCGACCTTCAACACGCACGACCTGCCGAGCCTCAAGGGCTGGCTGAGTGCACACGACCTGGAAGTGAAGCGCCGCCTCGGCATCGATCCGGGCGAAACCGAAGAGTCGCGCGGGCACGCGCAGGAGCAGCTGCGGGCGATCCTCGCCGAGCGCGCGTCAGCGCACGCACCCGACGACCCGGCGGCCATCGCCGCCTTCCTTGGCGCCACGCCCTCCATGCTCGCCGTGATCGCGATCGACGATGTGATCGGCGAAATCGAGCAGATCAACGTGCCCGGCACCACGGACGAGCATCCCAACTGGCGGCGCCGGCTGAAGGTCCCGCTCGAGGATCTGCCGGCGCACGGCGGCTTGCGGCGGGTAGCCGCCGCCTTCGCACAGGCCGGCCGCGGGCCTAAGCCCTAGGCGGTCGGCACGTGCCAGATGTCGCGCGCGTATTCGCGGATGGTGCGGTCGGATGAGAACCACGCCATGCCAGCGGTGTTGAGGATGCTGATGCGCCACCAGTCCGCGGGCGTCTGCCACAGATGGTCGACGGCGCGCTGCGCATCCCAATAGGCGTCGAAGTCGGCCGCCACCATGTAGCGGTCGTAGTCATCGAGCGCGTGGACGATGGGCAGATAGCGTCCGGGATCGTCGGGCGAGAACGTGCCGCCGGCAAGGCTTGCCAGCGCCGCCTTCAGCCGTGGTGAGGCTTCGATGGCATCGCGGCCGGGGAAGTGCGCACGCACCTTCTCAGCGACCTCCGGGGCGGTCATGCCGAAGATCATAACGTTCTCGATGCCGACCTGCTCGCTGATCTCGATATTGGCGCCGTCGAGGGTGCCGATCGTGATGGCGCCGTTGAGCGCGAGCTTCATGTTGCCGGTGCCGGAGGCTTCCATGCCCGCGGTGGAGATTTGCTCCGACAGGTCCGCCGCCGGCACGATGACCTCGGCGAGGCTGGCGCTGTAGTTCGGGATGAAGACGACCTTCAACCGGTCTTGCACCAGCGGATCGTTGTTCACAACATGGGCGATGTCGTTGATGAGCTTGATGATGAGCTTGGCGCGATCGTAGCTCGCCGCCGCCTTGCCGGCGAAGACCTTCACCCGCGGCACGCGATCGCGATCCGGGTTCGACCGGATTTCCTCGTAGAGGGCGATCGTCTCCAGCGCGTTCAGAAGCTGGCGCTTGTATTCGTGGATGCGCTTGATGTGCACGTCGAACAGCGCGTGCGGATCGACGCGCACGCCGGTCGTCTGCTGCATGAGGGTCGCAAGCCGCGCTTTGTTGGTCAGGCGCGCGCGGCGATAATGCTCGACGAAGCCCGGATCGTCCGACGCGCCGCGGATTTCCTCGAGGCAGCGCGGATCGTCGAGGAAGCGCTCGCCAAGCCGCTCCACCAGCAACTGCGTCAGCGACGGATTGGCTTCGAACAGCCAGCGGCGGAAGGTGATGCCGTTGGTCTTGTTGACGAGGCGGGTCGGCGTTGTTTCCGCAAGATCGTGGAACACCGTCTTGCGCAGCAACTCGGTGTGCAGTGCCGAGACGCCGTTGACGCTCGCCGAGCCGAGGAAGGCGAGGTGCGCCATGCGCACGCGCTTCTCGCCGCTCTCCTGGATGAGCGAGACGGAAGCCAGGAACTTCGGATCGGTCAGGCCGCGCTTGGTCGTCTCCTGCAGATGCAGCCAGTTGATGAGATAGATGATCTGCAGATGGCGCGGCAGCAGGCGGCCGAGAAGCTCGACGGTCCAGGTCTCGAGCGCCTCGGGCAGCAGCGTGTGATTGGTGTAGTTGAGCGTGCCCTTGGTGATGGACCAGGCCTTCTCCCAGGAGAAGTCGTGCTCGTCGACCAGAATGCGCATGAGTTCGGCCACCGCGATGGCCGGATGCGTGTCGTTAAGCTGCACCGCCGCCTTGTCGGGCAGCGTTTCGAGCGAGCCGAACGCCGCGATGTGGCGCTGCGTCAGGTCCTGCAGCGAAGCGGAGGTGAAGAAGAATTCCTGCCGCAGCCGCAGTTCCTGGCCTTCGGGCGTGCTGTCGTTGGGATAGAGCACGCGCGAAATCGCTTCGGCGCGGGCGCGCGCGGCGACGGCGCCGACATAGTCGCCCTGATTGAAGGCGGCGAGCTGCACCGGATGGGCGACGCGCGCGGACCATAGCCGCAGCGCGTTCACATGGCGGCCGCGCCAGCCGGCGACCGGCGTGTCGTAGGGCAAAGCCAACACCGTCTCGGCCGGATACCAGATCGCGCGCGCGGTGGCGTCGTCGCCGCCGACATATTCGACCGAGCCGCCGAAGCCGATCGAATACTCGGCATTGGCGCGCGGGAATTCCCACGGGTTGCCGCGCGCGAGCCAGTCCTCGGGCAGTTCGTGCTGCCAGCCGTCGACGATGCGCTGCTCGAACAATCCGTTCTCGTAGCGGATGCCGTAGCCGAAGGCGGGAATGGTCAGCGCCGACATGCTGTCCATGAAGCAGGCGGCGAGGCGGCCGAGGCCGCCATTGCCGAGCGCGGCATCCGGCTCGCAACGGCGCAGATCGTCGAGTTCGACGCCAAGGCCGCGCAAGGCCGCGCGCGCCGGCTCGACCAGCCGCAGATTGGTGAGCGTGTCGAACAGCAGCCGGCCGATCAGAAACTCGATCGACAGATAATAGACGCGCTTCTTCTCCTGCTTAGCGACGCGCTCGTCCGCCTTCATCCAGATGTCGATGACGCGGTCGCGCACCGCGAGCGCCGTCGCGTAATACCAATCGTGATGCGAAGCGGTGTCCCGGTTCTTGCCCAGCACGTATTGCAGCTTCGCTTGAATGGCTTCGCGCAGCTGCGCCTCGTCGGCGGAGCGGTCCGGGACGCTGGAGAGATGGGGCTTCGGCTTCACTGTGGGCATTGGACTTCATAGGGTTGGGGCCGTGCCGGCAAGTTCCGGCGAAATCGGCGACACATGCTGATGACGAGTTCCATCTAAGCTGTCCCCTGACACCTATAGTGTAGGGACGTTGCGTTTCATGAAAACGGGCAGCGGTGGCAAAATACGATCACAAGGCATCGCGGGATGAATCCATCCACAACATGGCGTTATCATGCCGCGTCGCCGCACATTTCTTTCGCAGTGCGGCGCGATATCCGTGTCTTATGTAATGCACCGTACGGACCGAAAAGTTCCATTCCGGCGCGATGGAACTTTGATCAGGGGCCGATAGCCGCCTTGATCCGCTCCGCACTCAGCGGCAGATCCCGCAACCGCTCGCCCGTCGCGTGAGCGATAGCATTGGCGACAGCGGCCGCGGTCGGTCCTTGCGCGGCCTCGCCGGTGCCGAGAAAACGTTCCGTCGGCCGGTCGATCACATGCACCGTGATGCTTTCCGGCACGAGCGGAAAGCGGACCATCGGCAGCGTCGACCAGTCGCGGCTGGTGATGCCGTTGCGGTCGAAAGTGACGGCCTCGTATAGCGTCCAGCTTGCCGACTGAACGATCGCGCCTTCGATCTGGTTGCGGATGCCGTCATGATTGACCGCAAGGCCGCTGTCGACCGCGGCGACGACGCGGCCGAGCCTGACCGCGCCGCTCTCGCGGTCGACATGAGCGTCGAGCGCGATGGCGCAGTAAGCCGCAAGGTTCTTGTAACGCGCAAAGGCAAAGCCGCGGCCGCGTCCGCGCGGCAGCTTCGCGTTCCGTTGCCAGCCGAATTCACTGGCGGCCTTTTCGATCACGGCGCGCGCCCGCGCGTCGTCGAGATGCCGCAGACGGAATTCGACCGGATCGGCGTTCGCCGCTTCCGCGAGTTCGTCCATGAAGCTCTCGATCGAGAAGACGTTGTGATAGGCGCCGAGGCCGCGCAACGCCGACACGCGTATCGGCATTTGCGGAATGAAATGGCTGACGATCCGCCCGTTCGGAATGGTGTAGAGCGGAATGGCATTGCGGTCGCCGCCGCCTTCGGGTTGCGGAATGGCCCTGGGCTTCGGCTGGGGAAAGGGCGTCGCCAAGTATCGCGCGGCGAGCAGGTTACCGGCCGGGCCCTCGGGCCGCGTCGAATGCGTGTTGCTCCAGACGTCGTATTCCCACGACACCAGCTTGCCGCCGGCGTCGAGCGTCGCCGACACTTCCGAGATCATGGTCGGCCCGAACGGCTCCCAGCCGTGTTCGTCTTCGCGCATCCATTGCACGCGCACCGGACGGCCGGGCACCGCCCGCGCGATGAGCGCCGCGTCGGCGGCGACATCGTCGGCGGCGTTGTGGCCATAGCAGCCCGAGCCTTCGACGTGGATGCAATGCACCTGCTCGCGCTGGAGATGCAGCATGTCGGCAATGGCGTTGCGCAGGGGATAAACACCTTGCGTGTGCGTCCAGACCGTCACCTTGTCCGCTTCATAGATCGCGAGCGCGCAAGACGGGCCGATCGAGCCGTGCATGTGGTAGGGGCGGCGGAACGTCGCCTTCAGCGTCCGGAAGCCCTGTTGAACCGGCGCGCCTTTGTTGAGGATGGTCGTGTCGTCCGACGGGAAGGACTTGATGATGTCCAGGATCTTGTCCGCATCGGGCAAAGGATCGCCCGCCTGCCATTGCGCGCTGGCGGAGAGTGCCTGCATGGCCTCGATGGCCTGGAACTCGCCCTCCGCGACAACGGCGAGGAAGCTGCCGTCGCGCACCACCTTGACGACGCCCGGCATGCGCTCGACCGCGGCGCTGTCGACGCCGGTCAGCTTGGCGGTGTAGTTCGGCGGGCGCACGACGCGGGCGTGCAGCATGCCGTCCGGGCGCATGTCCTGGACATACATCGGCGCGCCGGTGAGCTTGCCGGGAATATCGATGCGATCGTAGCGCGCGCCGATGATCGTGAAGTCTTGCGGCGCCTTCAGCGGCGACTGCGGCTGCGCCGCGCGATGCAGCTCCTGACCCGTGACGAGGTCCTTATAGGCGACGCTGCGGCCGTCCTCGGCATGCACGGCTCCGCCGCGCGTGCGCAATTGTGCTGCCGGCAAATTGAGCCGCGTCGCCGCGAGATCAATGAGAATGCCGCGCACCTGCGCCGCCGCGTGCAGGATCGCCGTGCCGGAATCCTGCATCGAATGGCTGCCGGCGGTGTAGCCTTCGTTGGGCGTGCGCTCGGTGTCGGCCGTGATCAGCGTGATCGCCTGCGGCGCGACATCGAGTTGTTCGGCCGCGCATTGAATGAGCGCGGTCTTGATGCCCTGGCCGAGCTCGGCCTTGCCGGTGAAGACGGTGACGCGGCCCTGCGCGTCGATGCCGATCCAGGAATCGAGCATCGGCGCATTGCGCAGGCTGCCGGGCAGCTGTGGCGTCGGCCGCGGCTCGACCGGCTTGTTCTGGGCGTCCTGCGCGAAGCCGCGCGGCATCATCGCGAAGCTGACGATCACGGCACCGCCCGTTTGCAGCAGGCGGCGCCGGCTCAGGGCTGTTGCTGGCGCGTTCATTGCCGTGCCTCACGCGAGCGATCGAGGCCGGCGCTCATCGCTTTGGCGGCGCGCTGCACCGCGCGCAGGATACGCATCTGCGTGCCGCAGCGGCAGAGATTGGGCGCCATGTAGTCGCGGATTTCGCCGTCGCTCGGCGCGGCATTGTGTTCGAGCAGCGCCTGCGCGCGCATGATCATGCCGGGAATGCAGTAGCCGCATTGCGCCGCCTGTTCCTCCATGAAGGCGCGTTGCACGGGGCCGGGCTTCTCGAGGGTGCCGAGCCCTTCGACCGTGCGGATATAGCGGTTCTCGAGCACCGATATGGGCGTGAGGCAGGAGAAGATCGGCTCGTGATCGACGAGCACCGTGCACGCGCCGCATTGACCCAGGCCGCAGCCGAACTTGGCGGCGTTGAGTTTCAATTCGTTGCGCAGCACGTAGAGCAAAGGCGTGCGTGGGTCGGCGTCGACCTGATGCGTGGTGCCGTTCACATTGAGGGTGATCATGGCGCCTCCGCGCGCGGTTGCGGCTTCTGACGAAGCGTCGATAGCGTGGTGTCGATGCCGGACCAGGCCGGCTTGTCGCTGAACTGGCCGCGCACATAGGCGGCGAGCGCGACGATCTGCGGGTCGGTGAGCGTGCCCGCAAAGCCCGGCATCATCGGACCTGCGGTGCCGAGCGGCGGATGGATGCCGTCCAGGATGATGTGCAGCAGGTTGGTCGGATCCGGCGCATGCACGGTGCTGCTCAGGCCGAGCGCGACCGGCCGCGACACCGGCAGCGCGCCGCCGGCGTGATGGCAGGTTGCGCAGGCGCCGGCGAAGATCGCGGCGCCCGCCGAAGGTTCGCGCTCGGCGCTGCCGTCGGCGCGGCCCTCCGTGCCGGCCGTCGCCCAAGGCTTTGCCTCGCGCTGCCGCGCGAAGTCGAGCGCGGCCTGCGTGCGCTGGGCGGCCTGGGAGTCGCCGCCCGTGAGAGATGCGATATAGACCGCCATCGCCCGCACATCCTCGTTCGGCACTTTGCGCAACGAGCGCACGACCGGCTGCATCGGTCCGGCCGCAAAGCCGTGCTGGTCGGCAAAGCCGTGCCGCAAATAGGCCGCGAGCTGCTCGGTCGTCCAGGGCACCGGCGCGGGCGACGCTGCATTCAGCGCGGGCGCGTGCCAGCCTTCCCCGACACCGCCGCCATAGGCCTGGCTCGCCTTCTCGGCACCCAGGATATTGCGCGGGGTGTGGCATGCGCCGCAATGGCCAGGCCCCTCGACGAGATAGGCGCCGCGATTCCCCTCCGCGCTTTTGGTCTGGTCCGGCTCATAGGCGCCCTGCCTGAGGAACAGCAGCTTCCAGGCGGCGGCCGACAGGCGCCAGTTCAACGGGCCCATCAGGTCGAGCGGGCGGTTTTCCTGCCGCACCGGCTCGCGCGTCATCAAGAACGCGTAGAGCGCCGAGATGTCGTTGTCGGTCAGCTTGGTGAAGTGATCGTAGGGAAAGGCGGGGAAGAGGTGATTGCCTTCGCGGTCGACGCCGGAGCGCATGGCCCGGCGGAAGGCGGCCTCCGACCAGGCGCCGATGCCGGTGTCGGTATCGGGCGTGATGTTGGTGCCGTAGATGACGCCGAACGGTGTCTCGACCGGGAAGCCGCCGGCGTAAGGCTTGCCGCCCGACTGCGTATGACAGACCGAGCAATTGCCGACGGCGGCGAGCTGGGCGCCCTTGGCGATGGCGCCGGGGTCGAAATGGGCGGCGCTGCTGCGCTCTGGCGGCATCTCGCCGTGATACGCCCATGCGTAGAACGCGGCGAAAGCTGCCGCAACGACCACGACCAAACCGATGATGACACGCATGAAGGGCCTTAAACCAATAACTTCTCCAGCCGGATGGGCAGCTCGCGCACGCGCACCCCGGTGGCATGATAGACGGCATTGGCGATCGCCGCAGCCGTGCCGACATTGCCGAGCTCGCCGATGCCCTTGATGCCGGCCGGGTTGACGAAGTCGTCCTTCTCCGGGACGAAGATCACCTCGACGTCGCGGATGTCGGCATTCACCGGGATCAGGTATTCGGCGATGTTGTCGTTGGTGTAGCGCGCATTGCGGTGATCGATCTCGGTCGCCTCGTGCAGCGCCGAAGAGATGCCCCAGATCATCGCGCCCATATACTGGCTGCGTGCCGTGCGCGTGTTCATGATGCGCCCGGCGGCGAAAGCGCCGACGATCCGCGGCACGCGGATCTCACGGGTGAGGGCGTGAACGCGCACTTCGACGAACTCCGCCCCCAGGGCGTACATCAGCTTCTCGCCGTGCGAGCCGCCGGCCAATGTCGGCTTGCCCTGGTAGAGCTGCGCCAGCGCGTCGGGCTTGCCGCCGGCCGGAATGAACTCGGCGTATTCCTCGATGGCGCCGACCTTGAGCCGTTCGAAGGCGCCGCTCAAGTCGGCAATGCGGCCGTTGCTGCCGCTGCCGGTCGTCGTCGTGGCGCGCGACAGCTTGTCCAGGATCGCGTCGCAGGCCTTGAGCACCACGGAGCAGCAGCTTGCCGCCTGGTTGGAGCCGCCCGCGACCGTCGACGGCGGCAGGTTGCTGTCGCCGGTCTCGACCGTGACGGCGGAGACGGGAAGACCGAGGCGCTCGGCCGCCATCTGCGCGACGATGGTGTTGACGCCGACGCCGATTTCGTGGGCTGCGATCTGCACATGCGCGTGGCCGTTGGCGTTCAAGCGGACGCGCGCGGCGGCGGCGCCCACATGGGTCGGATAGACCGCGGTGGCGCAGCCCCAGCCGATGAGCCAGTCGCCGTCGCGCATCGACCCCGGCTGCGGATTGCGCTTCTCCCAGCCGAAGGCCTTCGCGGCTTCGTCGTAGCACTGCATCAGCGAGCGGCTCGACCACGGCTTGCCGGTGGCGTCTACCATGCCGTCGTTGCGCCGGCGCAGCTCGACCGGGTCCATCTTCAGCTCGACCGCGAGTTCGTCCATCGCGCTTTCCAGCGCGTAGACATAAGGCACGACCGGCGGCGAACGCATGAAGCCCGGCGTGTTGCGGTCGGCGTGCACAAGCGTCACCCGCGTCTTCACCGCGCCGAAACTGTAGAGCCGCGCGCTGTCTTCGACACCGGCGACCGAATAGGGATCGGGCCGTGACGTGAGCTCCCAGCCTTCATGCGCGTAGCCGGTGATCTTGCCGTCGGGCTGCGCGCCGAGGCGGATGCGGTGGCGGGTTTCCGCGCGATAGGTCTGAACGCCGTAGCCTTGATCGCGCGTGACCACGAGCTTGACCGGCCGGTTGAGCTTGCGCGCGGCCGCGGCGACAAAGCCGGTGCGCGGCGAAAGCTGCGCTTTGGCGCCGAAGCCGCCGCCGACAAAGGGGCTGACCACGTGAACCTTGTCGGCGTCGATGCCGAGCTTTCTCGCCAAGTTGTTCTTCAGGCCGTAGACGAACTGGCTCGGCTCGTAGACGGTGAGTTCTCCGTCGCGCCAGACGCAGGTGGTCGTGAACAGTTCGATCGGATTGTGGTGCTGGGGCGGCGTGCCGTAGCGCACGTCGATCGAGACCGGCGCGGCGGCGATCGCGGCTTCGGCGTCGCCGGCCTGCGGCAGTTTCTTCGCGCGCTCTTCGACCTCGCCAGGATCTTCTTCGCGCAGCCCCGGTGCATCGAAGGTCGCGCTGGGCTTGTCCTCGGTATAGGTGAATTTGGCGCGATAGGCCGCTTCGCGCGCGGCTTCGTAGGTGTCGGCGACCACCATGCCGACGATCTGGCCGTCGAAGTGGATGTCCGGGCCCATCTGCTGGATCGACGTGGTCGCGCCGGCCCCGCCGGCCACGAAGGGCACCTCGTTCAGCTTGCCGATATTCTCATGGGTGAAGATGTCGAGCACGCCGGGCACGGTGATCGACTCGCCGAGATCGATGCCGGCGATGCGGCCCTTCGCGATCGTGCTGGTGATGAGAAAGGCATAGGCCGGATTGGCGACGGCAATGTCCGACGGAAACTTCGCCTCGCCCGTGACCTTGAGGCGACCGTCGATACGGGGCTCCGGCGCCCCCATGTTCTCTTTCGGCTGCGTCGCGGCACGGGTCATGTCAGATCTCCAATGCAGCGGCTTGCCGCAACGCGCGGATCAGGGTTCGCCGGCCGAGTTCGACCTTGAAGGCGTTCTCGCCGCGCGGCTTGGCTTGCGCATAGGCGCTGTCCGCGACCGCCTGCAGCACGTCGTCACTCAGCGTCGCGCCTTTGATCGCTTCTTCCGCCGCCCGCGCGCGCCAGGGCAGGGCACTCACGCCGCCGAGGGCGATGCGCGCCTCGCGGACGGTGTCGCCATCCATGTCCAGCGCGACCGCCGCGGAGGCGAGCGCGAACTCGTAGGACTCGCGATCGCGGATTTTCAGGTAGAGCGAGCGGCGCGCGAACGGCGTCGGCGGCACGACGAAGGCGGTGATGATCTCAGCCGGCTGCAAGTTGGTCTCGATGTGCGGGCTTTCCGCCGGCGCCTTGTGCAGTTTCGCGAAGGGGATCGTGCGCGAGCCGGACGGCCCGGCGATGTCGACAACGGCATCGAGTGCGATCAACGCATGGGCGAAGTCGCCGGGGTAGGTGGCGATGCATTTATCGCTGACGCCGAGAATGGCGTGCAGGCGATTGACGCCTTCCAAGGCGGCACAGCCGGAGCCGGGATTGCGTTTGTTGCATTCGGTGTAGGAAGCGTCGCGGAAATAGGAGCAGCGCGTGCGTTGGAGCACGTTGCCGCCGAGCGAGGCCATGTTACGGATCTGCGGGCTGGCGGCCAGCATCAGCGACTGCGCGATCATCGGATAATGGCGCTTGACGTCCGGATGATCGGCCGCCGCCGACATGCGCACCAAGGCGCCGAGCCAAAGGCCGCGTTCGCCAAGCTCGATGCGGCCGGACGGCGAGCGCTCGAGCGCGTTGATGTCGGTGACCGCCTCCGGCCGCATGACGTCGAGCCGCATCAGGTCGATCAGGTTGGTGCCGCCGGCGACGAACTGCGCGCGCGCCGCGACGGACGCCTCATGGCCGGCTTCGATGGACGCTTGCGCCTGTTGCGCGGCAATGGCGTTCTGCAGCGTCTCGGCGCGCGCATAATGGAAGGGGCGCATGGTCAGGCCCTCTGCATTTTCGTCTTGGCGTCGTTCACCGCGTCGACGATGTTGGGATAGGCCGCGCAGCGGCACAGATTGCCGCTCATGTATTCGCGGATTTCGGCATCGCTCCCGGCATGGCCTTCGTTCACGCAAGCCACGGCCGACAGGATCTGACCGGGCGTGCAATAGCCGCACTGGAAGGCGTCGTGGTCGATGAAGGCCTGCTGCATCGGATGCAAGGTGCCGTCGGCGGAGGCAAGGCCTTCAATGGTGGTCACGGCGCGGCCCTCGGCCATCACGGCGAGCGTGAGGCACGACAAAGTGCGTCTGCCGTCGACGAGAACGGTGCAGGCGCCGCACTGGCCGTGATCGCAGCCCTTCTTGGTGCCGGTCAGGCCCATATGCTCGCGCAACGCGTCGAGCAGGCTGGTGCGGACATCGAGCGCAAGCTGCTGATCGCGCCCGTTGATGTTCAATGTCACGCGAAGCGGATCGCGCGCGGTGTCCTTCGAGAGGGGCGGCGCGGCGGCGTCGGCTCGCTGCCGATCGAGCAGGGTCAAAGTCATTGTGGAGACCATCGTTGACGCGAGGAAGGTGCGCCGGCTGGTGCCGCTCGCTGGCTTGGACGGAGTGTTCATGACTTGCCTGGGCTCCGATCGGTTCCCGAGGTCGCAAGGCGGCCGTGCAGTGAAGCTGTTCGTGTGGGAGAAGTCGCCAGCCGAAACTGGGTTCCTGGCGCGCGCATGAAAATTAGAAGCGCTACACAAAGCGCATGGAACTTGCGTCAAAATGCTGCGCAAGATTCACAAACAAGAGCGGCGCGCCTTCATGAAAGGCGCGCCGCAATCTCGTAAAGTCGTCGATATCGTCGTGTGTCGAATACCTGGCGCGCCGCGCCGGGGCGATGTTTATCGTCCCTGATAGGCGGGGGTGTGCACGACCAGGCCGTCGAGCTCTTGCGTCACCTTGATCTGGCAGCACAGGCGCGAGGTGGGCTTCACTTCGAACGCCGCATCCAGCATCTGCTCTTCCTCGGCATGCGGCGGGCCGACGATGCCGCTCCAGGCGTCGTCGACATGGACGAGACAGGTGGCGCAGGTGCAGCCGCCGCCGCATTCGGCGACGATGCTGGAGACGTCGTTGCGCAGCGCCGTTTCCATGACGGTCGCGCCGATTTCGGCCTCGACCGTGTGAACGGTGCCATCATGTTCGACGAAAGTAATCTTGGGCATCTCTCGTTTCCGCTTCGCTTGGCCGGCGGCGCTTCAGGCGACGCCGAGCTTCTTCTGCAGGTTGGTGGAGGACGTGGTGTACTGAAACACGAGGCGCTTATCGGGGTAGACGTAATGGTGCGCCTTCTGCGCCATCAGCGCGCCTTCGTGGAAGCCGGACAGGATGAGCTTCAGCTTGCCCGGATAGGTGTTGATGTCGCCGATCGCGAAGATGCCCGGAACGTTCGTCTCGAACGTGCTCATGTCGACCGGGATCAGTTCGTCTTCCATCTTGAGGCCCCAGTCGGCGACCGGGCCGAGCTTCATCGTCAGGCCGAAGAACGGCAGCATGGCGTCGCATTCGACGCGGGCGACACTGCCGTCGTTGCATTTGACGGAAAGGGCCGTGAGTTGGCCGTCGCCGCCCTCGAGCGCCGACACCTGGCCGATCTTGAGGTCCATTTTCCCTTCGGCGACCAAGGCGCGCATCTTGTTGACGCTGTCGGGGGCGCCGCGGAAGTCGTCGCGGCGGTGGATGAGGGTGAGCTTCTTCGCCAGCGGTTGGAGATTGAGCGTCCAGTCGAGCGCGGAGTCGCCGCCGCCGACGATCACCAGGTTTTTGTCGCGGAAAGCGTCCATCTTGCGCACGGCATAGTGCACGGACTTGCTCTCGTAAGCCTCGATGCCGCCGATCGGTGGGCGCTTGGGCTGGAACGAGCCGCCGCCGGCTGCGATCACCACCACCTTGCATTCGAACGTCTTGCCGGTGTCGGTGCCGACGCGGAATTGCGCCTCGCCGAGCTTCTCGACCGTCGTCACCATCTCGCCGAGATGGAAGGTGGGATGGAATGGCTTGATCTGCTCCATCAGGCCTTCGCTGAGGCCGTTGCCCGTCACCATCGGGATGCCGGGAATGTCGTAGATCGGCTTCTCGGGATAGAGCTCGGCGCATTGGCCGCCGACCTTGTCGAGGATGTCGACGAGATGCGCCTTGATATCCAGCAGGCCGAGTTCGAATACCGCAAAAAGACCGACCGGGCCCGCACCGATGATGACAACGTCGGTCTTGATCGTCTCTGTCATTCGTTTCCTCCGGCCCGCCGGCTCCCGGCTTGATTGTGTGTGGTCGATTACGCCGATCTGACCCGCATGCGAGTATCGGGAACGGCGATCTGGCGCAACAGTTCGGCCAGGTTCTGCTCCGGCGTTTTGCCGGTCGTGGTCAGGACGACCTCGGCCTTGGCGTAGAGCGGCTCGCGGCTCTGGAGGATCGAAACGAGGTCCTGCATCGAGCGCGCGCTGTTCGCCATCGGCCGCATGTCGCCTTGCGCGATCACGCGCCGCATATGCTCTTCCGGCTCGGCGCGCACCCAGACGGTGAGGCAGGAGGCGAGCAGCCGCTCGAGCGTACCGGGGTCGGTCACGATGCTGCCGCTGGTCGCCATGACGAACTGCGGATGCTCGCGCAGGATCGCGTCGAAGGTTTCGCGTTCGGCGCGGCGGAAAGTCTCCTGGCCGAACATGTCGAAGATCTCGCTGAGGCTCGCGCCGCTGCGGCGCTCGATCTCGCGGTCGAGTTCGATGAAGGGCACGCCGAGGCGCTCGGCCGCCAGCTTGCCCAACGTGGATTTGCCGCCGCCGCGCAAGCCGACCAGCGCGATGCGCCGGTTGCGGTCGGCCGGCGCCGGCTCACGGAAGCGCTCGCTCAACATGCGGCGCGCGTCGGCCAGCTCCGCCGGCGACAACCGCTCGAGGAACTGCGAGAGCAGCACGAGATCGAGCGGCGGCTCCGGGCCGTCATGCACGAGCTGCGTCACCGGCAGGCCGATGGCGCGCGCGATCCGCCGCAGCAGCACGATCGAGCAGTTGCCCTTGCCGATTTCCATCTGCGCCAGATAGCGCTCGGACACGCGCGCGTGCTGGGCCAGCGCCTTGCGCGTCATGCCGCGCTGGCTTCGCAGCACGCGGACGCGTTCGCCAAGGCGCCTCAGATAGGCGTCGCTGTCGCGGACGGGCAGGGGTTTGACGCGGTCGTTGGTCATCGGCCTCGAGACATGAAATATAATGCCGAAGGCACTATGATCCATCGGGAATGGCTTTGCAACGGTGATGCGGCGCGTTGAATCGAGAGTTACGCGGTTTTCTGCCCTATACTGCGCTGCAACACGAGAATCTGTGTCGGCTTGCGTCTCGCTTCTTGCCCGGGGCGAAGGCCGGTGCTACCGATATGCACAATAATGCATAGGGAGAGGCGGGGCGATCCAAGGGAGCGGCTCCGTTTTGTGTTTCATGACCTTCATCGACTTCCAGACCGAGCCGACCCGCTATCGTCACTGGCGCTTCGAATTCGACGGCGACATCGCCTACCTCATCATGGACGTCGATCCGGCCGGGGGGCTCGCCGAGGGCTATGAGCTCAAGCTCAATTCCTACGACCTCGGCGTCGACATCGAGTTGAACGACGCCGTGCAGCGTTTGCGCTTCGAGCATCCGGAAGTGCGCGCGGTCGTCATCAAGTCGGGCAAGGACAATGTCTTCTGCGCCGGCGCCAATATCCGCATGCTCGGCAAGTCGACGCACGGCCACAAGGTGAACTTCTGCAAGTTCACCAACGAGACGCGCCTGTCGATCGAGGACGCGTCGGAAAACTCCAAGCAGATCTACATTTGCGCGATCAACGGCAACGCGGCCGGCGGTGGCTACGAACTCGCGCTCGCGGCCGATCACATCATGCTGGTGGACGACCGCCGCTCGGCGGTGGCGCTGCCGGAGACGCCGCTGCTCGCGGTGCTGCCGGGCACTGGCGGTCTCACCCGCGTGACCGACAAGCGCAAAGTGCGCCGCGACCGCGCCGACGTGTTCTGTTCGATCGAGGAGGGCATTCGCGGCAGCAAGGCGGTCGAGTGGAAGCTGGTCGACGAGGTGGTGCCGAATTCCAAGTGGAAGGATGCGGTCGCCGCCCGCGCCAAGGAAATCGCCGCGCGTTCGGACCGTCCGACCGACGCCAAGGGCATCAAGCTCAATCTGCTGGCGCGCAAGATCGAAGGCGACCAGGTCTCTTATCCGAACGTCACGGTCGAGATCGATCGGGCGCGTGGCCTCGCCAACATCACCGTGAAGGGTCCCTCGCAGCCGGTGCCGGCTTCGGCCGAGGCGGCGCAGGCGCTCGGAGACGCCTTCTGGCCGTTGGCGGTGGCGCGTGAACTGGAAGACGCGATCCTGCATCTGCGCGCCAACGAGGCGGCGATCGCCGTGGTGCTGCTGCGCACCGAAGGCAACGCGCAGGGCGTTCTCGACCACGACGCGTTCCTCGCCAAGTCGCAGGACCACTGGCTGATGCGTGAGGTCCGCCATTATCTCAAGCGCGTCCTCAAGCGCATCGACGTGACGCCGAAGAGCTTCGTCGCGCTGATCGAGCCGGGCTCGTGCTTTGCCGGCACTTTGGCGGAACTGGCCTTCGCCGCCGACCGTTCCATGATGTTGATCGGCACGCGCGAGGGCGACAACCGTCAGCCGGCCGCGATCACGTTGGGCGAGGCCAATTTCGGCGCCTATCCGATGGGCAACGGGCTCACGCGCTTGCAGACCCGCTTTTTGGGCGAACCGGAAACGCTCGACGCCGCCAAGGCCAAGATCGGCGTTGCGGTGGAAGGCGAAGAGGCGGTCGAGCTCGGCCTCGTGACGCTGGCGCTCGAAGACTTCGACTGGGACGACGAGTTGCGCGTGATGCTGGAAGAGCGCGCGAGCTTTTCGCCCGATGCGCTCACCGGCATGGAGGCGAACCTGCGCTTTGCCGGCCCGGAGACGATGGAGACGAAGATCTTCGGCCGCCTCACGGCCTGGCAGAACTGGATCTTCCAGCGGCCGAACGCCATCGGCGAGCAGGGCGCGCTCAAGCTCTACGGCACCGGCGTGTCGCCGACCTACGCGAGAGACCGGGTGTAAGCCTGCCCGGTCATTCCGGGGCGCGAGCGTTGGCGCGCGAACCCGGAATCCAGCCCCAGACGCTGTGCTCTCGTCTGGATTTCGGGTGCGGCGCTTTGCGCTGTCCCGGAGCGACGACGAGATAGAAGTGACGGCATAACAAGAGAGGAACACACCCATGTCTATCGGTGCAGTCGATTACGACGGCCTCATCCCGAACAACGTCGCGCTCGGCGACGATCCGCGCGTCAAGCGCGCCCTGGAGAAGTGGCACCCCGGCTACATCAACTGGTGGAAGGACATGGGGCCGGAAGGCTTCCAGGAATCGCTCGTCTATCTGCGCACGGCGGTCAGCGTCGATCCGAAGGGCTGGGCCAAGTTCGACTACGTCAAGATGCCCGAATATCGCTGGGGCGTGCTGCTCGCGCCGCAGGCGCCGGGCCGCAAGATCGCCTTCGGCCGCCACAAGGGCGAGGACGCCTGGCAGGAAGTGCCCGGCGAATATCGCGCCATGCTGCGCCGCCTGGTGGTGATCCAGGGCGATACCGAACCGGCGTCGGTCGAGCAGCAGCGCCATCTCGGCAAGACCGCGCCCTCGCTCTACGATCTGCGCAACCTGTTCCAGGTCAATGTCGAGGAAGGCCGCCATCTCTGGGCGATGGTCTACCTGCTGCAGAAATACTTCGGCACCGACGGCCGCGACGAAGCGGAAGCGCTGCTCGAGCGCCGTTCGGGCGACCCGGACACGCCGCGCATGCTCGGCGCCTTCAACGAGAAGACGCCGGACTGGCTGTCTTTCTTCATGTTCACCTATTTCACCGACCGCGACGGCAAGATGCAGCTCGAGGCGCTGGCGCAGTCCGGCTTCGATCCGTTGTCGCGCACCTGCCGCTTCATGCTGACGGAAGAAGCGCACCACATGTTCGTCGGCGAGACCGGCGTCACGCGCGTCATCCAGCGCACCTGCGAGGCGATGAAGGAAGCCGGGATCACCGATCCCTACGACATCGAGAAGGTGCGTAAGCTCGGCGTCATCGACCTGCCGACCATCCAGAAGAAGGCGAACCTGCACTTCTCGCTGACGCTCGATCTGTTCGGCAACGAAATCTCGACCAATGCCGCCAATGCCTTCCACGCGGGCCTCAAGGGCCGCTTCCGCGAGGACCGGCTCAAGGACGACCACCAGCTCGAGAACGGCACCTATCCGGTGCTCCGCCTCATCGACGGCAAGATCCAGAACGAAGACGCGCCGGCCCTGTCCGCGCTGAACATGCGCCTGCGCGACGATTATGTCGGCGACGCCAATGTCGGCGTCGGGCGCTGGAACAAGGTCATCGAGAGCTTCGGCATCCCGTTCGAGATCAAGCTGCCGCACGTCGCCTTCCACCGGAATATCGGCGAATTCTCGAGCATCAAGACCGACATCAACGGCAATCTGATCAGCGACGCCGAGTGGCAGAGCAAGCGCAACGACTATCTGCCGAACGACAGCGACAAGGACTTCATCGAGAGCCTGATGCAGCCGCAATACGAGGTCGGCAAGTTCGCCTCCTGGATCGCCCCGCCGAAGGTCGGCATCGACAACAAGCCGGGCGAGTTCGAGTACGTGAAGATCGCGTAGTCCACCCGGCGCTTCTTCGCCCGTCCCCGCGAAAGCGGGGACCCGGTTGAGCCGTGGAATTGGGCAAAGGCTGGATTCGCGCTTCCGCGGGAATGAACGGAGTTTGAGGCTTGACCACGTCATGCCCGGCCTTGTGCCGGGCATCCACGTCTTAAGGCTCGGCTTAAAGCTCGGTCAAAAGTGAGACGTGGATGGCCCGGGACAACCCCGGCCATGACGAAATTACTGCTCTCGGCGCGCTACCCGAACTTCGCGATCACCGCGGCGGGGATTTCGCCGGCGCGCATTTTCTCCGGATCGTCCGCGCGCGGCATGGCCCAGACGCGCGTTTCCTCGCCCTCGATGGCGAGGTCGCCGTTGATCGTCACCTTGTGCTCGACCACGAAGGTCGAGCGGCGGAATTCCGCGACGCGCGAGGCGATGTCGATCGTGTCGCCGAACTTCGCCGGCTTCATGAAATTCGCTTTGACGTCGACCAGCGCGATGCCGAGCAGCCCGTAGGTGGCGTTGATCTTCGGCACCGGCACGCCCAGCGCCTCGGAGAACATCGCCCAGGTGCTGGTGTCGAACATGTGGAAGAAGCGCGGATTGAAGACGATGCCGGCCGGGTCGCAATCGCCCCAGGAGACGAAGACGGGGCGGCGGTAAGTGAAGGACGTCACGGTGTGAACGAGGCTCCCTGGATCACGTCAAGATGACGGCCTGAGGCGTAATGTCAACGTCGCGTCCCGCCTGCGCGGGGGAATGAGCGGTGTGTGGGAAAAGTCCGCCGTCTCTCTTCTAGCGCCGCGCTTTCCTCTCCGTCTTCTTCTTCGCTTTCATTTTCTTTTTGCGCGGATCGGGCCACTCGACCACTTCCTGCGACAGCAGCTCCACTTTGGTCGACCGCATGCGCTTGCGCATCGCCGCCGGCGGCGCGACCGGCACGTGCGGCGACAGGTCGAGGTCGAGCAGGAGCCAGTCGAGGTCTTCTTCGACGATCACCCAGCGCTCGGGCTTATAGCGCTGCAGCGAGAACGGCCGTGAATAGGCCATCATCGACTTCTTGCCGCCGGGCAGGCAGTATTCATGGGCGTAGCTCATCGCGAGTTCGCGCCAGCTTTGATAGATCGGATCGCGCCAGCGCAGGATCGCGTGGTTGGTCTTGCTGATCGCTCCCCACAGGCCACGCTCCTTGAACAGCGTGACGACATGGTCGTGGTCGCTCGGCAGCGACTGGATGTCCATCAGCCACGTTTCCCTGCCGTGATAGCTGAGCACGGCGGCGGCGAAGAACGCGCCTTCCGTGCAGTGGGCCATCTTCATTTTCAGCATCCGGCGCGGCGACATGGCCGTGTCGCCGTATTCGCCGAAATTGATCGGCGTCTTGTCGAGATAGGTCTGGATCTTCTGCGGCGTGTCCAGCCGGGCGAACAGGCGATGTTCGGCGGGGGTGAGCAGGGCGTGCAGGGATTTTCGATAGGCGGGACGCGTCATAGACCGCAGCGGGCGTGGTTAAGCGGAAGTGCCTATTTCGCACGGTTAACGGCGCTGGAGGGAGGGAGAGTTGTGTTCTCCACAGCGGGCCGAAAAGAGAAGAATGTTTGCCGGGAGGGTCCGCGGGGCAGGAAATACCTACTTATTTTCCGCAGCTTATTGCTGCTCTAGAGAACGGTCTTCTATTTAGAGGCTCCTGGCGAGGAAGCGGGAGCGCCCCATGACCGATTTTCCCCATCGCGACCCGATCGACAACGAACTGTCGCTCGAGAATTGGCTGATCGCCGTCGCGACGGCGCTTGGCGCGCTGCTCATCGCCACCCTGCCGTACGTGCGTTGGTAAAGGTCCCCATGTCCTCCGTCATTGCCATTCCGAAAACTGCGCCCTTTTCTGCCGAGGACGTGGACCTGCTGAACCGCGTCGTGGGGCCGGCGAGCCCGATCCAGCGTGCCTGGCTCGCAGGGTTCCTGGCCGGTGTCGAGGCCGTCGCGGTCAGCGCCGGAGCGCTCGGCGCCGCGACGGAAGACGGCGTCGCGGCTGCCCAGGCCCAGCCGGCCGCGCCGGCGCGCCCGGCCGAGCCGCTGACCATCGTGTTCGCCAGCGAGAGCGGCAATTCCGAGAAGCTCGCGGGCGATCTCGCCAAGAACGCGCGCAAGCTCGGCTTCAAGCCGAACGTCATCGATATGGCCGATCTCGAGCTTCCGGCGCTGGCGTCGGCGAAGAAGCTCGTCGTCATCGCGGCGACCTGGGGCGAAGGCGAGCCTCCGGGCCGCGCGACGCGCGTCTACAAGGAGTTGATGGGTGAGGGCGCGCCGCGCCTCGATGGCGTCGAATTCGGCGTGCTGGCGCTGGGCGACACGGCCTATGCCGAGTTCTGCGCGGTCGGCAAGCAGCTCGACGAGCGCCTCGCGGCGCTGGGCGGCAAGCGCGTGGTCGACCGCGTCGACTGCGATCTCGACTTCGCCGAGCCCGCGGGCAAGTGGATCGAGACCGCGCTGAAGACGCTGGCGCCGGCCGATGCCGGCCGCGGCCGCGTCATCGAGGTCGATTTCGCCAAGCCGGTGGCCTCGCCCAACACCGACATCGTCGAGGCGGAGATCACCGAACTCGTCAATCTGAACTCGTCGCGCTCGGACAAGGAGACGGTGCATCTGGCGCTCGCCTTCGACGGTCCGGCGCCGGCCTATCAGCCGGGCGATTCGCTCGATCTCTATCCCGAGAACGATCCGGCCTATGTCGACGATCTCCTGAAGGCCGCGGGTATTGCCGGTGACGCCGCGCTGCGCGCCGAGCTGATCGCCTCGCGCGACGTGACGACCTTGTCCGCCAAGACGGTCGAGACCTACGCCAACGCGACCGGCCACTTCTACGTCAAGAAGCTGATCGCCGACGGCGAGGTGAAGGACTGGATCGTCGGCCGGCAGCTGATCGACCTTCTGACCACGTTCCCGATCACGCTCGACGCCGACAAGCTGCGCGCTTTGACGCGTCCGCTCGCGCCGCGCGCCTATTCGATCGCGTCCTCGCGCGCCGAGGTCGGCGATGAGGCTCATCTTCTGATTTCCGCCGTGCGCTATCGCGCCTTCGGCCGGGATCGGAAGGGCGTTGCGTCGACCCATGTCGCCGAGCGGCTCAAGAAGGGCGCGCGCGTGCGCGTGAAGCTCAAGCCGAACAAGCATTTCGGCCTGCCGGCGCCGGACAAGGACATCATCATGGTCGGCCCCGGCACCGGCGTCGCCCCGTTCCGCGCCTTCGTGCAGGAGCGCCGCGCCACCGCCGCGACCGGCAAGAGCTGGCTGTTTTTCGGCGACCGCCAGTTCACCCACGATTTCCTCTACCAGCTCGACTGGCAGGAGGCGCTCAAGGACGGCGTGCTGACGCGCATGGACGTTGCCTTCTCGCGCGACCGGCCCGACAAGATCTACGTCCAGCACAAGATCTGGGAGCGCCGCAGCGACCTGATCGAGTGGCTCGACAAGGGTGCGCACTTCTATGTCTGCGGCGACGCCAAGGCGATGGCCAAGGACGTCCGCGGCATGCTGGTGAACGCCTATGCCGACGTGAAGAACCTCACGCCCGAGGCGGCCGAGCAGGCGGTGGCAACGCTGGAGCGCGAAAAGCGTTACCTCACGGACGTTTACTAGAAAGACGCCGCTCATCCGGCGTCATGCCCCGAAAAAAAGCGGGGCATCCAGTAGCCGCCGATTGTGTGCTAAACCGCTGACCCCAGTGAATACTGGATCGCCCGCTTTCGCGGGCGATGACGGCCGCAAATGAAATACGGACAAAGCCATGGCTGACGACGAACTCTCCCGCAACGAACACATCAAGGACGCCAGCAACTTCCTGCGCGGCACGCTGGCGGAGGGATTGCAGGACGAGGTCACCGGTTCGATCACCGAGGACGACCAGCAGCTGGTCAAGTTCCACGGCATGTATCTGCAGGACGATCGCGACCTGCGGCCCGAGCGCACGCGCAAGAAGATGGAGAAGGCGTTCTCCTTCATGATCCGCGTGCGCATTCCAGGCGGCGTCGTGACGCCGGAACAGTGGCTGGCGCTCGATCAGGTCGCGCGCGACTATTCCAACCATACGATGCGGCTCACCACGCGTCAGACGGTGCAGCTCCACGGCATCATCAAATCGAACCTGAAGCCGACGCTGCAGGCGATGGATAAGGTCGTGCTCAACACCATCGCGGCATGCGGCGACGTCAACCGCAACGTGATGTGCAACCCCAACCCGTATCAGTCGCGCGCCCACGCGGCGGCGCAGGATCTCGCCAAGGCGATCTCCGATCATCTTTTGCCGGCGACGCCGGCCTATCGCGAAATCTGGCTCGACGGCGAGAAGATCGCGGGCGGCGAGCAGGAGGTCGAGGAGCCGATCTACGGCAAGACCTACCTGCCGCGGAAGTTCAAGATCGTGGTCGCGGTTCCGCCGTCGAACGACGTCGACATTTTCGCCCACGATCTCGGCTACATCGCCATCCTCGACGACAAGGGCGAGGTGACCGGCTGGAACGTCACCGTCGGCGGCGGCATGGGCATGACGCACGGCGAGCAGGACACCTATCCGCGCACGGCCGACGTGATGGGCTACTGCGCCACGAAGGACGCCGTTGCGGTGGCCGAGGCGGTGGTGACCGTGCAGCGCGACTGGGGCGACCGCAAGAGCCGCAAGCATGCGCGCCTGAAGTACACCATCGATCACCACGGCCTGGACTGGTTCAAGGACGAACTGGAGTCGCGGCTGGGGTTCAGGCTGGCGCCGGCGCGCGACTACGCGTTCGACCACAACGGCGACCGCTACGGCTGGGTCGAAGGCGAGGACGGCCGCTGGCACCTGGCCCTGT
>Ga0180216_1000984_pt1 | contig 26867 bp, 28 predicted proteins | sample eDN3rd37CBELigMG_FD_128879 | JGI IMG/M metagenome (GOLD analysis project Ga0180216, IMG submission 128879) | Enriched Miracle-Growth compost microbial communities from Emeryville, California, USA - eDNA 3rd pass 37_C BE-Lig MG (version 2)... ... | reverse complement strand
GGCGTGATGCCGCCGTCGAGGTCGGCCCAGCCGCGCGCAGGGGTGTCGTCGGCGACGTCGACGGCCCCCGTGATGACGTCCATCGCCGCGGTGCCCGGCGTCTCGGCCGGCGCGGCCTCCTCCTCGGGGGCACGATCGGCGCGGCGCGCCGGGTGCGCGGCGGGCGGCGCGTCGACGACATCGGCCGTCTCGGTCTCCAGGACGCGGGAGGCCGCCATCTGCTGCGCGGCGAGCTCGGCATAGAGCCCGCCCGCGGCGATGAGCGACGCATGTGTGCCGGACTCGACGATGCGGCCCGCGTCGATGACGTGGATGACGTCGGCGTTGATGACGGTGGACAGGCGATGCGCGATGGAGAGCGTCGTGCGGCCGCGGGCCGCGGCATCCAGCGCGTCCTGCACGACGCGCTCCGACACGGTGTCCAGCGCCGACGTCGCCTCGTCCAGCAGGAGCACCGCCGGGTCCTTCAGGAGCACCCGCGCGATCGCGATGCGCTGCTTCTCTCCACCCGACAGGCGGTACCCCCGCTCCCCGACGACGGTGTCGTAGCCGTCCTCGAAGCCGGCGATGATGTGGTGGATGTTGGCCGCGCGGCACACCGCCTCGAGCTCGTCGTCCGTCGCGTCCGGCTTCGCGTAGCGCAGGTTCTCGCGGATCGTCGCGTGGAACAGGTAGGTCTCCTGCGACACGATGCCGACGTTGTCGATGATGGACTCCTGCGTGAGCCGCCGGACGTCCTCCCCCGCGAACAGGACGGCGCCGTCGGATGCCTCGTACAGCCGCGGCGCCAGGTACAGCACGGTCGTCTTCCCGGCGCCGCTGGGCCCCACGAAGGCGACGTGCTGACCGGGCTCGGCGACGAACGAGACGCCGCGCAGCGTCGCGCGCGCATCCGGCGACGCGTCCGGGTAGCGGAAGACGACGTTGCGGAACTCGACACGGCCGACCGGTCCGGGCGCCGCCGACACCGGGACGGCGTCGGGGGCGTCGCTGATCGCCGGCACGAGGTCGAGGTACTCGAAGATGCGGGCGAAGACGGCGGCGGATGTCTGCAGGTCGAGCGCGACGCGCATGAGGCCCATGAGCGGCTGGAGCAGCCGCGCCTGGACCGTCGTGAAGGCGACGATCGTGCCCGCCGTGATCGTGTCGACGCCGCCGGTGATGAGGTAGCCGGAGACGAGATAGATGACGGCGGGGACGCTGGCCATGAGGACCTGCACGACCGCGAAGAACCCCTGGCCGCTCATGGCGCGCCGCACCTGGAGGCGCACCTGGTTGCGGTTCTCGCTCTGGTAGCGCGCGGACTCGGTGCGCTGGCGGTTGAAGGACTTCGACAGCAGGATGCCGGACACGCTCAGCGTCTCCTGCGTGATCGCGGTGAGCTCCGACAGCGACTCCTGCGTCTCCCCCGCGATGCGCGCCCGCACCTGCCCGACGCGGCGCTGCACGATCACGAGGAACGGCATGAGGAACACCGCGATGAGGGTGAGGCGCCAGTCGATGAGGATCATGGCGACGAGCGACGCGATGACGGTCACGACGTTGCCGAGGATGCTCGTGACGGTGTTGGTGAGCACGCCCGAGACCGCGCCCACGTCGTTCTGCAGCCGGGACTGGATGACGCCGGTCTTCGTGCGCGTGAAGAATCCCAGCTCCATCGCCTGCAGGTGCTCGAACAGGCGCACCCGCAGGTCGCCGGTGACGCTGTTGCCCACCGTCGAGGTGAACCACGTCTGCGCGACCCCGAGACCCGCCGAGACGAGGAACAGGACGACCATGACGACGACGAGGCGGATGAGCAGCCCGATGTCGGGCCCCGTGCCGTCGGTCGGGAACAGCGCGTCGTCGAAGATGCGCTGCACGATGAGCGGCGGGATGACCGCGATCGCGGCGCCGGCGATGACGAGCAGGCCGGTGACGGCGAGGCGTCCGCGGTAGGCGCGGAACAGCCCCATCACACGCTGGCCGAGACGGTCGATGTGCGGGGCCTCGGCGTTCGCGCGGCGCTGCGCCTCGATGTCCACTCCTCGGAACCCGGCCATGCCGTGACCGCCGCCTCCGCCGCCCATGCTCATTGCGCCAGCGTAACCCGCGGCGCGCGGGCGCGAATCGTCCGCGCGCCGCGCGCCCCGCGCGGGGCCCGCGTCACGCGAGGCTCGTGACGAGGTTGATGATCGTCGCGAGGATCACCGCGCCGAGCAGGTACGCGAGCAGCGTCTGGCCGATGACGATCCGGCGGATCGCAGTGGTCCTCACGTTCGTGTCGGCGACCTGGTAGGTCATGCCCAGGCCCACCGAGAAATAGGCGAAGTCGACGTAGGCCGGCCGGTCGGGGTGCTCGTTGAACGAGATGCCGCCGGGAGGATCGGCGGCATAGTAGATGCGCGCGTAGCGCAGCATGTAGTCGGTCTGGATGAGCGCCCACGAGGCCATCACGCTGTACACGGCGATCGCCGCGAGCAGATAGCTCTCCATCTGGGGCGCCTGGCCCGACCGCACGAGCACGAGCGCCACCGCCCCGAGGCTCGCGAGACTCCCCACGATCGAGATGAGGCGGGTCGCATGGCGGCCGGGGTCCTCCTGCGTCGCATGCAGCCGCGTCTGCTCCGCGTCCATGCGCCACACGACCACGAGGACCCACACCACGACGACGACCGCGCCGGTCGCCCATCCCGCGAGCAGTCCCGCCGCCGGTCCGAGGCCGGCGCCGACGAGCACACCCGCGACGATCCCGACCGCGATCCCGCCGCACAGTCGCCACAGCGTCGTCGCATGCCGCACCATGCACGAAATCGTTCCACGTGAACGGGAATTCTCTGTCGGCGCGCGCCGTTAGGCTGTTACGGCGTCATCCTCGGGTGACGTTTCGTCGACCCCGAGGAGTGATGCATGACGACCGATACCGCCAGCACCCGATTGCCTGCCGCCGCCGCCGTCGGCCCCCGCGAGTCGCGCGTGATCTGGCTTCTTCTGGCCGCCGCCTTCGTCGCGATCCTCAACGAGACGACGATGGGCGTCGCGATCCCGCACCTCATCGACGACCTCGGCATCACCGCGGTCGCCGCACAGTGGCTCACCACCGCGTTCATGCTCACCATGGCGGTCGTGATCCCCATCACCGGCTTCCTGCTGCGCCGCTTCACGACGCGCACGATGTTCATCTCGGCCATGAGCCTGTTCTCGGCGGGGACGCTCATCGCCGTCGTCGCGCCCGGATTCGAGATCCTCCTCGTCGCCCGCGTCGTGCAGGCGTCCGGCACCGCCGTCATGATGCCGCTGCTGATGACCACGCTCATGACGATCGTGCCGCCGCATCTGCGCGGACGCATGATGGGGCGCGTCTCGATCGTGATGTCGCTGGCCCCGGCGATCGGCCCCACGCTGTCCGGGTTCCTCCTGGAGACCCTGAACTGGCGCTGGATCTTCGGCATCGTGCTGCCCATCGCCCTCATCGCACTGGCCGTCGGCGCCAAGTGGATCCACAACCTCGGCGAGACGACGCGCGCGCCGATCGACATCCTGTCCGTCGTGCTGTCCGCCTTCGGCTTCGGCGGCCTCGTGTACGGCCTCAGCCAGATCGGCGGCTCGGGCACGCACGGCACCGGAGCTGCGGCAGCCGCAGCCGACACGCTGTCGACCGTGTCGCTCATCGTCTCGCTCTCGGTGGGCGTGGTGGCGCTCGCGCTGTTCGTGTGGCGTCAGCTGCTCCTGCAGCGCAAGGACGACGCGCTGCTCGACCTGCGCGTGTTCCGGTCGCGGAACTTCTCGCTCGCGATCGGGCAGATGGCGCTGCTGTCGCTCGTCTTCTTCGGCACGATCACGGTGCTCCCGCTGTACATGCAGCGGGCGCTCGAGATCTCGCCGCTGGAGACGGGGCTCGCAGTGCTCCCCGGATCGCTCCTCATGGGGCTTGCCGGTCCGTTCATCGGCCGGATCTACGACGCCCGCGGCACGCGCATCCTGCTCGTTCCGGGAGCGATCCTCGCGGTGGGCACGCTGTGGTTCTTCACGACGTTCTCCGCGACGACGTCGCTCATGACGATCGTGATCGCCCAGACGGTGCTGTCCCTCGGCCTCGCGCTCTCGTTCACGCCGCTGTTCACGGCGTCGCTCGCATCGCTCGAGCCGCGGTTCTACAGCTACGGGTCGGCGATCGTCGGCACGGTGCAGCAGGTCGCGGGCGCGGCCGGCATCGCCGTCATGATCACGGTGATGTCCGCAGCCGCCGCCGGCGCCGGAGACCTGTCCCCGACCGCCGCCGAGGCCGCCGGCGCGCACACCGCGTTCACGCTCGCGGCGATCATCGCGCTGCCGCTCCTGGTGGGCGCGTTCCTCATCCGCAAGCCCGCAGACAACGGGATGCCGGCGCCCGCCGGACACTGATACGCACGAAGCCGGGTCGGTCGTCGCGCACACGTGCGGCGTCCGGCCCGGCTTGTGCGTTGTGCCGGGCTGCGCCGTGCGCACGACCGCTCAGTGGGTGACGAACGCCTTGAGCGCCGTGATCGCCGCGCCGAACCCGGCGGTGATGAGCGCGCTGAGCAGGCGCGGCCAGAACCGGCGGGTCCACTTGGAGACCGCGAGCCAGCCCAGCACGCCGAGCGCGAGCGTGTCGACGGACAGCGCGCCCCAGATCGCCAGGTCGTCGTCGACGAGGCGGGAGACGCCGAGCAGCAGGATCGCGATCGGCAGGAGCGAGATGAGCAGCATGCCCTCGGAGTGGCGGACCGCCGCCAGGAAGCAGGCGCGCTTGTCCCGCCCGCCGGTGGCGACCATGCGGGCGAGCGTGCCCGCGTACACGTGGGCCGCGAAGAAGACGAGCACCGTGACGACGACGGTCGCCAGCGCGTTCAGCGACGTGCCCACGACGCTGTTGCTGACCACGATCATCCCCGAGACGAGGATGAGGCCGTACACCGCCTCCTCGGAGACGAGCAGGCGCGTGACCGCCGGGAACTCGGGTCGCTGTCGAAGGCTCTCCACCTCCGAGGGTTCGACCACGCTCAGATCACTCGGACGCGCAGCACCCGCCGCCGCAGCACGAGGCACCCTCGTCCACGACGGTGAGCAGGTTCTTCTCGTCCGTGACGGGCTGGAGCGTCGGAGTGGGGAGGTTCGAAGTCGCCATGAGATACATGCTATGTCCTCCTGCGCGCGTCAGTCGGGCAGGAGCGCGCCGTCGGTCTGGCATGCCGGACAGTACTGCGCCTCGGTGCCGCCGAAGCGGAAGTCCCGGATCGTGCCCCCGCACACGGGGCACCCCTCCCCCGCGCGCCCGTGCACCTGCATCGCCGCGACCTTGGCCGCCTTGAGCTCGTCGATCGGGATGCCGCGGCGGGCGTCGATCGCGTCGCGGATCGTCGAGACCGTCGCCTGATACAGCCGCTCGACCTCCTCGTCACCGAGCGACGCCGCGTGCGCGACCGGGGAGATCCTGGCGGCATGCAGCGCCTCGTCCGAATACGCGTTGCCGATGCCCGCGAGCGACTCCTGCTCCTGCAGGATCGCTTTGATCTGCTTGCGCCGCCCGCCGAGCGCCCGCGCGAAGTCGTCGTGCGAGAAGCCCGGATCGGCGGGATCCGGCCCGAGCTTCGCGACGGCGGCGACGTCGCTCGGCGCATCGACCACCGACAGCCCCAGCGACACCCACGTGCCGGCATCGGTGAACTCGACCACCCCCGCGTCGTCGAAGGTGAGCGATGCGAGCGCGGGCGGCTCGTCGGACGGCCGCGCTCCCGCATCCGTCCAGCGGACCCAGCCGTGCCGCCCGAGCGAGACGACCAGGTGGGCCGAGTCGAAGGCGATGTCGAGGTGCTTGCCGTAGCGGCCGACCTGCGTGACCCGTGCGCCGACGAGTTCCTTCAGCGGGCGAGCGCGCGTCTTGAGCGTCCGGAACTCGAGGACGTCGACGGTGGCGACCGCATGCCCGACCAGGCGGTGGTTCAGGAACTCTGCGAGGGCTTCGACTTCGGGCGACTCCGGCATGGCGCCATCCTGCCACCGCATCCCGACACAGTGTCGATTCCCGCTCGAGGTTCCCGCATCGGCGGTGTCCGCGCTGATAGATTCCTCTCGATCGGTCCCGGCACCCGACGACGGCGCCGATCACGCCCCGCACCCGATCCGTTCTTCCTCGCGGATCCGGGTTTCCCCCTGCATGAGGAGACGATGACGTTGCACCACCCTGACGACGCCGGGAACGAGGATCAGCGGAGCGGATCGCGGACGACGAGGCCCGCCGTCATCCTGCTCACGGGAGCAGGTGACACCGACGCCTCCTGGATGCCGGTGCGCCGCCGCCTCGAGCCGACGATCCTCGTGCGCACCTATCGCAGGACCGGCGTGGCACCCGGAGCGACCCCGCGGTCCCTGGACGCCTACCTCCGCGAGCTGCATACGATCGTCTCCGACGAAGGCGCGCCGGTCGTGCTCGTGGGCCACTCCTTCGGGGGGCTGCTCGCGCAGGTGTACGCGGAGCATCACCCCGAGCGCATCGCCGGTCTCGTCCTCGTGGACGCGACGCCCCGCGCGGTCGCCCACGCCCGCGCCGCGCGCGCGGGCTTCGCAGCCTCGGCAGCGAGCGCGTCGCTGCTGAGACTCATCGCGCCGCTGGGCGGCATCCGACTCCTCCTCCGCCTGCGCGCGATGCCGCTCTACCCCGAGCAGCGCCTCTTCGAGGCGGACGCGACCCCGGAGGAGATCCGCGCGTGGCGCGAGGACGTGCAGCGGATGATGCGCGAGTCCGCGGCGGCCGAGCTGCGCTCCGTCCTCCCCGTCGTCGGCGACGCCGCTGTCCTCGACGCGGAGGTCTCGGCGCTGCACGGCGTGCCCGTGCATCTGCTCATGAGCAGCGCGTACGGCGCGGAATGGCTGCGGATGCAGTCGGACATCGCCGCCCGCTACCCGGAGGGCAGGCACGATTACATCGGCGACAAGCACCACAACATCGCCATGGCGCATCCGGATCGCGTCGCCGATGCCATCAGCGGCGTGGTCGCGGAAGCACGGCGGGCGGCATGATCACGGTTTGGAGATCTGACCAGTTGTCACGTAAAGTCTCCTCGTTCTATCGGTCTGGGGTCCCGGGGAGAAAGCGGTTGGTGTGTTCTGAACGCCCTGCCCTCGCCGACCCCGCCCGATCCGCGACGCCCCCGGCGTCGCTCGAACTTCGTCGACTCGTCGCCTGAGCGCGCCGAGCATCACGATCCCGTGTCCTCCGACCTCCCCGAGTGGACGCGACGCTACGAATTCGAGCGTCGCGAGAGCACCAACGTCGTCCGCGGGCTCTTCTTCGCGTTCTTCTTCGCCCTGCCCCCGGCCGCGCTCCTCATCGGCGGCATCGTGTGGCTCGTGTCGCTGCTGTCCTGATCAGCCGGCCGAGACCGCGCGCAGCACTTCCCTGCCGCGCGTCAGCTTTTCGTGACGCCGTCGACGTAGAACCAGCGTCCGTCCTCTCGCACGAACCGCGAGCGCTCGTGCAGCACCTCGACGCCCTCACCCGGAGCGAGGTACGTCGCGCGGAACTCGACGGTTCCCGTGTCGTCACCCTCCGCACCCTCTGCGACGTCGACGATCTGGAGTCCGCGCCATCGCGGATTGTCGGTGAGGTCCAGGGCGGACGGCCGAGTGGACGGATGCCACGTCCGCAGCAGCCAGGCGGTGTCACCGCGGCGGAACGCCTCGAACCGCGAGCGCATGAGCTCCTCCGCCGTGCGGGGCTCGTCGGGCACGGCCGTCATCGGGCGGCGTCCCACCAGTCCAGGACGCGGGTGCCCTGGAGCGTGAGCCACTTCGACGGCTGCCCCTCCGGCACGTCGACGTCGAACCACGTGCGTCCGGGCAGGGGCGTCGTCTGCAGCCACGTGCCGTCGGGCTGACGGGCCGCGCGCACGAGGTCGATCGCGTCGGCCAGGCGCGGGTCCGGGGGCGTGCCCTCCCAGAGCGACACCTCGCGGAAGTGATCGAGCGCCGCGAGGGCGCTGTAGCGGTGCCGGTGGGGGTACACGAACCGGCCGACGAACTCGCCCACCGGCTCCCCCGTCGTCAGGCGGTAGAGCAGACGCCGCTCGAGGAGGTACTCCTCCCCGCCGTGTCGTGCGTCGCGGCCGCTCGTGTCGCCGGTGATCCGCTCGTAGGCGAGCATGCCGCGCGCGGCGTTCAGGGTCGAGTGGAAGGAGGATCGGACGGAGTCACCCTCCTCCGCCTCGCAGTTCCACCCCCCGTCGGCGAGTCGGTGCGCGGGGAACCACTCCACGAGGCGCGACACGTCCGCGCCGAGCCACGCGCCGGTCGCGAGCGTGTAGGAGTTGATGCAGACATCCACCTCGCCGTGCCAGTACGGCAGGTCGTTGTACTCCCATCGACTGTGCGCCGCGAGCCGGTCCGCCGTGTCGCCCAGCGCGGACGCATCGACACCCCACTCCCGCAGATCCTTCAGCGCCCACGTCGTGGCGACCCACGGCTGCCCGGGCTCGTCCTTCTCCGGGCTCTCGAAGAACCCGGCGGGGAAGAACGCCCCGCCCGCCCACTGCCCGTCGGCGTCCTGCTTCTCGAGCAGCGCGGCGCCGTGCCCCTCGCGCGCGACACGCGCGCGGGTGGCCTCCCACACCTCGGGCGGCGCGCCCGCGACATCCCGCTCGACCTGCCATCGCAGGGCCGGATCGGAGTCGAGCAGCCAGTCGAGCACCCGCGCGTCTGCACCCATGTCGGCACCGTACCAAGCACACCCGACATCCGCGCGGCGCCGGGATGTGACCTCCCGAGCGGATCAGGCCGCGCAGGCGACGCAGCGGTCGGTGAAGGGACGGGCCTCCAGCCGCTCGACAGGGATGTCGGTGCCGCACACGCTGCACACGCCGTAGCTGCCGGCCTCGATGCGCTCCTCCGCCGCGCGGATGTCGTCGAGCTCGCGCTCGATCCCCCCGCGCATACCGGCCAGGCGCGACCACTCGTCCGACAGCGTCACGCCCTCCGGGTCGTGCTCGTCGTCGGCGGTCGCGGCGCCGCGCGCGTCGGTGAGCAGGGTCAGGTCCCCGTCGAGCGCGGCGAGACGCTGCCGGGCCGCAGTGCGGCGCTCGTCGAGAATGCGGCGGAAGCGGCCACGTCGTCGTGAGTCCATCGCCTCACGCTATCGGCCCGTGGAGCGGGCGGGGCCGTTTCAGCGGCGGCGGTCGGCGACGGCGTCCAGCTGCCGGATGCCGTCCTCGAGCTCCGCGACGCGCCTGCGGAACGCCGCGACGGCAGCGTCGAGGCCGTCGTCGTCCGCGCGATGCGCGTCCAGGAGCGCGAGATCGGCGCGGGTCGTGACGACGACGCCGTCGAGGGCCGCGCGCAGGGCGGCGAGCGCCACGAGGAGGTCGGCCTCGACGTGCGGATTGCCGATCTCGGCGAGCAGCCGCACCTCGGGCACGAGGGATGCCGCGATCTCGCCGACCGCGAGCGACGAGGCAATGGCCTCCGCCGTGGCCTGACGCACCGCGGGCGGGCGGTTCGGTCCGTCGGGCATCGCCAGCGCGCCGCCGAACTCGGCGGAGTGGATGCCGTCGTCCTCGGCGGCCTTCATCGCGGACCGTCGGGTCTCGGCGAGCCGTGCGCGGGCCCGCGCGGCCTCATCGCCCTTCGTGTACGCGGCGACCATCCCGAGAAGGGCCGCGGCGATGCCCGCCATGACTCCGCATGCCGCTCCCCCGCCGGGTGAGCCGTGGCCTTCGGCGAGGCGGTCCATCCAGTCCGCGAGGAACGTGGTGGACGGGTCGATGTCGTCGCCGGTCATCCGACCACGTTAGGCCAGAGCCCGCCGCGCTTTCGAGGGTCAGTCCCAGGCGAGGTAGTCCTCGATCGCGAACGCCGTGTCGACCGGGTGCGTGACCGGGAAGAGGTGCCCGCCGCCGGCGATCGTGACGACGCTCGCCCGCTCGGGCATGCTCGCGCGCAGCGCCTCGCCGTTCGCCGGAGGCATGTCCGCGTCGTCGGCTCCCTGCACGACGAGGACGGGGATGGCGGGTGCCGCCGCGGCATCCGTGTCCTCCACCCCGAGCAGGAGCACGCCGAGCGCGCGGTCCGGGTGGGCCGCGGTGAGCACGCGGGCGACCGTGCCGCCGGTGCCGTGTCCGCCGATCCAGCCGCCGCGGAGGCCGACGTGGTCCATGACCGCGACGGTGTCGGCGACGAGGTCGTCGCGGGAGGCCTCCGCCGCACCGGTGCGGGCGCCGACCGTGAGCACCCGGAACCCCTCGCCGGCCAGGATGTGCGCGATCGACGCGAGCACCGCGTGGCGGCCCGGTTCGGCGATGAGAACGAGTGACGGACCGTCGCCGTGCCCCTCGTCCACGTAGGGGATCGCGCGGCCGTCGGGCTCGAAGATCGGGGTGTCGGTCACTGCGGGGTGGTCCTTCCGGTCGCCGGGTGGGAGGGGTCTTCCAGCTTAGTCGGCGCCTCGCGGCGGCTTTTCGCGTACCGACCCGCGACCTGGGGTTTTGCGACCGGTTGAGATGCGGCGTGTCCCACACGTGGCGACATCCGCGCCCTCCGGGCCACCACTTCTGGGACACGGCGCCGAGGAGTGTCCCAGTAAGGGCGACCGGGTGCGGCGCGAGGTCGCCGTTCGTGGGACACGACGGGCGTCAACGACGGCGTCGGCGACGGCGCAGGGGCGGTGCCGGGGACGGCGCCGCGCGGTCTCCACATCCACGGAGCGCCGCTGAGGCCCCTGTCGGGAATGCGGGGTACCCTCGGGGCGTCAGGGTGAGCCGGGAAGTCTGGTCGGCAGCGGCGAGAGCCGTTCATTTCGCAGAGAGAGCCTGCCATGTCGAACAACATCGTTCTGATCGGCGACCTGCACGCCGCGGTCGACGACGCTCCCCCGCCACCCGCTCCGCAGCCGGAACCCGGCGACGCCCCGGCACGCGAGCCGCGAGCGGTCGTCATCGTCGTGGACCTGCGCGACACCGCGAGCAAGGGCGATGCCAAGGCCGCGCTCCGCCGAGCCGCGGAGGTCGCCGTCGACGCGGCGCGCGGATACGCCAAGGTCCGTCACGTCGTCATCGCGGCGAAACTGAACCCCGCGGTCACGCGGAGCTTCGACCGCCTCGCGTCGGCTGTCGCCACCCGGTTCCACTCGCAGCTCGAACGCGCGCTCGGCCGGGACATCGAGTTCACGCTGCTGGACATCACGGACTGCACGGATGCCGCGGCGCTGCTCGGTCGGCTGCGGGAGCGCGCCGACGACCCGGCCGGAGTGCACGGGGTCGTCGTGCTGAACTGGGACGACATCGTGCGCGCGCCCATCGCGCAGGCCGCGCGGGAGCAGTACTTCTGAACCGCGCGCCCGCATCCGACACGTCACTCCCGCCACGGAGTGCCCCGCGTCGATGTACGGGCGCCTTCGAGCTCGCCGTCATGGACGACTCGCGGCCGCCGCTCACCTCTCGGCGGCGGTCACCGCACGAGCATCCCGTGAGGGCCCGAGCCTGAGCAGCACGCCCTCGCCGCCGGTGAACTCGACCCGCGCGAACGTCGCCGCCCGTGCCACCTCTGCGAAGCCGAGCCTGCGGTGAAGCTCGAGGGAGGCCAGGTTCCGGGCGTTGATCACGCTGTACACCGGCTCCCCGGCTGCGCAGCGGTGAACCTCGCCGACCACGTGTCGCAGAAGACGAGCCGCTATCCCTTGTCGTCGGGAGGCAGGAACGACCGTGAGGCCCGCGACCAGCCACTCCCCACCTCTGCCGGGCTCGATCTCAGACGTCTGAGCGCCGCTCCAGCCGACCAGACCGGTGCCGGTCTCCGCGACCGACAGCACGGGCAGACGCTCGACGAGCCGACGAGCTCGCTCACGATGCTCCGTGACATCCCCTCCGCGGACCGCCATCACGAGGGCCAAGCCCTCGACGTCCGCGGCGGTCGCCGCCCGGATGGTCACGGCAGCACCCGCGCGCTGCGCCCGCGCCGAGGGCTCGAAGGGGACGAAGTCCGTCATGCTCTGCTCCCACCCCGACGTCACACGTTGAGCGGACACTCTACGACGGAAAGCGCGGACGGATGCGGGCGGAGGCGCGCGTCGCCGTCCGGAACGCCGGCGGGGCAGACAGCCGGATGCATCGGGCTGACCTCGCGCGAGGGGACGGCCGTTTGCTACGGTCGCTCGTACCGCGCAGGGGGAGGTTCCGCATGGCACGCTCGACGCACGACGCTCCGGCCGCCTCCGCGCAGACCGCACGCTGGTGGATCGACGGTCCGATCTTCTCCACCCGCCGAGGCGGAGCGCGCATCACGACCCTGGCGCCCGGGACCCGCCCGGGAAGAGTCGACGGGGAGATGGTCCTGCGCGCGCTCGCCGTGTTCGCCTTCTGGGCCGTCCTCGGTTTCTTCGGCCTGAGCCGGCTCTTCTCGTCGCAGCCCGTCCCCTGGGTGGAGGAGATGTCACGACAGTGGTGGTGGTACGTCATCATCGCCGTCGGGGCGCTGACCATCGTGACCCAGGGCGCCTTCGGCCTGTACGCGAGAACCGTCGCGCTCTTCGGCCAGCACCGTCTCGCCGCACTGGTCGTCGCACTCCCCACCACCCTGGGCATTCTGGCCGCGCTGCTCGTCCACCTGGGCATCTTCGCGGTGTATCTGGACGAGCCGCCGGCGGGCGTGCCCGCGTGGCAGCTGCCGGATCCCCAGATCATGATGATCTTCGCCGCTGTCGCCGCGGTGACCTCCGCGGCTCTGCTGGTCGCCGTCCCGGTCGCCGGAGCCGCTGTCCGCAGGGCGCAGCGGCGCATCGCGCAGATGCGGGAGAACGGGACACGCACCACGGGGACCCTGGAGGAGAGGACGTTCACGGACGAGCGGATCAGCAACCTCAGCCGATTCGAGACCGTCATCATGGTCGACCTGCCCGACGGCCCGACACGGGTGCGGGCGCAGATGAACACCGCACCGGAGCGGGTCCCGCTCATCGGCGAGGCGCTTGCCGTGTTCGTCTCGCAGCGCATCGTCCGCGGTCGGACGCGCACCGACTATCTCATCGAACCGGACGACACCCGACCGCTCCGATTCGAGTGGGACTCCACACAGTTCACCGTGGCCACCTCCGACGGCGGCGGCAGCGGCTGATCGCCCTCCGGGCGTCTCCCTCAGAACGAGCCGGCTCCGCTGCCGCAGGGCGGCCGCGGGCGCACAGCAGGCGCGCTCACTCGGCGTCGAAGAACTGGACGTCCACGGACTGCACGTCGCCGAGAAGCTCCTGCAACGTGAACGAGCTGTCGTTCAGGAACCGGAACCTCCCGACAGCTTCGGCACCCGGCTCGGTGTCCTGGATGAGCCAGCCGTTCCAGTCCTGTGCGTCGACCCAGGCGAGGATCCCGTCGAGTTGATCGCGACCGGCCTGAAGGCTCATGTACCGCGTGCCATCACCCTGGGCCTGGTAGGTCGCAGCACTCCACTGCGCTGCGCCGTCCAGCGCCGCGAAGTCGAACCCCAGTTTCATCTCGGCGTCCGCCTGCATGATCGCGGCGGCGACCTCCGCGGAGTTCCCGGCGGAGCGCGGCGCGGCGTCCGTCGGCGCGGCGCTGTGGGACCCATCCTGCCGGCCGTCCGGGACCTCGACCGCCCCTCCCGCGCATCCGACGAGCCCGAGGGCGGCGAGCACGAGCGCGGGAATGACGACGCTTCTGGACATACGGTACTTCCCCTCCACAGACATGACTTCGCTCCACGGTAGGAAACGCGCCGGAGGCGTCGCATGCGAGGTGACTACGCAATTCCGACAGTCCCTGCTGCGCACTCCCCGACTCCTAACGCGATGCGCCGAGAGCCTCGCGGAGTTCACGGCGAGAGGTGATGCCGAGCTTGGCGTATGCGCGATGGAGGTGCTGCTCGACCGTGCGCACGGAGAGGTGCAGGCGGGCCGCTATCTCACGGTTCTGATATCGCATCGCCAGCTCCGAGATCTCGCGCTCCCGGCGCGTGAGGGTGCCGACATCGAGCGCGTCGGCGAGCAGCGGCGTGCGAGGCGAGCCGAGGGGAGCGGTGAGAGCGAGGACGCGCTGAGTGATCGACGCCGCCTGTCGCCCGTCTGCCAGCCGCGCCGCGACACTCAAGGCCTCCGCGGCGTACAGCGGCATCCCCCCTTCGAGGAAGATCTCAGCTGCGCCGAGGAGGCGGTCGCTCGAGCCGCTCTCCATGCCCTGCGCCATCGACAGGCGTGCGGTCATGAGCGGCGAGCCTTGAGGGAGCGCGCTCAATTCGGTGGCCACCCCGGCGGCATCACCCGTCCGAAGGCGCTCGTGGAGAAGGAATGCGGCAGCGGTGAGCGCTCCGTCCTCGACCGCGGCGGACACGCCGTCCGTCAGGATGCGCACGGCTTCGACACGGCGTCCTTCGGCGTATGCCTGCCACGCACGTGCCGCATCCAGGTAGTGCCACAAGAATCCACGGCCGCCCCGCAGCTCGTCGAAGCGTTCCGCGGCCGGGGCGTCGACGGGCCTCCCCTGGGACGCCGAGGAAAGGATCGTCAGACACAGCGCGAGCCGTTCACACGCCTCGAGCCGACACGAGACCGCGGCGGTCATGGCCCGGTGCGCCCATTTCGCCGTCTGGTCGAGGTCGCCCCTCTGCCACCATGCGGCGGCGACATTGAGGGCCGACCACGCCCGCACCGTGAAGAAGCCGCTCTCCAGCGACACCTCCCAGGCGCGCATGCCCGCCTCGAGCGCCGCCTCGACGCGCCCGCTCTCACGCAGGGCGTGGCACATGGTCATGTGGTAGGTGCCTCGCCAGGCGGGCACGAGCAGCTCGAGCTCCTCCATGTCGGCGGCGAGGGTCTGGCTCTCGAAGATGCGGTAGGCCTCTTCCGTGCGCCCGAGCTGGGAGAGCGCATGCGAGCGGCTCTCTGCGATGCGCGCACGGATGAGCGCGGCAAGTCGATTCAGACCCGCGAGAGGGACCAGCAGATTCCAGCCGTCCTTCCCCGACACGCTGTCTGCCAGGGCGAGGGCTTCGGCGGGTCTGCCGGTGAAGCTCAGCCCGTCCGCCTCGGTGAGGCCGAAGATCTGGCGCACGAGAGGCGTCCAGCGCGGATACCGCCGCGACTGCTCCCGCAGCATCGCGGCCGCGGCGGGCTGGTCGCCCCTGCCCCACACGAGAACCTCGTGCAGCACGGCCGCGAGCATCACCGCCTCCATGCCCGGCCGGACACGGTCGAGTTCCGCGCGCAGCGCGTCGACCGCTTCCTCCGCACGCCCGAGCTCGACCAAGGCGGTGCTGTACAGCGAGAGCGCCTCGACGCGCTCCGCGCCGTGGAGTCCGTCGATCGCGGCGTGCGCGAAACGTGCCACCACCCTCATGTCCTCGCCGACCGCCGCCGCGCGCGCTGCGTCGAGCAGCACCGCCGGCTCGATGGACGCTCCGACCTCCACACCGAGCGCCGCGACACGCAGCGGGTCAGGATCGGCGCGCCCCCGCTCCCGCTCGAAGTGCTCGCGAAGGACGGTGCGCCGCCGCAGATCGTCCGTGCGCTCCCACACAGCCTCAGCCAGCATCGGGTGGCTGAAGGAGATGTCCGCGCCATCGGAGCTCACGATGCCGGCACGGATGAGCGCGCGCACCGCCTCGGCGTGCTCACTGCGCTCGACATCGCTGAGGCTGACCCGCGCGACGGCAGCCAGCCATTCGGCGGTGCGCAGAGTGGGTTCGGTGAGGTCGTCGAGACGGTCCCCCAGCAGATGGCGCAGCGACACGGGTGCGGGCAGCTCCCCCACGCGGATCCATCCACCCGGTCCCCGCGTGATCGTTCCGCGGGCGCGAGCAGCTTCGAGCATCTGGCTGATGAACAGGGCGTTCCCGGCGGTGCGCTGCCACAGCTCGTCGACCAGGGATGCCTCCGGGGAGCCGCCGAGGATCCGCTGCGCCACCTCCGCGGTCTCATCCCGCGTGAACGGCGGCACCTCGATGATCCGAGTGGGCACATCAGCCACCAGGGCCTCGACGGCCAGGGGAAGCGTCCCATCCGCCGTGCGCACGGTCGCGATCACTCGACGATCCGCCTCGCGCAGGAGCCGGGAGACGAGCGCTTGGGACAGCGCATCGCACCTGTCGATGTCGTCGACGGCCAGGTACGCGCCGACGTTCGCGAGCAGATCGACGACCATGTCGGCATGCGAGACGGCGGGACGCACCAGGTGCGCGAGGCTGCTCCCCGGGACATCGGCGAGCGCGGCGACACCCCATGACCGCGCGGCGTTCGACTCCGCCGCGATGTCGTCGAGGAGGTGCGACTTGCCCACTCCCGCTTCGCCGGCGATCAGCGTGAGGCGCACCCCCGGATCGCGTGCGGTGTCGCGGATCGCGGTACGGATGTCGTCGCGGATCAGGTGCGACGAATCGCCAGTTGCGGCCACGACGACGAACGCCCCCTCATCCTCTTCGTCCGCCGTCAGCCGTCCGCTCTCGCGCTCTCGCGCGGGAGGCCTGGGCGCATCCAGCATTCTAGGGTGCCGGCGCGTGCCTCCTCGGCACATCACCCGCCAGGTTCAGCGCGGTGGCCATCGTCTGCGACAGCAGGGGTCAGACGTTGAAGCGGAACTCCACGACGTCGCCGTCCTGCATGACGTAGTCCTTGCCCTCCATGCGGGCCTTGCCGCGCGCGCGGGCCTCGGCGACCGAGCCGGCGTCGATGAGATCCTCGAACGAGATGACCTCCGCCTTGATGAAGCCCTTCTCGAAGTCGGTGTGGATGACGCCGGCGGCCTGCGGGGCCTTCCAGCCCTTGCCGATCGTCCACGCCCGCGCCTCCTTCGGCCCCGCCGTGAGGTAGGTCTGCAGGCCGAGCGTGTCGAAGCCGATGCGGGCGAGCTGGTCGAGACCGGACTCCTCCTGCCCCGTGGAGGCGAGCAGCTCCGCGGCGTCCTCGGGGTCGAGGTCGATGAGCTCGGACTCGATCTTGGCGTCGAGGAACACGGCCTTCGCCGGCGCGACGAGCGCCTCGAGCTCCGCCTTGCGCGCAGCATCCGTGAGGACGGCCTCGTCGACGTTGAACACGTAGATGTAGGGCTTCGCGGTCAGCAGGCCCAGCTCGCGGATCGGGGCGAGGTCCAGACCGGATGCCGACAGCAGCACGCCGCGCTGGAGGGCATCGCGGGCGGCGACGGCGGCGTCGAGGACGGCGGCATCCGTCTTCTTGCCCTTGACCTCCTTCTCGATGCGCGGGATCGCCTTCTCGAGGGTCTGCAGGTCGGCGAGCATGAGCTCGGCGTTGATCGTCTCGAGGTCGTTCTTGGGGTTCACGTCGCCGTCGACGTGCACGACGTCGGAATCGGTGAACCCGCGCACGACCTGGGCGATCGCGTCGGCCTCGCGGATGTTGGCGAGGAACTGGTTGCCCAGGCCCTCCCCCTCGCTGGCGCCGCGCACGATCCCGGCGATGTCGACGAACGACACCGTCGCGGGCACGAGCCGCTCGGAGCCGAACACGTCGGCGAGCTGCTGCAGCCGCGGATCGGGCAGACTCACCACGCCGACGTTCGGCTCGATGGTCGCGAACGGGTAGTTCGCCGCGAGCACCTGGTTCTTGGTCAGGGCGTTGAACAGGGTGGACTTGCCGACGTTGGGCAGTCCGACGATTCCGATGGTGAGAGCCACGGGCATCCAGTCTACGTGGACCGGATGCCGCTCCCCCGCCTCACCGTCACCGACCCGGCCTCACAGCAGCGCGAGCAGGCCGTTCAAGTCGGTCACGACCGCGTGCGCCTCCTCCGTGCGCTCGGCGCCGACCCGGTCGACCCATACCGCCGTGAGCCCGGCGTCCCGGGCGCCTGCGACATCCGCGATCTGGTTGTCGCCGATGTGCAGGGCCTCCTCGGCCGACGCGCCGAGCGCGTCGAGCGCGACCGCGAAGATCCCCGGATCGGGCTTGGCGACCCCCACCTCGCCCGACACGACGACCGCGTCGAAGGCGTCCGCGATGCCGACCGCGGCGAGCTTCGCGCGCTGGAGCCCGCTCGGACCGTTCGTGATGACCGCGGTGCGGATGCCGCGCTCCCGCAGCTGGGCGAGCACCGACAGCGTCTCGGGGTACAGCGCGAACGCATCCCGCTCCATCTCGACGTGCAGCGCGTGTGCGGCCTGCGCCGCGTCGGGATCGGTGACGCCCACTTCCGCGAGCGCGCGGCGCCACACCTCCCGCGGCACGTCGTCGCCGGGAAGGCGGCCACTCATCCACGCCTCGCCGACCTCGGGCCAGTACTCCGCCCAGACGCGCGCGTTCGCCGCGAGGAGGGCGTCCGGTTCGACGCCCGGGTGCCGCTCGGCGAGCCGGACCGCCACGCGGCGGATCACCTCCTCCCCGTGGTCGTCGCGCAGCAGCGTCCCGTCCAGGTCGAAGCACACGGCACGGATCGGCATGGGGGTTCCTCCAGACATCGTCGTCGGGTCGGTGGGCGCCGGAGTCGCTAGGGGCGGAGGGCGCGATACGCGCGGGTCACGTAGGGCAGCGAGACGACGGCGTCGCCGACGGCGCCGATCTCGTCGAACAGGGCGGCGAGGTCCGCCTCGATGCGGGCGCGCTCGTCGTCCGGCGCGGTGATGAGGTAGCTGCGCGAGCGCACCATCGCGAACAGGTCGTCCCTGGTCATGCGGCGCTCCCAGCGGATGTCGTGGCCCTCCAGCTCGCCGAACGGCGGCGCGACGCGCGGGGCGCCCTCGGCGAGCATGAGTTCCGCCGACGAGCCGTGCATGATCGCGGTCATCCGCGCGACCCACTCGACGGACTCGTCGCGCACGTTCCAGATGAGCCCCAGCACGCCGCCCGAGCGGAGCGTGCGCGCGACCTCGATCGAGGCGGCGGGCGGGTCGACCCAGTGCCAGGACTGGCCGAACACGACCGCGTCGAGGCCGGCATCCGGCAGCGGGAGGTGCTCCGCCGTGCCGAGGAACGTCGGGACGCCGGGCACGGCGGCGCGCAGCGCCTCGAGCATGGCGGCGTCCGGATCGATCGCCACGACCTCCGCGCTCGTCTCGACGAGCGCGCGCGTGAGCTTGCCGGTGCCCGCGCCGACGTCCGCGACGCGGATGACGTGCTCGTGCGTCGCGACCGGGGCCAGCAGGAACGCGACGGATGCCGCGGGGTACTCGGGGCGGCCCGCCTCGTACGCGTGCGCCATGCGCCCGAACGACGTGGACATCTCCTCGCGACCTGCCATGCCTCGAGCCTATGTCGCCGCCGCGCGGCGCGCCTCCCCCGGCCCGGCGGCGCTCCCGGAGAGGCTGAGGGCGTGCCATTGGACTTCACCGCGATCGACTTCGAGACGGCGAATCCCAGCACCGCATCCGCATGCGCCGTGGGCCTGGCCCGTGTCCGCGGAGGGCGCGTCGTGGCCACCGCGTCGTGGCTCATCCAGCCGCCGCCGGGCCATGACGAGTTCGCCGAGTGGAACACGCGCATCCACGGCATCCGCGCCGCCGACGTCGTCGCCGCCAAGCGCTGGACCGATCAGCTCGACGACCTCGCGGCATTCGCCGGAGCGGACGTCCTCGTGGCGCACAACGCCGGCTTCGACATGAACGTGCTCAAGCGCGCGTGCGCGGCGACCGGCGACCCGTGCCCGCCCTACCGGTACGTGTGCAGCCTGCAGGTCTCGCGCAAGGTCTACGACCTCGAGTCGTACCGCCTCCCCCTCGTGGCGGCCGCCGCCGGGTTCGGCGAGTTCCCGCATCACGACGCGGGCGCCGACGCGCACGCGTGCGCACAGATCATCATCGACGCGGCGCGGCGGATGGGCGCGCGCGACGTGCACATGCTCGCCGAGCTCGTGGGCGTCAAGGTGTCCCAGATCGTCGTGCCGGAGCCCGAAGCCGTCCCGGTCGCGGAGCTCGCCCGGATCGCCTGATCCGGCCGATGTCGGATGCCGCGGGCATCCTCTCCCCATGGACGCTCTCCTTCTCGCGGTCATCGCGATCGCCTGCCTCGCCGCCGGTGTGCTGGCCGGCTGGTTCGCGCACGGCGCGCGCGCCGCGCAGCACCAGTCGCGCCTCGGCGCCCGGGCGGCGGCGGCGGATGCCACGGCGGCGGCGCTGCGCGATCAGCTCGCCCAGCAGCAGATGCTGCACCGCCAGCAGATCACCGAGCAGTCGGCGCGCATCGTCGAGCTGCTCGACCGCATCGAGCAGGCGAAGGACCTCGAGGCCGCACGCGCCGAGCAGGACGGCCGGGTCCTCACGGCGCTGAGCCCCGTCGCCGAGCAGCTGCGCTCGGTGCAGGCCACGGTGACGGAGCTCGAGAAGCAGCGCCAGCAGCAGTACGGCGAGCTCAGCGCGCAGCTGCGCCAGGCCGGCGAGGCCGACGAGCGGCTGCGCGCCACGACGGAGTCGCTCGCCGCCGCGCTGCGCTCCAACAGCACGCGCGGGGTGTGGGGCGAGACGCAGCTGCGCAGCGTCGTGGAGGCCGCGGGGCTGCTGCACCGCGTGGACTTCGACGTGCAGGCGAGCATCCGCACCGATTCCGGCGTCGCGCGCCCCGACATGGTGATCCACCTCCCCGGCGGCAAGAACATCGCCGTCGACGCCAAGGTGCCCTTCGCGGCGTACCTGGAGGCCAGCGCGATCCCGGCCACGGCGACGGGTGCCGAGCTGGCACGGCGCAACGCGCTGCTCGCCGAGCACGTCAAGGCCCTCCGCAGCCACGTCGCGGCTCTGGGCGGCAAGGCGTACTGGTCGGGCCTGAGCTCGAGCCCCGAGCTGGTCATCGCGTTCATCCCCAGCGAGGGGCTGGTCTCTGCGGCGCTCGAGGCGGACCCGTCCGTCATGGAGTACGCGTTCTCGCAGCGCGTCGCCCTCGCTTCGCCGGTGACCCTGTGGTCGGTGCTGAAGACCGTCGCGTTCAGCTGGCAGCAGCAGGCGCTCACCGACGACGCCAAGCGCCTGTTCGATGTGAGCCGTGAGCTGTACTCGCGCCTGTCGACGACGGCCGGTCACCTCGAGAAGCTCGGTCGCTCGCTGCGCTCGTCGGTCGCGGACTACAACCGCTACGTCGGCTCGATGGAGCGTCAGGTGCTGCCGTCGGCGCGTCGGCTCGTGTCGATCGACGAGGCGTCGGTGCTCGGCGGCTTCACGGAGATCGAGGACGCACCACGTCCGCTCACGGCCTTCGAGCTCGTGGACGGGATCGACGAGGTGCGCCGGCGGATCGAGACGCCCGAGGACGCCGGCGCGGCGCCGACCGCGGCGGCAGACGCGGACGCGCGCGAGCGTCTCATCTGACGTTCGCACCCACCCTCCTCGGGTGCGATCGGACCCGCGTGGGGCTCAGGCCCCGCCGGGGACGAAGCTCAGCAGCGCGATGACGGCGGCGGAGACGAGGAAGAACGCCCCGACCATCCACCAGGAGCTGAGCTCGTGGCCCTGCTCGCGCCGGACGCGGAACAGGACGTCGGCGCGACGCGCCGGATCGGTCGCGTCGGCGATGACCGCCTGCGCTCCCGTGCGGGGTGACGACGATGAGACGTCGTGAACTGTCATTGGCGTGCCCTCCCGGCCGACTGCTGTGCGATGAATCGTCGCCGTCGACAGGTATGAATTCTGCCAGACCAGGATGTGAAAAGCATCACGACGGGCCACACACGCCACTCGTGTCACATCGGTCACATGCGCGCGGCGCCCTCCCCTGCGGCCTCGCGGGGGCTCAGAGCCACTTGGAGACGAGGTGCTCCGACGAGATGCGGCGCAGCGTCCCGGATGCGCCGCGCAGCACGACGCTCTCCGTGTAGACATACCCGCCCTCGCGGCGGACACCGGCCACGAGCGCGCCGTCCGTCACGCCGGTCGCGACGAAGATCGTGTTCTTGCCGCGCACGAGCTCGTCGGCCTCGTAGACGTAGTCCATCTTGAGTCCGGCATCGATGCCGCGCTGCCGCTCCTCGTCGTTGCGCGGCCACAGGCGACCCTGGATGTGTCCGCCCAGCGCCTTGATGGCGCACGCCGTGACGACGCCCTCGGGGCTGCCGCCCACGCCGACGCACATGTCGGTGCGGGCGTTGTGCCGCGCGGCGTTGATCCCGCCCGCGACGTCGCCGTCGCTCATGAGGCGCGTGCCCGCGCCGGCGGCGCGGATGTCGGCGATGAGCTGCTCGTGCCGGGGGCGGTGCAGCACCGACACCACCATCTCGTCGACGGGCTTGCCCAGCGCCTTCGCGAGGCGGCGGATGTTCTCCCCGATCGGGAGGCGGATGTCGACGACGCCCACGCCCTCGGGGCCGGTGACGAGCTTGTCCATGTAGAACACCGAGGAGGCGTCGAGCATCGTCCCGCGGTCGGACACGGCGATGACCGACAGCGCGTTGTTGCGTCCGGCGGCGGTCAGCGAGGTCCCGTCGATCGGGTCCACGGCGATGTCACATGCCGGCCCGCGTCCGTTGCCGACGCGCTCGCCGTTGAAGAGCATCGGGGCGTTGTCCTTCTCGCCCTCGCCGATGACGATCGTGCCGTCGAAGTTGACGGTGTGCAGGAACGCCCGCATCGCGTCGACGGCCGCGCCGTCGGCCTTCTCCTTCTCGCCGCGGCCGATGAACGGCACCGAGCGGATCGCGGCGGCCTCGGTGGCCCGCACCAACTCCAGCGCCAGGTTCCGATCGGGGTGCAGGGGACTCATTTCCGCGGTCAGGCTCACCATGGTCCGAGCCTAGCCAGCAGGCTCGTACAGACCAGAGGAATCTTCACCGATGAGCGGCGAAGGAATCGCGGTTCTTTCGCCCACGGCAGGACGGGACCGGTCCGCGGCGGGCTTCGGGCCTCCGGAGCGGCGGCGGGCCTTCGATAGAGTTGCTCGCAGACCGAGGCCGCACGAACGAGGAGCCATCATGCCCGTCGCAACCCCCGAGCAGTACGCCGAGATGCTGGACCGCGCGAAGGCCGGTGGCTTCGCGTACCCCGCCATCAACGTCTCGAGCTCGCAGACGATCAACGCGGTGCTGCAGGGGCTCACCGAGGCCGGCTCTGACGGCATCATCCAGGTCACCACCGGCGGCGCCGACTACTTCGCGGGCCAGTCGGTCAAGGCCCGCGCGACGGGCGCGCTCGCGTTCGCGAAGTTCGCCACGGAGGTCGCCAAGAGCTACCCCATCACGGTCGCCCTGCACACCGACCACTGCCCGCAGCCCGCGCTCGAGGACTTCGTGCTGCCCCTCATCGCGGCCTCGGAGGAGGTCGTCGCCGACGGCGGCAACCCGATCTTCCAGTCCCACATGTGGGACGGCTCGGCCGTGCCGCTCGACGAGAACATCGCCATCGCGAAGGAGCTCCTCCCCCGCATGAAGGCGATCAACGCGATCCTCGAGGTCGAGATCGGCGTCGTCGGCGGCGAAGAGGACGGCATCAAGCACGAGGGCTCCAACGAGGCGCTCTACACGACCACCGCCGATGTCACCAAGGCCGTCGAGGCGCTCGGACTCGGCGAGGACGGCCGCTGGATCGCCGCGCTCACGTTCGGCAACGTGCACGGCGTCTACAAGCCCGGCAACGTCAAGCTCAAGCCGGAGCTGCTCGGCGAGATCCAGGAGGGCATCGCCGCGAAGTTCGGCACGGGCCCCAAGCCCCTCGACCTCGTCTTCCACGGCGGCAGCGGATCGACCGACGAGGAGATCGCCCTCGCGGTCAAGAACGGCGTCGTGAAGATGAACATCGACACCGACACCCAGTACGCGTTCACCCGCTCGGTGGCCGGCTTCATGTTCCAGAACTATGACGGCGTCCTCAAGGTCGACGGCGAGGTCGGCAACAAGAAGGCCTACGACCCGCGCGCATGGGGCAAGGTCGCCGAGACCGCCATGGCCGCCCGCGTCGTCGAGGCGACCAAGCAGCTCGGCTCGTACGGCCAGTCCCAGAGCTGATCGTCCGTGCGGTCCGGGGCGTCCCCGGACCGCACGTCAGGCCGGATCGCTGTACCCGTCCAGCAGGCCCGGCGCCCCCTCGGGACGCGAGACGACGGTGATCTCGTCGCCGGCCCGCACCGTCCCGGTGCGGACGACCCGCAGGTAGGGGCCGAGCCGCCGCTCCTGCGAGAAGCGCTTGACCCAGCCCTTCTGCTCGGGACCCCCGAGCCAGCGGGCGAACGTCTGACACGGCGTGCGCGGCATCGTCACCTCGACCTGGACGGTGTCGCCGATGCGCCAGCGCTCGCCGATCACGGCGGCGTTGACGTCCATCCCGGCGACGCGGAGGTTCTCGCCGAACCATCCGGGCGGGAGCTCACGGCCGAGCTCCCCCTCCCAGAACGCCGCGTCCTCGTCGGAGTAGGCGTAGAGCGCCTTGTCGAGCCCGCCATGGTGCTTGCGGTCGGCCTGCACGTCGGCGCGGGCACCGTAGCGACCGATGCGGACCGCGCCCGCGACGGGGCGCTTGTCGATGGCGGTGACGCCGTTGTACCCCGCGTCCGGGATCAGCTGGTGCACGATGCAGACGGCGACAAGGTGAGGCATCCGCCCATCGTAGGACGCGTCGCCGGGATCAGCCGTCGATCGTGTGGGGCGGCCTCATCGGCGGCCGACGTACTCCACGAAGGCGGGGTCGCCCACGAGCGGCATCGCGAGGCACACGTACACGACCAGGTACGTGAGAACCGCGCCGACGAGAGGGACCCACCACGTGATGCGGCCCGCGCGGAGGCGGCGCAGCGACAGCAGGATCGTCACGACGTAGCCGACGACGAGCACGACCGCGGCGATCGGTCCCCACAGCTGCGCACCCGCGACGTTGGTGAACTCGCCGTCGACGCCCATGATCCGCATCGCCTGCTGCGCGACCTCGGCCAGGTTGAGGAACGAGAACACCGAGGAGACGACGTTGAAGGCGCCGAAGGCGAGCAGGGCGATCGTCGCGATGCGGTCCGCCTGGTGCGGCCGGACCGCCGCCGCGGGCGTCGCGGGAGGGACGGCGGCGGCGGGCGCGGACGTCAGCGGCGGAACGGACGGCGGCGGGGTCACGGCGTGCCCCGCGGACAGCGCCGACGAGGCGTCGGGCTGCTGGATCCGGGCGCGCTGCTCCTCCGGCGTCGCGTACTCGCCGTACTGCGGGCGCGGACGCGGCGCGTCGCCGCCCTGACCGGGGACGCCGTCGCTCACGCGCGGCTCCGCCCCCCGAGGGCGCGCTCGTCGCGCTTGCCCGCGGCATCCTGTCGCAGCTCCTTGGGGAGCGAGAACATGAGGTCCTCTTCGGCGGTGCGCACCTCGTCGACGTCGCGGTAGCCCGCGTCGGACAGCTCGTCCAGCACCTGCTGCACGAGGACCTCCGGCACGGAGGCGCCGCTGGTGACGCCGACCGTCTCGACGCCCTCCAGCCACTCCTGGCGCACCTCGTCGGCGTAGTCCACGCGATACGCGGCCTTGGCGCCGTGCTCGAGGGCCACCTCGACCAGGCGGACGCTGTTGGAGGAGTTCGCCGAGCCGACGACGATCACGAGATCGGCCTCGCGGGCGACCTTCTTGATCGCGACCTGACGGTTCTGCGTCGCGTAGCAGATGTCGTCCGAGGGCGGATCCTGCAGCTCGGGGAAGCGCTCGCGCAGCCGGCGCACCGTCTCCATCGTCTCGTCGACGGACAGCGTCGTCTGCGACAGCCACACCACCTTCGACGGGTCCTTCACCTGGACGGTCGCGGCCTCGGCGGGCGAGTTGACCACCGTGACGTGGTCGGGGGCCTCGCCGGCGGTGCCCTCGACCTCCTCGTGGCCGTCGTGGCCGATGAGGAGGATCTCGTAGTCGTCGCGCGCGAACCGCACGGCCTCGCGATGCACCTTCGTCACGAGCGGACAGGTCGCGTCGATCGCGTTGAGACGGCGGTCGGCGGCGGACTGCACGACCGCCGGGGAGACGCCGTGCGCGCTGAAGACGACGTGTGCGCCCTCGGGGACCTCGTCGACCTCGTCGACGAAGATCGCGCCCTGCTTCTCGAGCTCGGTGACGACGTGGATGTTGTGCACGATCTGCTTGCGCACGTACACCGGGGCGCCGAACCGCTCCAGCGCCTTCTCCACAGCCACGACGGCCCGGTCGACTCCGGCGCAGTATCCACGGGGGGCTGCCAGCAGCACCCGCTTGTGTCCCTGCACCGGGATATCCTGAAGCCGGCCGCGCCGACCCGGGATCCGGGGAACGGGGAGGCTGACGGTGGGGGTGCTCACCCCTCGATTCTACGGGCGCGCACCTGCGCGCTCTCTGTGGCCCAGGATGGTGCGGGAGATATGACGCAGTTCCGCGCGCAGACCGCTCCCGGCGAAGCGCCCGACCCCGACGCGGTGCACCCGCGCGACTCCTCCCAGCACGCCCCGACCTCCGTCGGGCGCCTCAACGACACGATCCGCGGCTTCGTCGAGAAGTGGGGCTTCGTCTGGGTCGAGGGCGAGATCACGTCGTGGAACCTGCGCGGCGGCAACGTGTTCGGCCGGCTCAAGGACCTCGGGACGGATGCCACGATCTCGTTCCGGCTGTGGTCGAAGACGCTCCAGCGCCTTCCCGACGACCTCAAGGTCGGCGACCGGGTCATCGCGTGCGTCAAGGCCGACTACTTCGTCAAGCAGGGCGACTTCTCCTTCACCGTCTCCGCGATGCGGCACCTCGGCCTCGGCGACCAGCTCGAGAAGCTCGAGCGTCTGCGCGCCCAGCTGCGGGCGGAGGGACTGTTCGACCCCGCGCGCAAGCGCCCCGTCCCGTTCCTGCCGCACGTCATCGGCCTCGTCACCGGCGAGCGCTCGGACGCCGAGAAGGACATCCACCGCAACGCCGAGCTGCGCTGGCCGCACGTGCGCTTCCGGACCGTGCACGCCGCGGTGCAGGGCGAGCGCTGCGTGCCCGAGACGATCGCGGCGCTCAAGACGCTCGACGCCGACCCGGAGGTCGACG
>Ga0180216_1000980_pt1 | contig 26943 bp, 29 predicted proteins | sample eDN3rd37CBELigMG_FD_128879 | JGI IMG/M metagenome (GOLD analysis project Ga0180216, IMG submission 128879) | Enriched Miracle-Growth compost microbial communities from Emeryville, California, USA - eDNA 3rd pass 37_C BE-Lig MG (version 2)... ... | reverse complement strand
GCGTCGGACAGGTCTAGCATCCCGTCATGTGAGCATCCTCGGGTCCGCCAAGCGGGCGCTGGTCGGGCGGAAGCTGCGCAGCACGCAGCTCGGCGAGACACTGCTCCCCAAACGTGTGGCGTTCGTGGGTGGTGAAGTCGGTGATGCCGTTCGCGCCGCCGATCGTGTCGGCATCGGGGACCTGCTTGAGGGCGAACCCGTGGGCTTCGACTTGGGCGGCGAGTCCCTCCCAAAGCCCGAGCGGTGCTTGCCCGGACAACAGGGTTGGTGCCGGTGGTTCGGGGATCGGCTCACCGTCGGTCTGCGTCACGTCCCACACGTACGCGGGTCGGAGCCCGACCAGCTTGGTGCGGGTTGTCTCGCCGGGTTGGGAGCGTTCGCCGCGGCCCAGACGCCGCCATGACTCGGCACTGTTGGGGGTGCGGGAGGCGAACCGAGCGGTGACGGGGGCGAGGATCCCGTAGCCGGACTGGCCCTTCATCACCTGTCGGCCCAAGGTCTGCCACTGCTTGAACCCGGCGACGTACGTCGGGGTCGCCGATGGAACGCGGCCAGCCCTGAAGGCTTCGTAGTGCTGCAGGTAGATCAGCATCGTGTTGTTGAACGATCGGCTGCGGAACCTCGCGGAGAACTCGAGAGCGCGGCGCCAGTCATCGCCGCTGACCAGAGTGCTTACGGATTCCGTGAGCTTGGCGTGCAGCGCGTCGAGCTTGGCCTCCCGGGCCTGCTGCGCTTGCTGTGTCTGGTGCCGCATCCCGACCTCACCTCCTGGACAACGTGTCGTCCATCAGGTGCGTCCGTTGCCGCCGGACTGAGTCGCTATCTCTACGTTTCCGTTCGATTCAGGCCGAGCGGTCGCAGATACCTCACGCCGGAGCGTAGTTGCGGTGACGTAGGCCTTGAGTGAAAGACCAGGCACGACGGCTCATCGCCGGCGCCCCGTTCTTGATGAACACCCTTGCGTAACCCTCATGCGCAGCAGGACAGTTGCGAGGGGTCGGTGGTGAAGGCCTTGGCGGCAATACGGATGCCTTCGGCCATGGTCAGGTAGGGGGCCCATGTGTCGGCGACCTCGGCGATGGTCTTGCCCAGGAGGTGGACGCCGGCGGCGGCCAGTTCGCCGGCGTCCTGGGCAACGGCGGTCAGGCCGAGAATCTCGCTTGTGTCGGCGTTCACGACGATCTTGATGAACCCGCGGGTGTCGCGGTTCACCAGTGCGCGGGGCACGTGGTGCAGGGGCAGCACACGGCAGTCGCAGGGGATACCGGCGGCGATGACGTCTTTCTCGGTCATGCCGACTGCGCCGATGGCGGGGCTGGTGAAGGTCACCCGCGGTAGCCGCGCGTAGTCGACGGCTCTCTCGGTGTGGGAGAGGGCATTCTCGGCGACCAGGGTGCCATGGTGGGCGGCTACGTAGACGAACTCGGGGTGCCCGGTGACATCACCCGCCGCCCAGATCCGCGGGTTGGACGACCGCAGTTGATCCGTCACCACGACCTCTCCGGCGTCACCGGTCTTCACTCCGACGGCGAGGAGGTTCAGTCTGTCGGTGACGGGGCGGCGGCCGAGGGCGACCAGGACATGGTCGGCGCGGAACTCTCGCGTTCCGCTGGCTACGTCGGCGCTCAGGACGATCTCGCCGCCTACTTCGCGGGCGACTCGGGTCGGTACTGCGTGGCGGATAACGCGGATACCCTCGTCGGCGAACACTTCCTCAAGCGCTTTGGAGACGTCTGGCTCCTCCTTCGATGCCAGCCGGGAGCGAACCAGCATGGTGACGTTCGCACCCAGTCGGGCAAACAGTTGTGCCTGCTCTAGGGCGACGTAGCCGCCGCCGAGTACGAGCAGTGACTCGGGAACCTTGGTCAACTCCATCGAGGTGGCCGAGGTCAGGTATCCCGCTTCGTCCAGACCATCGATCGTCGGTGCCCAAGGTCGGGAACCGGTGGCGACCAGATAGTGCTCAGCCTCGACGATCTCGACGCTCCCGTCGATTCCGATGACCTCCAAAACCGGTGCATCAGGCGTGCCCACGAACGCGGCGTCTCCCCTGCGGACCTGCCAGCCGTAGGAGTCGGCGACGTCGACGTACTTCTCGCCGCGCAGTGATTCCACCAACGCTTGCTTCCCCCCAATCAGCGCCGCCATATCTACGGGGTTCGCCTTCGTCACGATCCCCGGGAAGCGCTCTGAGGCGTCTTCTGCTACATGGCGGGCATTGGCTGCGGCGATGAGGGCCTTCGAGGGAACACAGCCGGTGTTCACGCAGGTCCCGCCGAGCGTGCCGCGTTCGATCATCACCACCGACTTCCCCAGCGTGGTGGCGCGGATCGCGGCGGCGAACGCGCCACCGCCGGATCCGACGATGGCGAGGTCGAACTTTGTAAGCATGGCTCTCCTGTCACCGCTTGGCTGCATCCGTGTCAGCCATACTGGACCTTCCAGTACAGGGGAAGGTCAAGCACGCGCCCCGGTGGTAGATCGGAATCCATGATGCGCATCGGAGAACTCGCCCAACGGGCGGGCACGACGGCCAAGACGCTGCGGTTCTACGAGAAGCAGGGGCTACTCCCACCGGCTGAGCGCACACCGTCCGGATATCGGGCCTACGAGCCCGATGCTGTCAACCGGATCGACTTCGTCCACCGCGGCCAAGCGGCAGGTCTCACCCTCGCCCAAATCCGCCAGATCCTGGACATCCGTGACAGCGGTGGCTCGCCCTGCGAGCACGTTCGGGACCTTCTCCACACCCGCCTGACTGAGATCGAGCAGCAGATTGCCCGGCTCACCGCACTGCACGACTCCATCGCAGTCCTGCGCGATGCCGCTGCCGAGCCCGCACCCGACACTTGTGATCCCGGCCTGGTCTGCCGATACATCTGAACGGCTCTTGGATACCAGAACCTAAGCCATTTGGACCTTTTGTGTGGACGCAAATTGGGCGGGAAAGTTCAAACACTGCAGGTCATCCGACCCGCAGTATCGAACAGTTCCAGCTCAGCAGGATGGAGCTGATGTTGCACAACGAATGAGCGGTGCTTGATTCGCCACAGGCCCTGGCCGGTCCCCAACGTCGGCAGCAGCGACTGTTCGGTGCCGGTCAGCCCGAGTGCGGTGGCGGTGCTCCCGAGCTGGTCGGACTCTTGGCGGTACACGACTCGCGTCTCGGCGTTCGCCAGCAGCGAGGAGGCGAGTGCTCGCATCGCTGAGCCGGAGTCACCGACGTTGTCGAGGTCGGATAGCTTGTGGAAGACGAGCATGTTGGCGATGCCGTAGTGCCGGGCGAGGCGCCAGTGGGCATCCATGCGCCGCAGTAGTGCTGGGTGGGACATGAGCCGCCAGGCTTCGTCGTACACGACCCAGCGTTGGCCGCCGTTGGGGTCGAGGAGCGCGGATTCCATCCACGCCGACGCGCACGTCATCAGCACCGAGACCAAGGTGGCGTTCTCGGTGACGCGTGAGAGGTCGAGGGAGATCATCGGCAGCGTGGGGTCGAACCGGACAGTCGAGGGGCCGTCGAAGAGTCCGGCGAGGTCGCCCGCGACGAGGCGGCGCAACGCATGCCCGGGCAGTCGACCGTCTTCGGTAAGGCGCCCGGTGGGATCGACAGTCGGGTCGGGTTCCAGGAGCCGGTCGACCACCAGTGGAAGCACCGGTACCTCGGCGGTGCGGACGACCTCGGCCAGCGCGATGTCGATGGCGGTGTGTTCCAGCGGGGAGAGTCGACGGTCGAGCACCGTTTCTGCCAGTGCGCCGAGCAGGTCGCGGCGGCGTGCGCTGACCTGGGCCGCCCACTGGGTGTCGTCGAGTCCGCTGGGGCGGTGGCCTTCGTCGAGGGGGTTGAGTCGGGCGGACATGCCGTGGCCGAGGGCGATCGCCTTGCCGCCGACCGCTTCAGCCACGCAGGTGTGTTCGCCTTTCGGGTCACCGGGGATGTAGACGCGGCGCCCGAAGGGGATGGATCGGGTGTAAAGGCTCTTGGCCAGGGAGGACTTGCCGGAGCCGACGATCCCGGCGAGTACGACGTTCGGGGCAGTGATCAGACCACGGGCGTAGAGGACCCACGGGTCGTAGACGAAGGAGCTGCCGGAGTAGAGGTCCTGGCCGACGAACACGCCGTCGCTGCCGAGTCCACCTTCGGCCAGGAACGGGTAGGCGCCAGCCAGGGTGGCGGAGGTGTTTTGGTGGCGGGGGAGTCGTAGCCGGCCCGGTGTTCGCAAGGCCGCGGTACCGGGCTCGCCGGCCTTGGGCAGCAGCACGGTGGCTTTGCGTTCGGCGGTGAGTGCGTCGGCCTTGGCGCGGGCCACGGTCTTCTGCTCGGCGCGGTCGCGGGCAAGAAGGTCCCGGGCTGCGATTTTCCGAGCCTTCCGGTCACGCCGCCGTTCGCGTTTCGGCGAGACGAGTACGGCGCTATGCAGCCGCGATGCCTCGTGGTCGGTCACAGCGACAACCCGTCATAACTGCGACCCGTAGGTCGGGATGCGGTGACCGGGTCTTGGTAGACGATCGTGGCCTCTGATTGGTGAGCGCTGTCGATCGACTTCTGGATGCTGGCTAGCATCTCGCCGGCACGGTGCAGGTCCCACGACACTCGGTACGCAGCGCCTGTCTGCTTCGGATCGACGATCGTCGCGTCAGCGCGTGCCCCGTGGTTGTCGTGATGTGACCCCAGTTGGTGCAGCGCCTGACTAAGCGACGCGGTCGCTCGGGACAGCGATCCGAGCACGCTGTAGATCTGGGACGGATCCTCGATCCGCCGGGTGGCGTGGGCGAGTCCGCGTAGGGCTTGCTCGGCCTCGGCAGCATCTGCAGCGGGATTGTCGAAGGTCGGCATGGATTCCTCCTGAAGGGGCTGGAGCCTGGCTGCTATCGAGGTGCGCACGTGCCTTCAGACGTGACGGCACAACGGCAGTGCAGCGGCGGTGAACGCCTGTGCCTGCTGGCCCCACAGCCGCCGGGTCTCACACGAGGCTTGGATGGCGGCCTGTTCGATGTCGGCGACGGCACGTTCGAGCTCGTCGGGGTTGCTGGCGCTGACGGCGATGAGGCCGGTGACGCGGAGGATTCCGTGGCCGGCGGTCAGGTCAGCCTCCTGCTGCAGGACGTCCTGGTATTCGGCGCTGTGCTGGGCGTCCTCGATCTGGCCGATGCGTTGACGTTGGGCGGCGTCGGAGACGTACTCGGTCTTCTTCTTGCGGATGTCGCGGGCGGCCTGGTCGGTGCGCAGCGGCGTGTAGAGCAACGTGAAGGTGCGTCGGATACCTGAGGACAGCAGAACGGGTGCGAGGAACCCCGGGAAAACGAGGGAGCGGGGCCATTCGCTGATCCACAGCACGCAGTGATGAGCAGAGTCCGATCGCAGCATTGACCAGCTCTCGGTGACGGCGACTGGGCCGGCGGTGGCGAGGTCGCGGCCGACGTCTCCGTGACGCTCCAGGGCTGCGCCGACGTCGGGGTCATAGGCACCGCGCAGGATCACGGCCAGTTCGCCGGGGTCGAGCCAGTCCGATGGGGCGAGGTCGGCTGAGCGGAGCGCGGCGATGATCGTCGACATCTCCTGGCGCAGGACGGCGGCTGCCCCACGGTTGCCTCCGCCGGCCGCGCGGATGGCTCGGCTGGCGGTCTTGAGGTTCAGCGACAACGAGATGGTCGAGGCGTGGCGTTCACCGGCTGGTCCGGCGCGGTCGATGAGTTCGCCGTAGGTGGTGGCGGTGAAGGTGTCGTCCCCGGAGCCGTGCTGGTGCCACCACTCGGCCAGCCCTTTGCCGGAGTCTGGCAGGGTGCGTTCCATGATCTGTAGCGAGGCGATCCGTCCCGAGCGGCAGGCGGTGGCCAGGACTCGGCCCCAGCCGGTGACGCGACGTTCCTGTTCGAGCGGGTCGAGCAGGATGAACGCTGGGTGGGAGACCGCAACGATCGCGGTCAGCGTTGAGCGGTGCGGGTCGTGCACCATCACTGCGCCGGTGTCGGGGTCGAGCCACTGACGCAGCCGGGCCGCATCCCCGGGAAGCGCGAGTGTGCCGACTGGTCGCGGGGCGATGACGCGACGACGGTAGATCAACTGGCCTCCGGTGGAGCGCCACAGCCAGACGCCGACGATGGGCAGCCATTGGATGAGTTTGCGGCCCCCGACGCTGACCCAGGCCAGGGCGCTGCAGCAGACGATGACCGGGAGGGCGAAGACCAGGCTCGCGCCGCCGCCGATGTAGAGGGAGAACACGAGCGTCACGGCTCCGATGCCGACCACCACCAGTTGGGAGGCGGTCAGCCCGAACAGGACCCCACGGCGTGCCAGGCGGGAGAACTTCACCGGCTGCAGCTCGTAGTCGCCCGACGGGGTGGTGTTCGTGGGGCTCATCGTCCGGCCCCTGAGTCATCCGAGCGGCGGCCCGTCATGGCAGGGGTCGGATCAGCGGTGTGGGCCGGAACCGTTCCCGCGGCGCCGGCGGGTGCGCTTGCTTGCTCGGCTTGGCCCGAGGACTGGGCGGCCACGTAGTTGCCCATCTTCGGGCCGGCGGTCGCGGCCTCCTTGGCTGCCATGGCACCGGCGGCCATGACTCCCCCAGCCGCGGCCCCGCCCGACGAAACGCCGCCGGCGCCGCTGATTGCGGCGCCTCCGCTGGGGGCGGCAGCAGGTGCCGGAGCCCGCCCTGCGCTACCGGACCCTCCGCCGTCGCCGCCGAGGATCTTCGGGACCATGCCACCCGAGCCTCCACCGGTTCGGATCGGAAGGGGACGGTTCATCGAAGATTTGGTCTCCTGCTCGGCCGACATAGCGTGGTACATGTCGAAGCCCATGAAGCTGATCGCCTTGTAGGTCATGTACGGCGCGAACCCCGCCATCAGCATCAGCACGACGCCAGCGATCGGTTCGCTGACCGACTGCAGATCGGCGTCGATCGGCGCGGAGACCTGGGCGGTGGCGAGCAGGAAGATCACCACGAGCACGAGCTTGGACAAGATCAGTGCGATCACGAAGGTGGCCCACTTGCCGATCCAGCCGCGGGTCTGGTCCCACGAGGCTCCGGCCAGGGCGATAGGTGCGAACACGATCGCGACCAGCAGTAGGGCCTTGCGGACCAGCAGGCTGATCCACACAATCACCGCGGCGCCGATGGCGAGTCCGGCGAGGAAGATCGTCAGGATCGCGGCCGCACCGGGGGCTTTGAGACTGAGCCCGCCGATCCCGACAGCGAGCAGGGCAACGCGATCGCCCATCTCGTTCATGTTGGTGCCAGCCGCGTTGACGATCCCGATGGTGAGTTGGTCGGTGATCTCCAGGGCGAGAGCGAGCAGGGTGATCGCGACGAAGGACCCGAGGATCGATTTGGCCAGGCCGGTGAGTGCCCGGGTCAGGGCTGCGGGTTCTCGCCGGACCATGCCACCGATGACCTGGAGGAGGAAGAAGCCGAGCATCACGAAGACCGCGACGCCGAACAGGATGTTGTAGACCTTCATGTATTCGTCGCTGGTGATGTCGACCGACGTGGTGGAGTCGAAGACGTTCCACACGGACTTGAACATCCACTCCGCGGCGTTGCCCATGCCCTCGGCGAGCCAATCGAAGGGAGCGGTGACCAAGCTGGCGGCAGCGTCGCCGGCCTTGTCGCACACGGTGGAGACCACGGGGACGTCGCATACGTCGACCATCGCTCTGCTCCTTCTCGATTCGCGTTCGACTCAGACCGCTTGGCCGACGTTCCAGAAGAAGTTGACCAACGCGACCGAGGCGCCGGTGACAATCGCGGCGCCAAGCGCGATCACGACCCCGAACTTCCCGCGCCCAGCCAGGTGTGGGTTAGACGCGTTCGCGCCCATCGCCCACACCACGGCCGAAATGATCAGCGCCAAGACGGCCAAGATCAGACCGACCGTCATGGACGCGCCGACGATCTTGCGGAGCTGCCCGATCCCGGGCAGCCCGTTGGAGTTCGGATCGATGGTGATGTCCATCGGCAGAAGCTGCACGATCGTGGGTAGCAGGTCGAGTTGAAGCATGATTCCTCCTAGCAAGGGTCACAGGACGGTCTGTCCGACAGGTACGTCAGCGGACGCGGTCAGAGAGCGGCGCCGACGTCGAGCAACCAGTTCGCCCACGCAAGCGCCCCGCCCGTCAGTGCCGCGCCGCCGAGCGCGACGAACACGCCAGCCTTCGCCTTCGCGGCCGACTGCCAACTGCCGTTGGATGATGAGATCGCCCACGCTGCAGCGGAGATGATGAGCATCAGGCAGGCGAACATCAGCCCATAGGTCAGCAGTGCTCCGATGATTTGGCGCAGATTGCCGGACCCGCCGACTGCCCCGAAGTCAGGGCCAGCGGCCCGCTGGACCAGATTGCTCGTTGTCATGTCCACTAGGTGCGGTGACCGTGCCCGCAAGAGTCACAGTGGCTTGCGTGGCGGGAATCGGGACGACTGATTGTTTGAATCGCCGGAATTTCATACTTCAGAGGGCCGGAACTTCCGTGCCTATTGTCCTGCTTAGCCGGCGCGTTTCGCGGTTGGTGCGATCGGCCGGAGCTTGCCGATACGAGGGGCGAAGCGCCCGACCCGCGCGGCGTAATCGTCGTAGTCGGCGGTGTGGGTGGAGTGGAGGTAGGGCTCTTCGACGGCTCGGACTTGGAGTTCGATTGCCGTAACCAGCGCAGTGAGGGCGACAAGTGCGATCAAGTTCGGGGTCAGGAGCGCAAGCCCAGTGGCCGTGATCAGCAGGCCGCTGAAGAAGGGGTTGCGGACGACAGCGAAGACTCCGGTCCGCACGAGCTCGGTTCTCTCGTCTTTCCTCACACCGACGCGCCAGTGCTGGCCCATAGCCTGTTGCGCGGCCAGTGTGAACACCGTGCCTGTCAACGTAAGAGCCAGCCCGATTAGGTAGCCGGCAGTGGTGTCCAACACCGTGACAGGGTCGATGAGACCGATCAGTTGCAGGATGGGGGCAGCCAACCCCGTCAATAGTGCAGCGATGAACCCAACGCCGCCCCACCAGCCCGGTGATCCCAAAGGTCCGGTCAGGCCGTGAAAGCCGGTGGTGCCGGTCCGTCGATAGAGCAGCCATGTTCGCAGTCCGAAGGCGATCGCGAGGTACGCCAAGTAGAGCGCGAGCGCGATAGCGGCAGTGTTCATTGCGTCGTCCGTTCGAGGGGGTGCTAGAGGTGGGATCTATCAGGCACGCAGGTGGGACGGGGTGGCTGCGACCGAATCGAACCCATGACTGGTCACCAACCGCTGTATAGTCATCGTATGATGACTATAGCTTCTCGACTGGATGCAATGAACCGGCTAGGGCGGGCGATGGCCGACCCGACGAGGTCGCGGATCCTTCTGTCGTTGCTGCAGGGGCCCGGTCATCCTGCACAACTCGCGCGTGACCTGGACCTGACCCGGACGAACGTTTCCAACCACTTGGCCTGCCTTCGTGGCTGTGGAATCGTGCGTACCGAGGTCGAAGGCCGCCAGACCCGCTACGAGATCGCGGACCCGCACCTGACTCGCGCCTTGGTGGCGGTGGTGGATGTGACGTTGGCGGTGGATGAGGACGTGCCCTGTATCGATCCGGCCTGCACGCTGCCTGGATGCTGCGAGACAGGCGGAACTTCGGAGGATGCATCGTGAGTTCGGCGTGTGGATGTGACGAACCGCCTGTCCCCACTGGCGAGAAAGCCGAATCGACGCGGCCGTGGTGGTGTGATGTGGACCTGCTGCTGCCAATCTTTTCCGGCGTTGCCTTCGCACTGGGCCTGACCCTGGAATGGTCATCGCAAGGAACCGTGGCGTCGATAGCGTTCTGGGTCGGGCTGTTGCTCGGGGCGTACACGTTCGTGCCCGGCGCAATCCGCAACCTGTTCCGCAAGCGGAAACTCGGAATCGGTCTGCTGATGACAATCAGCGCGGTGGGCGCGGTCATCCTTGGTTACGTCGAGGAGGCTGCTGCCCTGGCGTTTCTCTACTCGATCGCGGAGGCACTCGAGGACAAGGCGATGGACCGGGCACGTGGTGGTCTGCGGGCGCTGCTGAAGCTCGTGCCTGAGACCGCGACCATCATCCGCGGGGGTGACCGGGTGGAGGTGTCGGCGAGCGAGTTGGCTGTAGGCGACGTGATGGTGGTCAGGCCCGGAGAACGGGTCGCGACTGATGGGATCGTCCGGTCGGGTCGGTCGAGCCTGGACACCTCGGCGATCACCGGCGAGTCGATCCCAGTCGAGGTCGATGCGGGTGATGGGGTTTCGGCAGGTTCGATCAACACCGCCGGTCTGCTGGAGGTCGAGGCAACCAGCGCCGGAACGGACAACTCACTGACGATTCTGGTCGAGCTCGTCGAGCAGGCCCAGGCGGAGAAGGGTGCCCGGGCACGCATCGCGGATCGGATTGCACGGCCGCTGGTGCCTGGCGTCATGATCCTCGCTGTGCTTGTAGGCGCGATCGGATCCCTCTTCGGTGACCCCGATCTGTGGATCACGCGTGCGTTGGTGGTGCTGGTTGCAGCTTCCCCGTGTGCGTTGGCGATCGCAGTGCCGGTCACCGTGGTCTCGGCGATCGGCGCGGCGAGCAAGTTCGGCGTGATCATCAAGAGTGGCGCGGCGTTCGAGCGCCTCGGCGAGATTCGACATCTTGCAGTGGACAAGACGGGGACCTTGACCCGGAACCAGCCGAGTGTGACCGCGGTGATCCCCGTTGACAGCACGCAAGAGGACATCGTGTTGCGGTACGCGGCTGCAGTGGAACAGCACAGCACGCACCCGCTGGCAGCTGCCATTGTGGCTGCCGCGGATGCAGTCCCGACGGCGGAAGACGTGTCGGAGCAGGCGGGGCATGGGATCTCCGGCGTCGTGGATGGCGACCAGGTGACGGTTGGCAGCCCTCGTTGGATCGATCCCGGACCGCTCAGGGCAAGGCTCGAAAGTCTGGAGGCTGAGGGGCAGACTTGCGTGCTGGTCACCATCAACGGCACGCTCGCTGGTGCGATCGGTGTCCGTGACGAGCTACGGCCTGAGGTCTCCGCGGTCGTCGATACCCTGCGTCGTCAGGGCGTCGAGGTCAGCATGCTTACCGGTGACAATGCACGCACCGCGAAGGCCCTGGCCAAGATCGCCGTCATCGATGATGTGCACGCCGAGCTCCGACCAGAGGACAAGGCACGCATCGTGAAGGGTCTCGCCAATGCCCGGCCGACTGCGATGATCGGCGATGGCATCAACGACGCCCCAGCGCTGGCCGGCGCTACGGTGGGCATCGCGATGGGTGCGACCGGCTCGGATGCGGCAATCGAGTCCGCCGACGTCGCGTTCACCGGTCACAACCTGAGCCTGATCCCGGAGGCACTGCAGCACGCGCGTCGTGGCCGAGCGATCATCAACCAGAACATCGTGCTGTCGCTGGCGATCATCACTGTGCTGCTGCCACTCGCGCTCACCGGCGTTCTCGGGCTGGCCGCAGTCGTGCTGGTTCACGAGGTCGCCGAGGTCGTGGTGATTGGCAACGGCCTGCGTGCTGCTCGATCCCGACGAAGTACGCCGGGGCTGACCGCCAGCGCCGCGCACCGCGTCCCAGCCTCTGTCTGATCGACGTTGAACACCGACCCCGAAAGTGCGAGCCTGTGAGCAAGAGCCTGAAACTGTCCCTGGCGATGATCGTTGCTGCCGCCGTAACGCTGGTGATCGCGCTGGTTGCCACCAACGACGGTGACCCGGACACCGAGCCCACGACTGGCAACGCCGACCAGACCTCGGAGTTGCTGGTCCGCGACGACAGTCCACGCCTCACCTCAGGCACAGAGGCGGTGTTTGTGGAGTTTCTTGACTTCGAATGCGAGGGATGCCTCGCGGTGTATCCGTTGATTGAGGATCTGCGGGACCGCTATGGGGATCGGGTCACGTTCGTGGTGCGGCACATGCCGCTGCACACCAACTCGGTGGCTGCGGCCCTGGTGGCCGAGGCCGCCGCCGAGCAGGGCGAGTTCGAGGCCATGTACCAGCGACTCTTCGAGACCGCCGAGCAATAGGGACACCAGGAGACCTCGCAGGAGGACACTTTCTTCGGTTACGCCGAAGACCTCGGACTGAACATGGACCGCTTCGAAGCCGCCTACCGCGATCCCGCCACCCTCGCGCGCATCGAGCAGAGCCAGCAAGACGGGCAGGTCCTTGGAGTGCAAGGGACGCCGACGTTTTTTCTCAACGGCCAACTCCTCGAACCCACCAGCTTTGCCGATCTGGAGGACGCATTCGATGCAACCCTTGACTGAGACGTCCGAAGGTCGTCTCGTCGGCAATGGCCCGCCAAGACCGGGACCGGGGCGTGGATTCGGGGTACTGTTTCTCGTCGGCGGGCTCCTCGGCCTGTCAGCCGCAGTTGTCCTGCTGGTCGAGAAGATCGCCCTCATCGGGAACCCCGACTACATCCCTACCTGCTCGATCAACCCCATCCTCTCCTGTGGATCGGTCATGGAGACCCAGCAGGCCGAGGCGTTCGGCATCCCCAACCCGATCATCGGGGTTGCGGGTTTCACCGCCATTGCGATGGTTGGCGCCGTCCTGCTCGCTGGCGCAGAGTTCCGGCAGTGGTTCTGGCTCAGCCTCCAAGCCGGCGCGACCTTCGCGGTGCTGTTCGTGCACTGGCTGATCTACCAGAGCCTGTACGTCATCGGTGCCCTCTGCCCGTACTGCATGGTCGTTTGGGCAGTGACGATCCCGATCTTCCTGCACACGACTGTCTACATGCTCCAACGCCTCCGCAGCTCGGGGATCAGCGGCTCCAGAAGCTTGGTCGGACTGCTCACCGAGTACCGCGCAGCCATGCTCACCGTCTGGTACTTGGCCGTCCTCGCACTGATCGCCCACCGCTTCTGGGACTACTGGATCACGCTCGTCTGACATAACCCGGCGCTCCATCCTGCGACGATACGAGTGGATGCCCCATTATCTGCAGTGTGTTAGGGCTTGGCCGTGAAGTGGAGGTGGTCGTAATGGCCCCCGGTGATGCTGGCGGGGTCGTGCATGCCTCCGCCGTTGTAAGGCCGCCATCCTTCGGCGGAGCGGGCGACCGACCAGATCTTGCCCTGCCAGATGAGGTACTGGACGCCGAGCGTTTCGGCGTTGGCCTTCATCCAGTTGGTGACTTTCCAGCCCAGGTCGAGGGCTGGTCCTTGGGCGGCGACGCCAATGGAGTTGCCGAAGGTGCCGTCACAGGCCCGGCCCAGGGAGTGCTCGGAGGTTTGGCCCGGGCGAGGGGAGAAGCACGACCAGGAAGAGTTCGGGAACTGCTGGCGGACTTGCGCCAGGATGTGCGCGGTCCGCTGTGTGATGTTGCCGGTGGTGGTCGGGTCATCGACCATCCCGGTGGGGTTGTCTCCGTTGTACGTCGTCGCGTCGCCGTCGGGGCCGCATTCGCCGGTGGCGCTCGGCGTGCCGGTAGCGAGGGCGACGGCTCCTTGCGCGTTGAGCCAAGGCACGGGGTCTGCGGTGGCAGCGTTCGCGCCGCCGGGGCGCAGTTCGAAGTGCAGGTGCGGCCCGGTGGCGTATCCGGTTGATCCGACGGAGGCAATCTGTTGGCCCGCGGTCACGCGATCGCCGGCTCGAACCATGATGCTGGCCTCGGTCATGTGCGCGTACCCAGTGGCCACAGGCTGCCCGGCGACGGTGTGCTCGATCAGGATCAGGTTCCCGTTACCCGCCGATGGGCCGGCGGAAGCGACCTGGCCGTCGGCTGCAGCGAAGATCGGCGTTCCGGATGGGGCAGCGAAGTCCACGCCCGAGTGCAGTTTGTAGATGCCGGTGATCGGGTGGAGACGCATCCCGTAGTTGCTGGTCTTGACCCAGGTTCCGGTTGGCAGGGGGAACACCACTCGTGATGACTCACCGACCGGCGCTTGCGTCGGGTTGTCGTTCTTGCCGAAGAAGTTGATCGACGTCAGCGGCAGGCAGGATGCCTCGGCTGCCGGGTTGAGGATGGCGGTGAGTGACAGCAGGATCGTCGCAGGCCCGAGCATGAGCGCGACGAGTCCGCCGATGAGGGCCTTTTGCATGGGGCACCTCGCCTACTCCAGCGGTTCGTCGAGCAGCGAAAGCCGCAGCAGACGGCACTGTTCGTACGTCGGTGTGCAGGTCATGAAGACGGTGAACGCCACGTCGTGCTGGCTGGCGACAGGCGCGCCGTCCCACACGCCGTCGCGGTGCCGAACTCCGGTGATCGTGTAGGCGGTCGTCCCTGGCGCAAGGGCGCTGCCGGCCTGGTCCAGCGCCGTGTCCCACTCGGAGGGGACCTCGACAGTCTCGACCTCGATCCACTGGCGCGTCTCGTACTCGCGCAGATCAATCCAGATCTTCTCCGGAGGTAGGTAGGCGTCGACGTCACTGATCAGCCCGGGTGAGGACTCGCCAGTCGGGTCGGCCACGGTCGCGATGCGCTGCAGGTACGCCGCCCGCGGAGCTAACGATGAGGTGTCCCAATCGAAGATCGCGTGAGCCACCAGCTCGGCGAAATCCTCCGGATCTGTGACGGGCGGCAACTCCGGCAGGGTGCCGTCGTCCGGCATGCCGGACGGACCCGACACCACCTCAGGAGCGGTGATGGCTGGCGGAGTGCTGGGCGGAGCGCTGTGCGGCTCGTCGCGCGTCAGCAGCGCATAGGTGACTGCAGAGATGAGAAGGAGGGCCGTGACGATCACCAAGACGATGAGACGACGCCGACGAAGGTCGGGATCGAAGCTGGGGGAGCGGAGCATGATCAGGTCCCTCCTCACGCGTCCACGAGCGCATTGCTCGGCTGGTTCTCGCGTGCCTCGCGCGCGGCATCGGCGAAGGCCACCGACTCGGCGAGGGTCTGCTGGAAGGAGTCCCACTGCTCGTCGGTGAGTTCACGGCCGACCTTGATCGGGTCGTACCGGTTGACCCATCCGGCCAGGTCGTCCCACATCAGCGTGAAGGAGTGCACCGAACGACGGGCAGCCTCGGCAGCAGCCTCGCGCTTGAGGCGGTTCTCCCGGATGCGCCGTGCCCGATCTGCTTTGGCTTGGGCCAATGCCCGAGCGGCCAGTTCCTCCAAGTCCTCGGCCTCGGCGTCGTCCTCGTGTCAGCCTTGTAACGCTTCGCCTGCAAGTAGATACGGTCCAACCCGAGCTTGTCTTCGCTGATGATGCCGTCGATCCCGCCGTCGCCCGACCCGCCAGTATGCAGCGGCTCCAAGTCGCTGCCGCCGTAGCCCATGGCGCGGAGAAGTCGCAGAACGAGGCGCTCAAATGCCGATGCCTCGATCGAGCGGATCTTCTCCAGGAGTTCGGCCGCGAGCACCGTGCGAGCGTCGGTTTCAGCGCGGGCGATGAGGTCGTCTGGCGATTCCTGCTCCTCGGTTGATTCCGGCGCTGTCACCGCAGAAGTTGGTGTCTTCTTCTTGCGAAACTTGTCGCGGAACGCGAGGAACTCAGGGAACTGCTCCAAGGCCGCATTGCGAATCTCCTCGTCGATCGCCAGCAGGTCATGCCCCCGTTGGGTGATCTGGACGTGTCCTCGCTGTGGGCGTTCGAGTGCCTTCGCCTTGAACAGGTAGATCACCGACCAGTGAACGCGGTTCGCCATGAGGCTCATGCCGGAGGGGATGGTCTCCCGGCGCTCATCCTCGGTGAGGCCCAGGTCGATCGAGAGTCGCTCGGTGAGTGAACGCATCGACAGCACGTTGCCGTCTGCAAGTACGGTCAGGACCGGCCTCATCAGCGTTTGATAGTCGGGGATCGCCACCCTTGGACTCTCTCACGTGTCTGCCCTTCAAATCGGTCAAAGTGCCGGATGCGGTAGTTGAGCAGAGGACTCAGTGGAGTCCAGCAGAGTGGCTCAGGGTGGAGGCGTAACGGGATCAGTTCATGTGCGTCGCTCCGTGACCTCCACATCACTGAACACGATGGCGATCCTTGCGAAGACGAGCCCGCTCGCTGGTGCTGAAGAAGAAGGCTGGCGAGGGCTCGTTCGAGCGAACTCCCCGATCGACGATGCTGGTAGGTCGTCTTCATGGGGATCTCCCACCCATCAGATGCCAGGTGCGGGCCCAATCGAGCCGAGCGGCGCGGCGCGGGACCGGAGTAGCTCGGATACCTGGGCGGCACCGCTCGCGGGTGTGGCGTTCGCGGCCTCCCACTCTCGCGGGTGTACCCCGCTTTCAATAGCCGCAGCGATGAGGTTCGCGAGGCCGTACGGCTTCCCTTCCGGCACCTGGTCGAGTGCGCACCACGCCATGGCGCCGTCCCCGCTGAGCCAGCTTCCGAAGGCCAGCAGCGATGCGGGGGCCGTGCGGACCTCGTTGGGCGCCCGCTTGGTCATGTCGCTCCACAGAACGACGTGGGAAACGGCGTTGCCTCGGGTCATGCCGAGCCAGACCTGGTCCCGAACGGGGATGGCTTCGACGGCCACGAGGAGCCTTGCCGTGTCCGCATCGTCCAAGCGGATGCCGTCGCGATGGAACTGCTGCACACGGCTCACTGCCCAGCGGCCCTCGACGCGGGTGCTGCTTGCAGCGGTGCTTACGCGGGTCTCGGGAAGCAACCTCGTCACGGGCTCTCGGTCACCGACGAGCGACTGAGCAAGGGAGTCGCGGGTCGGGGCCGGCTGAGGGCGACCGGCGAGCACGGTCATCGTGGCAACGCGCTCACGGGCGTCGTCGGTCTGGAGTCCCATGTCGCCGGTGGCGAGGTCGGTCCAGCGGGTGTCGTCGGCCCACAGCAGGAGGCGGGTGTCGATGCCGATGGTGTTGAGTCGCTCGGCGAACTCGCTGCCGACGTGGTCGGCCCGCTGCTGGTCGGCCGTGAAGCAGACGATGCCAACGGCAGCGCCGGGCCGGGCGTAGCGAGACAACCCATCGCGGATCGAGTGCCAGGCCAGCTCTTCGGCTCGTGGGGTGGCCGGGATGTCGATGCGGGCGGTGGGGAGGTCGGAACGGATTGGGATGAAGACGACTGACTCTCTGGGATTGAAGCCGAGCATGTGCGGGATGGCCGCGATCAGCTCGTCGGGGGAGTGGATGGAGAGGCTCATGCTCCCTAGGTACGCCGACCCTCGCGAGGTAGTTGAAACCAAACTTGGGGTGCACTGGGTACGCACGACAACGGAAAATGGCGTCTGACGCTGCGAGACGTTGAAAGACGTTTCCGCAGGTCAGACGCCATTTTTGACGACTAACGAAAGAGGGTGAAAACCCTCAGATCAGATGTCGTAATAGTGATCGGCGCACCCTTTGTGGCGCGACAGGATTTCGGCAAGGCCTTGCGCGCGTTTCTGTCGCCGTCTGGATCTTGTCGGTGATCCCGTTCGCAGTGGCGCTGGGTGGGAATATACCCATGGGGGGTATACCCTCACGATATGAGTACGCATCGCGATCATCAGCACGAACACCGTACGGATGAGGCGGGCCATCATGCTGGCCACCAGGGAGGCGGCGCAGACCTTCGGGACGCCCCTGGGGATCACGAGGATGGCCCCTCTGCGCACGAGGGCCACGGCGAGCACCACGAACACGGCGGCCACTCCGGGCACGGCGACCACGTGGGCCAGTTCCGACGACTGTTCTGGATCATGCTGGTCCTGGCGGTCCCCGTGGTGGCATTCAACGCGATGTTCGCCCATCTGGTCGGCTATCACCTACCAGATGGTGAATGGGTCCAGTGGGTCTCGCCGATCCTGGGCACAGTGCTCTACGTCTGGGGCGGCTGGCCGTTCCTGACGGGCGCGGTCTCGGAGATTCGGTCGCGCAAGCCCGGGATGATGTTGCTCATCGGGTTGGCCATCACTGTCGCGTTCGTGTCCTCGTGGGGCTCCACGCTGGGTGTGTTGGACGACCAACTGGACTTCTGGTGGGAGCTGGCCCTACTGGTCGTGATCATGCTCCTTGGGCACTGGATCGAGATGCGCTCGCTGGCCCAGACCACCTCCGCGTTGGACTCCCTAGCCGCGCTGTTGCCCGATGAGGCCGAGAAGGTCGACGGCGACGCCGTCGTGAAGGTTGCTCCCTCGGACCTGGCAGTGGGCGACGTGGTCATCGTTCGCCCCGGGGCAGCGGTTCCTGCCGACGGCAAAATCGTGGACGGCAGCGCGAGCATGGACGAGTCCATGGTCACCGGCGAGTCCAAGACCGTACGCCGAGAGGTGGGGGAGTCGGTGGTCGCTGGAACGGTCGCCACCGACTCTGGCTTGCGGGTGGAAGTCACCGCCATTGGCGATGACACCGCGTTGGCTGGCATCCAGAAGCTTGTCGCGGATGCGCAGGCTTCCTCCTCGCGGGCGCAACGGATCGCCGACACCGCAGCCGGCTGGCTGTTCTGGTTCGCGCTGGGCTCCGCGGTCATCACCGCCATCGTGTGGGCACTCGTCGGGCTGCCCGATGACGGCGTCGTACGCACGATCACCGTGCTGGTGATCGCGTGCCCGCATGCACTGGGCCTGGCGATCCCACTCGTGGTGTCGATCGCGACCGAACGCGCGGCTCGCGGTGGCGTGCTGATCAAGGATCGCCTGGCGTTGGAATCCATGCGCACGGTGGACGCCGTGCTCTTCGACAAGACCGGAACCTTGACCAAGGGCGAGCCAACCGTCACCGGCATCGAGCCAATCGATGGGTACTCCGAAGACGCGGTCCTGTCACTTGCTGCCGCAGCCGAGAGCGACAGCGAGCACCCGCTCGCAAGAGCGGTGACCGGTGCTGCGAAGCACCGGAGCCTGGACGTTCCGGCGTACGAGGAATTCTCGTCCTCACCGGCAGTTGGCGTCCGCGCGAGGGTCGATGGCTCCGTGGTCGAGGTCGGAGGACCGTATCTGCTGGAGCACCACGGCCTGTCGGAGTTGCCGATCGCCGACAAGTGGCGCACCGAGGGCGCCATCATCTTGCACGTCGTCGCCGACGGTGAGGTGATCGGCGCCCTGCGCCTGGCCGATGAAATCCGCCCCGAGTCGCACGACGCAGTGGACGCGCTCCATGCAGTGGGCGCGCAGGTCGTGATGATCACCGGTGATGCGCAGGCGGTCGCTGAAACAGTTGCTGCCGAACTCGGCATCGACCGGGTGTTCGCCGGTGTGCGGCCCGAAGACAAGGCAGCCAAAGTTGCCGAACTCCAGCGTGAAGGCCGGAAGGTGGCCATGGTCGGCGACGGCGTCAACGACGCTCCAGCCCTGGCGCAGGCCGATGTTGGTATCGCTATCGGCGCAGGCACAGATGTGGCGATCGGCTCGGCCGGGGTGATCCTGGCCAGTTCGGATCCGCGTTCGGTGCTGTCGATCTTCGAACTGTCGAATGCGGCATACCGCAAAATGAAGCAGAACCTCTGGTGGGCAGCTGGATACAACCTCATCAGCGTCCCCCTCGCCGCGGGAGTCCTGGCACCGGTCGGGTTCGTGTTGCCGATGAGCGTCGGAGCGATCTTGATGTCCGCCTCCACCGTCGTCGTGGCCCTGAACGCGCAACTCTTACGCAGATTGGACCTGACGCCTGAACAGAGCGCGGCGAGGGCTCTGAACCGCACGGCGTCCAACTGAACGCCGCACCCCGGTCCATCTGACCCACATCCAGTGAAGTCACCTACTGTCCCCCAAGGGAGGCCAACTAGACTGCTGGCGATGACCCGAAACGCTCGCTGGAGCGCCCCGCACCGACCTGCAGCACGCCTGCTGGTCGTTGTGGGCGCGTTCTTGGGACTGTTCGCCATGCATGGCCTCGGCGGCCACGGCACCGCGGGACACGCGGTGAGTGACGCAGGCGCAACGCAGATGACGCTCATGGCTCACGCAGGAGACGTGAGCCACGCGAGCGAGACCGCTCCAGAGCAGGCCACGCTGAGCAGTGACGCCGAGCCGGATGACGACGGCAACGGGGCCATGACGATGGTGGGCCTGTGCCTGGCTGTCCTGCTCATGGGGCTCTTGCTGCTGCGGTTCCTGCGCGGGCCACCCCGCGGATTGGTCTTCCTTCGAGCACGTGCTCCAAGGTCGGCCCCGATCCCGCAAGCCGCCGCGCGCGATCCAGATCCTCCTTGCATCTACAAACTGTCGGTCCTAAGGAACTGATGGGCGCCCGACTCGACTGTGCCCCAGGTGCGGTCGAGTCCTTGGCATGCCCATCACGTTTCCCACAGGCCAACAAGGAGCATCAATGATCAAGAAACTTGCAGCATTATTTACAGTCGTATTCGCCCTGGCTCTGCTCACCGCATGTGGCAGTGACGACGAACCCACACCCGAGACTCACACTGCTTCTGACGGAAGCAAGTTCAACGACGCTGACGTCACCTTCGCCACCGACATGATGCAGCACCACGCCCAGGCACTGTCGATGGTTGACATGACTCAGGGCCGCGAGCTGGATCCTGAGGTCGCCGAGCTCGTCGAGGGCATCCGTGCGGCACAGGCCCCCGAGATTGAGCAGATGGTCGACTGGCTTACCCAGTGGGACAAGCCCATTCCCGAGACTTCGCGCGACCACGCGAACGCGCACGGCGACATGGAAATGGACGCTGACATGCCCGGAATGATGTCGGCCGACGACATGGCCAAGCTCGAGGCTGCCAGCGGCGCTGACTTCCAGCGGATGTGGCTGGAAATGATGATCGAGCACCACGAAGGTGCCATCGAGATGGCCAAAACAGAACAAGAACAAGGCGTCTTTGGGCCCGCGGTCGAACTCGCGGAGTCGATCGCGACATCGCAAGACACCGAGATCACGACCATGAAGGGTCTGCTCGGGTCCTGATCGCCCCTTGGGGTCGACCACCTATGTGGTCGGCCCCAACCCCAACCCTTCATGCCTTGATCGACAGGAACAATCATGCTTGCCCGCAATCTGCTCGCCAGTTTCGCGATCGGCGCGCTCATCCTGACCACCGGTTGCGCCGCTGAAGAGGAACCCGCCGCGCCCGCCACATCGGAGGTCCAGTCGCTGGGCCACGTCCACGGCCTTGGAGTCAACCCAGGTGACCAGATGCTCTATGCCGCGACCCACTTCGGAGTCATCCGCATTGGTGATGACGGTTCCCTGGCCAGAATCGCCGATCGATGGCAGGACACCATGGCGTTCACCATCATCGGGCCCGACCACTTCCTGGGAAGCGGCCACCCCGACATGAGGGAAGACCTTCCACCTCATCTCGGAATGATCGAATCGACTGACGCAGCCAGCACCTGGTCGAGCGTTTCGTTGAAGGGCGAGGCTGACTTCCACGCCCTCGACGTGGTGGGAGACCGTATCTATGCCTTCGATTCGGTGACTGGCAGGCTGCTGACTGCGACAGATCGCAAGAACTGGTCGGTCGTGGCAGAGGAACCGGTCATTGATCTCGTCATCAACCCCTCAAACACACAAGAGGTCCTCACGTCATCGCCTGAAGGGAAGCTGCAATTGCGTGGAGTCGACTCGACCTCGATCACTCTCGACTCTGCACCTCCGCTGGTCTTCCTGGGATGGCCCACGTCGGATCAGCTTGCCGGACTCGCCGCTGACGGATCGGTCTACTCCAGCAACGACCAAGGGGAGACCTGGGATCGTGTTGGCCGAGTTCCGGGGGACCCGGAAGCATTCGACGTAACGGGGCAGCAGTGGCACGCCGCCACGGATCAGGGCATCTACCGATCCGAGGACGTCGGACGCACCTGGGTGCCCTTGATCCAGGTCATCTCGTGAACCGACAGCCAGGAGCACGCCGCGCACGCCGCGCACGCCGCGCACGCCGCGCGCGAGCCGATGTCGGCCGGCGCCGAGCGGACAGGCCACGCGCTGTTGGCAGGCGTCGAGCAGAAAGTGCGCGGCCACACCACCGAACGACCCGAATCCTGCTCGGCCTCGCAGTTGCAACTGGCGTCATCGCGCTCACCGGCGCGCTCACGTTCTGGAACTCGTCGCAACCAGCACCCGCCAACACGACGAAATCGTCATTGGCCGACACGCCGCCATCGCCGGCGACGTCGCCTTCGCGGCTCTCGACCATTGCGCCACCGGTCACGCTGACGCCTCAGGTGCCGCAAGCAGGGACAGGAGAGTTCATGCTCGCCACAAGCGCAGGGGCCAGCACTGGACCTGCACCATTGCGTTACTCCGTAGCCGTGGAAGAAGGGCTCGACGTTGACCCGGCCGAGTTCGCCAAAATCGTCGACCAGACGCTTGCAGACGACAGGGGATGGCGAAGCGTCGGCGACCACGAGTTCGAACGCGTTGCCAGCGGCGAAGAGATACGCATACTGCTCGCCACACCTGACACCGTCGATCAACTGTGCGCGCCCCTCGACACAAAAGGAGAAGTCTCGTGCCGAAACGAGGACCGTGTGGTGATCAACGCCAAGCGGTGGTTCTTCGGCGCAGAGCCGTTCCAGCGGCCACTTCGTGAATATCGCCAGTACGTCATCAACCATGAGACAGGACACGCGCTCGGATACCCCCACCAGTCCTGCCCGCAACCCGGGACGCCCGCCCCCGTCATGCTGCAGCAGACCCTCAGGATGGAGGGTTGCTCCCCGAACCCCTGGCCCGCAGATGGCCCGCCCCACTAGCCAGCTCCCCATCAAAGGAACACGTACGTGAGAAGAAGCATCAGAAACCTCGTCAGCACCTTCGGCCTTGTAGCCGCGTTGGGCCTGACCGCCTGCTCGACTACCGACGACAGCTCTGACACCACCGCAACCGGCGCGGCCGGGTCCGCAACAGGGGCAACCGCCGCAGACGCAGATCAATTGCTCAGCGCGCATGGCATGAGCGGGATGGATGACGTAGTCGAAATCATTGACCACCTCGACCGGCTTGGTGGATCAGAGCGGCCACAAGACCTGATCGCATCCGTGCGCCCTGACCAACTGGTGCTGTCGTCCGGTGGCGACGAGGTCAGCATCGCAATTCCAGACGATGCCTTCTACCTCTCGGTCGCGCCATACGTCAATCAAACCCACGAGTGCTACAACCACTCGCTGACCACCTGCACGGGAGAGCTCGCCTCCACTGAGGTCGAGGTGCAGATCGTCGACGAAACCAACGACGAGGTCCTGGTGGAGAAGACAGTCACGACGTTCGAAAATGGGTTCGTTGGCTTCTGGCTGCCCCGCGACATCAAAGGCACCATAAAGATCACCCACGACGGCAGGAGTGGCGAAGCGGACATCGCGACAGGCACAGACGATCCCACCTGCCTCACCACAGTGAGATTGGCCTGACCCAAACTTGGGGCCGACCCGCTGCGCTGTCGGCGGTCCCATCGTCCGATGCCTTGCTCACGAATCGATCACCCTCCTCTTACCCTCCGGATTCAGCCAGCCCGAGTACGAACTGATCGGGTATAGTCGGAGGTGTTCGAGACAGCAGACACCGCATCAATACAAGCGATTCGGCTGTTTCCCGCAACGTTCGGTAGCAGTCGGAATCGCTCTGTGTGATTCCAGAGGATTTGGGTTCAAATCTGCTCTGCTGGTTGTGGGTGAGCAGAACACCGGCTGCTTGGCCACCGGTCGCTGTCGGTCGGCGCATGGCTATCAGGCATGGCTAACCGGACAAACGCCGAGTGGATCTGCATCCTTCGCGCGCTGTCCAGTGTCTCCCGTGAACGCGGTCTGCGGTGAGCGCGTTGCCGGAGAGCACTTCGATCACAAACCACCGATGGACTTGACGCTCGTTTGGTCGGTACCTGCATCACCAGGTAGTTGAAATCGAAACTGGGGTGCACTGGGTACGCACGACAACGGAAAATGGCGTCTGACGCTGCGAGACGTTGAAGGACGTTTCCGCAGGTCAGACGCCACTTTCGGCAGCTAACGCAAGAGGGTGAAAACCCTCAAATCAGATGTCGTAATACTGACTGACTGACCCACGTTGACCTGCACAAACGTCGAGATTTGCCGGCCATTTGTACCGGGCTTGTAACAGGTTAGCTCTTGATGTAGAGATCCTAGGGCCAAGGAGTCCGCCTAGATTGGTCTAGAAATCGGCCGCTCGTCACCGCGCTGGTCGCGCTGGTCGACGCCACCTGATCCCTCGCGGTGGCGGGGCCTGCCGAAGTTCTTGCAAGGCCCGCCCTGGACGACCGGCGCGCAGGGCCGCACTTCAAGGGGCCGGTTGAGGGGTCCCGCACCTGCTAGCATCCCCTGATGGCCTTCACGCTGCGGTCCCCGGTACGCCGTCCGCCGGGTCCGAGTCTGGCCCAGATGCCAGGGTTCCTGGTCGACTGGGTGCGGAACGGTGAACCGGCGGTGGACCGGTTGTTCGACCGCTATGGCGACATCGTGTCGTTATTTCTGCCCGGCATCCGGCCGAACATCCGGCGGGCGGTCGTCATCCGCGACCCAACGGTGATGAAGGACCTGATCTCTGCCGACCCCGCTCAAGTGGACTCGACCGAGGGCAACAGGGTCCTCGAGCCGCTGTACGGCGACCGTTCATTGTTCCTCCTCGATGGCCCCGAGCACCGACGACTCCGCAAGATCCTGCTCCCACCGCTGCGTGACAAGACGCTGGAGGAGTGGCGAGCAATGATCGAGGACGTCGCGACGCGCACCGCAGCCGAGTTGCCACGCAGCACCCCGGTTGCGCTACATCCGCGAATGCTCCGCGCATCGCTGGAAGTGATCCTGCGGATCACCGTGAACATCGATGAGAAACGCCTCGACGATTGGCTCGATCCTATGGATCGGCTACTCCGGATCGCGGCCTCGGAACAGTTCAGCGCGCGCTATCTGATTCGCCAGACTGGTGCGCTGCGACGCTGGCCAACCTTCCGCAGGGCCCTGACCCGATGCGACGAACTCGTCCGCGACGAGATTGCGCGGCGCCGCAGCACGGGTGACTCCAGCAATGACCTGCTGGGCATGCTCCTGAGCGCACCGGGCGAACCGCTCAGCGACGACGAGATTCGCGACCAGTTGTTCACCATGCTGATCGCCGGCCACGAGACCACCGCCACCTCGATCAGCTGGGCCGTCGAAAGGCTGCTTCGCCACCCCGCCGCACTGGACCGACTGGTCGCGGAATCGCGTGGCGGAACAAGCGAGGTCTACGCCCGCGCGGTCGTCTTGGAAACGGTGCGGCTGCGCCCACCGGTCCTCGTCTTCGCACGCGTCACCCGCGCGACCTACCAACTCGGGCCGTGGCAGATACCACCGAACACGCTGCTGCTGCCCTACATCCGCGCATTGCACGAGCAGGAGTCGCTCTACGACGAAGCGCGCTTCTTCCGCCCCGAGCGCTTCCTCGACAACCCGCCGGGCAACTACACGTACCTGTCCTTCGGCGGCGGCCCTCACCGCTGCCTCGGCGACCGGCTCGCGGTCTTCGAGGCAGCGATCTTTCTCCACGCCCTCTTCCGCGAGCTCCAACTCGAGCCGGACCCACCCGAGGACGAGTCCATCCGTCGCAAGGCAGTCACCTTTGTCCCCAGCCGTCGCACACGCGTCCGCATCAGCGGCTGACTCGCCCGCCAGCGCCGCCGATGACGAGGCCGACACTCACTCGGGCCGACAGACCCACAGAGAGTGAGGCAACACGAAGGCCCCAGCAGATGCCGAGGCCTTCGCTTGGTTCGCTCGAATCGGCGAGTTCGAGCTCTACGTGCACAAAAGACTATATGTCGTAATAGAGATCGAACCGATCAAGGCGTGTTAGGCCCAGTCGGTTGTCGGGTCGAAGTTCAGGGCTGGGTCCTGGACCTCGTGGAGCAGGCGAGCGACCTGAAGTTGGTCACCAACCCAGCGACAGATGAGGACGTGCCTTGGCTTGCGGACCCGACCTCCAGCGCTGTGCATGATGCTCTGGGAGAGGTGCCAACTGAGGACGTCGCCGGGCAACTCGGCACGCTTCTTGAATCCGAGGGCATCCGGGTCTTGGGCGGCGTGGGCGATCGCGGCGGCGACGAGCGCCGCGTAGCGGGCTTCCGCGGCTGCACCGAAGTTCTCGAATGACCACTCCAGCGCGTGTGCGATGTCGTCCTGGGCAGAGCCCGAGATGTGAGGCTCGGGCTTCACTGCACCGGCGTGCCCTGGGACAGACGAGGGCTCAGCCCGTTGACGAACGAGGGGAGTTCCTCGACCGCGACGGCTGTGAACCGGCCGTTGTCCAGATCATCAAGCCCGGTCTGAACTGCCTCGCGGAACGCCTCGACCTTAGCGCCGTGCGCTCGCCGGTCCGCTTCCATCTTCCGGAGCGCGAAGTCAACGACTTCGGCCGCGTCCTTCGCCTCGCCGCTTTCGACGACAGCAGCAACGTACTCTCGACCGTGCTCGCTGAGCGGGACATTCTGCGTGGCCATCAGGGCACCTCCTCGCCTGATTCTAGCCCGACCGGGCGCGAAGACAGAGCAAGCAAGGGGCGCGAGGGTCTCGGCCGATCCAAGTTGCGTGGTTCGGCTCCGTGCGTTCGTCTCGGTCGTGCTTTCCGCCTTACGCTGGGAGTGATGTCCGCGCTTGGGTTTGCGCTCGCTTGTGACCGTGAGGGCCTGCTGACACGAGAGCTCGGAATGGGCTCGCTTTGATTCGCAAACCCTTGCAAGTGACTCCTGTCGAAAGCAGCGTCTGGAATCGTCATCGCTGCAGGTCAGAGGCCATTTTCTGTGGTCATTCGCAGTCGAGCGCAAACATGCGCAATCCCGCGTAATAACGCCGACGTGTTCCCGATGACGCACCACGTGGAATGCGTCGCTCTGCTCAAGCACGCTGATTCGGACCTGGGGTAGCGCGATCGGTGGCCTAGTTGGAACACTGCTGACGCTTCGAACGAATCTCGGTGCACGTGTCTCGGCCTGCTGGGCGCGGGCGAGATCCATGCCTTGCCAGCGCAACGGCGCACTGGGCGACGAAAGGAGCCCATACCCCATAGGGGTATAGTGTCGTTGTGGGTGAAGTCGAGACCTCGACGAAAGGCCATCGCGATGAGTACGCCCCACCACCATGAAGCACATCACGAGGTACCGGGTGATGGTGCGGCGACCGATGGTCGCCCGGGTGAGGACCACGTG
>Ga0180216_1000977_pt1 | contig 26999 bp, 29 predicted proteins | sample eDN3rd37CBELigMG_FD_128879 | JGI IMG/M metagenome (GOLD analysis project Ga0180216, IMG submission 128879) | Enriched Miracle-Growth compost microbial communities from Emeryville, California, USA - eDNA 3rd pass 37_C BE-Lig MG (version 2)... ... | reverse complement strand
GGGGGGCGGGGGGGGGGGGGGGGGGGGGGGGGGGGGGGGGGGGGGGGGGGGGGGGGGGGGGGGGGGGGGGGGGGGGGGGGGGGGGTCCGCGACGCGCGTACCGAACTTTGCCCAGCACGACGGGGTCCACTGCCTCCAAGTGCGACGGGTTGGCCACCAGCGACAGGTGGATCTATGGGGATGCACCAAGCACCACCTGCTGCGCGGCCGGCGGGCGTGAGCGACAGCGAATCGGCTGGCCAGGTCCGCGCGGAGGGTACCGGCATACCGTCTTGTTCGAGGCCGTGGGCCGCTGGAACGACATGCCCAGGTGGTACTTGACGTCGCCCGAGAACGAGTCGGACTCGTCGTACGAGCCGTTGAACTCGGAGAAAATGGCCTGTGCGCACGCCTCGCATCCGCCGGGGCGGCAAGGCGAGCGTTGTAAGACCGCCGGTTGCAAGGCGCACGGCGATCTAGATCGGCCGCGTACCTCGGCGGGCTTGCGGACGACGTTGGCGAGCACGTTCAGGCGGCCGCGGTGCGGCATGCCAATGATGATGCTCTTGGTGCCCAGGTCCGCGGCGTAGTCGATGAGGCTCTTGAGGCCGGGGATCAGCGCCTCGGCGCCCTCGAGGCCGAACCGCTTCTCGCTGGTCCACTTCTTGGCCGTGAACCTGGAATGGGCGAGTTGGGCGACAGCGCGACTAGCCTTTCCCTACGACGATAAGCGTCACGCGCCCCACGCCGCGCACCAGACGCGGCGCCGCCGTACGTCTCAAACAGCTCGGCCCACATCAGGCGGTCCAGGACCAGGAGCTGCTCGTCCTTGCTAAGCGTGCGGTCGCGGTTCTCGACCTGGCTGCGGATCCAGTTGCACTCCTGGCGGTTCTTGATGTGCATGAACTCGATGCCCACGGTGCCGCAGTAGGTCTTCTCCAGCTGGTCGATGATCTCGCGCAGGGTCAGCGCCTTGTCGGTGCCCAGCACGCCCGAGATGACGTCGGTGCCGACGAGGAACTTGCGGTCAAGGTCTGTGCGTGCCGCGCGGCCGCGCGCGACGCAATCTGCCGGGTCGCGCAGTCAGAGCGACCGCTTGCCATCGTCGCGCGGCGAATTTTAAGGTCGAGCGCGTACCAGCCTCGGTGAAGCCGTACGACTGGTACTGGAGCTCCGGCGGCTCGACGGCGTTGAAGCTGGCGCTGCTGAGGTTGAGGGGGTCCAGCTTGGCCTTGTTGTGGCCGCGCACCTGGTAGGCGCGGATGAGGTGCAGCACCTTGATGTGGTCACGGATAAGCTGGTCCGACGGGCGCGCGGCCGACTGCCCCACGGCGATCATCTCGCTGAGGCTGGGCAGCTTGGCGCCGGGCGCCACGTCGCCGCGCAGCGTCGGCGGCTCCTGGAAGGCGGCGCCGGGGGGCTCGCCCGCAGCGACGCGGCGGAAGTAGGCGTTCCACGACTCGTGCACCGACGCGGGGTCCTGAGCCCCCGTCGCGGTCGCCAGCGAGAGGGAACGGCCGAGGAAACCCAGTCAGCTCGGTCGCACAGCCGCTCCTTTAACTTGGTCGGGCGCGGCGCGCAGCGTTACCTTCCGCCACGCCTCGTACATGGCCTCGACGTACGTCGCGCCGCTGGAGCGCAGGAACGACTCGGAGCCGGCCACGGTGGACATGGCCGCGTAGATGCGCGGCACGGCAGCGCGCGCGTGCGGGCTCGCCAGCGCCGGGCGGCCTGCGGTCAACATACACACACAGCGGTGGCGGCGCAGTTTGCGGCCGCTCCCGGTGAGCCTCGTGGCCCACGCGCGGGCCACCGTTAAGCGCGGGACGCAGCACGTACGCAGCGGCGTCGCCAGCGCGTGCGCAACGGTGCCAAAGTTGCGGCGGAACATGGTGTCAGCGCGACGCGGCCCACGGGGCCCTGCACGGCGGCCCACGCACGGCGGCGGCGGCGGCGGCTGCGGCGGCGGCGTGATTAGCACGGCGCAAATTCCCGCGCAGTGAGGGCGGCGCGCCTGCGCGAGACGTACGGTACACTGGGCGCGACGAGCAACGAACGGGGTCACGTCAACTGACCCGTACTGTGACCACGGCGCGCGCGGCAGGGGCAGCCAAGCGGAAGGATGATCGGTGCGCCACGTGAGTGGCGTGGTCTGCTGTGGAGCGGCCGCCGCGGCCCAGGGCGACCGTGCGTACCGGCCTCACTGGTCACGGCGCGCGAGATCGGTCCATTGGCACCGCGCTGCCCGGTTCGCCTGCCACCTGGCCGTAACACTCTCTCCGTACCCGGTCGGTCCTACTGTCAGCGCCTTGGCCCCTTGGCGTTGCACCGCGGTACGGTGCCCGCTCGCGTTGCCTGGTTCACACCGTTGCCAGCCAGCCACCCGACCAGCCGCTCGTGCCGTGGTCGGTGGGGGCGTTCAGGACTGCTGCTGCTGCTGCTGCTGCTGCTGCTGCGCACAGCGCCGTCCCGCCGTCCCGCGCGCCCGCAGCGCCGAAGAAGAAGCGACGAAGACTGAGCGCCGCCGCCAGGCTGCGGGGACTTCTCGAGAGCGCGAGCCCACGTGTCACTCGCGGCAGAACCGCGGCAGAACCATGGCAGAACCGCGGCAGAACCCTCTGACACCCTCTGACACATTTCTGACAGTGATGATGTCATCACGCCGCGGCGGCCGCGCGGCAGAACTGCGGCGGAACCGCGGCGGAACCGCGGCGGAATGTCTGACTCGGTTCTGACAGGCGCCCACAGCGGATGACGTCATTGTTGGCCACGTCACCGCAGCGACGCAGCGACGGCGGACGCGCGCGACAAACGCGCGCGACGGCGACGCGCGGCGCCGCCCAAACGCGCCCCTTGCACGCGCCGCAGGAGCCCGCCCACCCGCCAGAGCCGCCGTGCGTGACCTGGAGAGCACGCACAGTGGGACAACGTTGGCACACGTTCGAGCTGGACAAGGTGAAACACGCCAGTGACGCGGCGGGCCGCCGGCAGCTGACGCATCAACGCGCGCTCAAAACAACGGCCGCGGATCCCACCATGGCGGCGCCGCTGCCGTTCCGGCTGTCGGCCATCCTCGAAGGCCACAAGGCCGACGTACGAGCCACCAACCCGTGCGGTCGCCGCCGCCCTCCCCCGCTGCTGACGGCCTCGCCCTGCCGCGGTTGCCCGTGCTCCTCCGCAGGTCAAAGCCATCTGCGAGGCCGGCCCGGGCCGCCTTGCCACGGCGTCGCGCGATGGCACCGTGCGCCTCTGGGAGGGCACGCCCGCGGGCGAGGGCCGCCTCGACTGGCGCGAGCTCGCCGTGTTCGCCGGCCACAACCGCTACGTCAACGCCGTGGCGTACCTGCCGCCCACGGACCCGTTCCCCGAAGGTACTGGCGGACCGGGGGGCGGCGCCTCCCTCCCCACGGCCGGCGACGGCGCTGACAAGGTCCGTCCGCGCCGTCTGTGCCGTCCGTGCCGCCCGTGCGCCGCCCGCAGGTCTGATCTTTAGCGGCGGGCAGGACCAGTACATCCTGGCGCACACGCCCTCCGAGCCGAACGTGCCGGCGCTCACCCTCATTGGCCACACCAACAACGTCTGCGCGCTGGCCGTCGGCGTCCACCCGGCCACCGGCCGGCCCGTGCTGGTCTCGGGCTCGTGGGACATGACGGCGCGCGTGTGGGACCTCGCGACGGCGCAGTCTGTGCAGACGCTGCAGGGCCACACCATGGCGGTGTGGGCGGTCGCGTTTCTCGAGAACGGCGACATCGCGACGGCGTCGGCCGACAAGACCGTCCGCATCTGGCGCGACGGCCACACCGTGCGGACGCTCACGGCGCACACGGACTGCATCCGCGCGCTCGCGGTGGTGCCTGGCCTCGGCGTCCTCTCGGCCGCCAACGACGCGACGCTGATCCTGTGGAGCGGCGACGGCGAGTGCCTGCAGACCTTCCACGGGCACACCGCGTACGTGTACGCGGTCGCGCTGCTGCCGGACGGCGACGTCGTCTCGACCGGCGAGGACCGGTCGCTGCGCGTGTGGCACAACGGCGAGTGCGTCCAGACGATCCTCCACCCTGCCGACTCGATCTGGTCCGTCGCCACGCTGGCCAACGGCGACGTGGCCACCGCCGCCAACGACGGCGTGGTGCGCGTCTTCTCGCGCGACCCCGCGCGGTTCGCGCCCGAGGCCGTCGCGCAGGCGTTCGACGCGGCCGTGTCGGCGCACGCCATCCCCGCCGAAGCGATGGACCTGGACCCGTCGACGGTCGCGGGACCGGAGGCGCTCGGCCAGCCGGGCAAGAAGGCCGGCGAGGTCAAGATGGTGCGCAACGGCGGGGTAATCGAGGCGTACCAGTGGAACGGAGAGACGTTCCAGTGGGACAAGGTGGGCGTCGTGACCGAGGTCCGCCAGCAGTCCAAGAAGCTGTACAACGGCGCCGAGTACGACTTTGTCTTTGACGTCGACCTCGAGGACGGCGGGCCGCCGCGCAAGCTCCCGTACAACCTGGACGAGAACCCGTACATGGCCGCGCAAAACTTTATCCACCGCGAGGAGATTTCGCAGAGCGCGCTCGACACCATCGCGCGCTTCATCATCGACAACACCAAGCACGCGCGCCGCGCGCCGGCCGCACCGCAGCCGACCGCCAACGCCGCGCCGTTCCACAGTACGGTGGCCGAAGGTTGGCGCCCGTTGCCGTTTGCAGACGACAGCGCTCACGTTGTGGGCGCCCGTGTCTACGTCGCGCCGCCCCTGGTGCACACCAGTTCCAGGAGCGTACATGTCGGCGGAGGCGCGGGGCGCGGTCGCCGCCGCCGCGCCGGCGCCGCATACGCCGCCGACGTCCAACCTGCCGCACTCGCCCACGAGCCTGCTGCCGAAGCAGGGCTACGTCGCGATGGACGCCGGCAACGTGCCCGCCATCGTCAAGAAGCTGGGCGAGCTCAACGCGCAGCAGGAGGGCGCCGCCCAGCTGTCGGCGGAGGAGCTGCAGAGCGTCCAGCTGGCCGCCGAGACGGTCGCAAACACCTCGCGCTACCACGCCACCTCGCTCTTCCCCAACCAGATTACCGCGCTGCTGCGCGCAGCGCGCTGGCCGTCCGCCCACCGCTTCCCCGGTGCGTTGCAAGCAAAGCGAGTGTCCAACTAGCCAACATGATGTGCTAAGACGTTGGTTGGGGGGCCGAATGATTCGATTGCCTCTTCCGCCCCTCTGCAGCGCTCGACCTGCTGCGGCTCGCGGTGCTGCACCCGTCGCTGCCGGACGCCTTTGCGAGCGAGCCGCACAAGCTGGTGGACGCGATCGTGGAAGCCGGCCAGCTGCGCAGCGACCAGGACGGCGCGCCAAACGTGGTCATCAACCGCATGATGGGCGCGCGCGCACTGGCCAACCTGTGCTGCACCAACGCGGGCCGTCGCGTGCTGTCGGCCACTCTTAGCAAGGTGGGCTGCGGGACAACGGGCAGGGCTGGGAGAGCCCTCCGTAGCTCAGTGGTTTGCGGCGGCAACCGTGCTTGGGCAAACGCGCAGGTCGTCCAAGCGCTGAACAGCCTGCCGGGCGACGCCGGCACGGAGCCGTACCACGTGGCCGTGGCGACGGTCTACCTCAAGTACGCCACGAGCTCGCAGATGAGCGCGGCAAGGATTCGGCGCTGACGATCGTTTTAACCGCACGCGCGTTCCATTCCTGCGGCACAGCTTGGCGGTGCTCCTGGCGTCGGCGCCGGCGGGCGTGGCGGACCTCGTACCGACCGTGCTGCAGGCCGCTGTCAAGGTTCGGGTGGGCTCTGGGGGATCCCGGGCGCCGCCGACGCTTGCTGACCAAGGGGGCCTTGCGCCTGCGTTTGTGCCCTGGTCGCACCTTAGCACCTGCACGGCGCGGCCTTGACGGATGGCCCGGCGTTCCGCCTCCTGGTGGCCGTGGGCACGATGGCCGCCACCGACAAGGCGTGGCGGCAGCAGGCTATCCAGGCCGGGGTGCTCGCGGCCAGCCGGCAGTGGGGCGCCAAGTCGAGCGACCAGCATATCCGCCAGGTCACCGTCGAGTTGGCCGCGCTACTGGAGGAGTAGCAGCGCCGCGGCGGGCAGGCGGCGCTGCCATCGCCACGCGCGTCCCCTTTGTGCAGCACAGCATGTGATTTGCATCCACTGTACAGTAACGTGCGAGATTACACGGAAGAGAGCAGCTGCGGCGTGATGCGTTTCCGCGCCTTCGCCGGTGGCGGGCCCGCGCCGTCTTGCGCGCCGTCGCCGCCGGCCGCCGCCGCCGGTGCCTCAGCGGGGGCGGCATCCGTCGCAGCCACGGTCCCTCCTGCGTTGGATGGGTCGACGGCCATGGGCGCCGCATCGGGTTGGGCTAGTGCAGTGTCCGGCGCGACGTCCGGGGCCGTGGCGGGCGGGCTCTCCATTGTCGACGCCGCGGGCGCCGGTGCAGGCGCGGGCACGGGCGCGGGCGCGGGCGCCGGTGCGGGCGAGACGGGATCCGCCTCGGAAGGAGCCTCGGCGCCCTCGCCGGGGTCGCCCGCGTCCGCCGTAAACGGCACCGCGTCCGCCTCCGGAGGCAGGGGCTCGCCGAGCTCGCCGGCCTCGAAGCGCATCAGGGAGCAGTAGCCGTCGCGCGACGTGAGCAGCAGCGCGTGGCCGTCGGCCGACCATGCGACGTCGGTCAGGGCGGAAAAGTGCAGGTCGGCCACGACCGCGATGGGGTCCGTCTGCTGTGTGTCGTAGATGACAACCGCGTCGTGCGCCACGACGGCGTAGATCCACCGGTACGGCAGCGCCAGCACGGACGGAGGCCGGTCGGCGGCCTCCGCCGCCGCCGCCGGGGCGCCGTCCAGGGGCCGAAGCTTGAACCGCAGCGGGCAAAACCGAACGGCCACGGTGGGCTTCTTGAAGCCGGCGAGCGTGAGCGCCGGCCTGGCGGGACCAACCCGCATCAAAGCGCTCAAAAAGCCCAGGTGAGGCGAGGCGCCAAGCACGCGTCCGTCGTCCACATCTCGTCTGCGTACCGTGCCAGGTTCGCCCGCGTGAGCACGTAGACGGCCGACGCCGGCGGGCCGTCGGCCACCTGGGCCTGCCCGGACGGGAGCACGAGCAGGCTGCCGTCCGGCGACCACGCCAGCCGCCGGAAGAACGACTGGTGGATCGATTCGCTCAGAAAGATGGGTACGCCAGCCTCGGCCGTGGCGCCCTCCGCCTTGGCGCCCTCCGCCTTGGCGCCCTCCGCCCTGGCGCCCTCCGCCTTGGCGCCCTCTGCCTTGGTGATGGCGCTCGTGCTGGCCTTGGATGCGGCCGCGCCGGCCTCCTCAGCGCTGCTGGGCGCAGCGGCCGCCAGCCGAGCCAGCCGGCTGACCGCAGTAAACGCCAGGCCGTTCGACTTTTTCTTTGCTCCGTAGCGGTACACCCGCACAGTGCTGCATAGGCAAAGCAGTGGGAACGGCGAAGCGGGTTAGCGGGCCACCGGCTAGGCCCGGTCGCGCTGCCCGGTGGCCGCGCCCTACCGATCGTTCGACTGCGTGGCCACAAAGCGCTCCAGCGGGTCCCAGCTGACGCCCTGCACGTAGTGCGTGTGGTCCGCAAATCGGCGAATGCATTGCCCTGAGGCCCCGCGACGCTGCGCCGTCGACGCGCACGCATCGTTAGGGTTGGCCGGGTTCAAGGACACGCCCGACGGTAGGGCCGCACCGCTCTGCAGGTCCCAGACGCGTGCTGTGTGGTCGATGGACGCAGAGAGAATGCAGTTGCTTTTGGGCGCCCAGGCGAGGTCGTAAATCTCGCCGTCAGGCCCCGTCCTACGGTACGCGCAGGGGCAGCGCGTGCAACTGCGGCTCCTTGTGAGCGGTGCGGGGTGGCAAAAGCGCTTCACCGTACCCGGCCGCACGTACCGCAAGACCTGCACCGCCGCCCACGTCTCCTTGTTCAGGTCGTCGTCGTCGGCGCCCAGGCCTTTCCTGCTGGGCTCGTTGCTGATCCACTTCCAGAGCACGATGGCGCCGTCTGAGGCGGGCGGCTCCGGCACACAGCCTCCTCGTGCGGGGTAAGCCCAGCGCGACCAGCGCGGCGCATGTTGCCACCGTGTGCAAGCGCACCGTCTCCAGCCGACGCCAGGCGCTCGCCTGTGCGCGTTTCGACGGGCAATTAAGCAGTCTCCCGCACGTCAGCCCGTCTGCGCATCGCAAGTGCAGGCCCTCGTCATGCGACGCACCGTCGGGCGAGAACCGCACAACGTTGACCGCGCCGTCGTGCCGCCTCAGGTCAGCGACGTGGTCCACCTCGGTCTGGACGGTGACGCCGCTCGCGCCGGCGCGCTGGCCGGCCTTGACCTTGGCCGCCTTGGCCGGCGGCTTGGCGGGCGCGGCGGGTACTTCCGCCGCCACCGCCTGCGGCAGCAGCCGCCATATCTGGAGGGCGTGGCCGTCACCGCGGCACAGATCCAGGTCCACATGAGGTTACACAGGGGCTTTCTAAACCAGCTTGCACAGCGTGTGCTCCCCGCGAGAACGCCGTACCCGCACGACGCTGTCGCCGCCGGCCGTGGCCAGCCGGTCGGCCTGCTTCGGATGAAAGTCGACCGCGAACACGGGCAGCGTGTCGTGCCAGCGGATCTGCAGCGTCTGAGCGCGCATCCTGGCCGGCGCCGTCGCGGCGCAGTACGGCCGCGCTGGCGGCCCCCCGCAACTCGAACTGCTGCTGACAAGGGTGGGTGCGAGAGGTGATCACAGGTCGTCGACGGATCGGCGTGCTTCCGTTGATCCAGCGCCGAAAGCGCAGCAGCCACGTGGGCGTCCTCTCACCCATGCACGGATGCAGGTGGGTCGCAAAGGCGTTGGCGCGGCCTCGCGCGGCCGCCGCTGTGGCTGTCGCCGCGGCGCCGTCGCCGGCCAACGAAAAGTTTGGCGCCAAAAACATGAAAAAAGCGGTTTTCGCGCCAAAATTTTGCGATGACGTCATCGGCGTTGCGGCCGCCGCGAGTCCGTCGAAGCAGGAAGCGCAGCCGGGCGACCGGCCACACGGAGGCTTGGACGGTGCCTTGGAGAGTCGGGCGAGGTGCCGAAGAGTCAGGCGACGTGCGCCATACACGCAATCGCGTTTGTGTGACGCCGCTGGGTGCGCGGCAAGCCTGGACGCGGCGCGCGCCATGGAACCGGTGAACGACGCCGTGGCCGCGGCGACGCAGGCTGCCAATGCTGCCGCCAGGCAAGCGGCACGCGCCGGACAACTGGCCCACGAAGCTGCTGTGGAGGCTGGCCGCGCGGCGGCCACCGCGGCCGCAGCGAGCGATGCCCAGCGGACGACCGAGCCGACACCAAGGACGGCGCCGGCCATGTATGGGAACGCGCGTCCAGGAGATCGTCTCGTTGCGCCGTGCTGACCGCTCGCTCGCTGAACATGTACCGTTCCTTCCTGTCACAGCGACGCCGTCGTAGCGGGTCTGCAAAGCACCGTCGCGACGCTCCAGTCGACGTTTAGCCACATCTCCAATGTACCACCGCGCAACTCTCACGCCCTGGCCTCGTGGCGCTCCCCGCTCACGCTGCATGCGTCAACGTGCTTCCTTGGGCGATCGCCGCAGACACTGGCGGCCAACCTGGCCCAGAGCACCGCCGCCATCAAGACCATGAGCGATGCCATGGAGCAGCTCCTGCAGCTGTCCGTCCACCTTGGTACTCGATGCACCGTGCTTACTAGTCTCTGGCACGGACTAGTCAAGCTTACGCTACTTCTGCTGCGAGGATCTCATTCCGTCGCACCCTTGCAGACACAGTCGTGCGCGGACGGACGGCGGAGGGCACCGAGGTCGCGATCACCGTGCACAACCGATCGCCGCTGCCGCTGGCCGCGGTCCACGTCACGCTTCGGTTGGTCGGCGTCGCGCCAGTCGCGCCGGGTGCGCCTGCGCCGCACGATGTGTCGCTGCCGCCTGTGGACCTTGCCGCCCAAACGAGCCAGACCGTGATCGCCCACCTCGCCCCGCCCCAGTTTGGCCAAGTACGTGATGGTCCGTCGTCACCGATCCCACCGTATCTCACAGGGACCTCACCAAGATCTTGTAAAGCCTTGGAATGCCATTTCCTTTCAGTACAATGTCGAGTGCCGCGCCGAGTTTGCCTCGCCGGCCTCGGGCCGGCCGCTGGCGGCGACGTGCCAGTTCGGCCTGTACCTCTTGGACCAGTGCGTCCGGCGGTTCGTTCCGCGCGCCGCGAGCGAGGGAGGCGCTGCGGCTGCATCGGGCCAATCGGTGGAGCGATTCCCCGCCGCGCTCTTTCGCTCCCTCTTTGCGGTGCCGCCCGAGGCGGGCCTCGCGGTCGGCGACGCTGGCAGCGTCGAGCGGCCCGACCACGGCGGCAGCGCCACGGCGCGCATTGCCGCCGCGGCGGGGGGCCTGTTGACCTTGGAGGTCGGCGGCACGCTGCCTGCGATCGCGGCCGAGCTGCAGCGGCTGGCCTCCGCGGTGGCGGCGTGACGGTGTATCGAGTCTGTACAGCAAGGATCGTTTGTACATATTCAGCCCTTGATGACGGCGATCGGCCGCAGCTTGAAGGCCTTGCGGCTGATGCCCGCCCGGTGGCCTGCCACAGAAAACAATGGGCCGCAGACTGCCCTCCACCGGATCGTTAACGCATCGCACCTCACTGCGGCAACGATCCCACGACACATACAGGTGTCGACGACCTCGGTCACGTCCTTGTACGACTCGGGCGCCTGGCAGCCAGATTCCGCGCGGCCCGCTGGGCATCGTCAGCATGCGCACACATGCCTTGCAGCCGGTCCATGCGCCCGTACCTCTTCCGTGACCAGCTTGGGCGACGCCACGCGGATGGAGATGCCCTTGGCCGCCAGGTTGTCCAGCACCTGCTGGTAGTCGAGCTTGCGGCTGCAATATCCCCTGCGTCACACACAGTTCCACGGCAGCGGCAATTAGCGAACGCGCGGCACACACAAGAGACGCGCAATGCTGGGTAGCGCACGCACCGCGACTTGTTGCGCGATTGCGCGCGGCCCTGTGACCATCCGTTGCAGTGCATCGCACGCAAGCTCTCTGTTAGCACGCGTGGGCGCTCGCCCCGGCGCGCGGGAAGGCCCCACCCACGTACGGCGCCGTGGCAGGTCGAGCCAAAGGTCTGCTGCATGCCGAGCTCGGTGCCCGTCAGAACGTAGCTGCGGCAGCGGCCGAGCAACACGGGGCTCTACACGAACGGGCGGGCTGAGCGCCTGCGGCGACCGCCCTTCCATTGCGTCGTAGCGGCCGCCGGACCTGCAGGTGCCCATGGTGCCGCCGATCAGGACGGGCTGGCCGATGAACTGGTAGTCGACGGGGATGAGCGGGTGGTGCGGCGGGAAGGCGCGCGTGGAGCCCTTGCGGTGCACCAGGAGCTTGCGCGGGCGGCCGTCGAACCAGTGCTCCTCCACCTTGGCAATGTTGTGCGACACATCGTAGATGACCTGCATGTCCAGGTCGTCCGGCGACTGGTTGAACGTCTTGGCGAACGCCTGCCGGCACAGGAAGGTCATGCTGGAACGGTTGACCCACGCAAAGTTGGCGGCCGCCGCCATGGCCTTGAGGTAGTTCTGGCCGTCCTCCGAGTGAATCCGCGCGCACGCCAGCTGCAGGATGTCCCTCCAGGCAAGGTGGGGTCCGTTAGGGCCAATCTCCGGGGCCCACTCTGAGGCGTCCCCAGCCAGACCGACCTGGCGGTCGTTGACGTGAATGTTGTCCCGCGCCATCGCACGCTCCATCGCGACCAGCGCGTCTGTGCCAGCGACGACGGCGAAGAGCAGGCGCCGCACACGCTCGGCCTCTCAGTCAGCACCGCGCCGCGCCCCATCGATCACCGCTGCGCACGCCGTACCGGTGGCCACCTGGTGGCCAAGGCCGCGGCTGCCGCTGTGGATCATCACGCACACCTGGCCGACCTGCTCAATGCCCATCTTGTTGGCCGCCCGCTGGTCGTAAATCTCGTCGACGACTTGCACCTCGGCGTAGTGATTGCCGGCGCCCAGCGTGCCGAGCTGGAAGACAGCGCCGTCGACGGCGTCGACGGGGCCGCCTTAGCAAAACGCTGGATGCCGTCCAGCGCCCGGAAACGCACCGCCGTACCTGCGGGAGGCCGCGCTTCTTGGCGCGGTCGCTGACCTTGCGCGCATCGGCCTGGAGCATGCGACCGTACTCCTCACAGTGCTCCTTATCCTCGGGCCATGCGTAACCTACGGAACGGCGTGGCGGAGGCGCCGCGCGGTCCGCGTCAGTACTCGGCCCGGGGACAGCGCCGCCGAGGCACCGCGGCCGCGTGCCTTTCTGCAGGGACCAGTCCATGCCCATCTCGAGCGCCTGGTCCAGCTCCGCCGCGGTCATGGGGATGACGCCGCGTGAGCCGACGCCCACAGGGATGTGGTCGAACATGGCCTGCGCGAGCGTCTCCTTCACGGGCGCCACGTCCGCCTCGGTGAGGTTGGTGCGCAGCAGGCGCACGCCGCAGTTGATGTCGAAGCCGACGCCGCCTGGTAGGGGCCCGCAGCGTGAAAGGCGAGCCAAGACGATGAGCCATGGCGGGCTTTGTGAGTGTAGTTTGCTTACCGCCTTACCTGGCGACACCACGGCCTCGGGGTCTTCCATGTCCATCGCCGCCACGTTGCCTGTCCGGCGGCGCACACGTGCACAAGTTGCGACGCATCATCCCCGTCGTTAGTCAACCCGCGGACCGTGCCGCCGCGACCGTCGCAGCCCGAGCGGCACCGATGGCGAAGCCGTAGCCGCTGTGGCAGTCGGGGAGGGCGACCGAGCGCTGTCCATTGGCAAGCCCAGCCCGCGCGATACGCGCCATTCTGTTAGCTCCTCTGGGGGGGCTCACCGACGGCGAGGCTGCCTCGTTCCACGCGTACCCCGACGATGCCGGGCAGACCAGCGACGTTGGCAATCTGCTTGACGGCGGGGATGAAGCCGCCGACGCCGCCCGCCTGGATGTACTGCTGGAGCTCGTCGAACATGAGCGACGAGAGCCGCTCGTTGACGTAGAAGACGCCCGGCACGCGCATGTTGGGCACGAAGCCCGGCTGGATGGTGTAGCAGGTGTCGCTGACCTTGGTCAGGAAGCGCATTTCCTCCTCGTACGTGCGCACAACGGCCGGCATGGTCGCCTGCGCCGGCGGCGTGGTCATGCCGTCCTCGCCGCCCATGGTCGATGCCGGTTCGCGGCGCGCCGCCGCGACTGTTGCTGCGGCACCGTCTGGCCGTTTGTCCGAGGACCCGACGCCTACCGCCGTGACCGGCGATGACGATGCCGCCGCGCGCCTGCCTTCGCCGCCAGTTGCCGGTCCCGTGTGGCCCGGCCCACCTCCACGTTTCGCGTCTCGCAGACAGCCACTTGCTATTCCCCTGCCTCGCTTCCTGCTTTGCGACGCTGCTCTTCTTCGTCCTCGCCGTCGCTGCGCCGCCGCTGCGCCGCCGCTGCGCCGCCGCTGCCTTCACCGGGACGCCCTTCGCCAGCCGGGCCTGCCAGTGACATGGGCCATGACTTGTACTGCACGTGGCGCCGTACGAGGGCCGATATAGCGCACGCCCACTGCGATTTCGGTCATACTCTTCTCTCGCGGCTGCCCACGCGGTCGCAGCGGACGTCGTCACCGTCGCAGCAGGTACGCGCCCGGGCAGCAGGCCCCGCAAAGGCCGCGCAGCCAGCGTAGCCGGCGCAGCCGTGAAAGTGCGGCCCCGCTGAGACACCCGCTGTGTGTGTGTGGTAGTGTGCGCGGCGTCGTGCCCGCGTGCTAGCGCTCGGCGCGCTGGACCCGCGGCCACCACCATGAAGCACCGCGTCGTCGTTCTCATCTCGGGCAACGGCTCCAACCTGCAAGCCATCATCGACGCCGTGAAGGACCGCACCTTGCCGTCCGTCACCATCACGCGCGTCGTCTCGAACCGCAAGGCGGCGTACGGCCTCACGCGCGCGGAGCAGGCCGGCATCCCGACGCTGTACTTCCCGCTCAAGCCGTACACGGACGCCGGCCGCTCGCGCGAGGAGTACGACCGCGACCTCGCCGAGCGGGTCGCCGAGAGCGAGCCCGACGTCGTCGTGCTCGCCGGCTGGATGCACATCTTCACGTCTGCCTTCCTGGACCGCTTTCCGAACCGCGTGATCAACCTGCACCCGGCGCTGCCGGGCGAGTTTGACGGCGCCGGCGCCATCGAGCGCGCGTTCCGCGCCTTCCAGGAGGGCAAGACGGACCACACGGGCGTGATGGTCCACAACGTCACGACCACCGTCGACGGCGGGTCCGTTATCGTCTCGGAGCGCGTGCCCATCGAGCCGGGCACCACGCTCGAGGCGCTCGAGGCGCGCATCCACTCGGTGGAGCACCGCCTGATCGTGCAGGGCCTCGCGGCCAAGCTGCGCGAGCTGTACCCGCACCAGTTCTTTGAGTCGGCGACCGCATAGCGCCATTGTACAGGGACGCGAGCGATGGAGCGGCCTGAAAAAGCTAGTGGCGGGGCGGCGCAGGTCGCCCTGGCGTCGTTCAAACCGGCGCAACGCAATGTGCGCCCCGGCACCGGCCCCGTGCCGGGCGCGGTTGCTACGGTAGTGTACGCCATCTTTATTTCACTTGTTTACATGGGGGCAGGCCAGTCCCGCCGCGGCGCTCTCACGACTTGACGATGGTCCCGCGCTCCGAGACGTACAGACCGTCAAGGAACTTACGAATGTCCTTGTTCTTGACGGTGGTCGACTGCTGGAGGTTCGCGGCGGACTGCGACACCAGCTCAATGTCGTTGCCGGTCAGGATGATCTCATCCTTGGTGCTCTCCGAGAGCTTGGCGGTCACGCCCTCGAGCATCTCCACGACGCGGACGCGGCGCTCGCCCAGGAAGTTGCGGACCTCGACGGTCTTGCCGCCCTTCTCAACGATGACGTTGATGGGGAAGTGAGCGTACACGAAGCGCATCTTGTACTCGAAGCCCTGCGTGGGACCCCCCGCGCCGCGACCAGAAGCATGTAGCACACAGCGGAGAACGTTGGCATCGCGGCCCGCTCACGGCCTCCGGGACGGGGGGCGCACCGCACCTTCAGGACACCGGTGAACAGGTTCTTGATGTGCGAGCAGACCGTGCGGACGGCGGCGATCTGCTTGCGGGCACCGAACCAGAGGGCGACCTTGATGCGGCGGGCCTTGACCTGGTGGGTGATCTCCAGGCTCAGGTGGCCAAAGTCGCGGCTCAGGGTGCCGCGCGGGCCGGTGACCTTGATCTTCCGGCCAACAACGGACACCTCGACTGCGGTGGGCGGCCACCCCCAACGTGTGCGCCGTCGCGCGCGTGCCCGCTCAACGGTGGTCAGCACGGCTCTCCGCTGGCCTCCGGCGCCGCATTCGCGGCCTGCAACGGTCCGGCACCGTACCATTCTCGGGGATGTCGACGTACTGCGCCGACTCGATGACACGCATGGTGACGGCGTCAACGCTGCCCAGCGCGGTCCACAACGCGAGGGACAGACGGCGCCATGCGGACGTTAGCATTCCCGCATGGCGTCCAACGCACGGGGAAGCCTTCCAGCGCGCCCTCGGCCCATCGCCTCTCCCTCGCTCCATCGCAACGCCAGCGCACACCCATCGGCCATCGCCGGGGCGCGGCGCCCGCCCATCTCCAGCGCTAGGCGCCCAGCCGCGGCGCGGGATGCGCCGCACGCGCGCGCGGCGCCCGCCAGCGTCGGCCGGGCGCCCATCCTCGCCGACCTCCATCGCCGTCCACGGCGCGGTTCGTGTGCGCATCCATCCATCCATCGCGGCGGCTTCGCGCGCCGCACACGCCCCGGCGCATGCACCTCCCCCGCCCGCCCCACGCGCGGCGCCCGCTCCGCTCGTCGCGCCCTGCTTCGCCGTGGGCCCGCGGCACGCACCAGGCGAGGTCCGCCGCGACGATCCAGGTGAAGCCTCGGTTGAAAGCGGTGTCTGACAGACTTCTGACACGCGTGATTGAGGGGCATCAACGCGCACTTTTGTGACATCATCCAGTGCGGAGGCATGACGTGGCCGCCGATCGGGGGGACCGCGGCAGCGCGCCCGACGTGGCGGAGCGCGTAGACGCGGCTGGATGCGGCTGGATCGACGACGCAGAGGGTCTCGAACAAGTGTATATTACCTTATGAACGATCAATATGGTATGCGCTGTACAATGACAATGCGTTGCTATAAAGAACAGGCACGGGCCGAGTCACCCGATGGACGCGACGATGCCTCGCCACAGGCGCGCGCCCGCGCGGGCAATGTCGTCCAGGCAGCGCTCCAGGTGGTCGGCGGTGACCGTGGGGGCGCTGATGGCGATGCGGAAGTAGTGTGTGCTGCCATAGGGGCTGTGGTCGATCTGCGGCGGCGACGGCAGGACGGGGCAGCGCGACGGCGACACGATGAGGCACTGCATGCGGCACGTCGAAGCAAGCCGCACGCGTGTGCTTACGAGTGTCTGGCCCTCGCGCAGCAGGGCGGCGTGGACGGCCACGGTGAGCCGCGCCAGCACCTCGTCGCGGCGAGCGGCGTAGGCCGCCGTCGTGCGCAGCTCCGCCGGCACATACCTGCGCATGCGCCCAGCACAGGTCCCTCGCGCGCTGGTTAGGCCCGCCTGTCGCCCCCGGCCGTCGCGCCGGCCGTGCACGCACCAAAAGCAGACGTTCACAAAGCTGGGCCGGTGCGCCAGCTCAAACTCGTCCCGCCGCCGCTGCAGCAGCGCCACGAACGCGGCCGCGTTTGCCATCGCGGTGTCGACGCGCCGCTCGTACGCGGCCAGCCCGTGGTACTTGAGCGACAGGTAGATCTTGACGACGTCTGGCCGCCGGCCGCACTGCAGCGTCTTGTCGCCGACATCGTACGGATTCCCGTGGAAAAGATAGCCCTCGCCCAGCTCTGGACCGATGCACGCGCCAAACTCAAAGATCGCATGCCCCCATTGGACTATGCGCCCAGTTGGGAATCGCCGCTTGGTCGCGGTCGCACCGTTGCTGGTTTGGAGGATGCTGTTTGCCGGGGGGCGCGCGCCACCGGCGAGGCCGTTCGTGGCGGGCAGGCGGACCAGGAGCACCGACGACTGCAGCGGCATGCCGACCATCTTGTGCGGGTTCCACGCGAGGCTGTCGGCCTGCTCGGCGCCGCGCAGGAGGTGGCGATGCTGGGCGGACAGCGCGACGGCGCCGCCCCAGCACGCGTCCACGTGCAGCCAGCAGCCAAACTCGCGCGCAATCCTACGCAGCCGCACGAATCGCAGGGGTCGGCGGAGAGCTCAGCGCCTGCACGCATGGGGTCGCGCGCTTACACGCGTCTTCCCATACGGCACAATCTCGTCAAAGGGATCGAAGGCGCCCTTGACGGTGGTCCCGGCGGTGGCGTTCACGAAGAACGGTCGCCGGCCGGCGCTGACGGCGTCCGCCATCAGCTGGCCTGCCAAGCGGTTACCCATGCGAGGCGCGTCGTGCGCGCTTTAGGCTGCCGCAGACACGGCGACGCGCCATCGGCCGGCGCTGCGCGTACGGAGCGCGGCGGGAACCATGCGGCCGTCGTCGGTGGTGGGCACCTTGACGACGTTGCGGAGGCCGAGGCCCATCAGCATGGCGTTCTTGCTGACCGAGTAGTGCGCCTCGGCGCTGGTGAACACCACCAGCTCGGGGAGGCCCCGCACGCCGTCCGCCTTGCTCGCTGGGAACGCCGTGTTGCGCGCGGTCACCATCGCCAGCAGAATCGAGTACGACCCGCCGGGGCACGTCACGCCCTCGACCGCCTGCGCCGGTAGCGCCGCCCGCGGGCAGCCGGCACAACGGTGAGTATCGGGGGCGCGCCCGGCGTTGCCACGCCTGTGCCTGCCTGCGGTACCGGGAAGCCAAAGAGCCGGCCGAGCTCGGCGATGGTGTACAGCTCCATGCTACGGCAGCAAGCGGCGCGTCCAATCAGGTGCGGCGATGCGTGAGCACAAGAGACGAGCCGCGTCCCTAAGGCGCGCTGCATGGCCTACAGGGTCAGCGCGGGCGCGACGTTGTAGACGTGGAGATTGGTGTTGAGCGCCGCCGTGACGAGTTCCGCGACCATCCCTAAACCGGCGGAACAGGCCGTGCTTTGACTGCCGCATATCAGCCAACGGTCTTTCCGCTCACCGTGCCTCGGCGCCGACGCGGCGGCGCACCGACTGGGTCGGCGCCCGTGTAGAGCTTGTCCAGGAACCGCGGGTGGCCGGTGCGGACGCTGGCGACCAACGACATTGCGGACCGAGCAACAGGCCACCGTCAGCACCCACGGTGGGCGCACGGGCCAGACGGCACGCCACGAGGCGTACCTGTATTTGAGCAGCGTCTGGACCGTCTCGACCACGCCTAGGAACCGGCGGGCCCTCGGGGGGCGGTTGCCGCACGCGGCCTTTGGTGAGCGGCCACTCTGCTCCGGTAGGCGGCAGCGCGCGAGTTCGTCCGTACCGGCCACGCCCGCGCCCTCGCGGCCAAAGCCCAGCTTCAGCAGCGGCTCCAACTCCTCTGGCGCGCGGTACTCCCACACCGGACGCTCCGCCTCCTGGTTCTCGCGTAGATCTGCCGTCCGGCGCGCGCAACAGGCGCCGCGGTCCGCCTTGAGATGCCGTGACCGTGGCCGGACCTGCGCGACGCCACGGCACGCACACTGCTGCAGCAACGGGCCGACGGCCGCCAGGAGGCCATCCAGCTCGGCCGCCGGGTCGGGGTGGTTCATGGCGGCGGCGGCTGGCGGCGCGCGGGCGAGGGCCGCCCCGGCCGGGAGAACGCGCTCACAGCCTGGTCTGGCCGGGTACACGATGACGTGTGTTGATTGCCACAGACTGCGGGAGAGGCTGGGCAGCGCCCGGCCTGACCCATCCCAACGCGGCGAGGGCGTCAGAGTGCTGCAGAGTCACGGCTGTATCAAAGTTTAAAAGACATGGCACATTGCACTGCCGTATGGTACAGTTGGTATGGTACATGCGCTTCTCCCCTGGCATTCGCCTCATGGACAAAGGCCGGTCGCTCCAGCTGCGCGGCAGAAAAAAGGGACTGCACGCGGCCGCCGGGCCTGGAGCGCTATACATGCGGGATGGAGCCGTCGATGACGAGCGAGTCCTGCCGGTTGAGGTGGTGGCTGGACAGGTTCAGCTTCCACTCGTTGAGGCGGGCGTCGTCCATGCGGAAGTACTCGATCCACGGCTTCTTGGGCGCCTCCTCCTCGGTGAACTCGCGGTAGGTGAAGACGGCGTACTTGTTGGCGATCGACGCCAGCGCCATCTCGAGGCACACGACAAAGTACTCGATGCGGACGAGGTAGTAGTAGTTGGAGCCGTCCTCTTCCTCGAAGAGGCCAAAGATCATGGCCTGCGCGAGGTGCAGGAAAATAAAGAGCTTCATGGCCGCGAACTTGACGCCGACCTTGTAGGGCCGCAGGCCCTCGTAGAAGGCCTTGTAGAACATGAGCAGGCCCATCATCGCGAACACGAGCGACACGAGCGTGACGATGCGGAAGAGCGCAAAGAGGCTCTCAAAGTCCTTGCCGAGCTCGGCGTAGTAGCTGTAGTAGCTGAGCGCGCAGCGCGCCAGCGAGAGCACCGGCTTGACGACGGCGAACTGGTACACGAGGAAGCGCATGATGTAGATGGTCCGCTTGGCCGGCTTAATGTGGATGCACACGAGGATCCGGTACGGCGGCATCTTGTCCACAATGTCAAAGATGGCCTTGGGCCCGCCGAGGTAGACCGTCATGAGGCTCATGAACTGCACGAGGATGTACGCCTCGTACGAGTCCATCGCGACCTGCGTGAGCGGCTTCATCGACGGCTGGATCACGACGAAGAGCGAGAACGTCGACCAGATAATGACCAGCACGAGCATTTTGACAATGATCTTTTGGTGCTCCGGCTTGTTCCAGTGCCCAAAGTGCTGGGCGATCGTCGTGATCGTGACCACCCAGCCGATCATGGTGCAGAAAACCGCCAGCACGATAAAGGCGGTCGCCGACCCGTCGTCGTCGGCCGCCGTGTCCGGCGGCGCCATGGTGCCGGCGGCGGCCCGTTTGTGCTCGCCGACCGGCGGCACGGAAAGGGAGAGGCCGCACAGTTCAGACCGAGGCTTGCATCTACCCGGGCGGAGGAACGGCCAAGCAGGGAGAACGACGCCCCGGGCCCCTCACTGGCGGCCCCCGCCCTCTTCCAGCGGGCCCCGGCGGCAATGCTTTGGCGTGCTTCCACCGCGGGCCACGGCGGCCCCTTGCAGGCCGAGAGGAAGAGTGGCGCCCGGGAAAATGAAGCAGCCAAAGACGGTTCCGACGTCCACCGCAAGCCGCGAGCAAGCGCTCACTTAACTTCCGCTGCTCTCCTGCAGCGCTCCGCGCCCGCGCCGCGCGCGTCTGGGTGTTGACCGGGCGCCGCGATCGTCAGCGTCGGCTTAGCGTCACCGTGCGGCAAAGAGGAAAGATGTTCCGCTGCGGGGCGCTTCCTTTCTACGCGTGTCCGGCCGTGACGTTCGCGCCACATCCAGCAGCACGCTGCTGCCCGTGCGGTGTCCAGCCGTGAAGCAATGCAAGAGAACGAAGGAGGCAGGAGGCCGGGCGGCAGGCGGGCGAGACGGCCAGCAGGCAGGTGCCGTCTAGTTCAGCCGTGCGGCGTGGTGTGGCACGCATGTGACCTGGTGACTTGTTAGGGTTTGGGCTATGCCGTCCGACAATCACGCAGGCTAGGGTTAGGGCTGTGGCCCGTATTAGGCTAGGGCTAGGGCTACAAAGTCGAACTAGGGCTAGGGCTACAAAGTAGGGCTAGGGCTATGATGGGAGGCTAGGGCTAGGGCTACGAAGTAGGGCTAGGGCTAGGGCTACAAAGTCAAATAGGTTAGAGCTATGAGATAGGGCTAGGGTTAGGGCTATGAGAATGTGCTAGGGTTAGGGCTATAGTATAGATAGGGCCAGGGCTATGAATAATGGCTAGGGTTAGGGCTATAATACTGCTAGGGCTAGGGCTATGAGAAAGGGCTAGGGTTAGGGCTATGTACGGGCTATGAGAACTGTTGGATCAGTTCAAAAAACGGCGGCCAGTTGGAGGTGCTGGAAGCGGCGACGGACACGCAGACGGACGGACAAGGGCGCCGGCGTCGCGCCAGCCGAGGGGCAGTGTCCTGCCTGTGGACGACAGCTGGACGGGCAAGGCGCCCAGGGGCAGCGGGCGCAGCCATGGCGCTGTCCGCCGACCTCGACCTCGACGACACCCTGCACGACCTCGCGCAGCTGACGGTACGCCAGGCGCACGCAATGCCGCGATTCCCCGGTGGCCGGATCTGACCGCCGCGCCGGAAACGCCTCGCAGCGGGGTGGGGCGCACCCAGCGGTTTGACCGGAGCGCGCTCCGGCGGCCTGCACCGGGCCCGCAGCATGCGGCGCCCGTGACGCTGGCCGACCTGGCCACCCCGGGCACGGCGGCGGGCGCCCGGCACCTCCGCAAGCCAGCGGACACGCCGCTGGGGCTGGACGACCTCGCGCAGTACGCTCCAACCGTGGCCGTGAGCCGCAAGCTTGGGCTCCTGGCCTAACAACGTTCACCCGCTTCTTTCCTGCCGTGGCAGCAGCACGACGGCCAACCTGACGCGGACCCTTCGCAGCGCCGCGAGTCGGCCGCCCGCCGCGGCGCCGGCCACGCCGGGCACGGACTTGGGCGCCACGGTACGCTGGCAGTCTCTGGGCTGGAAGCGAAGTGCAGGCCGGTGCGGCTTACACGCACTGGTGCCCTGGCATCGAGGCCGGCGCGGCACAGCTCCGGAGCACCTACTTGCGATCGATGCTCGCCGCCAAGGAGCAGCAAGGTCGGGACGGGCTCCATCCCGACGTGAGGGCGATTTCATGTGTTGCGGTGTATTAACGGACAGCCCCACGAGGTTTGCGCACTACGTCGCCCCCATAGCCGAGGTGCCCGCGGCGCTGCCGCTCGGCACGGAGGCCGCCGAGTTCCGCGATGCGTGGGATGGCACCGCGTCGGACCCGCTGGCCCTGCTGGACCGCCTGACCGACCTCTGCGACAGCCGGTGCGCCCGACGCGCCGCGGTCCGACCGCCGGTCCGTCCGGCCCGCCGCTGACGCGGTCGGTGCTGGTTGTAATCTGGCCCCGCTGCGCCACCTAGGTACACGACGGCGGTCACGAACGAGGCCGCCGGGGGCGACACCGTGCGCGCCGCGCTGAAGGGCCCGGAGGCCCTCCTGCGGCTGCCGTCGGAGCGGTGGCGCCTGGAGCGCGACACGTGGAGCCTGGCGCACACCCTGTACCAGTACGCGCGCGGGAGCAACGCCTTTCCCAGCTGCGGCGGACCGTGCTGACGTGGGACACCGCCGTGAGCGTGACGGTGGACGGCAGGCGGCGGCTGACTGCGGACGACGCGGCGATGGAGGACGCCGCGACCCCGCCGGAGGCGTGGACCGACTACGCGTCCATCAACGAGCAGTTTGCGCGGTCCCCCGCCTTGCAGGAGCTCCTGGTGCGGACCGACGCCCGGCACGGGCGCTGCCGCGTACCGGAGGTGGTGCTGATGGCGCGTGCAATTAGCGACCCTGGAGCCGGCGCGCGCTGCAGCTGGTGCGCACGTGGCTGGAGCAGGCGGCCGGCCCGGTGCAGCCGGTGGAGATCCGCGAAAAGTACTGGCAAAACACGTTGCGGTAAGCGGCGCGCGGCCGGCCAGGCGGCCATCAACCCGCAGGTGCTGACCTCCGCCTTTTCGTGTCGCTCGCGCCGGGCGAAGTGACGCCCGTTAGGGAGGCTCAGCGGCACCTGCGCGCCCGCAAGGATCTGCCGTTCTCCCTGGACCCCGACGGACCGCTGCGGGCGGGCAAGCCGCTGGACCCGGACGACGCGGTGCGCGCGCTCGGTCCCAACGGTGTCGAGCATTAGCGTTCGCGGCGCTCACACCGCGCGACTGGCGCTGCCGGGATCGCCGTCGGCAGGCGTACGAGTCGGCGGTGTTCCGCACGCTCTTTGACTACCTGCGCCACGGCCAGAGCACCAAGGCGTGGGACCTGTGCCGCAAGATCCAGCAGCCGTGGCGCGCCGCGGCCCTGCGCGGCGCCCTGGTCTTCCGCGACCCGTCGCTCGGTACCGCTCTTTCCTTTGGGACTAGACACGCCGCATCGCATGTTGCCGCTAAGACGGGGCCAGCCACCATTGCGTCGTCGTCGTGGGCGACACAGACGACTCGGACATGCTGGGCGATGACATCTACGCCACCGAGGGCAACCTGAACCGCCGGCTCTGGAAGGCGACGTGCCTGAGCCTCGCGAACGAGGTCTGCCTCGGGCGCGATGTTGCTAGCGTCGGGCGGGCGTTGGCGCTGACAATCGCGCGCGCGCGCACTCCTTCGGGAACGGTGCGCGGCCGCAGCCGTCGCTCGACCGCTACGAGCGCGCCGTATTTGGACTGCTGGCGGGCGACGTCACGCAGGCCCTGCCCGTGTGTCAGTCGTGGGAGGACTACGTGTGGGCGCACTACTTTGCGTGGATCGAGTACCAATGCGAGCAGGCACGCCAGCCCCCTGGACGCGGAGTGAAGGGTGCTGCCAGAGGATGCTGATGGTGCCGCCTTCCCGAGAAACTCGCCCCCCACGTCTACGCTGACTGCAGATCGTGCAGGCCAACCCAGCGCTCGCGGCCGAGCCGTTCGAGTCGGTGCCGTCGCTGGCCTCGCTCGCGCCGGCGCCGGCCGTGCCGCCGGCGCACCTGTTTGACATGCTGCAGTCCAGCGAGCAGCGCGAGCTGAGGTGCGCCGCACAGGCCGGATCAAATAGGTAGCGCCGTATATGAACCGAGCTCAGTGTCCTGGGGTCGCCCCGCCCCTGGTGCTGCGCAACCCCCCTTAGTGTCGCGGCCAACGACGTGCTGCACCTCATCCAAGTGTACCTCATCAAGGACGAGATTGCCGAGCTGATCGAGTTTGCCCACCGCCTTGTCGCGACCGAAGGGTCCGGGTGAGCGAGGCCCACGCCGGCAGTGTGCGGTCCACCGCTCACCAGTGCCGCGCCACGCGCCCTGGCAGCACTTCGTCGCACAGGAGCGAGCGGCACGCACAGCTGCTGCGCGTGGTCGTCCACCTGATCCTCTTCTTCCGTCAGGCCGGCGACCGCACGCAGGCGCGCCTCAGCGAGCCGTCGGTGGCCTTTGCGGCGGACTACCTGCTCGCGGCCTACGTGGACCTGCTCATCCTCTGCGAGCTGGTGCGTCGACGCCACGGTGCGCCACGGAACTGGGACGTGGGCTCACGTTGCTCTTGCGTCGGCCAGGGCAGCTCGCCGCCGTCTAGGACGAGCTGGTGCCCGCCTACTGCACGGCGCTGCCCGCGACCCAGCAAGTGGAGGCGTACAGCCGCCTGCTGGCGGGTGCGCGACGCAAAGGCGGGCTAGGACCGGCTGGACGCCGCAGACCAGCTCATGTCGACGTTGGCCGCGGCGCATCCTTGTGCTCGTTTGCCAGGTCTGGACAAGCCCCGCAACGCCAAGGCGGTGTACCGGGAGCGCGCGCTGGCGCGCGGCCTGGACTGGCGCACCATCGCTGCCACCGTGGTGCAAGAAGCGATCGACCGGCTGGTGCGTGGGCGGCCGCGTGGGCGCGGCGCACGGAGGCCAGGCTTCTAAAACTGTGGTCCAATCAACGAATCGCTCCTTGTCTTTGGCCGGCAGCCGCTCGCGGAGCAGCTCCAGTCGCTGTCGTCGGACCTGGAGCTCAGCTCGGACGTCAGCGCGGCGGATCGGCTGCTCATCCAGACGCTCGAGTGGCTCACTTTTGACGAGGAGCTGGCCGGCGCGCTGCGCCGCCACACCGCCACAGTGATCCGGTGGTTCCTTGGTGCGGCCTTCGGTCGTGCGAACTGAAGCGAGCGCGCCCTCGGTGAAGCTAATTCGCGCGCTGCATGAATCGCTCTGATGGTGCCGCCGCAGCCAACGGCAAGATTGCGGCGGCCGGCAAGACGCTGTCCACCATCTTTTCGCGGGCGCAGCTGGACGAGTGGCGCACCCTGCTGCTGTCGTCCGGTACGTGGCCGCGCCCCTTTCGGCCCCCGTGGTGGAGCTGCCCGCCGCTTACTCTAGCCACGTCGCCCGCGGCGACGGCTGATGCGCTGGCCGCAGCGTCGCACAGCGAGCAGGAGACGCTCACCGAGCTGACGCACTATTTGGTGCTCTTCGATGCCATCCACCGCTACACCGAGTGGATCGAGTTCCACCACGGCCGCGGGCCCCAGAGCGGGGCCGGCCGCAGCACCCGGGGCTACCGAACCGGCCACGGCGCGCAGTGGGAGCAGCAGTCCGAGGTGCGGCGTCGGCCCCGGACGCCGCCCGTGGACGTGCGGCCACGCGCTGATCGCGCGCCTCGCTGCCAGGGGAGCATCGCGTGCGCTGACCACAGGGCATCACCGCGGCCACGGCGGACGCGCTGCGCCTGGTGCTCCAGTCCGACTGGCTGCGCCCGTGCATCTCGACGAACGGTACCCCAAGCCCCACAAAAAAAAACGTTGCTCTCCGGGCGCAGCTGACAGCCCGGTGCTTCAACTTTCTGGGCTCTTGTACTGCAGCGGTGGAGCTGCGCCGCGCGTACATTCCGCTCATCGTGTTCCGCCTCCACGCGGTGCTGTTTGAAACGCACGCGCACATCGAAGGGTGCGCCTAGCCTCCCCCACCCGGGTCGGCCGGTGCTCCCCCCTGCTCACTGTGCGGTCTCCCAATGGCGCGTCACCCGTCGGGCTGCGTCGCTTAGGAACCTCGCGCAGTCGCTGCAGCTGGCGGACCTGGTCACGGACGAGCGGCTGGCGCTCTACGCCGACTTTGAGCCACAGCAGCAGCTGCCGCAGTTCCTGCGGCAGATCCGCCAGTCGGCGCTGGCCCTGCTCGCACAAACGGGCGAGCCGTTCCCGTAGGGAATAGACTGTACTTTTCTGTATAAAGTGGTTGAAAAAGAGCTACAAGGCGGCTCGGGCCGGGTTGACAATGTGCTATACGAGCGCCACGCCGCCACCGCAGCAGCAGCAGCAGCAGCAGCAGCCGAGTGCGGCCATGGCAAAGGTGTTTACATTATGCAGACACGAGCGCGCCTAGTAGGACGAGTTGACCTGTGCGCCGTACGTGCGGCGGCACTGGTTCAGCATGTCGACGTAGCTCTGGCACATGCTGATGTCGTTCGGGTTGTTGGCCAGGCACCGCACGAGCGCCTCGTTCTCAAAGCTGCACGTGGCCGGCTGCGCCGCGGGCGCCGGGGCGGCGGCCGGGGCGGCGGCCGGCTCGCTGTTGCTGCCGCCACCACCCATCGCGCCGGTGATGGCCGCGCCGACGGTGTGGCCGACGGCCGAGCCGACGGCGACACCGGCGGCGGTCGTGGCCATCTGCGCAAAGAGGCCCGGCTGGCGGGTCTGAGTTTGCGCGGCCAGCGGCGAGGTCTACCGCCCAGGCGCGATACGCTACGACGGCAAGGTGGACGACGGTGTTAGCGGCGGGAATCGGGCGCTTGGATGGTAGTGCAGCGGCGCCGGACGTACCGGCGCCATGGCGGGGGCAGGGGCGTGCGGCGCCACAGCCGGGCCGGCGGCGTGCGACGGGTTGGCCGGGGCGGCCGGCTTGGCGGCGGGCCGCGCGGGCGCTAGCGACAGCGAACCGGCGGCAAAGGGGGCGGCGAACAGGGGTGTGAGCATGCTGAACCCGTTAAAGCACGAGCGGCGCGTTCCCAGGCGTACCGGCAGGGCGCGAGGCAACCGAGGTCCGGCGGCGCGGCATGGTTGCGGTTCGTTGGGGGCAAACGAGCGACCTGCGCAGGCGGTGCACCAACGAAGCAGCGGTGGGGGGTTTTGGTCAGTGTCGCGGGTCCGCCGCAGGCCCTTGGCCACAGATGAGCGTCGAAGAATTATCGCAGAATCGCCGCGTCCACGTTGCTCCGGCGCCCATGTTCCTGCGTCGCCTGCCCGGCCCCGCCTCTGACAGCGCCTCCGGCATCTATCCTCGCTTTATCCCGCGGCTTTAATGGCGCCCGTGCACGCCCCCACGGGACCTTTCACCGCGCTGCCAATCG
>Ga0180216_1000974_pt1 | contig 27052 bp, 36 predicted proteins | sample eDN3rd37CBELigMG_FD_128879 | JGI IMG/M metagenome (GOLD analysis project Ga0180216, IMG submission 128879) | Enriched Miracle-Growth compost microbial communities from Emeryville, California, USA - eDNA 3rd pass 37_C BE-Lig MG (version 2)... ... | reverse complement strand
GGGGGGGGGGGGGGGGCCCGCACCTCCTCGCGGATATGGCGCGCGATCATCATCGGGTAGACCACCAGGCCCTCGGTAACGTTCTGCAGGATCGTCAGGACAATGTCGGCCGTCAGGAAGGCCTCCGCCAGGGAGATGCGGCGGTTGGCGCTGTCGTCCAGCGTGCGCTCGAACCACTGCGTCGCCGCGGTGTGCTGGGCGTTGGCCACCAGGCTCATCAGGTGGCGGCTCAGCGCGCAGATCCGCTCCGACCTGCCGGGATCGGCTCCTGCGGGCGGGGCGCACGTGCCGGCGTCAGCGCGGGGTGCGGGCCACAGCCGCTAGGGGCCCCTTCCGCCCCGCCGCAGCGCAGGCCGCACGCACCGCATCGGGTTGCGCTTGTAGGCCATGGCCGACGAGCCGATCTGGTCCTTCTCGAAGGGCTCCTCAACCTCCTTGAGGTTGGCCAGCAGGCGGATGTCGGTCGCCAGCTTGGTCGCCGACGTGCCCAGGCCGCACACCGCGGTCAGGACTTGCAGGTCCATCTGCTCCGCCGCCGCAACACGGCCCGGCGCTGGCTGGCGCGGCCCGGTCAGCTCAGATATTAAGCAGTTGCCGCCAACCGCCGACCGCCGACGCGCACCTTGCGGGTGTAGGTCTGGCCCGAGATGGTAAACTTGCGCTGGAAGCCGTTCATAGTCGCGACGAGCTCGTCCAGCTTCTCCACCTTGTCGTGGTCACCGTCGAACAGCGCCAGGAAGCTGGCCTGCGTGCCGGTCGTGCCCTTGACGCCCAGGAAGCGCAGGTCAGCCCTGGTCCGCCGCCGCCGCCGCCGCCGCCGCCGCCGCCGCCGCGGCCGCCAGCCATCTCCTACAAGGAAGCGTCAGTCTACGGTCGCGGCGCCCGCGGCACGCCCGGACACCCGACGCACTTGGCCCGCTCGAGGTTCTGCAGGTCCATGAGCAGGTCCTGGATCCACAGGCACGCGCGCTTGCCGACGGTGGTCAGCTGCGCCGGCTGGTAGTGCGTGAAGCCCAGCGTCGGCAGGGTGCGGTGCGTGGCGGCAAAGGTCTACGCGGCGGCCCCGCGCGGCCCCAGGGGTGACGCGAGCGGTTCAGCGTCCGCGCCGCGTCGCAAGCAGCATCCGCTTGGGCGGCTGCTGCGCGCCCGACCTTGAGGCGGTCAATGACTCGGGCCAGCTTGGGCAGGAGGATGTCCAGGCCGTCGCGCATGACGATGACGTCCGCGTTGTCGCCGACGTAGCACGAGGTGGCGCCCAGGTGGATGATCGGCGCGGCCAGCGGGCAGCAGACGCCAAAGGTGTGGACGTGCGCCATGACGTCGTGGCGGCGCTTCTTCTCCTGCACGGTGGGGGCCGGCAAGGCGCAACAGCTGGGAAGGGGGTCAGCGGCGCGCGCCGAGCGACCGCGCCCGCCGGGCCGGCGGCGCCACGTGCCTCCTCGGCGGCCAGGGCGTAGTCAATGTCGGTGATGTGGGCCTCCATCTCGGCGATCTGCTCGTTGGTGATCGGCAGGCCGAGCTGCTGCTCGGCCTTGGCGAGGTGGACCCAGAGCGTGCGCCAGGTCTGGAACTTCTTGTCGTCGCTGAAGTTGAACGCCATCTCCTTGCTGGCGTACCGCGACGTCAGCGGCGACTGGTAGCGGTCGTGGACCTCCTGCTTGCCCGCCATGGTCGTGGCCTCGGCGCGGTCCCTCCCGGGGAGCTCGCGGCGCTTCGCGGCGGCGGCGGTGGTCGCGCACAGGCGGACGGGATGGCGGCGTAGGGTTGATGACGTCACACAGTGCCACGTGGTTCCCCCGCGGGATAGACCACCGTCCCGAGACATGTAGCTGGTATGCATGGTAGTGGGATGCGCATGGGGGGATATCAAAGAGTATCATCTGTATAAGGCTCTCGTATAGGACTCCCCGTATAGTACAAGAAAACGGTCCTTTCAAACATAAAACAGTCGTGAAATGCGGCCTCTGTCGCTGGATTCAGCGCCACGCCGGCTGCGCCTTGGGCAGCATCGAGGTGCGCCGCCGGGCGGCCTCCGTCGTCGCCGGCGCCGGCGCGATGGACGTGCGCACGGCTGGTTTGGCCGCGATGGACGGCCGTGCAACCTGGCAGCGCTCTCACCCCATCCACCGCGCGGTGCCAGAATCCGCTTTAGTCAGCAAAGATAGCATCCGCTCCGGCGGGTGCCGTCGTCGATCGCGCACCTTGCCGTTGGCGTCCGCCAGCGGCGGGCGGGCGCTGGTCGCCGTGGTCATTGTCGTGCGCCGCAGGCGCGTCCCGGCCGCCGGCCCGCCCGGCGTCGCGGTCGGCGCGGGCGCCGCAGCCACAGGCGTGGCCGAGAGCGATGCCCGCGTGGCACGGCTGGCGGTGGCGGTGACCGCCGTGGCTACAGGAGCCGTGGCCGCCGTGGCGGTGGTGCTGGCCGACGACGTTAGCGTCTGGCGCCGGGGCACCACCGACGGACGCCGCAGCTCGCTCGTGGTCGCCCGCTTGGTGGCGGGCGCGACCGCAGCGGGCGCTGCCGAGGTCGGCGCCGGCGGCGGCGGCACCGCGCTGTCGGAGGTGCTACGCAGGCGGCGGGCGTACGGCGACGTGCGTGTCGCCGCCGCCGAGACCCGCGAGACGCGGGCCCGCAGCTTGCCCGGCGACGACGTCGGTACGGCCGGCGGCAGCTTCCACGGGTCGATCGGCGCGGCCGCCGCGACGGCGTCGGGCGGCGTGTTCTCCTGCGTGTCCTCCACATCAATCTCCTCATCTTGTTCCTCCGGCTCGGCCGGCCCCCGAGCTGCCAGGTCGAGAGGGCCCTCCGTGGGTTCTGCCTCTGCCGCGGCGCCGGCGACCGGCAGTGCCTGCACCAGCTGGGCGAGCAGGCCGGTGCTCTCGCTGTAGGCCAGCCGCATCGCCTCGTGCAGGCGCTCGGTCTGGCGGGCGCGCGCCGCCGTGACGGCGTCCGACACGACCAGCGCCAGGTAGTCCTGCTCCCAGGCGTCCAGGTGGCCATCTGCATCCGACGGCACCGCTACTGGCGGGTTATCCGAATGCGTTAGCCGTTGGGCCCGCCGGCACCACGGATGGCCGGCTGCGCGCATCGTACGCAGGCTGGTCAAGGCGGACTCGAGCTGCGCTTCCATCGTCGCCATGCGCTCCTCCAGCTCTTGCAAGTGCGCCACGGTCGCCGGTGCTTGCGGGGTCGTGGGTGGCCCCGCCAGCTCCGCGTGCATGCCCCCGGCGGCCGCCACCGTGGCAACCCACTGCTGCACCTCGCTGACGAAGGCGTCGCACCAGACCTTGCCGTGCAGCTCCCGGACGCACTCGTACTCACTGGTTCCCCTCCCATTCCGGCGCCCTGGACCGCGCCCCGCCACCGTCAGCACTGGCGGCCGAGCGGCTACAGATACGCCAGGCGCAACGACGCACCGGGTCAGCGCCAGCAGCTCGCTGCGCTTCTCTTGGAAGACGCCCGACGCAAACAGGGGCGCCGCCACCGCGGTCGCCGTCCTGGCAGCGCGGTATGAGAAGCAATCAATCGGTTTGCAGATCAGCCGTGCGCTGGGGTTGACCGTGCAGCCAATCCTTCTCCGACCACGCGTGCCCCAACGTAGTGTTCAAGAAATCTAGGCGGTCACGTACGCGCCCGTCTCTGCCAGTGCTGGGCAGGAGCGCACCTGGGTACCGCCATGCTGCCCGGTCTCCGACCGCGTCCGCGCACCGCTGCGCCCTCGTGCGGTTGGCCGAGTACGTACCGTGCGCGCTCCTCTTGCAGGTCCTGCTGCAGGGCGCTCACTTGCGCGCGCAGCTCGGCGATCACCTTGGTGTACTGGCTCACGTGGTAGTCCACGTTGAGCACGTTCCGCTCGATCTGGTAGGTCCCGCGGAGCATCATCCCGGGGGGCGCCGCAGCGAGGGGTTGGCTCTCGGGCCCTCACCGCCGGCCCAAGTGCGACGCGCGCGGCAACGTACGCGCATCTTGATCTCCTTGGCCCGGTTGGCGTACTTGAGCGTGTTGAGCGTGTCCTCGTAGTGCATGGACGACGGGCTGATGTTGGCGATCATGACCGTGCGGCAGTTGCCGCCCAGCGAGTCCTTGAGCAGCCGCGTAAGCTTCGAGTCGCGGTACGGCACGTGGTTCGCCTTCTTGCTCGGATCGCCGAGCGCGTTGATGCAGTTGCCGAGGGCGAGGAGGGACCGGTTGATGTTCGCGCCTGGCCACACAGCGCCAGAATTGGCGGCAGTTTCGGAGAGCCAGTTAGCCACGGTACACCCCCAGCCTCGAGCCGGCGGCAGCCCCACCGGGCCTACCTTCCACGAGACGCTCGCCTTGGTTCTTGGTCGCTGACGCCCGCTCCGAGCCGGCCAGGTCAATCATGGAGAGCTTGGAGGTCCGCAGCACCGCGGTCGTGCCGGTGCCCTTGTCGCGCTGCCGGATCTTGATCTGCGTCGCGCGCCATCGCATGCTCATGGCGAGCCATCGCGGGTTACGCCAGGCGAACGGGGCGGCACGCCATCACTAGCTGGCGGGGGTGGTGTGGGGCGCACCTGCAGGACGGCGTGCGAGCGGGACGAGGTGGCGTTGACGTCCGTCGCCGAGACCGTGCGGTTGCTGCAAGGAGCCTCCGCGCGAGCTTACTCAATCAGGGCACGTGAGTGAGTCCTCGGAGAAACCAGCGGCTCTGGAACGGACCGACAGCGTACCTGTTACCCTGCGCCAGCAGCTGCAGCACCTCGTCGGCGTTGTGGGGCTCGACCTCGGTGAGGCCCGGGATCACCACGCCCTGCGCGGGATCCTCGCGGACCTCCAGCTGGCCCGATTTGGTGATCAGGAGGTCGCGAATGGTCTCATTGTAGATCTCCAGCATCGAAATGGCGACCTGCCGTGCGGCGGGTGTCGTGGAAATAACACCGCGCCCGCCTCAAGCTCGGTTCAGGCGGCGGTCCGCGCAAGCGAGGCGCCAACCAAGTGCCTGCGGACCTTGATCTCGCGCGTGTTGCGGAACTGCTCAATCCGCTCAAAGAGCTCGCGCATGGTCAGCACCATCACGCCAACGTCCTCTGCGTAGCCCAGCATGGTGTGCGTCTTGCCGGCGCCCGTCGCCTGGCCGTCGGGGTACGTTCCGGAGGTCGCGTGCACGCGTCGCCAGCCGTTAGTGGCTACCGAGCCCCCCCAATGCGGCGGTCGTGCGTCCGCCCAGGCCCGCGTACGCCATAGGCAAACACGGTGGCGTTGTAGCCATCCAGGACAAAATCGATGAGCGGCTGCGTAGTGCCTTGGTAGACCTCGCTTTGCTTGGCGTCCACGTCAAAGACGCGGTCAAACGCAAACTTGAGGTCCTGCGCACAGGGGCCAGCATAGCTTGGGCTACCGCGGGCCAGGCCCATGTCAGTCATGCCTGGCAGCGCCGCCGGTGGCCGCCCAGCATCGAGGGGCACCTTGGCGCGACGGTTCCGGTGGGTCGGCACGCCCGGCTGGTAGCGCGTATCCCGGCCAAAGGCGTCCAGCGGGTCAAACGCAATGACGTGCTCGTCCAGGACGCGCACCACCTCGGTGGATTGGTTGGCGAGCTCCTTGGCGTTGAGCGGCCGCACACGCACCGCGACCGCGATGGCATCGCTCGCCGGCGCAGCGGCCGCAGACGAGGAAATGGAGCTGGTGCTGGCGGCCGACTCCAGCGTCGACATGCTGGCAGCGCTCACAATGCTGCCGGCGCTGCTCGCAGCGGTGCTAGCGACGCTAGCGACGCTGGCGACGCTGCTGGTGCTGCGGGTGAAGCGCAGCGAGCGCACGGGCGGGCGGCCGCCGTCCTCGGCCATGGTGGCCGCTCTGGCGCGCGCCCGAAGCGTGGATGAAAACCCTTGCCGGTGCCGTGAGCCTCTGCTGCCTCCATGGAGCCGCCTGCCAAGTGGGCGGCCTGTCTCCCGCGGCCCTACGCACCTTCAGTGGAGGTGCACGCACCGGCGGTGCGGCGGGTGCGGTGCAGCAGCGGGCGGGCGTTTGAAAACTGTAACGGCGGCATGGGGAGCACCACCTTGTATAGGTGGGGAGACACCACCCTGCGGCGGCCAGCCGGCTGGGCCGCCGGCTGACAGCTGACAGATGATGAAAGCGCTGCTGCCGACGCCGTCGTGGCCAGTGGCAGCACGAGTGAGCCCGGCAGGACTGCCGACTTGTGCGCGTCGCTGAGAGCACAGACCGCTGTTGGCGTGAGGTAGGCTGGCCCTCCCTGCCGTAGCCTATAGAGCCCGGCAGGTGGATGCAAGCTGCGATGACTAACCATGCGGACGCCGGCGTCGTCGCTGCTTGGCTTGGCCTGGCGTGGCCGGAAAGGACGCGCCGGCTACTGCTGGAATGGCGGCGACCTTGGGCAGGACGGCGCCGCGACTGGCGAGGGCGTTCGCGACTATGCCCGCTGCCCGAGCTGCCTCCACCGGCCTCCCTGCCGCCGTCAAGATCGTCGAGGTCGGACCGCGGTACGGAAAGGAGCTTGCTGAGCTGGTTCATCGGCAAAGCTTCGCGCGCATACAGGGCGCTGAGGCGAGGCGAGGCGACGCGGGCGCCTTTGAGGTCCTATGGCGCCAGCGACGGCCTCCAGAACGAAAAGGCGGTCATTCCGACTGACGTGAAGGTGCAGTTCATCAACCTGCTGTCGGCCACGGGCCTTCGCGTCATCGAGACCACTAGCTTTGTCTCGCCCAAGTGGGTGCCCCAGGTGCGCAAGCGCGCCTTTCGACACTCGGGCCGACCTTGGTCGACGCGGCGCGGTCGCTGATAGATAGTATGTGGCCGGCGCTGTGGTTGGCTCTTTGTGCTGGCCACGTAGATGGGCGACAACGCCGAGGTCATGGCGCGGATCGACCGGCGGCCGGGCGTGTCGTACCCGGTGCTCACGCCGAACCTGAAGGGCTTCCAAGGCGCCATCGCCGCTGGCGCCCACGAGGTGGCCATCTTTGGCGCCGCCTCCGAGGCCTTCAGCAAGCGCAACATCAACATGAGCATTGAGGAATCCCTCGCCAAGTTCCAGGAGATCGCAGATGCCGCCAAGGCCGCTGGCGTGAAGATGCGCGGGTACTACGCGCGATGAGAAAGCGGATAGGCCTGCGCTGATAGCTGCGATCTCACGCTCAGCCGCGCCCGCGCACATCCTGCAACCCCGACCCTGGCCAGGTATGTGTCGTGCGTCGTCGGCTGCCCGTACGAGGGCAGGATCGCCCCGTCCAAGGTGGCCGCGGTCACGAAGCGGCTGCTGGAGCTGGGCTGCTACGAGATCTCGCTGGGCGACACCATCGGCGTCGCTACGCCTGGTAGGAGGCCGTTGCCATGCTCCTATATGACTGGGCACGGCAGCCTTGTAAATCCAAAAGTCCAGCTGTGAAATTGTTGGTTGCTCATCGCATGCAGGCGACATCGACCACTTGCTGGCTGAGGTGACGCGCGTGGCGCCCATCGAGAAGCTCGCGCTCCACTGCCACGACACCTACGGCCAGGCGCTCGCCAACATTTACCGCGGTCTCCAGGTTGGCATCACCACGATTGACAGCTCCGTTGCCGGCCTGGGTAGGGGGACCCATGCCGTAGCGCACGCAGCCACAAACAGACACAGCTGACTGATGCACAATACGCCACGCGCGATGCGCATCGCATTGGTCGCTTCCAGGCGGTTGTCCGTATGCCAAGGGCGCCACCGGCAACGTGGCCACCGAGGACGTCGTGTACATGATGCAAGGGCTCGGCATCGAGACGGGCGTCGACATGACCAAGCTCCTGGAAGCGGCACAGCTGATCACCAAGGCACTTGGGAAGGAAACCGCTTCCAGAGCAGGGCGCGCACTGTTGGCGAAGCAGAAACTGTAATATAAAACGATGGGCCAATATAAGCCATGCCCGCAGAGCCCGTTATTTACAAAGGCCTGTCCACCATGGAAAGCTCTCACGTACATGCCTGCGGGTATGGCGGTTAGCATTGCATGACGCATCTGAAAAGATACAAAACAAGGGCGTACGGCCCTACGGTCCGATAGAATAGCCGAGATACATGGGATAAACTGCATAACTATAGCGCAACCATAGAAAACTGGCCGTACGGATCGCCAGCAGACCTGCAGTGTAACAGAAAACGAATGGGCCAACATCGGTGGGAGGAAACAAGAAATACAAGAAGGCACGAAAGTGCTACAAAAGCGCAGTTAAACACAGCTAACGACGACATTAGCACAAAGAACGACAAAGCATAGAAAACAAAGCAAAGAGGGACAAAACATGTAAAATGTGACAAGGAACAACAAAGCATTGACAGTAAACTTTTACTATGAACGCCATCTAATGTTTGCTAGGATAACCGTTGTGTTAAGGGAATGCTTTATGCACACTCTGCAGTGGCAATCAACACTCTTAATGCTCAACTTTAGAATGATGTTACTGTGCTGCTTATTGTTGCTGTGCTAGTTATTGTTGCACGTTGATTAGTATTACAGCCGCACAATCACCTGAGAGCGCCTATGGTGGGGACATCTAATGCAAGCTATTTTCCCTTCTTGCTCTTTATTATGTAGCTGGCTGCTGAGCTCTCAGCTCTAGGTGCTTTTACTGTTTACCGTGTTTTTGTCGTATCACTGTGTCGAGGTGCTTTATGAAGCTATCCTTGCTTCTTAGAGTTTGTTTCTTTCTTTTTGTTCACCTGTTGTTTCATAGGATGTGAATCGGTTTGATGCTATGCCCATGTCTTCTCTGTGTAGTGCCTTTTTGTTTTTCTTGTATCGCTGTTTCGATAGATTCGAAACGCTCTGCAAGCTTCTTTGCAGTTTGTCTCCGTTCCGTTTGCTCAACTTTTGTTTCATCTAATCCTCGAATCGGTTTGATGCCATGTCCGTCTTTTGGTCATTTTCATTCGTCCTGCGTTTCTGTTCCATCTGAATAGGGCCCTTTCATTCCATTTGGGATTACTTGTCTCTCTCTGCCAAGCACCTGTAATATGATGTAATAAAAGTATGCGATGTGCCGTTCAGATGTTGCTAGTATCCTGGTTTTCTGCCATCGTTCGTCGTGTTTTGCTGATTTTGATGGTTTGCGTCATCTAAACTTCCTTTTTTGCTGCTGTGCAGCACTTTGTTTCTCATTGTACTTGTTGCTCTTGCTGGTCTGTTTGTGGCCTTGTGTGTGTGACTTGTCTTTGTTGTTGTCTTCCATTGTCGTCGATGAGATTGTCATGCTAAGATCAGTTTGTTCTGCTCGCTTACTGTACAACTTCTTGGACGGTTGTTACAGGTACAGATATCTACAGTTGTCCCTTGATGTCGACTTTGTAGTGGCTGCTTGCGGCGGCCATGACATGGCCTAGCGAGGCTTTCGTGTCCAACAGGTTGCCGTCGGTGATGATGCCGCCCATGTTCTCGACAAACTCTTTGGCCTCTTCGAGCGTGTCGAGTTGGAACGACTCTTGGATGTACGTGAGCGTGAGGTTTGGCCGGAACCTAGCGATGAACGGACACGGGCGTTCCTCAGTAAGCGCCGTTTTTTTAGCTCTGCTGTTAACAGCGTGTCCGCTGCTCTTCACCCTGAGAAGCATGGCGTACGACTTGCACATCGCCACCAAGGCAATGGCGCGCTCGCGCGGCATGAAGTGGTCCATCAAGAAGCCACCCATGTTCGGTGCGGACGCAGCGAGCTCGCCGAGCCGCTTGTAGTCGCCCAACGCGACCGCTTGCCGCACCTGAAGCGCGTGGGCGATCTCGGGCACCTTCTTGTCGCTCTCGGGCATTGTGGCGATCATGTGGTTGATGTCGGAACGCGCCCGCGCGAGGATAAAGTACAGCAGGCGGTAGGCGGTGAACTCTTCCCGGTGACCTGGGACGCCTTCGTCGTACAGAATCTTGAGCTGGCACTGGCACTGGTTGAACTCGCCCAAGTCGCCCTGCGAACGATGGCCATTGACAGACAGCACAGCCCCTGTGAGTGAGGTCCCGCTCGCCGTCTAATATGTTACGGCTACGCCAGGTGCTGCTTGCTGCCTTCCCGCGTACCTTTTCAAGCGCAATGCGGGCATGGTTCTCATACACGGTGACCGTGAAGTCGTTCGCAATGTGTTGCACCTGTCAGCATAGGACCAGCTGGTGCCTGCTCGGGGCAATGTTAGAGGTAGAGGGTTCGTTTGGTTTACAACGCCAGCTACCGCCCGCGGCCACGCACGGTCAGGTCCTGGCGCATCGACTTGAACTGGTCGCAAATGTACGTGTAGTCGCCCTCCTCCAGCCACTTCTTCTTCAGCAACGCCAGCGTCTGGCGCAGGATGTGCAGTGGCCGGACCTTCTCTGGATTCGGTGCCTGTAGGGGGGTTGATCGTCCGGGGCAGCGGCGGACGCTAGACTGACTGCGTATTAGCAGATCACTGTTTCCCAATGAACGCGTTGAACGGGCACAGTACCGAGGTCAGACGAAGGTAGCGCTTCTCCAAGTCTGTGCAGGTGCCCACGATCGGCGCCGAGCTCCACGCACTTTCGTCCTGTACCAACCGGCAACGACGCGATCGGGCGTGAAAATTTGGGTCAGGCGTACGCACGGCGGCGGTGTGGAAGCTTGCTGGAGGCAAAGGCGTACGGAATCATCAAAGCCCGTTGGCACGTCGCGCAGCGACGCCGGAGCAATCTTTTGCTTGGGAGTGCTGGCCTCGAACCGCTTCAGCCTTTTCTCCAGCACCGACTGGTCGGTGGACGCAAACTCTTCCAAGCTGAGGCATACGGAGACAGCGGCGGTCTGTGCTCGCCGGGTGCATCAGCGATCAGTGGCTCGCCTGTGTGCCGACCCGGACGGAAAAACGCGCACCCTGCGGCCAGCTTGCGCTTTGCTGCTTGGGCCTTCTTGCCCGTCGCCGCCCCTGCCGCCTTCTTCTGCGGGCCGCTCGGTTTTGTTGCCTTGATCTTGTCACTGCATCCGCATTCCGGGCGGAAGCGGACGGGTGCCTGACTTAGGCGTCGGCATGGCCCCGTGCACCAGCCACAGGGGCTCGCCGTACGTCGGCAGCGGCTCGCTGGCCCAGTCCCGCGTGGTAAAGTCGCCCTTCTCCTTGGCAGCCTTAGCGATCTGGCGGATGGATGCCCGCACAATGTCCTGCTCCATTGGGGTCGAGCAGTTCGCTAGGGCGCGGGTCACGTAGTCGCTGGGTGTGTGGTCACCGCCCCACCGCCGCAGCGACGCACCGACACGTTGGTGGCACTGCAGCGCGATGCACAGAGTCCGCTGGGCGCAGGCCTTACCGGAACCCCTGTGGCCACGCCTGCAAGTCGTCGCTGGGTTGCTCCGCAGCCCACACGGGCAGGCTGGGACCGCTGCTGCCCGAGCAAATAGCGGCATCGGGCGCGGCGTGTCCCCAGGTCAGCCCCGCATTATCGCCGTGACCGTACTCGCCAAAGTTCCCCCGCACACCTGGTGGCCTGCTTGGCGGCGGCGCCGCTCGCGGTGGGCCCCTTCTCCACTGCCGCTGGCGTCACGGTCTGGTCGAATCGCGATGCAGGGCGGGCACTCGGCTCACCGGCCGGCCCCGCCGGCGCCGCCGCCGCGACCTTCCCACGCGCGGCGTCCGCATACGACATTGGCGGCTGGCTCAACGTCGGGCGCACGGAGGCGCCGCTCGGAAGCGAGGCCGGGTGGTACGCGGGCGGCGGCGGCACGGCTGTGTAGGCCGGCCGGGCCGAGCTCTTTGGCGGGGTGTACGAATGGTACGCCAGCGCCGGCGGCCGCGCAGACGGGGCCGCGTGTGCGGGCGGGGGCCCAGCCGGCGGCGGTGGCGGTGTCGCAGGCGGTGCTGGGCGCTGGTAGCACCACCTCACAATGCCGGTCGCGCTGGCCCGTCATTAACCTTCTTGTGCCACCCGCGGCACAGCTGGCCAGACTGCGGCTGTACCGGTGCCGAGTAAGCCGCGCCAGACCATGCGGGTGGCGCGGCGCCGGGAGCCGGCGGCGCGGCGTAGCCGGGTGGCGCAGCGGCACCAGTGCCGGTTTGCCTAGAAGGGTTACGCAGTGTGCCGACGCCTAGGCGCCCAGCGTCAGCTCATGCCATAGCATGATAGATCAGCCGGCGCAGCCGTGAGCGCACCGAAAGTAGTCGGTCCATTTCGCCAGTTGCTGGAGGAAAGCATGCTGGCAGGGCCGACGAGCTGCTTTGGTCAGTGAGCGGCATGCGCAGCGCCCGAGCGCCCGGATCACAGCCCCGTCACGAACCTCATGGTACACTTTGGTGAACGCTTCCGCGACCTTGGGGTTGCTGAGGTCCACGCCCGGAGGAAGGTTAGCAGCCGCGGCCGGCGCCGCCGGCGCTGCTGCCGCCGCCGGCGGTGCACCCCCGGCGGGCGCTGCTGCTGGTGGTGCGGCGCCGGCGGCCGGGTAGCCCCTGCCCGAGCGTTCACGGCACGGCCGAGGCGGCCAGGGCATCAGCGAACGGCCGCCAGCCAGCCAACCGGCGACCGGGGCGAGGGCCCTGCGTCGGCTTACCACTGGGCCGCCCAGGCCGCGTACGCCTGGGGGTCGCTCATCGCGACGGGAGCCAGCCAGGCTCTGTGCCAGGCGTCTGGCCACGCGTGGCGGCCCTTCTCCCGCCAGATGTCGCGGTGCTGCGCCGCGGTGTCCTGCGTGGGCCGCAGCTGCGCCGCCCTCACTGCGTTCAACGGCACGGTCCTGCCCTCCCGTGCTGCCCTCCTGTGCTGCCCTCGTGGCCGCCGCCGCAGTGCCCGCCCCGGCAGCGGCGGGAAGACCTCGGGGCCTTTTCTTTGGAGTTCTGACTCGCCCTGACATATTTCTGACTCGTCGTCGCATGGTCGCCGGCGACGCGCAGCGCAGTTCACTTCTTCGTCGCCCGTTCGTCTCGTTGCGCCCGCGCAACCGGCTCGCGCCCGCAGCAGCCATGGCCGCCTTCCGCGCCGCAGGCCTCAAGTACGCCGCCAGCCCCGCACAGGGCGCTGGCCGCCGATGCCGGCGTCGTTCTTCTTCGCGCTGCCGTGATGCTAACGGCCGCGGTCGCGCCACGACGCCCTGCGCGGTCGCTCCGCTCGCCAGCTACCTGCAGTACTCGCTCATCGCCGCGCGCGCGCTGCGCTCGGTCCTCAAGGAGGAGGCCAAGGCCGCCGCGCTCCGCCGCGAGGGCACCTCCGCCGTCAAGTTCTCCAAGTGGGAGGCCGGCAAGCAGCAGGCTGCGAGTACGTGCGCACCACCCCCTTTCCCGATCCGGAGCGCGATGGCTGGGGCGAATGTACTAAGCGCTCCCGGCATAGCGCACGCGGGCGCAACCTACTGTGGTTCAGAGCCGCTGGAGGCCGCCAACTAGACGTTTCTTGGCGTTGCAAGCTGAGGCGTGCGGTTCTGGGGCGGCTGCTGGAACAGGGTGTGCTCGGTCGCTGCCATGGACCAATAAAGCCTCGGACCCTCGTAGCGCTCGGCCGCGCTTTCCTTTGCGGGACGCCGGAAAGGCTGCGCGAAAGAAAGTCTAGCTATGTGCATTTCAAAGGTGCTTACAAAAATGTGCGCGCTTTTCTCGTGCCACAAAGCGGCGCGCGCCCGGGCAAGGGTTGTCGCTTTCCATTTTTTTTCCTGTGCGCGTTACACAATCGGCGGCGTGTCGGCCACCTCGAGGTAGGCGATCTCGCCGTCCTCGTCCAGGATCGGCCCCTTGGCCAGCTCCTGGAAAAAGTGGGCCTGCAGCGCCTTCTTGGCAGCCTACGTTGCCGAAACGCAACCGGCACATCGCCACTAGTTTAGCCAGGGGAGACGACCAGGTCCACCACAAGCGCGCATTGCACGCACCAGCGTGCTTGCCAGCTTGATGCTGCCACCCGTCGCTGATGGCCAGAGGAGCCCGCCCGAGCATCCGCGGCTAAAAACCAATCAGCAAAACCATGGCGCGTGACGCATGCCCAGCCAAAAGAAAAATGTACGTACCGCGCGCGAGCTCGGTGGATCCCGAAAACACGCCGACGAGGAAGACGGCGGCGTTGGAGTGCCGGCCAGTTTCGCTCAGCACGCTGAGGGGCCCGACGCGCCGCGAGAGAGACCATCCAAACGTGAGCCACATCGGAAAAGCGACAATCCAGCAGCGCCATCGCGGGGGACGCACCGGCTCTCTGGTGCCTCGCGGCCCTGGCGGGCGAGCAGCGCCGACAGCAGCGCCTTGGGCCGCGACATCGGCAGCGTCGCGAGGACGTCGACCTTGCGCGACAGAATGTGGGTGGCCACAAAGTTCCGGGCGGCCTTGTGGCCCTGAACCAGTCTCACCACCGAGCACGTGCACCGTGGCGCAGAGGACCGTCAGCGCGCGGACGTTCCGCCCCCCGCCACGCTACGCCGCCGCGTACCTGGTCATGGTAGATGGCGCCGATCAGACCCTGCACGGCGTTGCCGAGCACCGTGGTCAGCCCGCGGAGGTTGCCCTCCTCGGCCGTCTGAAGGGCAGGAGAAGGGGAGCGCGAAGCATAGACATCACTTTTCCCGCTGGATCAGTTCCCGGGCATCCGCCTACGGTGCCACGGCAAGAAGGCCATCCTACCGCCGGCGTCCAGCGGACAGAGTTTTGCAGGCCGACGGTACGGCCCCAGGCGGCCAGGCTATCGGTGCCCGCAAAGGACTCGACGGCAGCCGGCAGCGCCCGCGCCGGCAGGTGCGGGTACTTGACGTACACGTGCTCGAACGCGTGGAACTTGGCCAGCTGCTCACCTGCGCGTCCGGCCCCCCGCCGCACGATGCCCTCGGCCCCCCGCCCCGCCACCCAAGGCATCGGCATGGGGCATCCCGAGCCGCTCCGGCGCCCTCGCGCTGCCGCGTACCCAGCAGGGAGAGCCGGCTGTTGTCCGCGGTCTTGCCGTGGCTGTACGACACGTGCGTGACGGCCTGCACCAGTAGCTGGGGGTTGCTCAGCCGCACGTTCAGGCGCGCCGCCGTCGCCTCGAGCGCGTGCTGCAGGTCCGTGTCCGAGACGGCGCCCTGGCGGGGCGCCCGGCCGGCGGGCGCCACCCGGACCGTGCCGGCCACGGCGGACGCCGCGGGCGTGGCCGCCTCGGTCGCCAGTGTGCGCCGGCAGCGTCCTGCGCCTGCCGAATCCGTCCACGCCAGGCGGAGATGGCCTGCATCACGCGTCAGCATTCTCGGGCGTTTCCCTGCGGCAGAGAAGAGGGCGGCGGCAGCCGAGCGCGCACCGACTACTGCGGCCCGTGCGGGTGCCGGCCCGGCGAGCCAGGCGCGCGCGAGGTGCGCGGTGAGCACTGCCCGCCGCGCGGCCGCCATGGTTGGGCGTGCGCTGCCGCTGTCCTGCGTGGGCAGCGGGATGCTGGACCGCGCGTGGAGGAAGCGCCGCGTGGAGGAAGAGCCGCTTGTCCCCCGCGGTCCGTGGCCGGTGCGGCGGCGTGGCCTTTTCTGACACGATCTACTGTCAGAAGGGCACGGTGACGTCACTGACCCGGATCCGAGGCCGAGGGCGGGAGCACCGAGGGGTGGGCGCCGGACGTGGCAAACCGCACCGCCGCACCACGGCCGTCGACGCTGGCTTCCGCCCGTCTGTCCGGACGCTTCGCCGGGCCCCTCCGAGGCCTCACGCACGTACTAGCTAACAGACTGCAGCGGCATCCGGCCGTCGGCGCGCGCTGCACAGGATCCATGCCCGCGAGAGCCTAGACGCGCTCGCCCAGGACGCCTCGAGCGACGTGGCACCCTGAGAGAATGTCGTTCCTCCACACCGCCGACTCGGTCGAGCGGTGGGTGATCACGCCCCTGGAGTCCCTCCTGACGGAGCGGACCCGCCACCACCTGGACAAGGTCGCCAACTTTTGGTTCCGGTGCGGCCGTGCCCGCGGCCCGGCGGTCCGCATGGCCCCCGGGCGGCTGACGTCGACGGCCGGCTGTGGGTGGCCGCTGTGGCCCAGATCTCCGCGTATGCACGTGCTGGAGGCCATTGGATGGAACACCGCCGCACTTGCTCTGTTCGTGGTCCTGGTCCGGCACGCCGACGTCGGTGCGTCTGCCGCGGTCGCGGTGGCGGTGCCGTCGCTACGGTGGGCGCTGACACCGGGGTCGGACGTGGATATGGAAGCACCGAGGCTGCGCAGGCGCCCAGGTCGAGCAGCGGGGCCTGCGGCCGCGGCCGTGGCACGACGTGGCGCTCGGCCTGCTGATGCTGGTCTTCTACAGCCTGCAAGTGTACATCAAGTTCACCCGCGGCGGCTGGAACGACCTCGCGTGGATGTTGATGCCGTGCCATGTGTACACGCTGTCGCTGGCGTACTGCCTGCTGAGCCGCAACCGCGTGTGGGTCAACCGCGTCTTCACCATCATCCCCGTGTGCCACGCATGGAACCCCATCATGGCGCTCGCCTTTCCCGACTTTTCCGACCAGATCTTTGGTGCGCGCCGCGCTCGTGCGTTGGCAATGTACATCCGCTGCGCTCATTGGGCGCCGGCCATAACGTGGGCACGGCCGCCCGTCTGTCAGCGTTTGAGAAGCCGGTGTACATCATCCACCACATCGTCATCATCGCCTTGCCCTACTACATGGCGACCCAGCACGACCGCTTCACCATCCTGCCCCTGCTGCCCTACTGGTTCGGCTGGGTACGCACCGTTCCGCCCGCCATGCGGCCGGCGTCTCCGACGGGCATGCTGACGAGGGCGTACTCGCCGTAGCGATCGCGCATGGTCCGTAGGTGCTGTGGTACGGCATCATCCTGCAGTTTGACCTGCAGACCCTGGCCAGCTACGTCTCCGGCATCAACGTCAACTACCAGGTACGACGCGCGCCTAGCCCCGAGTCACCACGGTGCCGAGCGTAAGGCTCACGCGGGGCACGAATCTGTGCGTGCGGGAGTGTCGCGCCCACGGCCACAGCTGGCACCGCCGCCGCTGCCAGCGGCGCTGTCGTTCCTGCGGGACAAACACTACCGCCTAAAGATGTTCTTTGTGCTGGCGCTGTGCTGTCTGATCATGGAGCGCTTCATCCGAGCCGTCGCAACTTTTATTGCGGGCCCGCCACCGCCGCTCGTGCCGGGCCGAGAGGCCAAGGCCGTGAAGGTGTTGTGATCCCGTAACGTTTGCTTGGTTTTTTAATGCTATGGTTGCGCGCATGCGCGGCGGCCCTACCATGGAACTGTCAAAATTTTTTCTGCGGGGCCTGTACAGCGTTTTACGTATAATCTTTCTACAGTGGTGTTTTTACACGGGCACGCACCGTCACGCCGTCGACGACGCGCCGCTGGACGACAGCGAGTCGCTGGCCCAGCGGTAGCACTCTAGCGAGCACAAAGGCACGCCGAGGCGCTTGTGCACGTAGCGGCGCGCCTGCCCGCAGCCAGGGCGGCTGCACAGGCGCGTCGAGCTGCGGGAGCGGCCGGCGACAGGCAGCGACCTCCCCTACCGTCTGGTCAGTCAGGATGAATGCCCGCACCGCCGTCGATGCAGGGCGGCGCGGCCAACCTGGGCACCGCCGGCGGGGCGGCATCGAAGGGGGCCCACGCCACGCCCTCGGGCAGCGACAGGGACGTTCCCTTGGCAGTGGACGACACGTACAGCATCGTCGGGCCCTGCGCACGCAGCAGCAGTAGCTGTCGCTCCTGGCCACGTGCGCCAAACAGCCCGAGAAACGACAAACGGCGAACCAGTCAGCGGTCGGTTGCAGCCCGCCCCTCTCTGCAGGCCCGGGGAGACGCACCTTGTCGTCGTCGTCCCTTTTGATCTTCTTGGATTCCTGCTTTTGCAGCAGCTTGTTCACCGTTGCTTGCTGAAGTTGCAGACCTCTCCCGTACGGCGTCGCATAGCCGACCGAGTGAGCCGCGGCCGCGCCCGCCGGCGCGCCAGCCCTGGCGCCAGCGCACGCACCTTGGTCTCTTCGTCCTTTTGCAGCCGCCGATGCGCTTGGCGGCGTGCATTCTCGGAGCGGCGCAAGAGCTCCTCCTCCGTCAGCTGCGGCCGTTTGCGCCCGGTGGCCGCTGAACCCAGCCGCCGCATGTACAGTGCAAAGACTCACTTTGTGAGCGTAGGGTACACGGTCCTCCAAAGGTGTCCAAGGACCGCGCGCTCTTACGGGCTGCTGCATCCGCGCTGGCCGCGTCCATGTCATCGGTGCCCTGGTCCTGGGACGCCGCCTCCGCCTCGTCCGCCGCCAACCGCGCCTGCAGCGCCCGCTGCCGCGCAGTGATGGCTGCGGACGGCCGTTTCCTGTGCGCCAGGTGCCGCATGGCCGCCCCGCCATGCACGGCCGGGTCAGCGTCCCGTTCACCAGCGCTCGCTGCGATGCAGCGAGCCGTCGTACGACTGCTCGGCCTCGAGCTGCTCCAGCCAGGCCTCTTCCGTGACGCTCTCGTCTTCGTCGCTGTCCTGCACGCGCACCATGTCGTCGTCGTCGTCGCGGCCGCCGCTGCGCCGGTCGTTCCGCCACCGCTTGTTGTTGCTGGATCGCTTCGCCGACGTGGGCCCACGGTTCGATCGGCCGCCGCTCCCACCCGGCGTGCGGCGCACGGCCTCGGGGGTCGCCATCTGTGAGCCGTCGGCGGCGCTGTCCAGCTCGTCGTCGTCCTCCTCCTCCTCCTCAGCGGCGTCCTCCTCTTCTGCATCGTCTAGCAGTGCGTCGTCGGCCGGCAGGTCGCCGTACAGGTCCTCGTTGTCTTCATCGTCCTCGTCCTCGTCCGCCGCGGCTGCCCGCCGGGCCTGGCCACCCGCGCGGCTGGCCCCACGCCGCCGCCGCTTCGTGCCGGCAGCAGCGCCAGCGGAGGCCCTAGGGAGCGGGCCCTCGCCCTGCGAGTCGTCCACCACGTCGACGTCCACCTCCTCCGACGCCAGCGCCGGCGCCGGCGCACTGGCCGCCTTCGGCGCCGCGGGCGACGGCGACTTGCCCGAAACGTTCAGCTTGAGTGTGATCTTGGGCCGCGCGTCGGTGGACGGCGGCGTGGCCGCGGGTGCCGCCGCAGCAGGCGCCTCGTCGTCGGCGCGGCTGCGGCTGCGGCGCTGGCGGCCGGCCATAGCTGCGGGCGAACGTCACGGCCGCATGCGCGGCGACAGGTCCCAGTTCGAGTTTTGCAATGACGCTGCTGTGTGCCGCGAACAACCTTGCCCCCAAGCGGCGGCACCCGCGAACCTACAGCACGGGGAGAGCGCCAACGTCGATATGCTGCTCTGCATTTCTTACAGTGGCGCTCCGCTTCAACTGTACAAATGCGCTGTACACAACATGAACCGGATGGTATTACAGGACGAGCTCGATCCAGCGCGCGCGGCTGCCCAGCGCGTCGCGGGCCGCATCCGGGTGGAGCGCCCGGCACTCGCGCGCCGTGATCCGTTCGAGCCGCGGCCACGCCAGCTGCTGCCACTGCACAGCGCGCAGCACGGCCGACGTCATCCACGGGCACAGACTCACGTCGAGCGAGACCAGCGTCGGCACGGCCTCCGAGAGCAGGCGCACCGCCTCGGGCCCGTCGTGGTTCTCAAAGCACGCAGCGATGCTCAGGTGCCGCAGCGCCGGCAGACCCTGGCCGACCAGGTGCGCAAAGAGCACGCCGTCCAGCCGGAAGCACGCGTCCACCACCAGCGTCGTCACGCGGCCGCAGCTCGGCGGCGGCGGCAGCCGCGGCTTGGCCTCCGCGAGCGCCTCCCAGTCGTCCGGTGCGTCCGGCCGCCCGGCAAAGCCGACGGTCGGGCGGCCGCGCTTGCGCGGGTTGATCAGCCCGCGCAGCCCGACCACGGAGATGTCGCCGGCCAGGGCCAGGTCCACCGTGACGAGGTCTGGGCCCGAGAACTGCGCCAGGACCCCGTCCGTGAGGACGCGGGCGCGCGCGGCGCAGCGGAGGACCACCTCCTTCACGTCGTCCGGCAGGTACGTGGGCCAGGCCTTGTCCTGCTCCAGCAGGCCCGGCAGGTGCGGGGCCAGCCGCGTCGCGACGAGCTCCAGCAGCGGCGGCACCGCGCCCGCGCTGGCCGGTGGTTCCTGGGCGTGGCGCATCGCCAGGTACGCTGCACGTTATCGCGGCGCCACACAGAGTATGCGCGCACCAAGCCAGCGGTCAGCGCAACGCTCCTCCCGCAACCGCGCCCGCACCGTCCGATGGCGCGCGGGCGCGCACGCACCATGCCGCCGAAGGTCCCACGCCGTGGGCTGCCACGAAGGCGGCGGCGGCGGGCCGGCTACCCGGGGCCGCCGCACGGCGCTGCTGGGCGTGCCTACCGCCGCGGCCGACGCGGCCGGCGAGAGCGATAGCGACGCATACGCGAGCGCCGCGGCGGCGACGCGGTCGTCCGTGTCGGGTACGACGTCGGCGTCCGGCAGGACACCCCCGGCGATCGCCGCGGCGACCGCCGCCGCCGCCGCCGCGGCATGCGATGGCGCACCGGTACTGGCCGCTGCAGACGCAGCTGCGGCGGCCTCTTCGCGCCGAAGCTGCTCGAGCCGCTCGCGCACCGATTTGCCCAAGGGCGCGTCGTCCGGGTCCAGCGCGTGGGGGCTGCTCTCGGGCGCGTCCGCTGCGGCCAGGTGCTGCCGAAAGTGGGTCTGCCACTCGCGGCAGAGGCGCCGGTGCGCGTGACGTGCTGGCCCGCGTCGGCCCATGGCGTCGGGGCCCGCGCCCGCGCCGTCACGGGCCGCCTTCCAGGGCTCTTGCGCCTGCGCTCGCAGCCTCGCACTCGGCGGTCACCACCCGCATTGCCCAGTGGGGCTTCGAGGCCGTGGTCCTCGATGACGTCATTCGTTGGCGAATGTGACGTCACAGGCCCGTTCCTCCGCGGCGGCGGCGCTCGTGGTCCAAGCCGTCGTGGGCAGGTAAGCGCCGCGTGCGGGTAGGAACGGGCCTCCCACAGGACGCGCTGTCGATGACGTGACCGCCACGCGGCCAGGCGCGCGGCACGGGCACCAGCCAGCCGCGGGGGTGGGGAGCAGCAGGCGGCGAGGGACGACGGCGGGCCGCGTCGGCGTGCGCCCGTGGGACCGAGGAGCAGCGGGCAAACAGACGGGGAGCGCTGGAGCACCTGTCAGCCTGCTTGATGCCGTGGGCGGACCGCCGCGAGTGACCCTGCCGCGGTGGACTATCACTGCGCGCCTTGGCACGGCCGCGGCGGCGGGCGGTGCGCGTCGTCGCGGGATTCTCGGCCTGCATCGGCGTTCGGGGCCCACGGGCCAGGCTGCGTGACGGCAGGGATGACGGGGCCACGGGTATGGAAGGTGAAGCTCGCGCTCGAGCGCACCGAGGACTACGCGCGCGTCGCCGCGTTGCTGGGCCAGTGCGAGGTAGGCTCCGAGCGGCAGACGACGCACCTCCTGGACACCGTGGACGGCACGTTCGCCGCCGCCGGCTGGTGCGTTCGGCTGCGTCGGACCGAGCCGCTCAGCGGGCAGCACGCCGATACGGCGCCGCAGTATGTGGCGTCCATCCGGGCGCATGCCCGCTCGCTCCAGGACGCCTTGGCGCAGGTGCGGCCCGGCCTACCTTGGCGCGCAGGCGTGAACCGCGGAGGGGCGGTAGAATTTACCGGGCGGTTGTTGGCCGCTGCACCGTTGGACGGCTGCATCGGCAGTCGTTTTCTGTCACGGACGAGGCAATCCAGCCGTCGCTGGGCGAGCGCGTTTGCAATGGCGCCTTTGTTTATGCGCCTTCGGGCAGGTGTGTGCCACCTCGTTCCCCTTATTGAAGGCGAGGGTGCCGCGCGCTCCGAGGCGCTGACAGATGGCGGGATGCGCTTAATTGCGCCCACCTGGCCCATTCCCATGCCGCAGCGCCCTCTTTGACGGCGTGCTCAAGCTACCCAGCAGGACGCAGCGGACGCCGTCGCTGTCCTCGGTCGGCTCCTTTGTGTATGTGATGCCAGGGGTGGCGTCGTCGTGCCGCGCCACGCGCCGTCGCTTACCCGGACACGATCCACCCATCTGCGCGCGAGCTGCGACCCTGCGCCAGAACCCTGCGCACCGTCTATCAATGGCACGACCTGGTGCTGGAGCTGGACCGCTACCGCGTCGGTGGCAAGGACGCCTGGCACCTGCAGTTCTCCGTGGACGGCCTGCACCAGGAGCCCACGCTCAAAGTGTATGGGCGGGCACTGCCGTGCCTCTGGCAGGGGTCCAGTGGGGGCGGGGGTCGCTTACCAAACAGCCCCGCGCGTGCGTGGCGGCGCTTTTGCCCGCGTGGGGTACTCCAGCATGGCACTGTTGCAGAGCAACCACATCCACTTCTCCATGGCCATCAACTCCAAGGCCGCGACCCTGCTGCAGCACGTGAAGAGCAACGCCGCGCTGGCGTCGGCCGTGTGGTGCGTGGTCGCTGCAGGGCGCCGAGCGCGCGCGCCGTTCGCCCCCCGCCTGACCGTCTATTTCCGTTTCGCGGATGAGGCTGGTGGGCTGCAGCTGCCGCGATGGGACCAACGACAACGGGGCGGACCTGCCGCCGTGTCCGTTCGATCTGTCCGCAGTGAGCCAGTCGGTGCCAACATCGGTGCCGCTGAGCCTGGAGGGCCACGACGCCGTCGGCACGGCCGTGTTTGCGCCGTCCGCCGAGCTGGCGGTGGCTCCGCCATTGCATGCCCCCGACATCGAGGACGTCGCCAACTTTTACATGGCGCGCTCCTGCGCGCCGGGCGCGGACGACCTGTCGTGGGTGGACCCGGCGGCGTCGCTCTCGCCGTCGTCGTTCGTGGACGGCTACTTTGGCTGGAACGACCCCGCCACGGCGGCCCCCGCGCTTGCCAGCGCCACGCCGCAGATGTCTGCCCCGACGACCGCGTTTGCGTCGCCCACGTTCAAGGCCGAGGGGGTCAGCCTGTCGCCCCCGCCCGCGTCCGCTGAGGCGCCGCGACCGACGACCACCGCGGCCATGACTGTTCCCCGGCCGCAGGCGGGCGCGAACGAGGCCAAGCCCGCGGCGGGGCGTGCGAGCAGTGCCGCGGGCAAGGGCGCGCGCGCGGCCAAGGCGTCCTCGAGCGACGGCGCGGGCGGCGCAGGCGCGACTCCCAACGGCTCCGGCAAGGCGCGCTCCGACGTCGACGAGGTGCAGCGGCGCCGCAGCTGCGAGGCGAGCGCGCGGTACCGCAAGCGCAAGCAGACCGAGCTGGAGGTGCTGCGCGCGCAGTTCCTCGAGTCATTCGCGGAGAACAAGCGGCTCACCAGCCGGCTCGAGGAGCTTGAGGAGATCAACCGCCGGCTCATCGTCCGGCTCAGTCAGTACGAGCCGAACGTGACGCTGGACGCGTTCCGACCGTAAGGGCGGCGCGGCCGTGTACATAGATTCGCCGTTCTGGGGCTGTTTGTAAGATGTCGGGCGCACGCGCCGCATACTGTAAATCGCTCTCTGTACATGCCCGTCAATGGTTGCACCTTCACGCGAGCACGCCCTATCGTACAGCGCCGATCGCTTGATGGGCGGGCATCACTCGGACGCGCCGAGCGCCTCCTGTGCCTCCTGCAACTCGCGCCGCAGCGCCGCCAGCTCGTCCTCCGCCGCATGGACGCGCCTGCCCGGCGCCGATTGCGGGACGCAGGCCCTTGGGCGGTCAGTACGCCGCGGCCGACGTACAGCACCGCTGCTGGATGCGTACCGCTCCATGGCGGCGGCGGCCTCCCGGCGCTGGACGGCCTCAATGTCGGCCTGCTCCGTCAGCTTGTGCAGCTCGCGCAGATGGACCAGCAACGGCTCGAGCTGCCCCGCAGCTACCAGCAGACACACAGAGAGAGAGGCGGTGGGTTAGCTGGAGCCCGAAAAGTGACCGAGCAAACGCTGGTGCAGCACCTTGCGCGCGTCGTCCTCCAGCAGTTTGAGCTGCTCCTTGCTCTGATTCCTGTACGCGCACCGAGTGCCTGCGTCAAGGTGAGGCGACGCGTGAGCATATGGTTGAGCTTGCTTCGGCGGGCGACTCGCGGCACGTCCGTACGCGAGCTGGACGAGGTTCTCGCTGTTGCGGATCCGGGCGCGCACGGCGTCGATCTGCGCCTGCACCTCGGCAGCCTGCGCGTCCAGCAGCGACACGGCCGCCTGCGCCGTGGGGGCCAGCCAATTGGAAAACTGTGCCGGTCGTGGGCATAAGCATCCCTTCCCCACGCTACTTGCAAGCGTGCATGGCAGGCGGCACGTGCCTTGGCGTCCGGCGTGGACGTGGGCGTCTTGAGCGGGTCCATCGTCGCGCGACGCCGCGCGGGCCGCAGCCGCGCTCAAAACTGCGCGGGCAAACGTTGTAACGGCGCGAGGGTTTTTTGGCGCCAAACGCCACGTGGCCATCGACGCGGGACGCCGCGGCGGTGGCGGCTCACGCTCCGAGCAGTGCGGACGTCCCTTCGAGCGGGCGGCGCCGCCAGCTGCGCACGCCGGTGCCGGCGGCTGCTAGGCGATGGCGGGCGCGGCGGTCGACGACCCGGTCGCGGACGCCATGGCCGCCGCCGTCGACTTTCTCGCCGACCTCGCGGAGACCGCTGCCAGCACGGCCGACGACGAGCACAAGGTGGCCCGCTTCGCCGACGAGTTTTACCGGTTCCGCCAGCCCACGCGCACGTTCGTCTTCCCCGAGATCGCCGAACCCATTGTGATCGAGCAGCGGTACCTCGCCGTCGCTGACACGGGCGGCGCCGTCTACGACGCGGCCGTCGTGTTGGCGCAGTGCCTCTGTCGCGGCGGCCCTGAGATCGGCGGGCCGGTGCGCGGCAAGCACGTGGTCGACATTGGCACCGGCACAGCGCTCACCGCCATTGTGGCCGCCAAGCTCGGCGCGGCGTCCGTCGCCGCCACGGACGGCGACCGGACCGCCGTCGAGCTGGCCGCCCGGAACGTGGGCGCCAACGGGTGGCCGCAGCCCAACGCCACCGTGTCAGTGCACCGCTTCGTCTGGGGCCACTACGACGACTCGCCGTTCACGCGGCGGCTCCGGGACGCGCCCGAGGCGACGGACCTCTTCCTCGCCGCTGACCTCATCCACGACAACAGCATGTACCCCGTGCTGCTGGAGATGTTTGGCGTGCTGCTCCCGCCGCGGCACACCGCCGGCCGCCTGCTGATGTGCTACCCAACGCGGTGCGCGCCCGTGGAGGAGGCGTTCCTGGTGTCGCTCCGCGAGCAGGGCGGCTTCGTCGTCACCCGCCTGGACGTGGCGCCGTGGCAAACCAGCACGATGGCGCTGCCGATCAACCTCATCTGCCTGACGCGGCCCCGCCCCGCGCCGGTGTGAGCCGGCGGCGCCTCGTGGAGCCGACCGCCAGCCCGCACTCGCGTAGATGTGCCGCGCCGCCCCGTACACCGCGCCGCCGCACTCGTGCCAACGGCGCCAGCAAACGGCGCCAGCGAACGGCGCCAGCAAACGCCCGACCAGCCAATTGCGCTCGTCGACGGTGGGTGGCATGTTTTAGGCTTGAAGCATCCGCTGTACAGAAGGCGCGCCGACGCCGAATTCGACGCTATGCAGGAAGGGGGCAAAAAGCAGTTTGCGTAGCACACGGACTAAACACTAGACAACTATGCAACGGCATGGCACCGCCGCGCCGATCACAGCGTGTGCAGCTGGCGGTCGCGGCGGTACCGGATCATGTCGGCGATCGTGATCATCTTCAAACCGTGGTAGCGCGAGAACGCGCGCAAAAAGTCGCGCCGAGCCATCGTGCCATCGTCCAGCGCTATCTCGCAGAGCACGCCCGCGGGGAACTTGCCCGCCAGCTTGCACAGGTCTGCCAGGACCACGGCGCCGGCCGCGATGCCATGCTGCGGTTAGCGTGGCGCGCCCGTTTGGTCCACGGCAGGTGCCGCATGGCGGGGTACGCACCCACGCTCGCCTCGGTGTGGCCCATGCGCTTGAGCACGCCGCCCTCGGTGTACCGCAGCGGGAAGATGTGGCCCGGCCGGGCAAAGTCGGCGGCCTGGGCGGACGGCGTCGCCAGCGCGCGGCACGTCGCCGCGCGGTCCGCCGCCGAGATGCCCGTGGTCGTGCCTGTGAACGACACGCGAGCGAGTACCCACCGTCGCAGGGCGCGCGCCGTGAGATCTCCGATTGCACCCAAACGGCTTGCAACGGCGTCGGGGCGGCGGCGGACCGTGCAGGTAGTCGACCGAGTGGGTGAACGCGGTCTTGTGCGACTCCGTGTTGGCCTCCACCATCAGCGGCAGCTTGAGCTCGTCCAGGCGCTCGCCGGCCACGGCGCAGCACACCAGGCCGCTGGGAGAGTTGCGCGGCAAACTGGGGGATGCGGCTCGCTAGATGGGTGCGCCCCGTCCCTCACCACGTCGCCCCGGAAGGAAGGAAGGCTAGCGGACCTGGTATAGCGGATCAGGAATGCCATCTTTTCTGCGGTAATGTCCTCGGCGGCGATGATCAGGTCGCCCTCGTTCTCCCGGTCCTCGTTGTCCACCACGACCACAAACTTGCCGGCCGCTATAGAGCGGCGTCGGCGCGCGGCTGCGAAACGAGGGGCGCCCACGCGTCAGCGCGCTGCAGCGGCGGGTACTGCCCGCGGGGCGGCGCGCGGTGCACGCACCGAAATCCTTGAGAGCGTCTTCGATGCTGTCAAACTCGCACCCGGTGGCCGGTCGCGGCAGGACAGCGTCCGGCGTCTTGCTAATGTAGCTCAGCCCCACGGCAGGCGCGTGCCCGTTGGCGCTCGCCGCGCCGCCGGTGGCGCCAACATTCACCACCGCCAGCCGGCCGCTCAGCGCCTCCGTTTGGTGCGCCAGGCGCCCGCGGACAATCGTGCCCAGCACGTCTGCGGCGCTGGTCCGCATGAGCACCGCCGCCAGGTCTGTCCAGCGGAAAAGAGAAGATGCAGGCAACGGGCGGCGCCGTCAGCGGGCGTCCGGTACTACGATGGCAACGCCGGCGCCGCCGCCACGGCTGTACCTTGGTCGGGACGGTCTTCCGGACGCAGCTGAACCAGGGCCAGGTCGGCGACGGCCACTGGGGCAATGCCGTGCGTCCGGGCGGCCGCCAGCAGCTGCGCAGCGTCCGGAAGGCGGCCCGTCCTAGCCAGCGCGGCAGCGAATGGCCGGGGGGGGGGGGGGGGGGGGCGGGGGGGGGAATGGCCCACAGGCGGGGGGGGGCGCCGGGGGGGGGTGCCGCGGCGCCTGGGTGCTGGCGCAGGGGGGGGGGGGGGGGGGG
>Ga0180216_1000970_pt1 | contig 27173 bp, 30 predicted proteins | sample eDN3rd37CBELigMG_FD_128879 | JGI IMG/M metagenome (GOLD analysis project Ga0180216, IMG submission 128879) | Enriched Miracle-Growth compost microbial communities from Emeryville, California, USA - eDNA 3rd pass 37_C BE-Lig MG (version 2)... ... | reverse complement strand
GTTCGCGCATTCGTTCCCAGATTGAAAAGCGTAATTCATCTTCCAGTAGCGTTGCGTTGGTTGCGTCTGCGTCGAGTTCTGTCGCGTCGAGTTCGAGTTTGTTGCGTAGCGTAGAGTCTGCGTTGAACACCTCCCCCAGGAGCGCCCTGTCCGGTGTGTTCCTGCAAATGAGACGAACCGCTTGGCGAGCCAGGTCCAAGCGTAACACCGAGCGGTTCGTCTCCATAAGAAACATCCTTGGCTACGTCCCCGCGTTCTGCAGCCCTCAGCCGGTTCTTCCCCTCGCCGGCTCAAGAACTCCGGGTGATGGCGTCAAAAGACACCTGCAGCTTGTTTCGCGTAACCCCGGTCGCTGACTTCGGCCGGAACAGTGCACCGCTATCTCGCATCTGTAACCAGTGTGGAATTGAGGCGTAGCATGTTCGAAATCAGTGAAACATGGTTTCCCCTCGGACCATTGTTGAGCACCGTCATGGTGGGAGTTCACGTCTCATCGGACGACGAACCGGGAAGCGAAAGTGCCTGTCAGGAAGAAGAATAGCGTTTCAGCGTAATTCCTGGTCATCCGGCGGGCGTGCGGCGTGCCGGGTGGCGGGAAAGTCGAGGCAAGTCCCCGCTAGCCTTGATCGCAAGGCAGATACGGCAACTGTCGAGACCGCATCTCGAACAGGTATCGCAAGTCACGGTTCCGCGTAGTGATACTGCCGGCATGTGTCGTATCTGCCACCTTTTGCACGTAAATGCGCCGCTTCCTTCGTGATTGCGGCGGGCAGAGTAACCGCTGGAGGCAGCCCATGTCCCACGACCACATCAATCCATTGCAATGGCATCAGGCTCTCGGCCTGGCGCGGCAGTCATGTGCCCGGATTTTCCGCGATGGCGGAATGCCGGAAGATGCTCTGGCAGCCTTTGGCATTGCCCGAACATTCCCCGTCGGATCAGCCGATTGGAGCAAGGTTGTGGAGATGATCGCTGAAAGCCTGTGTTCGCACCAGCTGACATCTCATGCGGCATAGCGTGAACAGAACGGACTGAAGAACAGCCACGAAGAGGCTCAAGGCTCGAGCTCTGAATCCCAGTAGAGATAATCGAGCCAGCTTTCATGAAGATAGTTGGGCGGGAAACGCCGCCCATTCCGGTGCAATTCGAACACCGTCGGCCGGTATGGCTCCTGCATGGGAATCATGCCCACGTCTTCTGGTAGTGCGCTGCCTTTGGCGAGGTTACATGTCGCGCAAGCCGTTACCACGTTATCCCACCGCGTCAGTCCGCCCCGTGCACGCGGAATCAGATGATCGAAGGTGAGATCCTCATTCTTCCCGCAATATTGGCAGCTGAAGCGGTCTCGCAGGAATACATTGAATCGCGTGAAGGCTGGATAGAGCGCCGGTTTGACATAGGTCTTTAGAGACACAACGCTCGGTAGGCGCATTTTGAATGTCGGGCTCGATACGTACCGGTCATATTCAGAAACGATATTGACCCGATCAAGAAATACGGCTTTCACCGCATCCTGCCAACTCAGGAGCGACAAGGGATAATAGCTCAGCGGCCGGAAGTCGGCATTAAGGACTAAAGCGGGACTTGAGTCTGGTATGCTCGTTTGTACGTTCACGAACCTGTTTCCCTGACGGTTGCCCGAAGAGAACCGGTATCGCACCCCGATCCAAGCGCAGCGGATACTAAACCTGCGTGTCAGCTCTGTGAAGCTGCAACATCAATAAAATATAAGACGGTGTTTGGCGCTCCTTGCCCAACAGAATATATCCGGAAATCAGTGCCTTCCAGTGAATGGCTATTCAAGTTTTCGTTTTCACGCCGGCAATGCCGATGAAAGTTTTCTATTGAATGCATAATGAGACCATAGCAGACGGGCCGCCACGCCGCGCCACGGTCTCCACCTCTCACTGATGGCGGCAAGTTCTTCCGCGCCCGGGCGCTGCTCCAGTCCAAGCGCTATGCGTGCAGCCTCTTGGAGCGCCAGATCGCCGGCGGCAAATCCATCGCTTCGACCGAGACAGAACATGATGTAGATGTCGGCCGACCATGGTCCGAACCCGCGTAATCCCGTCAGGATCTCATGGATGCGGGCATCGTCGGCCTGATCCAGCTCTGCGATATCGAGACCCCCTCCTTCCAGGGCCTCGGCCAGCGAACGAAGGGTGGCGACCTTAGATCGCGACAGTCCAAGGCCGCGCAGGAACTCGTCATCGAAATCCGCTAACCGGGAGGCATCCAACGGCACAATCGCTGCTTCCAGCCGCGACCAGATGGCCGTGGCGCTGGCAATCGACAGCTGCTGACCGACGACGATGCGGACGAGGCCGGGAAAGCCGCTCGCATGACGCCGCAATGGCGGGTCGCCGACCTGATCATGGATCAGCCGCATATGGCGGCATTTGCGGCGTAGCGCCCGTACCCCCGCGCTGATGTCCGCTTCGGTCTCGATGATTCTCCAACTCACAACGAACTCCAAAATCGCCGCTCGACCAGATCACGGGTGAGCATTAATTTAATTCAGGAGGACGATCAGCACGAGCGGCCGGTCTCCATAGAATGCAAGAACACAAGTCTCGCCTCAGCCGATCTCATGTCTCTCCCGACCGCCCTGCGCTTTGCACCAAGCCCAAACGGCTACCTTCACCTTGGGCACGCTCTTTCCGCGCTCGTCGGTTTTCGTCTGGCCCGCGAACTCAACGGCCGCTTTCTGGTCCGTATCGAGGATATCGATCAGAATCGCACCCGCGAAGAATATGTCGACGCGATCTTCGAGGATCTGAAATGGCTCTCCATCACCTGGGAGCCGGACGTTCTGCGCCAGTCACACCATTTCGCGACCTACCAGGAGGCTGCCGGCAAGCTGCAGGAGATGGGCCTCCTCTATCCCTGCTTTGCGACACGATCCGAGATTGCACAGGCCGCCTCGGCGGGCGGTCGTACACCCAGGCGCGATCCGGATGGAGCAATCATCTATCCGGGCCTGCATCGCGATCTCCCGCCTCGGGAAATCGAGCGCCGCCTGGCACACGGTCAGCGGCCGGCCATGCGCATCCGCATGGATAAAGCCATGGCCCTGGTCGCATCCCGGTTGGGGAACCGTCCGCTCACGTTCACCGAGATGGATGCAGACGGTCAGCTGAAAACGGTGATTGCGCAACCACAGATCTGGGGCGATGCAATTATCCAGCGAAAGGATTTTCCCGCCAGCTACCATTTGGCCGTAGTCGTCGACGATGCCCTTCAGGGGATCACGCATGTCACCCGCGGACGGGACCTGTTCGGCGCCACCGATATCCATCGATTGCTACAGGTGCTCCTCGATCTTCCCGCACCCGTTTATCACCATCATCCGCTTCTGCACGATGCTGAAGGCGCCAAGCTTTCGAAACGCTTCAATGCCAGAAGTCTGCGCGACCTTCGCAATTCCGGCTGGACTCCGGCTGACGTCGTTGAAGCCATAATCCGCGGTGTCGAAAACGGTGAAAACGATGTCGCAATAGCCCGACTGCTGCGGTCCGGCGCTGGATAATCTCGTCCAGAGAAACGAAAATCCGATTCTGATGATCAAAGTCCAAAGGAAGTCGTGGATGTTCCGCCTCATCGCTGTGTTTCTCATCCTGATGATGATGGGCTCACTTCCTGCCGTGGCGGAGCCGGATCAGGCCCCGGTTGATTCAAGCGAGACCTTTGCGGCGCGGCTGGTGGCAGCGGCACGCCAGCAAATCGCAATTCCCACGATCTACGATCCAACATACCGCGAGATCCCCTATCCCGGTGGAGACGTGCCTTGGTATTTCGGAGTCTGCACGGATGTTGTCGTGCGCGCCTATCGCGCCCTCGGCATTGACCTTCAGCAGCTCGTTCACACAGCCAGGGTTGGTTCGGGCGACCGGAATATCGATCATCGGCGCGTTACGGTTCTGGGCCGCTTTTTCTCCCGTTACGGAAAAAGTCTGCCGATCACCACTGATCCGGAGAATTATCTTCCCGGTGACATTGTCACCTATTACGTTCCCGATGGCACGTTTTCAAAGACCCATATCGCGATTGTTTCCGATCGCCAGAACTGGGTAGGCGTTCCGCTCGTAATTCATAACCGGGGCTACGGCGTTCAGGAAGAAGACTGGCTTTTCGCCGATAAGATAACGGGTCATTACAGATATCAAACAGAACCCAACATGCCGGCGAAAGGCAAAAAATAGCAGAAGCCCGAAATCCGGCCGCACAGAAAGTTGCGGTCTGGCGAAAATTCTTCTGCCAATCCGGCGCGTTTTCATGTGCCGGTGTTGCAAAAGACAGAAGCCAAGAATCACGATATGCTGGCCATCGACCGGGAACGTTAAGCTTAACAAAGCCTTGCGTTGGCCCACAGGGCATGCCTCGCCCCACGCGATGGAACCCGAATTCCGCGTGCGTGTTGATCGGTAGCGAGCTGCGAAGGCCGCCAGTTTTTACGCAATTTCACTGAAGGTATTCGCGATGAGGAGATTTCCCTCAAGCGTTACGGCAATGGCATTGGTGCCAGACAGCCTGCAGCACCGGGCTGCCGCATTTCTTCAGAATTTCGGCGTCACTTTCGAAGCGATGTTACGGCGCGCAGAAATTGCGATAGGCGCCATTCATTCTTACATATCCTCCGCTCCAGAAAAGATTGCGCTCTTGGTAAACAGATGGTCCGGGCCTCGGGCCGGCAAGGCGCGGATGTTGCAATTTTCCGATCTCTCGGCTGTAGAAACGGAAAAGGCCGAACCGAATGAAGAAGCAATCCTGGCAAATCGCAGGAATCTGGTTGTCCAGCAGGCCTTGCACGTGGAAAAGCTGCAGGCCAGCGCCGGGCTGAGCCTTGATGCCGCAGACTATACTCTTTTGCGCATGCGCCTTGAACTGGCGGAGATTGCACCAGGCCTCGTGACCGGGCTGCCAGACCAGCTGCTCACGCAGGATCACGCCTCTGCGGGCTCCCCGGTGCCCCTGCATTCATACCGCAGCACTATGCCGGATCACCGCAATCTCGAGGCCTGGAGGGCCTACTGATCTGCCTCCACATCAAAAGGCCCGCGGCGCGTTGCACGTGCGCGGGCCCTTGATCCATGCAGTTGCAGAACTGCAGTTCGCCTCAAGCTTCAGAGGAAGCCTCGGCCGCTGCCTCAGCAGCCGCCTTGGCTGCTTCCTCAGCGGCCTTGATGCGCTCCTGAGCCTTCTTCTTTGGCTTGGCCTTCTCGGGATTGTTGCGCGCTTCAACCTTCAGCAGGTTGGCTGCGCCAAGGAAGCGCGCCACCCGGTCCGTCGGCTGCGCACCGACCGAAAGCCAGTACTTGGCCCGGTCTGCGTCCAGCTTGACCCGCTCAGGTGCATCCTTCGGAAGCATCGGATTGTATGAGCCGATTCTTTCAATATAGCGGCCGTCGCGCGGCGACGCCGCATCGGCGACCACGATGTAGTAGTATGGACGCTTCTTTGCGCCACCCCGAGCCAGTCTCAGTTTTACTGCCATTTACGTTTTTCCTCTTTCGTCGAACTCGTTGAATTGCTGATTTCAGGTTTTCGTCTCAAATGCCCCGGACCGATGGACCACCGGCATTCATTCGGTGAACTACTTCTTCTTCTTTGAACCGCCGCCGCGGCCCAATCCCAGGAAGCCCGGGCCACCAAGCCCCGGGAGCGAACCTCCGCCCAGCCCCGGCAGTCGCGGCATACTCGGAGCTCCGAGTCCCGGCAGACTGCCCTTTGGCAGAGCGTCCTTCAGTTCCGGAGGTAATTGCGCCAGGGCTTTGGGATCCAGACTTCCAAGTTCAGCCTGCATAGCCTTGAGTTCGGCTTCGCTCGGTCCGCCGGCTCCGCCCATGCCGCCGAGCATCCGGCCCATCATCCCCTTGTTGCCCATCTTCTTCATCATGTCGGCCATCTGCCGATGCATTTTGATGAGGCGATTGACGTCTTCGACCTTGGTCCCGGAGCCCGCCGCAATGCGCCGCTTGCGCTTGGCGTCGAGCAGCTTGGGATTACGCCGCTCCTGGGGTGTCATCGAGGTGATGATGGCGTGCTGACGCTTGATAATCTTGTCGTCGATATTGGCATTGGCCATCTGCGCCTTGAGCTTGCCCACGCCCGGCAGCAAGCCCATCATCCCGCCCAGGCCGCCGAGCCGTTGCACCTGCTTCAGCTGGTCGGCGAGATCTTCCAGATCGAAAGCACCCTTGCGCATCTTCTGGGCAATCGACATGGCCTTTTCCACGTCGATCGACTGCGCAGCCTTTTCGACCAGGCTGACAACGTCGCCCATGCCCAGAATACGGCCAGCCACCCGCTCGGGATGGAAGTCTTCAAGCGCATCCCATTTTTCACCGACGCCCAGCAGCTTGATGGGCTTGCCGGTCACTGCCCGCATGGATAGCGCCGCACCGCCACGGCCGTCGCCATCCGCGCGCGTCAGCACGATACCTGTAATGCCGATGCGGTTGTCGAAGGCCTTGGCCGTGTTGACCGCGTCCTGACCCGTCAGGCTGTCGGCCACCAGCAGCACTTCGTGCGGCTGCGTTACGCGCCGCACTTCGGCGACCTCATCCATCAGCTCTTCGTCGACGGTCACGCGGCCCGCCGTATCGAGCAGAACCACGTCATAGCCGCCGAGCTTTGCAGCTTCGAGCGCACGCTTGGCAATCTGGAGTGGAGTTTGTCCCGCGACGATCGGCAATGTATCGATCTGCGTCTGCCCACCAAGGACCTTGAGCTGTTCCTGCGCCGCCGGCCGCCGCGTATCAAGCGACGCCATCAGCGCTTTTTTCCGGAAGACCGTTCGCAACCGGTAAGCGATCTTGGCCGTGGTGGTCGTCTTGCCCGAACCCTGCAGGCCGACCATCAGGATTGCAACGGGAGGCGCGGCATTCAGATCAATTGGTTCGGCCGTGGAGCCAAGCGTCGCGACGAGTTCATCGTGAACGATCTTGACCACCATCTGGCCGGGCGTCACCGATTTGATGACATCCTGCCCGATTGCCTTGGCCTTCACCCTCTCTGTGAAGTCCTTGACGACATCGAGCGCGACGTCCGCTTCGAGCAATGCCCGCCGGACTTCACGCATGGCTTCCGCAACATCGCTATCCGACAGCGAGCCGCGCCGCGTCAGCTTGTCGAGAACTCCAGAGAGACGGTCGGAAAGACTTTGAAACATTCAATAACCTGCGATTTGTTTGGCGCCGTTGCCGGCAATGAGCCTCATGCGCCTGCAATCTTCATCTGATGCCAGTCGCGCATGACGTGCTCCCGATAGGCCGGACGCTCCTGCAAGCGCTGATACCAGGCCTCCACATGAGGCGCTTTGGCATGCTCGATGGGCATGGTGTAGTAACGGTACAACAGCGCTCCAACGGCGATGTCGGCAAAGCTCAGGGAATTGCCGACGAGGAAACTGCGGCCCTCAAGATGATCATTCAGGATCATGAAACGTGGCACCAGCCGCGCAGCCGCCTCGGCAACAGCCAGATGATCGCGTTCCTGTGCCGTCACACGGACATGCTGATGGAAGCAGATGCCGACGAGATCATTATATAGCGTCGACAGGGACCAGTCGCACCATTGCCCGGCCAGCGAACGCGCCTGAAGCCCGACGGGTGCCAGCACCCCGTAGGCTTCGGAAAGATAGCGGATAATGGCGTTGGATTCCCAGAGGACGAACTCGTCATCCTGTATGACCGGGATTTTCTGATTGGGGTTCAGCGCGAGGTATTCCGGCGTATCGAGTTTGCCGAACGGGCCGCCGGCATCGATGCGCTCGTAAGCCAGCCCGATTTCGTCGGCGGCCCACAATACCTTCTGGACGTTGACAGACGTCACGCGCCCCCAGATCTTCAACACCGTGTATGCCTCTTTCGCATTCGTCCAGCCTGCCGCATCAGAAATCACTCAAGCACAAAAGCACCCGCGGGCGAAACTCGCCGGCGGATGTTGCCCCCTGAACCTCCAACGTCTCCCGCATGAAGCGGTTCGTCACGTGTCCAGGAGTGGCGCGGAATACGGGCCATCTTGGATAATCGCGGGAACCTGTCGCAACAATGTCGTTTTGTCAACGGCTGATATGCACTCCGACCCGCCCTTTGGTGGACACTCCCCTGTTTCAGCGTTATCCCGCTGAAGCCGGGGGAACTTATTTACGGGGTGGTAACCATAATGAGCCAAAACGCGCTCGCTTTGTCTGCAGCTCTGTTCGCTTCGATCTCCGTCGCTGGATGTGGGGGGGCCGCGTCGCCTTTTTCCGGCTCGCCCTTCTCCAAGGCGTCATCGAACGAGCTCGTGTTCGTCAGCGCCGCCCAGACCTGGGACTTGAACAAGGATAACGTCGTCACCTGCGACGAGTGGGTGCAGTACACGACGGAGCTGTTTCAATCGGCCGACCAGGATCGCGATGGCTCCGTCACGGCGGAAGAATACAAGACCATCGTCTCCCAGGATCGCCTGTTCGAAACCGTCGGCATGGCGCATTTCGATGCCAATAAGGACGGGAGCCTCACGCTCCAGGAGTTCACCGGCGCCCGCAATCCGGCATTCGACCTTCTTGATCGCGATAAGGACTGCCAGATCGCGTCGGGAGAAATGGTCCAGACCCGCCAGCTTGATAACGATAAGAATACGGGCTCCGGCGCTCCCAACATCACGGGCGCAGGCCCCGGCCGTTAAGGCGGCCGTGATCAGCCATTTGATTGGCTGACCGCCGGCGTGATGCGCAGAATCGATCCGTCCGCCTCGTCGGTCAGAACATAGACGGCCCCGTCCGGCCCCTGCCGGACATCGCGAATCCGCTCGCCCCTATCGGCTAGGAGGCTTTCCTGCCCGACAACTTCCCCATTCTCCATGACTAGCCGCACAAGTTTCGCCCCGGCCAGTCCTCCAACCAGAAAGTTGCCCTTCCATTCGGGAAACAGGTCGCCGGTATAAAACTCCAGACCCGACGTCGCGATGGAAGGGTCCCAATAGTAGACCGGCTGCTCCATCCCTTCTTTCCGGGTACCGATGCCGATCTTGGCGCCCGAGTAGTCCCGGCCATACGAAATCACCGGCCAGCCGTAGTTCTTGCCCTTCTCGGGGCGGTTCAGCTCATCGCCGCCACGCGCGCCGTGCTCCGCAGTCCATAGCCGGCCCTCCGGATCGAGCACTGCGCCCTGAACGCTTCGATGCCCGATGGACCAGACTTCCGGCGCCCAGCCTGCAAGTTTGGGATTGTCGTCGGGGATCGAGCCGTCGGCATTGATACGGATGATCTTGCCGACAGTGCCCCCGGGATCCTGAGCAGGATCACCCATGCCCCGGTCGCCCGTGGTGATAAACAGGGCGCCAGCCTTGTCGATCACGATCCGGGAGCCGAAATGACGGTTTGTTCCAAACGCGGGCTGCTGGCGCCAGATAACCTTGACGTCCTCCAGACGGCCAGCACCGTCCTCCAGGACAAGCCTGGCGCGCGCCACCGCCGTCGCCGCCTTCCCGCCTTGCCGCGGCTCAGAGTACGACAGGAAAATCACGCCATCTTCGGCAAAGTTTTGCGAAAGCCGCACATCAAGCAGACCACCCTGCCCTCTGGCATAGACCTTCGGCACCCCCTCGATGGGCGATGAAATCTTGCCTTCAGCAGTAACAATGCGCAGCCGGCCCGGCTGTTCGGTCACCAGCATGCGGCCGTCCCCGAGAAACTGTAACCCCCAGGGATGCTCCAGACCGGACGCCACGGTCTCAACCTTGATCTCCGTCGCCGCAACTTTCGGAGCCCCGGTTTGCTTCGCCATCGTGCCAGCCACCGGGGAAGCAACCAGCAGGCCTGTCAGACCAGCAATGACCAGAGTTGTTCGGAAAGCGTCGTAACTCACCAGATTGTTCTCCTGAGTAATGTGCCCCGTGCCATCCGTGCATCGATCCCCATGCACATCATCCCGGCTTCCTGTGGCAATGTAATCAAGACGGGCGTCGGCAGATATGTTCCATCAGAGCCACGGCGGCTGGCTCAACCATCCGTGCTCCTTCCCGACCGCAACGATCCGTTGAATTGAGCGCTCGGGCTCCCGCAGGCTCACGTGCTCATACGCAATGGGCGTCAGCCGGCCCGCGACGGCTTCCATGAGTTCGCCTGGCTTCAACAGGAAGTCCGGATTGGAAGGCCTGCCGAAACGCTCATTGCCCACGGCGAATGTTTCATAAATTAGGACGCCCGTGTCTGACGCCACGGCATCGACGATTTCCGCCAGTATGGGCCGCCAGAGATAGTTGGTTACAATAACCCCATCACAGGCCCCGGCCGGCACAGGAAAGGGAGAACCATCCTCAAGATCGAGCTCGACGAGATCGGCACCGGCGGGCCACCGCCCGTGCTCGCGTGTCAGCCGGTCCCGTGCGCGCGCGGTGTGCTTGTCAATTCCGGTCACCACATACCCCGAAGCAAGCGCCAGGCTCAGATGCCGCCCTCCGCCGCACCCCACATCAAGCACCCGTCCCCCGGGTCTGACGCCCGGCAGGAACCGGCGCACCCACTCGGATGCCTCGGTCTCCTTTCCTGAAATCCCGCCGCGAGATGACATGCCCTGTCCTACAATTGATTGAACTTGAATTTCCTGGCCATGCTCGTGATTGCCAACGGCCTGGCATCCCGCCATATAAAGAACCCATGACGACGGCGCAGAATATCCCATTTCGCAAGATGAACGGACTCGGCAACGAGATCCTGGTTGTCGACCTGCGCGGCTTCTCGAAGGTTTTTGAAAAAAGCGAGATTATCAGCCTCGCGGCGCACGAGCCGACCCGCTTTGATCAGTTGATGGTGCTGCATGACCCGCGCACACCCGGGACAACCGCCTTCGTCCGCATCTATAACGCCGACGGGTCCCAAGTCGCCGCCTGTGGCAACGGTACGCGCTGTGTTGCCTTGACCGTCTCGGAAGCAACCGGCCTGCGCGAGATGACCTTTGAAACGGAAGCCGGCCTGCTGACCACACGTGTCGACGACGCGGAACATATAACCGTCGACATGGGCGTGCCAAAATTCGGGTGGCAGGACATCCCTCTGGCCGAAGAGTTTCGCGATACCCGCGCCATTGAGTTGCAGATCGGCCCTATCGACAAGCCTGTCCTTCATTCTCCCTCGGTCGCGAACATCGGCAATCCGCATGCAATTTTCTGGGTCAATGACGTCGAAGCCTATGATCTCGGCCGCTTCGGCCCGCTTCTCGAACACCATCCGATATTTCCCGAGCGCGCCAATATCTCCCTTGCTCAGGTCGTTTCACGCGAGCACCTGATCCTTCGCACCTGGGAGCGTGGCGCCGGTCTGACCTGAGCCTGCGGTTCGGCCGCCTGCGCTGCTGCCGTATGCGCCATGCGCAAGCGCCTTACCGGCCGGCACGTGACCGTGACCCTGCCGGGTGGAAATCTGATAATCGAGTGGACTGAGGCGGACCGGGTTCTGATGACCGGACCGGCCATCCACGAGCATGCGGGGGTTCTGCCCGAAGCATCCGCCTTGACTTGATGATGGCGGCGGAACCTTCACGCAATAATCGCATCGTAGAATTTCGATGTTCTGGTACAGGCTATGTCGTATCCACGATCAGCGGCTTGTCAGTGAGGAAGTAGTTTGAACGAGCAAAAAGGCAAACGGCGCGGCATCCTGGGCCGCCTCTTCGGGCGGGACGCCGCTGTGGATGAGGTTCAGCAGGACGGCAAGGCCACGCCTGCTGACAACGCGCCTGCAGAAACCACCACTCCGCATCGCGAGACACCAGCGGACACTATCGGCTCGAACCTGCCGCAACAATCGCCCGCGCCGCAAAAGCCGGTTTCACCTGCCGAAGAGGCACGCCCTCGATCAGAGCCGTCAGTCGCCACGGAGCAGACGCAGGATGCGCGGCCGGCGCCACAGTCCGGCTGGTTCCATCGCTTGAAGTCAGGCCTGACCAAAACCTCTTCGCGGTTGTCCGACGGCATCACCGGCCTTTTCACGAAGAGGAAGCTGGACGCCACCACCCTGGAAGACCTGGAGGATCTGCTGATTCAGGCCGACCTCGGCATTGATACCGCCATGCGGATCACCGATGCCCTGTCGAAAGGCCGTTTCGAAAAGGGAATAGCACCCGAGGATGTCCGCCGTGTCCTGGCCGAGGAGGTGGAACGGGTTCTCAAACCGGTTGCGCGTCCTCTCGTTCTCGATGCCGGTGCCCGTCCGCATGTTATCGTTGTTGTTGGCGTCAACGGAGCGGGAAAGACGACGACGATCGGCAAGATGGCCGCCAAATTTGCGAGCGAAGGCAAGAAAGTGATGCTGGCAGCCGGAGATACATTCCGCGCCGCAGCTATCGATCAGCTCCAGATTTGGGGGGAACGTACCGGCGCGACTGTAGTTGCCCGCGAAGTCGGTGCCGACGCTTCGGGGCTTGCTTATGACGCCTTGAAAGCGGCCCGCGAGGGCCAATATGACGTGCTGATTGTTGATACAGCTGGACGACTTCAGAACAAGCAAGCACTGATGGACGAACTCGAAAAGGTCATCCGGGTTTTGCGCAAGCTTGACCCTGATGCGCCTCATGACGTTGTGCTGGTGCTTGATGCCACTACCGGTCAGAACGCCATGCAGCAGGTGGAAGTCTTCCGCGAAAAGGCGGGCGTCACGGCCTTGATAATGACCAAATTGGATGGGACCGCCCGGGGTGGAATCCTCGTATCTATCTCGGCGAGGTTCGCGATCCCCGTGTACGCCATTGGCGTGGGTGAAGGGGTTGACGATCTTCAGCCCTTCGACGCCGGGCAATTCGCGAAAGCGATAGCAGCCTTATAGCCCGGGAAGGGCCCCATAAGCGTATCACGCAACGCACCATGCCGAAGAAAAAGGATCTGTGTGACTGATGAACCGACTAAGGCGATTGTTTCCGTTCACCGCTGAGCAGACGATAAATATCCTCAGCGAGTTCGGCCCGCTGGTTGCGATGTTCATCGTCAATGCTATTGCCGGCATCAATGCGGGAACCTGGGCCCTGATCATCTCCACGGGTCTGGCCATGGCAGTGATGCTGCGCATCCTCGGGCGATTGCCGATCTTTCCGCTCATCGCTTCCACCGTCACGGTCGCCTTTGGCGCGATGACTCTGGTGACTGGCGATCCAATGTGGGTCCAGATCAAGGTCACGATTTTCAACGTGATGTTTGCCGTATTCCTGTTCGGCGGCCTGATGGCCGGCAAGAACTTCTTCCAGTATATCTTCGAGAAAACGTTCCACTATACGAAGGAAGGCTGGGATAAATTCACCTGGAGTTTCGGTTGGTTCTTCGTATTCACTGCGATCATGAACGAGGTTGTGCGACAGACTTTCGTCGATACCCAGATATATGATGTGTTTGGCTTCCAGATGGATGGCGTCAACATCTGGATACTTTTCAAGATCGCCTTTATCATGCCTCTGTCGGGTCTTTATGCGTGGTATCTTACACGCCTCATGCAGAAATACCGCCTGGACAAGCCTGATCTGGCCACGGGTGAAACGTCCAGGGGGACAGGTCTCAAATACACAGAAGACCAGGCTCACGATCAGAAGTCGGCTTGAGCAGGATTGCCCGAAGCAGGGGCCGGGAGGAATGCGCCAGACCGCCGACTCTATCCGGTTAACTTCCCGCTGCTCTGAAGATCGGCAATCCTGGCCGGGCTCCGGCGGGTGGCATAATGCAAACGAAAGCTCAGCGTCGCCATCGTTCCCCGGTGACGATAAGGACATACAGAACATGACCAATTCCGCTGCCTCGGACAAAAACCCTTCGCAGACCGACCGCGCCGGGACCCAGCCAGCTCCGAGCGGCGGTCAGCTGGCCAAGATGCTGCTCGAAGTCGGTCCTCTGGCGGTTTTCTTTTTCGCAAACTCTCAGGGCGGAATATTCTGGGGAACCGGTTGTTTTATGGTTGCAACCCTGGTCGCGCTGTCGCTATCTTTCATTATATTCAAGCAAATTCCGTTGATGCCGCTTGTATCCGGCGTGTTTATTCTGCTTTTTGGTGGTTTGACTCTCTGGCTTCACGACGATCTCTTCATCAAGATCAAGCCTACGCTCGTGAATGTCATGTTCGGGACCATCCTGGCTACAGGGCTGTTCTTTCGGAAGTTCTTCTTGAAGTATGTGCTCGGCGAAGTATTTCGCCTCACGGATGAAGGCTGGAAACTTCTGACGATCCGTTGGGCGGGCTTCTTTTTCCTTCTGGCGCTGATCAACGAGGTCGTATGGCGCAATTTCTCCGACGAGTTCTGGATCAGCTTCAAACTGTTCGGGATAATGCCGCTGACAATTGCGTTCGCGGTGTCTCAGATGGGCCTTTTGAAGAAGTACGATGCGTCACGAAAGACGTGACACGTATCGCCTTCCGGGTGAGCGATTTTCAAACGTGATTATACTTCACGCATGCAACTGAATGCTTGCGGGTGCGTTCTTCCAGATTATCATTTAACGTATTGCTTTAACCCAGCAGTATCCGATGGCAAAAAAAGCAAAAGCCGCGCCTGCAACGCCAGCCCGGGACGAAACGGCAAAGAGCGCTCTCGAACAATCGCCGATTCATCTGCTGCATCGCGCGAGCCAGTGTGCCGGAAACATCTTCCAGGCCGAGATGGGCGGTGCGGATCTCACCCCGCGCCAGTACGCCCTTCTGGTTGCGATTTCTCAGCAGGAGGGGCTGAGCCAGACTGATCTCGTGGAAATGACCGGGATCGACCGCTCGACCCTTGCTGACGTGATCAGGCGCATGTTGAAGAAGGGCCTCATCCAGCGGCGGCGGACACGTGAGGATGCCAGGGCATACGCTGTGAAGCTGACGGACGTGGGCCGCCGGGCGCTTCAGTCTTGCCAGCCTCTGGCCCGGCGGGTTGACCAGCGCATTCTCGATGCGCTTCCCTCGGCGGATACCCGTGAGAGATTCATCAACGATTTGCGCACCATCGTCTCCGCACTGGGTTCAGCAGAGTCTCCCTCTGCGGCGAGCGCGAAGGGCAAGAGTTAGTCTCGCGGAAATACCTTGAAAGAACAGGGTGACCTGCATGCGGCAGCGCACCAGGTCACCCTGTATGATCAGGCGGCCGCGCCGTTCTTTGGCAAGCCGCGATTGATGAGTGTTTCGGCAATCTGAACGGTGTTGAGCGCTGCCCCCTTCAGCAGATTGTCGGAGACAACCCACAGCGCCAGCCCGTTTTCGACCGTTGCGTCCTCGCGGATACGCGAGACGTAGGTCGCGTACTCACCTGCTGCCTCGCTGGGGGTGACGTAGCCACCCGGCTCGCGCTTGTCGACCACCATAACGCCCGGGCTCGCGCGCAGGATCTCACGTGCTTCCTCGACGCTGATCGGCCGCTCGAACTCGATGTTCACGGCCTCCGAGTGGCCTACGAAGACCGGAACCCGGACACAGGTTGCAGTAAGCTTGATCTTGGGATCGACAATCTTCTTGGTCTCGACCAGCATCTTCCATTCCTCTTTCGTGTAACCGTCCTCCATGAAGACGTCGATATGAGGAATGCAGTTGAAGGCGATCTCCTTGGGAAACAGCTTGGGCTCGACTTCCTGCCCGGGGACGAACTTGCCCTTGGTCTGCGACCAGAGTTCGTCCATCGCCTCCTTGCCCGCACCGGAGACCGACTGATACGTCGACACGACCACCCGTGAAATGCCTGCCGCATCATGAAGGGGCTTCAGGACGACGACGAGCTGCGCTGTCGAGCAGTTCGGATTGGCGATGATGTTCTTCTTCTTGTAGCCGGAGACCGCATCCGCGTTGACCTCGGGAACAATCAGGGGCACATCGGCATCGTAGCGCCAGCACGAGGAATTATCGATCACGACGCACCCCTGCGCACCGATCCGCGGAGCCCACTCCTTGGAGACGCCGGAGCCCGCCGACATCAGGCACAGGTCTGCCTGCGAGAAATCGAAGGTTTCCAGATCCTGGCACTTCAGCACTGAATCGCCATAGGAAACTTCTGTACCAATCGAACGCCGCGACGCCAGCGCGAACACCTTATCAGCCGGAAATTCGCGTTCGGCGAGGACGTTAAGTATTTCCCGGCCCACATTGCCCGTGGCACCGACGACGGCGACCTTGTAGCCCATTTAAGTTCCTCGAAATTCCTGCAGCCACTGGAGGACATTGATTGCTGTGGCGCTATTGCGTGGCGCGTCCTTTACGAAGTGCTGAGCTGCGTTTCAAGGCATCTCAACCGGTTTCGAATATCAGGACGATCGGTATGGCGCCCCTCATACCACGGGGCACCAAGAAATAAAATTCGTCAGACCGATACAATGGCCGTCAATCAATGATCCGGCCGAACATCGCGCAATCGATCTGCACTGTCGCGCCGAGCGAGATCTCGCCGGCAATGACAGCAGGATCCGCAACGATGTCGAAGGATGCCAGCCAGCTGTCGACGAACAGCCACATGAACTGCTCTCCCGTCGCCTCATTCAGCAAGGACGCGAATTCCTTTACCCGCCCGGTCAGAAAGGCCCCCGTCGTACCGGACGCTGCCGGCGATGCCTGCCGACCGACTGATGTTCCCGTGGTGCAGAATGATTTCTGCCCCTCGATGGCGGCATCGTCAGAGACGACGATGGCCCTGGCAAAGCCCGTCAGTCGAACATGGCGAAGCGCCGGAAGGGGCAAGCCCGCGTGCGCGGCGAAGTCGACCGCGTCGAAAATCAGGGAATAGGCACCCAGATCATCGTCCGTGTCGTGGCAAACCCAGCCCTGGAATGCGCCCTCATGAGAGTTATCGTCAGGCCGCTTGATCACCTCATCGAGGTTCAAGAGCACCTCGGAGCGGCCCTCGAAGAAGGGCGTCACGCCAATGATCTCGCGTTCTGTCTCGTCCCCGCCCTCCACCGGTCCGAGATGAACCCAGAGTTCCGCGCCAGTACGCGATCGCCAGATCGCGTACTCCCCGGCATCTGTGACAAGTCTCTCCTTGGCGGCGCTGGCCAGCCGAACGACCAGATCGCCAAGTTCGGCTTCGTTGCTGACACCAAGCCCGATACAGTCGAAGTTGCTGGCCATGACGCCTCCTGAAGGTGGCGTCACCGCCACCTCGTGTTAGCCGAGCCGCGCCTGGAGTTCCTGCAGGATCGCCGACCCCATTTCCGCGGTGCCGACCTGGATCTTGCCTTCCTGCATGATGTCGCCTGTGCGCAGGCCCTTTTCGAGCACACTGGCGATGGCCTGATCGATGGCATCCGCCTCGGCGCCCATGCCCAGCGAATAGCGCAACGCCATGGCAAAGCTCGCGATCATCGCGATCGGGTTGGCGAGGCCCTTGCCGGCAATGTCCGGAGCAGAACCGTGCACCGGCTCGTACAGCGCCTTGCGCCGCCCGGTCGTGGGATCCGGCGCCCCCAGCGATGCCGAAGGCAGCATACCGAGCGAACCGGTCATCATTGCCGCCTCGTCTGACAGGATGTCGCCGAACAGGTTGTCCGTGACGATGACGTCAAACTGCTTCGGATTGCGGATGAGCTGCATCGCACAGTTATCGGCGAGGATGAGTTGCAGATCGACGTCGGGTGCGTAGGACTGGTGTGTCGCCGTCGTGACCTTCTGCCAGAGCACGCCGGTCTTCATCACGTTCCACTTGGCGGCCATATGCACCTTGTTTGACCGCACCTTGGCAAGGTCGAACGCCACACGCACGACGCGATCGATCTCTGCCGTCGTGTATACTGTCGTATCGACGCCGCGCTGCTCGCCGTTGTCCAGGTCAACGATTTCCTTCGGCTCGCCGAAATAGGTGCCGCTCGTAAGCTCCCGGACGATCAGGATATCGAGGCCCTCGACCAGCGAACGCTTGAGGCTGGAAGCATCCGCGAGCGCAGGATAGCAGATTGCCGGGCGCAGGTTTGCGAACAGGTCAAGTTCCTTGCGTAACCTCAGGAGACCGGCCTCGGGGCGGTTCTCATAGGCGACGTCATCCCACTTCGGTCCGCCGACTGCACCGAAGATGATCGCGTCCGCGGCCTCGGCCTTCGCCATGGCGGCATCGGTAATCGAGACACCATGCGCATCATAGGCTGCACCACCCACGAGATCGCGCTCGATCTCGAACGTCACAGTGCTGTCCCGGGAGCCTAGGAACTCTATGATTTTCTCGACTTCGGCCATGATCTCTGTGCCGATGCCGTCGCCTGGCAGAAGGAGCAGCTTGTGCGTTGCCATAGTCAGGTGTCCCCGTGGATATGATGAGCGAGATGTCTTGGCGCTCTGGGTTTCTTGCGGAAGTTGCGTACTGCTAGCTCCCGACGCGTAAGCTTGCAAGTGCCTGCAATGCGCCGCAACTTCGCGGCTTGCACCAGTTCTGCGATTATCGCACCAACGCAGCAGGCGCTCGCTCAGGAAAGCCAAGGCACGGTAAACAGCAGCGTGAAGCCGTTGACCGTCAGCAGCACTCCTGCACCGCCGAGAAGCCCGCTCAGGCCCAGGAATGCATTCCGGCCGGAGATGATGGCAATCGAAGCAAGCACGATAGCGATCTGCAGCAACGCCTGTCCGTAATCGAAATACGGATCCTTCGCCATCGCGATATTGCGCTCCTCCTCCAGCATCTTGCCCCTCGCGAACAGCTCATCGAGACCTTCGCCGCTCTCGGGATCGCTGCCGAGCTTTTCCTCGATAGCGCGGTAGCTGGCGATCATGTCGGTCAGAGCCCTCTTCCTGGCTTCATCGATTTGCGACGAGGCCATCAGCGTCAGCTCCAGGCTTTCGATCTGCGAGCGTACGATCTGCCGACGCAGATTCTTGGCCTGAAAGAATGCCCATGTATTGGTAACTTCGATGTTCTTGAGGGTAGCGGTCTTGGCGGCATTGTTTCCGCCCATGGCTGAGATTGCCAGAACAACGGCGAGCGCGCCGATGTAAACGCCGATCCATCGATCACGGTCACGGCTATGCCAGATGGATCTATCTACGGAAATATCGCCTGACTGGATATCTTCAACCATCTCGGAGCCCCCCGGCGTTCCACAGTTCAGGCTGAAATCAGACTACGAGATCCCTGCGGTCCTCAACATGTCCGTGCATCGTCAGACGATAGACCATCGGCGCACCGGTCGCGACCTCGCGCTCAATGATCTGCTGTGCTGAGAGTTCCTCGAGATACATGATAAGCGCCCGGATCGAATTGCCATGGGCCGTTACAATGACGTTCTTGCCACCCTTGACGGCCGGCCAGATCCTGGTCTTGTAAAACGGCAACACGCGTGCCGCGGTATCCTTGAGGCTCTCTCCCCCGGGAGGAGGGATGTCATAGCTCCGGCGCCACATGAGCACCTTGTCATCCCCCCACTTGGCCCGCGCCTCGTCCTTGTTCAGGCCGGACAGCTCTCCGTAATCGCGTTCGTTGAGTGCCGGATCTGCGACGGTCGGAAGATCCTGCTGGCCCAGCTCATCAAGGATCAGCGACAGCGTCCGCTTCGCCCGCAGCAGCACGCTGGTGAATCCGATGTCGAACCGGATCCCTTGCGCCAGTAGAAGTTGCCCGGCGCGTTCCGCCTCGGCGACACCCTGCTCGGTCAGATCTGGATCGCGCCATCCGGTGAAAAGATTGCGCCGATTCCACTCGCTCTGGCCGTGACGCACGAGCACGAGCACATTATCCAAAGTCTGCCTCCCTGCCGACCGGACAGCACTACCCCTAAAGGCCAAGCACGTCGATCATTGAATAAAGTCCCGGGGCTTTATGACGCCCCCAAAGTGCTGCTTTTACGGCACCGCGGGCAAAGATGGAGCGGTCCTCGGCGCGATGTGTCAGCTCGATTCTCTCGCCTTCACCCGCAAAGATCACCGTATGATCCCCGACGACGCTCCCCCCCCGCAAGGACTGTAGACCAATGGCCCCCGCCGGCCTCGCACCGGTATGACCGTCCCGAACCCGGACTGATGACGTCTCAAGACTGACGCCGCGGCCGCCAGCAGCAGCCTGCGCCAGCATCAATGCCGTACCGGAGGGCGCATCCACCTTGTGGCGGTGGTGCATCTCCACGATCTCGATATCGAAATCCACATCAAGAGCCGCCGCAACCTTCTTTGTCACCGCTGTCAACAGATTGACGCCGAGACTCATGTTGCCGGCCTTGATGATCCGCGCGTTTTCCGCGGCAAGGCTGATCTGCTGTTCAGCCGCCTTGTCGAATCCGGTGGTTCCGATTACGTGGATTTTCCCGCCGCGCGCCGCCATTTCTGCAAACGCCAGGGTGGCAGCTGGCGCTGTGAAATCCAGGATCGCATCCGCGTTCGCAACGACCGCTTCTGCATCATCGCTGACTGCAACCCCCAGGGGATCAAGCCCGGCAAGACTGCCGATATCCATTCCGATACTGGATGATCCGGCGCGTTCCGTGGCGCCAACGACGGAGCATCCCTGGGTTGCAACGACGGTCCGCACGAGCGCTTGGCCCATGCGTCCCTCTGCACCCATGATCGCGATTCTGAGGTCGCTCATTGATCCTGACTTCAAGCCGCTCGTTTCCGGGAAACTGTAGTCGCTATAGCAGGCAAGCGTCACTGGCGAAAGCCTTGACACCTGGCCTGCATCGACCGTCGGCATTAACCTTTCGCAGCTCGATCTATAGCCTCTATAATGAGCTGCTTGGCTTCATCAACGTCACCCAGGTGCTTGATCTTGACCCATTTGCCTGGCTCCAGGTCCTTGTAGTGGGCGAAGAAATGTTCGATCTGGCGCAGCGTGATCTCCGGCAGGTCCTTGTAGGATCGCACGCGATCATAGCGCATCGTCAGCTTCGAACTCGGCACGGCAAGGATCTTCTCATCCTGCCCGCCGTCATCTTCCATGACGAGAACCCCGATGGGCCGGCAATTCATCACGGCACCCGGAAAGATTGCCCGCGTGTTGCAGACGAGCACGTCGATGGGGTCGCCGTCCGAGGATAGCGTATGCGGTACGAACCCGTAGTTTCCAGGATAATGCATCGGCGTGTACAGGAAACGGTCAACGATCAGCGTGCCCGAGTCCTTGTCGAGCTCGTATTTGATCGGCTCGCCACCGATCGGTACTTCGATCACCACATTGATGTCGTGCGGAGGGCTCTTGCCGGTGGCGATCGCCTCAATGCGCATTGAAAGTCTCTCCTCGTGGTAGGTGAATTATGATTTTTGCTGACGTGTTATCGAAGCGCGAAGAACTTCGCCACAACGCCCGCGCCGCACGCGACATATGGACACCCGTCAGTGGGCTGCATGTCGCGGCCGTTATCAGCGCCAGAACGGAGTTTCATATGCAGTCAGCAGAGGTCCGGGCTGACCTCGGGGGGAAGCTCTAGTCCCAAACGTAAGCGACTTTTTCAAGTCGTTGCCCGGTGCTCCGGTCGAACCTTTTATAGGCGCGCCGTCCGCCCCGGCGAATATAGAAGCTCCGGGCCGCATCGTTTTCGCTCAAAACCCAGACGATGAGGCCTTTCAGCCCGCGCTGGTCCAGCCGTTGCCGGCAGGCTTCAAATAACAGTTCTCCGAGACCGACACCCTGATAGGCGGGGCTCAGATAGAGTTCGTAGATCTCGCCTTCCTCAGGTCCGCCATGACGCGAATATCCAAAAGAGGCATATCCGCAGACTTTTCCAAGGACTTCGATCAGCAGCAGCCGGTCTCCGGATCGAAGCGCCCTTCGCCACCAGGCGAGGCCCCGCCGCACCAGCACGGCTTCCAGCTTGTCATAGGGGATGATGCCTATGTAGGCGTTCCGCCAGGACGAACGGTACACATCCTCCAGTTCACCGACATCGGCCAACCTGGCAGCTCTGATTTTCACCGTCGCACTCGACCCCAGCATGCAGCCAGCCTAGCAGAAATGCTGTCACTGTCAGAGACAAATCCGCAACTCCAGCCTGTCGGACAACTCTCCGGAGTATTGGAAAACCAGAAGGCGGCGCCTCCGGATGGACGCACCGCCTTTGAAAGAAATTCGGTATAGGAGGTTCTGATCGGTCTCAGGCCTGCTTCTTCGCCTGCTCGAACGTCTTCGACGAAGCCGTATTCAGCGTTTCAAACGTCTGCCGCGCAACCTTCGTCGAAAGCTCAAACAATTCCTTGGTTTGTGCACTGGCAACGGCAAACTGCTGTTGCAGGAAGTTCGCCTGCAGACGCGCTGCTTCCGGCAGGGTCTTGGCACGGGCGATGGCTTCGGCTGCATCAAATGCGGCCTCGGTGTTGACCGCGGTATTATTTACCAGTTTCTCGCCGATGGCCTTGGCGCCAGCCTGCGCAGCTTGAACAATTTCCTCAATGGTCTTGGCGCTATCCTGGGCGGTCGCGCTGAGCTTGGAATAAACTTCCCGGCTTCTGGCGACACCATCCTCTGCGAACGCCTGCAGATTCTCCGGGATACGCGCATCTTTTGCCGCCGCAAACATATCTTGGGCCTGGCGGGCGAAGTGGTCGTTCATATTGATCTCCATACCTCAGGTAAGGCATTAAAGTATTTCATCGGTCAGGCTGGCCGGAGGGGCATGGCGTTGGGCCGCCCATCAACTGCCAGCAATATAGTGCGATTTATTGTGCGGCGCAACATAATCGTGCTCCGCACTGCGGCATGCGTCATTTTGCATCGCAGCACGAGCAAACTCAAGTATTTTCTTGAATTTTGTTGCGACGGACGGAACGTCTCCGCGCGGGCTTCGGCACATTTTTTGTGCTAATGCTCACTGATACGTCGTTCAGGAGCCGCATCTTTGAGCAATCAGACAAGACGGTCGAAGACGTCCCGATAGCCCATCGCCGACCGGTCAAAAAGGATGTCCGATGGCTTGAGCGGACGCGCCAGAGCCAGGCCTTCCAGTGACCGGCAGCGCGAGAGGGCGACGTAAGCCTGACCATGCGCGAACGTGCCTCTCCCCAGATCGACATAGACCCGGTCGAGGGTCAGCCCCTGCGACTTGTGAATGGTCAAGGCCCATGCCAGCCGCAAGGGGAACTGCTTGAAGGTGCCAGCGACGGTCTCGACGGTCTTCTCCTGAACCTGATCGTAAGCATACCGCCGTGATTCCCAGGCAACCTGCTCGACTTCATACTCCTTGCCGTCGATGTCTACCCACACCCGGTTCGTATCGAGTCGCGAGATCCGGGCGATGGTACCGTTGACCCAGCGCCTCTCGGCATCATTGCGCAAAAGGATCACCTTCGCCCCGATCTTGAGGATCAGTCTAGTATCTGTCGGATGGGCATTCGGATTGAACTCGCCGGTGATGCCCGCATCATAGGTGTACGCCTGCGAAGGCAGCGCATCGAGATACGCCATGTTGATACGCTGCGCGGCTGCATTGGTCGGCGTCAGGATGACGTAGGGATCGCCTTCGCTCAACGTGCGGATCGGGGATACCCGCTCATTGAGTTCGTTGAGGTCTTCCTCATTGGCATCACCCTCCCGGACCCGGTTCAAAACCCGGATCAGGGTTTCATCACGCTGACGAAACACCTGAGAAAGCTCGATCAACCCGGTTCCCGCCCCCTCTCGCAGCGCCGGCACCGAGAAAAAGAACGGGCCGCCATAGGTCGAGTCGAGATATTCAGCAACTTCGGCTTCCTGCACCACCGGCGGCAGTTGATGCAGATCGCCGAACATCAAAAGCCGGCAGCCACCGAATGGCTCGCGCGGTCTCCCCCGGTTCAGCCGCAGCGAATGATCGATGCCCGCCATGAGGTCGGAACGCACCATCGACACCTCGTCGATGATGACGAGTTTGAGCTTGCGCATGACCCTGCCATTTCGGCTCCGCCGGATGTCCTCCGGACGCACCAGCCGCGGCGGCAGACCGAAAAAGGAATGGATCGTTTGGCCCCCGACATTCACCGCTGCAAGTCCCGTTGGCGCCAGAACAACGAGGTCCCCGTCCAGCATGTCGCGCAGACTTTGCAGCAGCGTCGACTTGCCGGTGCCCGCGCGTCCGGTAACGAAGAGGTGCCCCTCTCCATGCTGCGCGTATTCAAGCGCGGCGTGGTGCTCTTCGGTCGGAATCATTCCCGCCGGCCAGGCAACGGCATTTGTCATGGGGTTCGCTTCAGAGAGTTCACTTCAAAAATTTGCGCCCTCAAGAAGAGGACTTGAGGGCACATTGGCGGCCTGAGCCGGAAAGTGCAACCAGGCACATCCACTTATCCGGGCAGCTTCGAACTGGCTGTCGCCCGCATGGGCGATCTCGCAACACCGGACCGGCTGCCAGAACGCGCCAGTGAAGCGGCTCAGAAAAAGAAGGCGGGGCGGTTCCCAAGGAACAGCCCCGCTTCAAGATCCGGCACATCAACTCCGCCCGGCCGGGCGAACTCGTCTCCGCCGTTGTTTCTACGCCATTAATCTCAGGTAATACTCAGGCGACGTTCGCTTCATTCTTGCGCTCCTGCTTCTTTCGCTCGTTCGGATCGAGCCAGCGTTTGCGCAGTCTGATGTTTTCCGGGGTCACCTCGACCAGTTCGTCGTCCATGATGTAGCTCATCGCCTTTTCGAGCGACATCCGCATCGGAGGCGTCAGCGTCAGGGCATCGTCCTTGCCCGCGGCGCGAACGTTGCTCAGCTTCTTGCCTTGGGTCACGTTGACGATCAGGTCGTTGTCTCGCGTATGTTCGCCGACAATCATGCCTTCATAAACCCGCGTCTGCGGCCCGATCATGAAAGGCCCGCGATCCTGCAGATGAAACAGGGCATAGGCGGTCGCCTCACCGGCGCCATTCGAAATCAGAACACCCGTGCGGCGTCCCGCGATTTCACCCTTGTGGGGAGCGTACTTGTGGAACAGCCGGTTCATGACAGCCGTCCCGCGGGTGTCCGTCAGCAGCTCCGACTGATAACCGAGGAGACCGCGCGTCGGCACGTAGAGCACCATGCGCGTACGCCCGCCGCCGGAAGGGCGCATTTCAATCAGCTCGCCCTTGCGTTCTGACAGCTTCTGCACGACGACGCCCGTATATTCGTCGTCGACATCGATGGTCACTTCCTCGATCGGCTCAAGGCGTTGACCGGTTTCCTCATCCTTCTTGAACACGACGCGCGGACGCGAAACCGTGAGCTCGAAGCCCTCCCGGCGCATGTTCTCGATCAGGATCGCGAGCAGCAACTCGCCTCGGCCCGAGACCTCAAAGGCATCCTTTTCAGCGGTCTCGGTGACACGGATGGCGATATTCCGCTCGGCTTCCTTCAACAGGCGGTCGCGGATGACTCGGCTCTGGACCTTGTCACCTTCCTGACCCGCAAACGGGCCGTCATTGATCCGGAACGTCATCGACAGGGTCGGCGGATCAATCGGCTGCGCCTGCAGAGGCTCCTGCACCTCCGGATCGCACAGAGTGTCGGCCACCGTTGCTTCGCTCATGCCGGCCACCGCCACGATGTCGCCAGCATCAGCTTGATCAACCGCCGTCATCTCGATACCGCGAAAGGCCATGACCTTGGTGACACGGAAGGTTTCGACGAGCGTCCCGTCGTGACGCAGGGCCTTGAGCGTCTGATTCGGCCTCAAGCTGCCCGACGTGATGCGTCCGCTCAAAATACGTCCGAGATACGGATCCGCGGTCAGCGTCGTCGCCAGCATTCTGGTCGGCCCCTCGCCGATCTTCGGCGGCGGCACATGCGAGAGCACCAGATCGAACAGCGGGGCAAGGCTGTCCTGCGGCCCTTCCGGGTCCGGGGCCATCCAGCCGTTGCGGCCCGATCCGTACAGCACCGGAAAATCGAGCTGCTCGTCGGTCGCATCACAGTTCGCGAAGAGATCGAAAACCTCGTTCAGTACGTCCTGATGACGGGCATCCGGCCGGTCGATCTTGTTGATCACCACAATCGGACGCAGGCCCTGCTTCAGGGCCTTGGAAACCACGAACTTCGTTTGCGGCAGGGGACCCTCGGATGAATCGACGAGCAGGATGACGCCGTCAACCATGTTCAGGATCCGCTCAACCTCCCCGCCAAAGTCGGCGTGGCCCGGCGTATCGATGATATTGATCCGTGTATTCTTCCAGACGACTGATGTGGGCTTGGCCAGAATTGTAATCCCGCGCTCTTTTTCGATATCGTCCGAATCCATTACCCGCTCAGCAACCTGCTGGTTTTCGCGGAACATCCCGGACTGCTTCAAAAGCGCGTCCACAAGTGTAGTCTTGCCATGATCGACGTGGGCGATGATGGCGATATTGCGCAATTCCATGGAAACTCCGATATCGGATGCAATCAGCTTTGGAAGGCGCCGCGGCTTTCGCAGCGCAACATTTGTGGCCACGGCCTAGCATATTGCCCGCTTTATCGCCAGCCGCGCCCATGCAGGAAATAGATAAACTGGAGCGGGCCCGTTGGCCCGGCCCGCCGGTGCACCACCAGGGCGGAGCGTCGTGCACCGGAGGCATGTGATATGGCGGTGGTCACGGGACCGATCAATGCCCATGCCAATGAGCATTCACGCATTGGCACGGGTATCGATCAATCAGATCGCCCGGGAACGTTACAGACCCCCGCGATTGCGCTGCCCCAGCGTCCGCAACCTGAGGGCCTGCAGCCGGATGAACCCTTCGGCATCCTTCTGATCATAAGCACCCTTGTCGTCTTCGAAGGTCACCAGCCGCTCCGAATACAGCGATTTGGGGCTGCTGCGGCCGATGACGATGACGTTGCCCTTGTAGAGCTTGAGCCGCACTTCGCCCTCGACGTGCTCCTGGCTCTTGTCGATCAGGGCCTGCAGCATTTCCCGCTCCGGAGAGAACCAGAAGCCATTGTAGATCAATTCGGCATAGCGCGGCATCAACTCATCCTTTAGGTGCGCAGCGCCCCGGTCGAGCGTCAGGCTCTCGATCGCACGATGCGCCGCAAGCAGAATGGTGCCGCCCGGAGTTTCATAAACGCCGCGCGACTTCATACCGACAAAGCGGTTTTCGACGAGATCGACCCGTCCAATCCCGTTGTCACGGCCCAGGTCGTTGAGCCGCGCCAGCAAGGTTGCCGGCGACAGAGCTTCCCCGTTGATCGAGATCGCATCACCCTTGGCGAAACCGATCGTGATGATGGTTGGCTGATCCGGAGCTTCTTCCGGCGATACGGTGCGCTGGTAGACGTAGTCTGGCGCCTCGACGTTGGGATCCTCAAGAACCTTGCCCTCGGAGGACGAGTGCAGCAGGTTGGCATCAACCGAGAACGGCGCTT
>Ga0180216_1000968_pt1 | contig 27221 bp, 19 predicted proteins | sample eDN3rd37CBELigMG_FD_128879 | JGI IMG/M metagenome (GOLD analysis project Ga0180216, IMG submission 128879) | Enriched Miracle-Growth compost microbial communities from Emeryville, California, USA - eDNA 3rd pass 37_C BE-Lig MG (version 2)... ... | reverse complement strand
TCGGCACGGTGACGGGTCGCCCCCGCCGCTGCGGTTGGCTGGACGCGGTGGTTCTCCGCTACGCGGCCCGCGTCAACGGCTTCTGGGGCATGGCGCTCACGAAGATGGACGTGCTCTCGGGCTTCTCCGAGATCCGCCTGGCCGTGGCCTACGAGGTCGACGGCGAGCGCCGTGACACCCTCCCGCCGGACGTGGAGACGCTCTCGCGGGTCCGGCCGGTCTACGAGACGCTCCCGGGCTGGGAGCAGCCGCTCGACGAGTGCCGGAGCTGGGAGGATCTGCCGGAGAACGCCCGTCGCTACGTCGAGCGGGTGGAGGAGCTCTCGGGCGTGCCGGTGGTCGCCGTCAGCGTCGGCCCCGACCGGAGCCAGACCATCCTCCGCGACAACCCCTTCGCCTGAGGGGGCCCGGAGCCGGCGGTCCACGAACCGCGCGAAATTCCGGAAATTCTCGGGGCAAGGGCGGGGTTTCGGGGTGGAATGCTTCCTTGCCGCTCCCAATTGCCTGTCGTATAACGCCATGCATTTTTGGAACGCGGCCATTTCGCCGAGAAAAGGGGATAGACCGTGCCCTTGCAGATTCTAGGGGGAGTTCTCGCGCAGGCGCCCCAAGGCCAGCCCGGAGCCGGCCTGGGGATGCTCCTGCCGATGATCCTCGTTTTCGTGATCTTCTACTTCCTGGTGATTCGACCCCAGCAGAAGCAGGCGAAGAAGCATCAGGAGTACCTGAATGCTCTCAAGGTGGGTGACGAGGTCGTCACCAACGCGGGCATCTTCGGCAAGATCGAAGACATCGACGACAGGACGGTGCGGCTCGAGGTCGCCCGGGACGTTCGGATCCGGGTGCTGAAGTCGCAGATCGCCGGGCCCCAGCCCGGTGGACCGGAACCCACGGGCAAGAAGTAAGCCACCCTTCGGCTCGGCCAAGGCGAGGTACGCATGGAAGGTCGCTTGTACGGACGGATCGGGATCGTGCTCGTCGTGATCCTGACGGCCGTCTATTTCCTGGTCCCCACGATCGTCTACTTCTCGTTGCCCGCCGACCAGCGGAACGACAAGGAAACCTTCGAGGCGGCGCTTCCCTCCTGGGCGCCCAAGAAGCGGATGACCCTCGGCCTGGATCTCCAGGGCGGCGTGCATCTCGTCATGGGCGTCGACGTGGAGAAGGCGGTGCGCGACCGCATCGAGCGTCGAGCCGACGAGATGCGCTCCTGGGCCGACCAGCAGGGGCTGGCCTATGCGTCGATCCAGGTGGATCCCTCGCGGGAATCGGTCCGCACCTCCTTCGCGAACGAGCAGGACGCGGCGGCCTTCCGCACGGCGGCGGAGTCCTACTGGGGCGACATGCGCCGGCTGGGCGGTGACCGCTGGGTCTTCGATCCGGTCTACCTCGAGCAGTTCCGCGAGTCGGCCGTCGATCAGGCGCTCCGCACCATCCGCGACCGCATCGACAAGTGGGGCGTGACCGAGCCGACCATCGCCAAGCGCGGCTCCGACGGCATCCTCGTGCAGCTCCCGGGCTTCACCGACCCCGAGCGGGCCAAGGAGCTCCTCGGCAAGACGGCCCAGCTCGAGTTCCGCCTGACCGCCGAGGCCGAGGCCAACGAGGCCATCGCCTCGATCACGACCCTGCCCGAGGGCGTGACGCGCGGCCACGACGGCTTCCAGGCCTATCTGCAGTCCACCGATCGCCAGCTCCTCGAGAAGACCCTCGAGGGCAAGGCGCCGGAGGGAACCAAGTTCTTCGTGGGCCGGATCGAACAGCGCGACGCCACGGGGCTCGCGGCTCCGGTCGTCTATCGCAGCTACCTCCTCCGCTCCAAGGTCGAGCTCACCGGTGACAAGCTCACCGACGCCCGCGTCGCCATGGAGCAGGGCGGGCTCGGTTCCGGCCGGCCCTACGTGGCCATCTCCTTCGACAACGAGGGCACGCGTCTCTTCGGCGAGCTGACCGGCGCCAACGTGGGCAAGCGTCTCGCGATCGTCCTCGACGACACCGTGAGCTCGGCGCCCACGATCAATTCGAAGATCCCCGACGGCAACGCGCAAATCACGCTCGGGACGCAGAATTACAACCAGGCCCTGGAGGAGGCGAACGACCTGGTGCTCGTCCTCCGCTCCGGCGCGCTCCCGGCCCCCGTCTCGATTTTCGAGGAGCGCACGGTCGGTGCCTCGCTCGGGCCCGAGCTCGTGCGCAGCGGCACCACCGCGGCGGTGATCGGCCTCGTCCTCGTGATGCTCTTCATCGGCGTCTACTACAAGCGCCAGGGGCTCATCGCGAACATCGCGCTCGTGCTGAACGGCCTCTTCATCCTGGCGGCCCTCTCGACGGTGGGCGCCACGTTGACCCTGCCGGGCATCGCGGGCTTCGTGCTCACGCTCGGCATGGCGGTGGACGCCAACGTGCTCATCAGCGAGCGCATCCGCGAGGAGATCCGGGCGGGCCGCACCGCGAAGGCGGCGATCCGCGAGGGCTACTCCAAGGCCTTCAGCGCCATCTTCGACGCGAACGTGACCACGCTCGTGGCGGCCTTCGTGCTCCTGCAGTACGGCACCGGCCCCGTCCGCGGCTTCGCGGTGACGCTGAGCATCGGGATCATCGCTTCCTTCTTCACGGCGATCTACGTGACGCGGCTCGTCAACGAGTTCTTGCTCTCGCGCGGATCGCAGCAGACGATCTCCGTCTGACCGGCAAAGGGAGAACCTCATGGAAATCATCAAGCCGGGCACGAACTTCGATTTTCTGGCGAAGCGGCGCACCTTCGTCACGGTCTCGATCGCGACGATCCTCCTCGTCCTCGTGCTCATCCCGGTGCGGGTCAACCTCGGCGTGGACTTCGCCGGCGGCACCGAGATCGAGGTGAAGTTCGCCCAGGCCGTGCAGGCCGACGCGCTGCGGGCCAAGGTGGCGGATGCCGGCTTCGGCGACGCCTCCGTCCAGCAGATCGGAGCCGAGGAGGAGAACAGCTTCCTCATCCGCGTGGGCCAGGTCTCGGTCGTCGGTGACGAGGATCTGGAGCGCTATCGCGAGACCCTCGCGCGGGAGCTCGAGTCGTATGGCTTCCTCGCGCTCGACTTCGACGCGGGCACGGGCGACCTCCTCGACCTGCGAACGGAGCGGGAGGTGCCGGAGGCCGAGCTCCTCCGGGTGGCCCGGGCCGCCGGTCTCCCCCTCACCCAGCGCGACGAGCCCGTCCGCAACCTCACCCGCGCGGGCCAGCCGGCCTACCAGTTCGTGATCCAGGGGTTGTCGGACAACGTCTCGCAGGCCCTCCACGCCGAGTTCGGGGAGGAGAACGTGGACGTCCGCCGGGTGGAGTTCGTGGGTCCGCAGGTCGGCAAGCAGCTCCGCAACCGCGGCATCATGGCCGTCCTCCTGGCGATGGCGGGGATCGTCCTCTACGTCCTCTTCCGCTTCGACGTGCGCTTCGCCCCCGGCGTGCTCCTCGGCCTGCTCCACGACGTTGCCGTGGTCATGGGCTACTGGGTGGTCACGGGCCGGGAGTTCAACCTCACCTCCATCGCGGTGCTCCTCACCGTGGTGGGCTACTCGGTCAACGACACCGTGGTGATCTTCGACCGAGTCCGCGAGGTGATGACCAAGCGCAAGGGCCTGAGCCTCTACGACACGCTCAACACCGCGATCAACGAGACGCTGAGCCGTACGATCATCACGGGCCTGACGTCGATCCTGGCGCTCGTCGGCCTGCTGATCTTCGCGCGCGGCTCGCTCTTCGACTTCGCGGCGGCCATGATCGTCGGCATCGTGGCGGGCACCTACTCGTCGATCTACATCACCGGCCCGGTGGCCCTCTGGATCGACCAGCGGGTGCAGAAGCGCGAGGCCGAGCGCAAGCTCGCCGAGGGCAAGGCGGCGCAGGCCTGATCTCTTTTCCCTTCGCCCGGCGCGCGGCGGCTATGATGCCGCCGTGCGCTGGCAAATCCTTCCCAACGACCCGGCGGCCGAGGGCCTCGTCGGCGCCCTCGGCTGCCATCCCCTCGTCGCACAGATCCTCTGGAAGCGCGGGCTTCGCGACCCCGCGGATGCGGCGTCCTTCCTGGATGCGCGCCTGAAGGATCTCCCCGATCCCTCCAGCCTCGCCGACGTCGACGCCGCCGTTCGCCGCATCGCGCGTGCCCTCGCCGAGGACGAGCCGATCACGGTCTTCGGCGACTACGACGTCGACGGGGTGAGCTCGACGGCGCTCCTGGTCTCCTTCCTGCGGGCCTGCGGCGCGAAGCGCGTGGACTTCCACATCCCCCATCGGCTGCGCGACGGATACGGCCTGGGAGCGGGGGCGGTGGAGGAGCTCGCCGCGCGCGGGACGAGGCTGCTCGTCACGCTCGACTGCGGCGTCACCGCGGTTTCCGAGATCGACGCCGCGGCGGCCCGGGGCATGGAGGTGATCGTGGTCGATCACCACCAGACGCCGCCGGACCTCCCCCGCGCGGCGGCCATCCTCAATCCCTGGCAGCCGGGTTGTCGCTATCCCACCAAGGAGCTCGCCGCAGTGGGTGTCACCTTCCTCCTTTGCGCCGCGCTGCGGAGGTTCCTACGCGAGCGAGGGTGGTTCGAGCAGAGGAGGGAGCCCGACCTGCGGGAGTACCTCGACCTGGTGGCGCTCGGGACGATCGCCGACGTCGTGCCCTTGCTGGGGGCGAACCGCCTCCTCGTGCGCGCCGGACTGCGCCGCTTGAGCTCGGCGGAGCGCCCCGGCATCCGAGCCTTGAAGCGCGCGGCCGGGATGGAGGCCGGCGCCGAGGTCGGCGCGGGCCAGGTCGCCTTCCGCCTCGCCCCGCGGATCAACGCGGCCGGCCGCCTCGACGACGCCAGGCGGGCGGTGGAACTCCTCCTCACGGAGGACGGGGGACGCGCCGAGAGCCTGGCGCGCCAGCTCGACGCCGCGAACGCCGAACGCCAGTCCATCGAGCGGTCCCTTCTCGAGGAGGCCGTCGCCCAGGCCGAGGGCCAGCGTTCCAAGGCCCTGGTCGTCGCGGGGGAGGGCTGGCACCCGGGCGTGATCGGCATCGTCGCCTCCCGCCTGGTGGAGCGCTTCCGCCGCCCGGCCGTGGTGATCGGATTCGATCCCGAGACCGGCGTGGGACGCGGCAGCGGCCGCTCCATCGGGGGATTCGACCTCCACGCGGCCCTCGCGCGCTGCGCGGACCTCCTCGAGGGCTACGGCGGTCACAAGCAGGCCGCCGGACTGACCATCGCCCGCGAGGCGGTCCCCGCCTTCGTCCAATCCTTCGCCCGCGTGGCCGAGGAGGATTTCGACGAGGCCGCCGCCGAGCCCGTCTGCGTGGTGGAGGGGGTGGTGCGCCCCTCCGAGCTGGACGAGACCCTCTGCGAGGCGATCGAGGGGTTGGGCCCCTTCGGAGCCGGCAATCCCGAGCCCGTGCTGGGCCTGCTCGGCACCGCCGTCCGCGGCCGCGCGGTGGGCGCCGGCGGAGACCACCTCAAGCTCCAGCTCGACGAAGCGCCCCTGGTCGACGCCATCGGCTTCGGCATGGGCGAGAAGCTCGCCCAGCTCGGCCGCCACGTCGATCTCGCCTTCACCCTCGCCATGGACGAATTCCGCGGCGTGCGCCGCCCCCAACTCCGCCTCCGCGCGATCCGCACGTGAGGCACGCGGGGTGTCCCGCCGAACGTCACCACGGCTCCACAGGGTGAGGTCACTCAAAATCAAACCATCAGGTCATCATGATTTGATTTTGATGCAACGGGAGAGAGCCTCGACCGACCGCATCGGTGTGAACTCAAGTTGCGGGCCGGGGGAGGCGCTCAGCTGGGGGGGCGCCTCCGCCGGGGCGGAGGCGGACGAGGGTCAGGCCATGCCCCAGCGCACCTTGCCGCTGGAAAGGAGGGCGCCGACGCGGGCGAGTTCGCGGATGCGTGCGCGCTCGGTCTTCTTCAGGAACGCGGAGCGACAGGTGGAGGAGCAGAAATAGAACCGGCGTCGCTTGTATTCGACGCTCGGAACGATCTCCGCCTCGCCGAGCCCCTTACCGCAGATCGGATCGTAGTGCATGCGCCCACCTCCAAATAAACCCTGAGCCCCGGAGCGGCGCCGCCCCCCTGCGCCGCCGCCAGCCCGCTCCGGGGCCAGGGGGCCCGGACCCGAAGGCCCGGGCCTAGACCGGGCGCTGCCGACGCCCGCGCATGAACACTGCAACCGCCTTGCCATGCATCGTTGCGGGCATCGGGCGCCGTCTCGCGCGGCGGGACGCACGTCCTTACCGGGCGGCGACCAGCAGGGGTCGCGAGGAATTACAGCCTCCATCATCCGTCTCGTCCCTGGACGGTCAGCGTTCGGGAAACGGTCTCCAGCGACTGGGCGCCGAGGGCGGTGAGCACCAGGCGGAGCTGGGTGCCGTCGGGGAGCCCGGGGGGAATCTCGAGCTCCATGCCGTCCGCCGCCGGGTCGAGGCCCTCGACGTCCTGGGGGACGCCGTCGAGGTCGAGCTGGATGGAGAGCGCGCCCACCGTCTCCCACTCCACCCACACCTCTTCCCCGGATTCGACCTCGTCGGGGGCGAAGAGCGCGGCCTTCGGTCGGACCTCCACCGAAGCGATGGCCGACGAGGCCACCCGGCCCTGGCTGATCGCCTGGAGGGTGTACTGGGTGTTCCGCTCGGGGGAGACGGCGAAGCTCTGCGCCGCGGCGTCCAGGGCCTGCTCGTGGACCACGCCGTCCGCCTCCCAGAGGAGGAGGAGCGAATCCGCGGAGACGGTCTCGAAGCGGAGGATGCTCTGCTCGCCCAGGGCGATCGAGGTGGGATCCGCGCGGAAGGAGAGAACCCGCGGGCGCGGCGGCAGATGGACCTCGAGCTCCGAGGGACGACAGGACGAGCCGTCGCAGAGGGTCTCGACGGGCTCGCCGTCCGCCGCCGTACCCACGAAGCGAAAGCGCACCGATGCGCCGATCTTCACCTCCCGGGAACCCTCCTCGGCCTCGGGCCCCGAGATCCCCAGGATCGGGGCCTCTCCGTCGTCGCGGAGGATCGCCAGCCGGTGGATGCCCACGCCCTTCCAGCGGAGCGTGGTGGTCTCACCCGGGCGCACCTCCGGGGGATCCGCCGAGAGCTCGGTGAAGTAGGCCTCGTCGTCGAAGGCGACGGCGGCGGAGGCGCCGACCCGCGAGCCGTCCGGCGCGATCGCCACGAGTTCGAAGCGCAGGGGCTCGTCCACCTCGTGGCGGAGCTTTCCCGCCTGCGCATCCGGCAGCTCGAAGCTCGCGATCTCCAGCCGGTCGCCCCCGGCGGGAGGGGAGGCGGAGATCTCGACGAGGTGGGCGCCCGAGGTCGACCACTGCAGCTCCACCGTCGATCCCTTCGCGAGGCGGGAGGGGCTCACGCGAAAGTCGTGCACCTGAAGAGCGGCGGGCGAGACCGTCACGAGCAAGGAGCGGCTGTCGGCCGAACGTCCCCCGAAGCCGAAGAAGGCGCTGAGGGTGTAGAGCACCTGCCCCGGCTCGGCCGTCGTGCACCGCGCGGGACCGCATTCGTCGACGAAGCTCCCGGGATCCTCTCCCGGCCCCCACTCCCCGAGGACCTCGTCGTTCGCCGAGAGCACCACCCGTTCCGCCTCGGCCTCGAGCGTCCAGGCGAGGGTGATCTGCGTGCCGGGAACCACCACCAGGCTCTCGCCGCGCGCGTCCCCCGGGGGATCGGCGTCCACCACCTCGAAGGAGAGGACCGAAAGCTGCCCCTCGGACGCACCCGTCGCGGCGCAATCGCAGGCCCCGAGGCAGAGGAGACCCAGCAGGGCGGGGAGCGGAATCCTCGTCTTCATCTTCGGACCTCCGTGCGGAGTCAGTCGTATTCGCGGCCGATCTCGAATCGTGACGATTCGTGCAGGGCGGCGCGGTTCTCCGCAGGATACGCCGGTGGGCCGAAGACGCTGAAGAGGGTCGTCGGTCGGCGGCCGACCACGCGGAAGCGATAGCTGGTGGCCGCAGGGATCAGCGCCACCTCGCCGGCGCGCATCTCCTTCTTCTCTCCCTCGACCTCGAGCTCGATTCGCCCCTCCACCACGTAGATCACCTGGTCGCTGGAGACGAAGCCCTCCTCGTCGTAATACATCCCGCCCGGAGGCAGGGTGGAGGTGACGAGCTGGGTACGCTCCGTCGTGTGAAGGATCTTCCGCTTCTCGCCTTTTTCCTGGTGTACGTCGATGTGGATCACGTTGGTCCCCCTCCGCTACGGGCATACCCGCCGTCACCTGTGCACAACCTAACCACCTGGGTTCGAGGCTGGCTACCAGGCGCCGCCCCCTTCTTCGGGGAAAGCTGCCCTTGACGGGTTCTTCCCCGGTCTGGAAGATCGGCGGCTCGCCGGCGAGCCGGATGCCGGCCCCACTGCAGCAAACCGGAGTCTCTTCGTGGCCTCTCCCTTCGTCGATATGCGCCGCACCCACTCCTGCGGCGAACTCAACGCCTCCCATGTGGGCCAGGAGGTCGTCCTCTTCGGCTGGGTCCACCAGCGGCGCGACCTCGGTGGCGCCATCTTCGTGGACCTTCGCGACCGCGAGGGCATCACCCAGATCGTCTTCGAGGAGGCGCACGGCAAGGATGCGCACGCCGCGGCGGGGGACCTCCGCCTCGAGTACGTGATCGGGGTGCGCGGAAAGGTCGTCTCCCGTGGGGCCAAGGTGAACGAGAAGATCCCGACCGGGGAGATCGAGGTCCACGCCGAGGAGCTCTTCGTCTTCAACCCGGCCAAGACGCCCCCCTTCGTCATCCGGGACGAGATGGAGGCCACCGAGGAGCTTCGGCTGAAGTACCGCTACCTCGATCTGCGGCGCCCCGTGATGCAGCGCATCTTCCGCACGCGCCACCAGATCGCGCAGGTCACGCGGAACTTCCTCACCTCCCAGGGCTTCTGGGAACTCGAGACGCCGGTCCTGGTTCGCTTCACGCCCGGTGGAGCGCGCAACTTCCTGGTCCCTTCGCGCCTCCACCCGGGCTCCTTCTACGGCCTCGCCGAGAGCCCCCAGCTGTTCAAGCAGCTCTACATGGTGAGCGGCTTCGAGCGTTACTTCCAGATCGTCAAGTGTTTTAGGGACGAGGACTTCCGCCTCGATCGCCAGCCGGAGTTCACGCAGATCGATCTGGAGATGTCCTTCGTGACCAAGGACCAGGTCATGGAGGTCATGGAAGGGCTCTTGTCTCGAATTTTCGAGGAGGTGCTCGGCCAGCGCATCTCGCTCCCGCTGCCTCGCCTCACCTACGACGAGGCGATGTCTCGCTACGGCGTGGACAAGCCCGACATCCGCTTCGGACTCGAGCTCTGCGACGTCACCGAGGCGGTGCGGGAGGCCAACGGCGGCGGCATCCCCTTCTTCGCCCAGGCGGTCGAGGCGGGGGGCATCGTCAAGCTCCTTCGGCTGCCGGGCGGCGGCGGGATGAGCCGCAGCGAGCTCGACAAGCTCGAGGACGTGGCCAAGAGCTTCGGCGCCAAGGGGCTGGCGCGCGCCAAGATCGGCCCCGACGGGTCCTGGGTGCAGAGCCCGCTCACCAAGCTCGTCGAGCCGGGCTTGCGCGAGAAGATCAACGAGCTCGCCGAGGCGAAGGAGGGCGACGTCCTCCTCTTCCAGTTCGGGCCCGCCAAGCAGGTCAACGGGATCCTCGGTCAGCTCCGCGTCCAGCTCGGGCGGCGGCTGGACCTCATCCCCGAGGGGGCGCACGCGCCCCTCTGGGTCTACGACTTCCCGCTCTTCGAGTACTCGGAGGAGCACCAGGCCTACGTGGCCGCCCACCATCCCTTCACCTCGCCGCGGGCGGAGGACATCCCCCTCCTCGCCACGGATCCGGGGAAGGTGCGCTCCAACGCCTACGACCTGGTGCTCGACGGCTTCGAGGTGGCGGGGGGCTCCATCCGCATCCACGACGCCTCGGTGCAGGACGCGGTCTTCCAGGCCCTCGGGATCGGCGAAAAGGAGAGGAGGGACAAGTTCGGCTTCCTCCTCGACGCGCTCTCCTACGGGGCGCCTCCCCACGGCGGCATCGCGGTGGGGCTGGACCGCCTGGTGATGATCCTGGTGGGCGCGGACTCCATCCGGGACGTGATCCCCTTCCCGAAGACCCAGCGGGGCACCGACCTGATGACCGGGGCGCCGGGCGACGTCAGCGAGAAGCAGCTCGAGGATCTGCACGTTCGCGTCGTGCTCCCCGAGGACTGACCCGACCGGGAGGGCGGGCCCCTCGGTCTGCCTTTCGACAATTCCGTCTCTACCTTTGCCCCCATGTACGATCTGGTCGTCATCGGGGGAGGTGTGAACGGGACGGGGATCGCCCGGGATGCGGCGATGCGGGGCCACCGCACCCTCCTGGTCGAAAAGAGAGACTTCGCGGCCGGATCCTCCGGCGCCAACTCGGGGATGATCCACGGGGGCCTGCGCTATCTGCAATACGACCGCCGGGTCACCGAGCTCTCCTGCATCGATTCGGGATACATCCAGCGGATCGCGCCCCACCTGCTGTTTCGAATTCCGTTCCTCTTTCCCATCCACGCGGAGCGGCCGGATCGTCCCACCGTCAAGGAGAGGCTCTGGGGCTATGCCGTGCGCGTGGTGCTGGACCTCTACGACGTCTATCAGCCCTACAAGCGGGGCAAGCCGAGCACGCGGCTCTCCGCGCAGGAGGCCTACGCACTCGAGCCCTCCCTCCGGCGCGATCTCATCGCCGCGATCAGCTTCGACGAATGGGGGATCGACCCCTTCCGGCTCTGCGCCGCGAATGCGCTCTCGGCCCGCCGGCACGGCGCCGACCTCGCCACCTACACGGAGGTGATCGATTTCCTGCGCGGGGAGGGCGGCCGCGTCGAGGGCGTGGTCCTGAAGGACCGGCAGAGCGGGCGAATCGAGCCCGTGCGGGCGCGGATCGTCTTCAACGCCGCGGGGCCCTGGGCACCCAAGGTGGCGCGACTGGCGGGGGTGGAGCTGCGCATCCGCGGCGGGAAGGGCGTGCACCTCACCCTCGATCGGCGTGTCTCCAATTACGCCATCCTCTGCCAGGCGGCCGATGGACGCGAGGTCTTCGTCATGCCCCACGGCCAGACCTCGGTGATCGGCACCACCGACGACGACTTCTACGGGGATCCCGACGACATCCGCATCCACGAGGACGAGGTCCGCTACCTCTGGGAGGCGATCGAGAGGAGCATCCCCTCGCTGGGCTTCGCGCGGATCCTGCGGGCGTGGGCGGGGATCCGACCCACGGCCTGGGATTGGGGCAAGCCGGAGGACGACCTCAGCCGCGAGCACGTGATCTACGACCACCGCCTGCAGGGAGCGCCGGGCTTGCTCAGCATGGTCGGCGGAAAGCTCGCCTCCTATCGCATCATGGCCGAGGAGGCGGTGGACGTGATCGAGGACCGCCTGGGCGTCCCCCGGCGCCCCTGCCGCACCCACCTCGAACCTCTCCCGGGGGGTGAGTCGTATCCGGACGTCGCCGCCCTCGCCCGGGAGTATCGGATCCCCGAGACGACCGTCGCCCGCATCGCGTATCGGCACGGGGCGAACGCCGTCGCCATCTGCGAGCTCGCCCGGAAGGAGCCGAGGCTTCGGGCGCCGGTCTGCCGCTGCGAGCAGGTCATCGGCGCCGAACTCGCCTACTCGATCCGCTACGAGGAGGGGCGGCGCCTCCTCGATCTGCGGCGCCGCAATCGGCTCGCGATGGGGCCCTGCCAGGGGAGCGATTGCGCCCAGGTGGCGGCGGCCCTCCTCGCCCGCGAACTCGACCTCGACGCGCAGTCCCACCGAAACGAACTCCTCTCCCTCCTGCAACTCCGCTGGAAGGGGCAGCGCGGCGTCCTCGTCGGCGCCTCCGCCGCGCAGCAGGAGCTCTCCCGCTGCCAGCACCTGGGCGCGGCGGCGCTCACCGGACTGCCGACCGAGGTGGAGGATCGGCCGCCGCTTCCGCGCCGGACGATCGGCGAGGAGCCGGCCCCATTGCCGATGGAGGTCCGCTGAGTTGCCGACCGAGGGGGGGCTTCGCACGGACGTTCTCGTCCTGGGGGGCGGAATGGCCGGGACGGTGGCGGCGCTCGCGGCGCGGAGGCGGGGGGCGCACGTCACCCTCGTCCGGCGCTCCTACGGCGCGACGGCCCTCTCCTCCGGTGCCCTGGACGTCGCGCCCGATCCCCTCGCCACGCCGCAAAGGCCCCGCGGACAGGAGCTCTCGATCGAGGCGTGCATCCACCACCTCGCCGCGCTCCGCCCCGACCATCCCTACGCGATCCTCCAGGACGAGCTGGGGCGCATCCCGGAGGTGCTCGCCTTCGCTGAGGAGGCGATCGACGGCGTCCGCTTCGTCTCCCCCCTCGAGCCGAGTCGAGGCTTGGCCACCCCCGTCGGCACCCTGAAGTTTTCCGCGGGCGCGCTGGACTCGGTGATCGGAGGCGACCTGGTCCGGAGCGAGGAGCGCATCGGCGTGGTCGGCTTCCGCCACCACCTGGAGTACGACGCCGAACTCTGGGCGCGCCTCCTCACCGAGGCCTGCGCCGAAGCCGGCCTCGTCCGCACCTTCTTGCCCGTGGCCTGCGACTTCCTCTCCCGAGAGGACGACGTCCTGCTTAGGCCCTTCGAGATCGCCCAGCGCATCGACGACGAGCCGGGGGCCTTCGTCTCCAGCCTGGGCCGGGCCCTTCCTTCCGGAGTGCAGCGCCTCCTCCTTCCCCCCGTCCTCTCGCGGGGCGAGCCGGACACCGTCCTGCGCCTGATCGAGGACCGACTCTTCCTCCCGGCCACCGAGAGCCTCGCCACCCGGCTTTCGGTGCTGGGGCTTCGGCTCCAGCGCTTCTTGGACGCGGCCCTCGAGCGCGAAGGCGTGGACGTGGTGGAGGGGGAGGTCCGGGCGGGTGCCGACCGAGACCTCGACACCTTGGCGCTGCGCTCGGCCCGGCCGCGCTCGCCTCCCCGCCAAGCCTTCCTTCCGGGCGCCGAGCCGCGGGGGGAGGACGAGGAGGAGGCCCCGATCCGGGCGGGGGCGGTGGTCCTGGCCACGGGGAAGTATCTCGCCGGGGGCCTCGCCAAGAACGGCTGCCTCTTCGAGCCGTCGATGCGGCTGCCGGTGACCCTTCCCGGCCGGCGCTGCTCCTCCTCCTACGGACTCACCTCCCACGAACTCGTCGGCGAGCAACCCTTCTTCGCCGCGGGCGTGCGGGTGGATTCCCGGCTCCACCCCCTGGACGAGGGCGGGCGGGTCGTCGACGAACGCCTCTTCGCCTGCGGCGACCTCCTGGCGGGCCACGACCCCGCCGGCGACGGCACCGCCATGGGCGTGGCGGTCTTCACGGGCTATCTGGCGGGTCGGTGGGCTGCCCTCGCCGCCGCCGAGGGCACATCGTTCTCGGGGGAGGGCGGATGAGTCGGCTCTGGGGAAACCTCTACCTCGCCTATCGCGCGATCGCGGTGCGCCCGATCAAGGCGGCCCTGGGCCGCGACGGCGGGATCGAACGCTTCCACGAAAACTACCGGCCCGAGGGCCTCATCCCCACCACGCCGAAGGACCGCGCCATGCTGGCGGCCGCCGGGCGGTGCATCTCCTGCGGACTCTGCGACGCCTTCGACGGAAACTTCTCCAAGCTCGATCGCAGCCTCTACGACGGCGCCTCCCTCCTCCCCCGGCAGTGGTCGCGGTCCTCGGTGGACCTCCCGCACGCGAGGCGGGCCCTCGCCCGGCTCCGTCCCGCCGAGCTCCGACGCGCACAGGCCGTCTGCCCCACCGGCGTTCCCCTCGTCGAACTCGCGCACTGGCTCCGCGACCGTGCGCGCCGCCTGCCCACCCCATGAGTCGAGAGCCCACCCTCCATTCCTTCACCGAACTCCCCGAGCCCTCCGGCGCGCTCATCGCCGACCTGCGGCGCGTGGTGGGGATCGAGGCCATCTCGGTCTCGCCGCAGGACCGGGTGGAGGCCGGACGGGACATGTGGCCCAAGGGCTTTCTGTGGCGGCGGAAGGGGCTCATGCCCACGCCCCCGGAGGCCGTGCTCTACCCGCGCGACACGGAGGAGGTCTCCCGGCTCCTCCGCTTCGCGTCGGAGCGGGCGATCCCCGTGGTGCCGGTCGGTGCGCGCAGCGGCGTTCTCGGCGCGCTCGTGCCCATGCGCCCGGGGACCCTCGCCCTCGACACCCGGAGGCTCGCCCACGTCTATCCCCCCGATCGCGATCGCTACGAGGCCACGGTCGGGGCGGGCGTGATCGGCCTAGACTTCGAGCGGATGCTCCGTTCCGAGGGCTTCACCCTGGGGCACGCCCCCGCCTCGCTCGGTGGCTCCACGATCGGCGGTTGGATCGCGACCCGCTCGGCCGGCCAGCACTCCTCCCGCTACGGAAAAATCGAAGACATGGTGGTGGAGGCGGAGTGCGTCCTCGGCACGGGCGAGGTCGTCCACCCGGCCCGTCCCACCCCGGGGACGGATTGGCTCGAGATCTTCGCCGGCAGCGAGGGGACGCTCGCCGTCGTCACCCAGGCGACCTTCCGGCTCTGGCCCGCTCCGGACGTCTCGATTTTCGGCGCCCGGCGATTCCCGGATCTCGCGCACGGCGTGGGGGCGCTCCGCGAGATCCTCCAGGCCGGATACCGACCCTCCGTGCTGCGCCTCTACGATCCCTTCGATTCCTTCCTCTCCCTCCGCTCGACGGGGGAGGTGCAGGACGGGCGGCCGCCCGCCATGCGGGATCTCGTTCCTCGCGAGCCTAGGCCCGTCCCGCTCCGCCTCCTCTGGAACCTCGCCCTGCAGAAGCCGTGGGTCCTCAACCGGCTGGTGGGGCTGCGCCGCTCGGTCCTCCTCGTACTCGTGCACGAGGGCGAGGAGTGGGAGGCACGGGCCGAGGCCCGCGCCGTGGGCGCGATCTGCGATCGGCACGAGGGAGAGGACCTCGGCGAGGAGCCGGCGGCGCGGTGGATGCAGCACCGCTGGGAGGTCTCCAGGAGCTTCCCGACCGTCTTCGAGCTGGGCGGCTGGGTGGACACCCTCGAACTCGCCATCGGCTGGAGCGGAGTCGTCCGCCTCTACGAGGCCATCCGCAAGGCCGTCTCTCCCCACGCCTTCTGCATGGCGCACCTCAGCCATGCCTATCCCGACGGTTGTTCTTTGTATTTCACCTTCCTCGGCGCGGCCGAGGACGTGGATCGGGGACTCCGCCAATACGACGCCGCCTGGGAGGCGGCGCTTCGCGCGGCCCGGCGGGAGGGGGCGACCATCAGCCATCACCACGGCGTGGGCCTGCAGAAGGCCGCGGGGTTGGCGGAGGAGGTGGGCGAGCGGGGACTGGAGGTCCTGCGCGCCCTCGACCGCACCTGCGATCCGGTGGGGATCCTCAACCCGGGGAAATGGGAGACATGATCGCCGAGATCGGTAACCTCGACGAAACCAACATGTGGCTCGAGCTCCCCGCCACGGTTCCGGTGTGGCAGGCCGAGGAGCGCCTGCGGAGCCGGGGGCTCACCTTGGGATCGCAGCCGCCTTCGGTGCTCCGCCGGACGGTTCGGGAGTGGCTCGAGGGTCCCTATGCCGGCCGCTGGGTCGAGGCGGGGCGGCTCGCCCCCTGCGTGGCGGCCCTGAAGGTGATCCTGGACGACGGCTCCGTCGTACGGACCCTCCCGGTGCCTCGCTCCGCGGCCGGTCCCTCCATCACCCAGGTCTTCCTCGGAAACCAGGGGGCGTTCGGCGAGATCGTCTGGGCGGTGCTCCGCGCGCGGCGCATGACCCGGCGCACGGTGGAGATCGCCTGCGAGGGGCCCCCCGCGACGCTGGCGAATTGGCTGCGGATCGAGAGCCGCCGCATCCAGCCTCCGCTGGGCGCCGAGCTCGCCGGGGGAGAGCGGGCCGTCCTCTCCCTCCTCTTCCCCGCCGACACGGAGTGGGAACGGGCGCGGCTAGAGGCCGCGAGCGCCACGGCGCGCGAGCTCGGGCTCGGCGCGACCGAGACCCCCGGCCAGCTCGGCACCGAGCGGTACTGGGAGAGCGAGGTCCCCTCCGACGCCTGGGAGAACCTCTTCTCCGCCGTCCCCGAGGGGCACCGCGTCTGGCTCGCGCGGATCGCCCGGGAGAGTGCGGTGGCCGTGGCCTCGGAGCTCACCGGCCGACACCTTCCCGTCCTCGTCGCGCCCTCGCCGGAACTCGACGCCCTCGGCGAGCGCCTCGCCTCCCTGCTCCGACCGCACTAGGCCGGCTTCACCTTCGGGCGCGCCGACGCATCGCGTGGAGCGCCACGAGTCCGCCGACGAGGGAGAGGAGGCCGTCCGCGCCGGTGGTGGTACAGGAGCAGCCCACCTCCGAATCCGGCTCGATGGGGGTCGGGTCGCAGGGATCCCCGAGGCCATCGCCGTCCGAATCCTCCTGCTCGGGGTTTGCGACCTCGGGGCAGTTGTCGACGTCTCCGCAGACACCGTCCCCGTCGGCGTCGTCGAAGGCGTCGAGGAGGCAGAGGTCACAAACGTCGCCGATCCCGTCCCCATCCATGTCGTCCTGGAAGGGGTTCGCGATCTCGGGGCAGTTGTCGACGTCTCCGCAGATGCCGTCGCCGTCGATGTCGTCCTTGGCGTCGAGGGGGCAGCGATCGCAGACGTCGCCGACGCCGTCGCCGTCCTCGTCCTCCTGGTCGGGGTTCTCGACGTCGGGGCAGTTGTCGACGTCTCCGCAGACGCCGTCCCCGTCGGCATCGTCGTCTGCGTCGAGGGGGCAGGGGTCGCAGGCGTCGCCGACGCCGTCGCCGTCCTCGTCCTCCTGGTCGGGGTTTGCGACGTCGGGGCAGTTGTCCTCCTCGTCGGGAACGCCGTCCTCGTCTCGATCGGCCACGGGCTCGATCGGATCCGGGTCGAGGAGCATCGAGGTGACGGTCCGGGTGCGCACCTCGTGGGTCTGCATCCAGTCGATCAGGGCGAGGAAGTCGGCCCTGCGGATCGAATAGTTGGAGCAGGAGTTGTCGCAGATGTCGTGGAAGACGAAGATCAACCAGCCGTCTTCGTCGCCCGGGGCCTGGATCGCGTTTCGGAGGACCTCGAAGCCCATCGACCTCTGCACCGAGGGGAAGGTCCGCAGGCGGTAGACCTCCGGAGGGGGCAAGGTCTCCGCATGGGGGCAGGTCGAACAATAGCCGGGCGCGGTGATGCCGGCCGCGGCGCGGGCCGAGAGGTAGCCGCAGCTCTCCACCAGCCCGAAGGTGGTGGGGCCGTAACTGTTGAAGGGGTAGGCGAAGGCGCGGATGTCGAGGCCCATGGAGAGGAGGGCCTCCCGGTCGTCGCAGATCTCCCGGCGCTGGGCCGAATCGGAGAGCGTGGCGAGTTCGGTATGGCTGAGGGTGTGCCCGCCGATCTCGTGTCCCTGGGCCTCCATCTCCCGGAGATCCTTGGCGCTGAGGTAGCCCGACCCTCCGACTCGCTCGCTGTTGACGTAGAAGGTGCCGACCATCCCCGCTTGGTAAAGCACGTCGGCGACCCACCGATGGCTCCCGTGGGTGTCGTCGAAGGTCAGCGAGACGGTGGGATATCGCCCCGGCGAAGCTGCGTGCGCGAAGGCGGGGACGAGCGCACCCAGCACGAGGACGATCCGGAGGAGAGCCTCCCTTTTTCGCATGCGTCGCATCTCCACACCCCCAGCCATGCGGGTGAACCTGGCGTGTGCCGGGGGGGCCGGCCACTCGCTCGCTCGGGTGTAAGGTGGGCCGTCGAAGTTTGGCCGTCTGCCGGATTTGCCCCCGGGGAGCGTCTCCCCGACGGTCACCGCGTCCGGCTCGACCCCGAATGGATCGGGGACCGATGGCGCCTACTCGCGCATTCCGAACGGGAGCTCGATCCCGGTCCTTCGACGAGCGAGGCGCCGTCCGAGCAGGCCGAGGAGCAGCCCTCCGAGGGGCGCCGAGCCGCAGGAGACGGGAGCCGGAGGGTCGAAGGGCTCCAGGGTGAGGTAGCGCGCTTCCGACTGGCCCTCGCTGCGGAGCGAGATCCCCACCTGGATGGCGACGGCGCCCGGAGGCAGAGGGGGCGTCTCCCAGTGGCTCCAGCTCCATCGGTCGAGGTTCTCGAGCCGAGGGCCCTGGGCCCACCACCGCCATTCGCCTTCTTCGTTCTGGTAGTAGGCGATCATCCTCGCGTGTCCCCGGGTTCGGTGGCGCACCGCGGCCCGGAAGCGCTGCCCGCCCCGGACCTCCGGCGCACAATCCCCCCGCGCGCTGAGGAGTTTGTGATCGCCGGCGTCCCTCTCGGTCACGACGATACGCGTGACGACGAATCCCTCCTGGCGGTCGTGCTGCAAATAACCGACGCGATCACCGTAACCACCTTCCATCCAGCAATCGGGCACACCGTTTTCGTCGTCGTCGATCGTGAGGTCCGGATTGCGGAGGAGGTTCCTGCCGATGCGCTCCGGGAGTTCCACGGGGGGCCCAGGACGGGGGGCCGCACGGGACCCGGAACCATCTCGGAGACGGTGCGGGTGCGGATGTTTCGCGCCGCGAGCCAATCGAGGAAGACGAGGAAATCGGTGCGCGGCATGTCGTAGGAGGAGGCGCAGTCACCGTCGGAGCAGAAGCCGTGGAAGACCAGGACGAGCCACGCCTCCTCGCCGCGTGCCGTCTCGATCGCTCGCTCGAGGGTCTCGACCCCCATCCACTCCTGGTACGAGGGGAAGCTCCGGATCCGGAAGGGGTCGCGGGGCGGGACGCCCTCGGCCGGGGGACAGCCCGAGCAGCTCCACGGAGAGGCGATGCCCGCCGCACCCCGCGCCGAGACGTAGCCGCAGCGCTCCGCCACGTTCATCGTCGTGGGCCCGTGGCTGTTGAAGGGGTAGGCGAAGGAGCGCGGGGAGAGACCCATCTGGAGGAGGGCGGCGCGGTCGTCGCAGATCTCCCGGATCTGGGCGGCCTCGGCGAGCTTGGCCAGGGCCGTGTGGTGCAGGGAATGTCCGCCGATCTCGTGTCCGAGGCCCTCCATCACGTGGAGGTCCTCGACGCTCAGATATCCCTCCTGGTCGATGCGGGGGCTGTTGACGTAGAAGGTGCCGACCATCCCGCGGCGCGAGAGCGCTTCCGCGGCCCAACGGTGTTCGACGTGGGTGTCGTCGAAGGTCAGGGAGACGATGGGGTAGTCGCCGTGCGCTCGTCCCGGGCCCGGGATCCCCAACCCCAAGAGAAGAGTGACGAGGCCTCCGAGCGCCAGAAGGTCTCGTTTCTGCATGGTGCTTCCCTCCCTTGCTCACCCCGAGTCGAGGCCGAAGGTGTCGTCCTCGGCAGCGGGCGGCAAGCGCTCGGAAGGGAGGGAGCGCCCGAGGCGGCGCCCTTCAGAAGGCCAGCCGGAAGGCCAGGAAGAACGCCATGGCGATGGTGAACCAGCCGGCGGCGCGAGCCAGAGCGCGGGCCTTCCGCATCCCGAGCATCGCGTTCGTCTCCGGCGTCGCGAAGGGGTAGACCACGATGGTCGCGCCCAGCCCGACGATCGCGGCGACCACGATCCAGTAGGCGCCCTCCCACACCGGCCCCAGGACGGCGCCCGCCAGGGAAATCGCCGAGAGCGCGAACACGAGTCCGAGGAAGCGACGGCCGTACCGGTTGGCGTAGTCCACCCAGCGCCGCAGCTCGGCCTCGTACATGGGCTCGACCCAGAACTCCTTCTCCCCCGCCGGCCGCCCGAGCCGGTCCGGCACCGGCAGCTTCACCGACACGAGCCCCGCGACCCGCCTCCCCGTCCACGCCGAACGCTGCATCTTCGACCCTCCGGGCGTCCGATCTTCAACGATTCCGGGGATTTCGCAACGCCCAAGCGGCGCCGGTCGGCCCACATACCGTTGGGAAGCCATTCCTTCCAGCGTCTGATATAGGACGGGCTACCGAAGGAGTGCGCGAATGAAGGGGAAGAGGCTGCGGGACCTGCTGCTTCGACTCGTTCCCACGGACGGGAGTGCAATCGGCAACTTACGACTCCGCCAGCTCATGAGCGACGAGCTCGGCCAGGAGATTGATGACTCGACCTACTTTGGCGTTCGTGACGCCCTGGTCGAGGAGGGGATCCTCGAGACCGGCCGTGGACGGGGTGGGTCGGTCCGGCTGGCAAAGGCAAATTCGTCCTTATCCACCCCCCCTCCGCTCGAACTTCGCTCGCCCGAGTGGCAGCCCGTGAGCCGCAGGGCTCAGGCAACATCCGGGCGGAAACGCGGCCGTAGGACGGAGTCGAACGTCAAGGTTGTCAGCTACCGGCACCCCGACCGTCGCAAGAACAACCCCGAGGTGGGCATGGTGAAGGCGGAGACCGATCCCGCCCAGCCTAAGACTCGGTGGTCGTATGACCCCCACATCGATCCGGCGCTTCAGTTCGACATCGGTCGCGCCGACGTAGAAAGGATCATCGACGACGCGTTGGAGAGTGGGGATCCCGACGCGATGCGCGGGGCCTTGGAGCGGCTTCGGCGCATGGCCGAGCCCTATCTCAACTGGACCGGAAAGGCCGAGCGGACCTCCTTCGAGGTCGATACGGTCTCGCTCCATGTGCACGAGCGCATCGATCCGGCCAGCATCCTTCGCGCCGTTCGTGCTCGAGCGGACAGGGAAAAAAATGGCGGGAACGGACTCCAGCTTGGTCTATTCAGCCCACCCTTTGAGAACCTGCCCCTCCGCGACGCCATCGAATTCTACAAGCACGACAGAGGGTGGTCGAACCGCCTCATCGCCGGCGACTCGCTGTTGGTGATGAACTCCTTGCTCAAGAAGGAGGGGATGGCGGGTCAGGTGCAGATGATCTACATCGACCCGCCGTACGGAATTAGGTACGGGTCAAACTTCCAGCCCTTCGTGAACAAGCGGGACGTCAAGGACCGAAAGGACGAGGACCTCACGCAAGAACCCGAGATGATCAAGGCGTTTCGGGATACCTGGGAGCTGGGGATTCACTCCTACCTGACGTACCTAAGGGACCGGCTTCTTATTGCGCGAGAGCTACTGCACGAGTCAGGCAGCGTTTTTGTTCAAATTTCCGACGAGAATTTGCATCGAGTGCGCGAGCTAATGGATGAAGTTTTCGGGGCGGGAAACTATGTTGGGATAATTCCCTTTGTTAAGACTAGTGGGGCGGGGAGTCCGAGCATTGGCACTCAGGTGCTTGCCTCGGTGTGTGATTACCTTGTCTGGTATGCGAAGGACCGAAGCAAGATTAAATACCGACAGCTGTACGAGCAGAAGACTGCATTAACCGGTGACCTAGGTGCCTATGTTTTAGTTCAAGGGGAAGATGGGATCAGGCGAAGGCTTACAGCAGCTGAGAGAAGGAATGGGGTTATTAGTGGAAAGCTCTTTCGGAACGACAACTTGACCTCTCAAACTGCAGTAGAGGCTAGCACGTTCGAGATCAAGATTGAAGGAGCCGCGTACTCGCCTCGCAAGGGGGGGTGGAAGACTAGCGTACGTGGAATGCGCCGTTTGATTCGATCGCGGCGCGTCAGTGTTGTCGGTCGCACGCCGGCGTACGTTCGCTTTCTGGACGACTTCATCTGTCAGCCAATCAATAATGTATGGACTGACACGGGTGTCGCGGGATTTGCCTCCGACAAGGTATACGCCGTCCAGACGAGCAGTAAGGTAGTTGAAAGGTGCGTCTTGATGACCACTGATCCTGGGGATCTCGTGCTCGATCCTACCTGCGGATCGGGAACCACTGCCTTCGTCGCGGAAAAGTGGGGAAGGCGATGGATCACTTGTGACACCTCGCGGGTCGCTGTCACGTTGGCTAAGCAGCGACTGATGACGGCGAGTTTCGATTACTATGAACTGCGGCACCCTCACGAGAGGCTAAAGGGTGGATTCATCTATAAAACGGTCCCCCACATTACGCTGAAATCTATCGCAAACAATCCGGAGATCGACGAAATTTACGAGGAGATGCACCCCGCCATTGAGGAGGCGCTGGGCGAGCTGAATGATGCTCTTCGCGTTTCGCCCCCTCCTCCATTCCGCGTGCAAGAGGGTGGGCGAAAAGGGAAGACGGTCGATTTCCGTGCCCCCAAGGGCAAGAAGGTGAAGCTGCCGTCGGGAGAGGAGGCGCCGGCGGGGGCTCTGCTGGAGTGGGAGGTGCCTTTCGACTTTCCGGAGGAATGGCCGGATTCCGCCCGAAAAGCCTTCGATGCCTTCCACGGAGCTCGGCGCCGCATGCAGGAGGCGATGGATCGCTCGATCGCCGCGCACGCAGACCAGGAGGTTCTCTATGACCAGCCTCAGGTCGCGAAGGATAAGAAAAGGATCACAGGGCCATTCACGGTCGAGGCTGTTCCCTTCCCGTCGGTACTGTCTCTGGATGAGGCGCGTTTCGCCGGGGAGGCCGACGCCTCCGTGGCCCGGTCAGGCGAGAGTTCACGTCACCACCAGTGGCGGGACGAGCTACTGAAGACGGGCATTCGAGGAAGGAATGGCCAGATCCTTCGTTTTGCCGAGCTCGAGCCCCTGCCCGATACACGATATCTCCACCTTACGGGGCACTTGGCCGACACGGGCGAACGGGTGGTAGTGAGCTTCGGACCCGAGCACGCAGCACTGGAGCAGCGCCAGGTCGAACTGGCGCTGAGGGAAGCTGAGAATCTCCGACCGACGGTCCGAATGGTGGTCTTCGCCGCCTTCGTCTTCGATCCGGAGGCAGCCAAGGACATCGACGAGATAACTTGGCCGGGTGTGACCCTCCTCAAGGCACAGATGAATCCCGATCTTCTCACCGAGGACCTCAAGAAGGCTCGAAGCACCAACGAGAGCTTCTGGCTCATGGGCCAGCCAGACCTGGAGGTTCGGAAACGGAAGGATGGCCGATACGAGGTTGAGGTCCACGGCTTCGATTACTTCGACACCGTGACGGGCAAGGTGGAGTCCGGAGGGAAGAACAAAATCGCCATGTGGCTGCTCGACACGGACTACGACGAGCGCTCCCTCTTCCCGCACCAAGTCTTCTTCCCCATGGCGGGAAGCAAGGACGGCTGGATGAAGCTGCGTAAGGACATCCGGGCCGAACTCGACGAAAGCCTCCTCGCGGAATACCACGGAACCGTTTCGCTTCCCTTCGAGGCCGGAGAAAATCGCAAGATCGCCGTCAAGGTCGTCGACGACCGCGGAATCGAATCCCTCAAGGTGATCCCGCTGTCATGAGCGCGCCGAAGTCACTCATCGTGAACTCGCCTTACGAGCCTCCGCTCTTCCACTGGCAGGAGGAGCAAGGAAAGCTCGTCCTGCAGGAGGGCCGACGCCCGGCAGGGTATGAGATCATCGACACTCGAACGGGAAGCCGACGCCTGGCGTCCCTCGACCTGGTCAACCGAATCCGCGATCGAGTGGAGGCCTGGCGCAAAGAGGAATGGCCGGGCTTGACGACCGTGAGCCGCCGCCTGCTCGAGCATTGGCACGATCGAACCGGGCGTCTCTACCCCTTTTATTTCTGCCAGCTGGAGGCGATCGAGACGCTGATGTGGTGGGTGGAGGCGCCCCCGACCTTCAAGCAGGGCATCGCTATCCCCGGCGACGGTGGGCCGTGGGAACGCCTGTGCTCGAAGATGGCGACGGGTACGGGGAAGACGATCGTCATGGGGATGATCGTCACGTGGCAAGCAATCAATGCCCTGACCTACCCCCATCGGAAGAAGGATTTCTCCTCCGCCATCTTCGTCGTGGCCCCGGGCCTCACCGTGAAGGAGAGGCTCCAAGTCCTCTATCCCAGCCATCCATCGAATGTTTATGACGAGTTTTCGCTTTGCCCTTCGGAGGCACTGCGGCATAAGCTCAACCAGGCGGAGATCCTGATCGAGAATTGGCACGCGCTCATGCCGCTCAAAGAGCCGGAGAGGAGCGTGGTCAAGAAGGGACCGGAGAGCGACAAGGCGTTCGTTCGGCGCGTTCTTGGTAAATTGGCGGAGCACCGCGACATCGTCGTCATCAACGACGAGGCTCACCACGCATATAGGATTCCCGCGGGCGTCAGGGTGAAAAAGCGGGAGGAGGATGGCATCGACCCCGAGGAGGCAACTCGATGGATCGAGGGACTCGACCGAATTCATCGTGAGATCCGGATCGGCCGCTGCTTCGATCTGTCGGCTACGCCTTTCGCCCCGACCGGAAGGACGAATACGGAGGAGGGCCTTTTCGAGTGGATCGTCTCGGACTTCGGCCTCAACGATGCCATCGAGGCCGGTTTGGTCAAGACGCCACGCGTCGTCGTGCGCGACGGAGTCATACCGGATACCCAGACGCTTCGCCCCAAGCTTTATCACCTCTATCGTGATCCCTCGGTTTCCGAGGACCTGAATCGGAAAGGCGCGAGACCGCACGAGCCACTGCCCGAACTCGTGCAGCAGGCGTACGTCCTCCTGGGCGCCGATTGGGTGGAGACGGCGCGGCGGTGGAAGGAGGCGGGACATGATGTTCCGCCCGTGATGCTCACAGTTTGCAACCGGACACAAACAGCGGCAAGGATCGAGAACTTCTTCTTGAAGGACCTACTCTGGGAGGATTTGCGGAGCCCCGGGAGAACCCTCCGAGTGGATTCGCGAGTCCTCGAAAAGGCCGAACGCGGGGAGTCTGCGACCGCGGACAGGGACTACGAGAGGCGCCTTCGCGAGATCGTGGAATCCTCATGCCTGTCGCCAGAACGCAAGGAGGAATTGCTCTCCAGGAAGAAGGAAGAGCTTCTTCGGGAGCTCGTCGATACCGTTGGAAAGCGCGGGAGGGCAGGACAGGATCTGCAGGCGATCGTTTCCGTGGCCATGCTTTCCGAGGGCTGGGACGCACGGAACGTCACGCACATTATGGGCCTCCGGGCCTTCACCAGCCAGCTTCTCTGTGAGCAAGTGATCGGACGAGGGCTGAGACGTGTCGGTTACGACACGGAGAGGGTCGTCGGTCCGGACGGGGTGGAGAGGGAGCTGTTTCGGCCGGAGTACGTCAACGTCTTCGGAGTCCCGCTTTCCGTCTTTCAAGAGGTAGGCGATGAGGGAGAAGCCCCAATCCCCTCGAGACCCGTACATCAGATCGAGTCTCTGCCAGAGCGCGCAGAGTTCGAGATCCGCTGGCCCAATATCGTCCGCGTAGAGACGGTCGTTCGGCCTAAGCTCACCGTGGACTGGAGTCGGGTCGGACTCCTACGTTTGGATCCCTCTGTGATCCCGATCGAAGCGGACCTCGCCCCCGCGCTGGGGGGTGCGGCCGATCTGTCGAAGGTGGAGCGGATTGAACTGGAGAAGCTCCCCGAGTCCTTCCGGCTCCAAAGGCAGATCTTCCGGGCAGCGGCGAAGGCCTTCGACGAATTGGGGGATCGCTTCAATGGAAGAAGGGAATTTCTGGCTTTTCAGCTCGTACGCCTGGTGGAAGCCTTTCTCGACTCTCACCTTCTCGAGATCCCGAGCCGGTATCACCGGTTCCACGAGGACGGCCTCTTGCGCCGGATTCTCATTACGCTGAGCGTCGACCGAATCGTGCAGCACCTACTCGGCGCCATCGAAGAGCAGAACGTCGAAGAACTCGAGCCCATCTTTGACGACGACTTTCCTATCGGAAGCACGGGGCAGATGCGCACCTGGTACACCACGCGGGAATGTGCGCCGACCCTCCGCTCCCAGATCAGCCACGTGGTCGTTGACAGCGCCTGGGAGAAGTATGCCGCGGAACTCCTAGAAACCCACCCGGGGGTCGCGGCATGGGCCAAGAACGACCACCTCGGCTTCCACGTTCTGTACTCCTGGCGAGGCTCGAAGCGCCGCTACGTTCCCGATTTCCTCGTTCGCCTGACCAACGGCGGTTTCCTCGTCCTCGAGATCAAAGGGCGCACCGGAGAGGAAGCGCAGGCCAAGAGGGCAGCCATGCGCCAGTGGGTGAAGGCCGTGAATGGCCATGGCGGCTTCGGAACCTGGCTCCACGAGGTCGCGTACGAGATGGGGGGACTCCGGGACGTCCTCGACCGGCACTCGGAGGCTTCGCGTGCCTCGGAGAGCGGTGCCTGAAAAACCAGGCGATGACCTGCAAGGGACTTGCCGCGCGGGGGGGCGGCGGCGATGATGCCGTCCATGCCGAGGAGGGTGGTCTTCATCGTCAACCCCCAGTCGCGGGGTGGGGCGACCGGGCGTGCGTGGCCGGCGCTGGGGACGAAGCTGCGCGAGATGGTGGGGGACTTCGGCACCTACTTCACCCGGAAGCCGATGGAAGCCACCGAGCTGACGCGGTACGCTCTCGAGCGGGGCGCGGACGTGGTGGTGGCGGTGGGCGGGGACGGCACCACCAACGAGGTGGTGAACGGCTTCTTCGACGAGAAGGGGGAGCTCGTGCGGCCCGGCGCGGCGCTGGCGGTCTTGCCGCGCGGGACGGGGAGCGACTTCCTCCGCAGCTTCACGATCGATTCCGGCGTGGAGGCGACCGCCGCCCGCCTGGCCTGGGGGAAGCCGCGCCCCTTCGACGTGGGGCGGGTGCACTTCCACGACCTGGAGGGAAGGCCCCTGACCCGGCATTTCGCCAACGTGGCTTCCTTCGGGATCTCCGGCGTGATCGACGGCTACGTCAACCAGATGCGCAAGAGCCTGGGGGGGAAGCTCTCCTTCATCCTCGGCTCGATCAAAGGGCTCGCCACCTACCGTGACAGCCTCTGCCGCTTCCGCCTGGACGACGGTCCCTGGGAGGAGGTCTCGCTCACCTGCCTGGCCATCGCCAACGGCCAGTACTTCGGAGGCGGGATGAAGGTCGCCCCCGAGGCGCGGACCGACGACGGGATCTTCGACGTCACGCTCTGGCAGGGCTACGGGCTCGGGGACTTCGTCCTCAAGGGAAAGAAGCTCTACGACGGAAGCCACGTTGCGCTCTCGGGCACGCGCACGTACAAGGCGAGACGGGTGGAGGCCACCTGCGAGGAGGACTGCCTCCTCGACGTGGACGGCGAGGCGCCGGGCCGCTTGCCGGCGACCTTCGAGATCCTGCCCTCCGCCATCAACTTGATCGTCTGAAGGCACCCATGAACTTCCAGGACCCCTTCGAGAAATTCCTCGAACTCCTCCGAGGAGCGCGCGAATCCGACATCTGGGAGCCGGAGGCGATGGCCCTGGCCACGGCCGACGCCGAGGGCAATCCCTCCGTGCGCATGGTGCTGCTCAAGCACGTGGACGCGCGGGGCTTCGTCTTCTACACGAACCTCGAGAGCCGCAAGGCGCGCGAACTGATGGCGCGGCCGCGCCATCAGTTCGCGCGCCTTGCGGCTCTCGAGGTTCGTGTAGAAGACG
>Ga0180216_1000967_pt1 | contig 27226 bp, 28 predicted proteins | sample eDN3rd37CBELigMG_FD_128879 | JGI IMG/M metagenome (GOLD analysis project Ga0180216, IMG submission 128879) | Enriched Miracle-Growth compost microbial communities from Emeryville, California, USA - eDNA 3rd pass 37_C BE-Lig MG (version 2)... ... | reverse complement strand
GCAATACTCAGCAATAGGCGCCACATTACACACGCGGCATCGCTGCAGTCACATACACAGGATAAGCTCGAACAACCGAGATTAGTGCGTGCTAGTGGCGGATAATTTCCAGCCGTACGGCCTGCGAGGCGGCGTCATGTGCACTCACGTGGTCACCGCCGAGGCAGCATGTTCTGCCGCGTTCTGCCGCGGCGCCTGCCCCGCGCCGTAGGCGCGTTCCACCCCGTTCCACCCTGTTCTGCCCCGATCCACCCGCGGCCGTCTCTGCCGCAGTTCTGCCACGCTTCCGCCGCACGTCCACCCCGTTCTGCCGGTTGTCTGCCGGTGTTCTGCCTCGGAAAGGGTTTGGTGTAGGGCGAATTTCACCCCATTCTACCCTTCATTCCACCCTGTCTGCCGCTGGTCGGCCACGGTTCCACCCCATTCTGCCGCGATTCTGCCACTTCCCTTTTTCTTCACCACCAATTCTTTTTCACAAGGTACGCCGATCCGCGCTGCCATCGCGCCTAGAGAAAGTTCCTAGAATGCCTAGGAACCCCCCACGTTCGCCACGCGGACGCGCTCGGGCACGGCGTGCGGAAGCGGCTGATGCCCAGGGATGGCAGGCGGAACGCGGATGACGGGCGCGATGATGGGCCGCATCGCGCCGGCGGCAGCGGATCGCCGGCGGCGCCGACATCGACGCGCGGCGGCGGCGCACGCCGTCCCATGCGGCCTGCGAGCACCGTGCCCTTCACGCACCCCCGCCACTCCACGCAGCGTGTCGTCCCCAGCGGGATCTGTAGGATGGGCGGCGGGGCGGCGGGGCGGGGACGCGCCCGCCAGCGCTGGGCCAGCTGCAGGGCAAAAAAGTTGATCCGCCGGAGGATGGCCGGCAGGCCGCGCCGCAGTCTTCCTCCGCTTGCCCTGCGCACACGCAGGAAAAGAGGGGGAGAGAGGGGAGAGAGGGGGAGAGAGAGCGCATGGGCCTACCCTCTCCTCTGCACTCCCTCTTGTCGCGGGGCGCTGTTAACCTTACCTTTGCTGCCTCGCGCCACCCGCCCTTACCGCGTCGCCACTGCGCAGGATCGTCGTCGCCTCCTCGCGCAGGCATCATGGCGGGCAAGACGGCAAAGGCCAGCGCGCCGGCCGCCCCGGCCTCCCCGACGGAGCGGGTGGCTGCGGTCGCGTCGTCCGAGGTCGGCTACTTCGAGGCCGAGGAGGCGCCCGTGCCGCCGGCCAAGGAGAACAAGAAGGTGCGCAAGCTCGTGCAGTTCAAGAACTTTTCCATGAAGGGCACCCTCGACCTGCCGGAGCAGGCCACCTGGCACGACGAGCGCAAGCGCGCGATCCTCAAGGCGCACCCCGAGATCGAGAAGCTCTTTGGGTACAACCCGTGGACCGCGCTGCTCTTCGTCTACTCGTTCACCGCCTGCACGGGCCTCGCGATCTACATGGGCACCAACTACTTGGGCAACTGGCCGGTCTTCCTCGGCACCGCGTACACCATCGGCGCCATCTTCTCGTGGCAGTGCATGACCGTCTCGCACGAGGGCGCGCACCGCCTGATCTCGCCGATCGGCTGGGTCAACCAGCTCATCGCGTGCCTCTCCTTCCTGCCGGTCATCACGGGCCCCTTCGGCAACTACTGGGCCATTGAGCACATGTACCACCACCGCGTCGTCGTCGACAAGATGAACCGCTACGGCCCGCAGCAGTCCGGGCCGCTCCGCAAGGCCATCGGCGCGCTCCTCTTCTTCGCCGTCGTCAACACGCTCTTCTCGGTCATCTCGTTCATCGTGTACCTCCGCACGCTCGTCCAGCTGGTGCTCTTCACCTTTGGCCTCGCCAAGACGCCGTACCCGCGCGAGAAGCTGCCCGCGCCGTACTGCAACTTCCCGCAGGCGGTCAACGGCCTCTTTGTCTTCAACACCACCGCCGGCCTCGTCTACAACGGCCTGCTCTTCTACTACTTTGGCGTCGGCCCGCTCGTCTTCCTCTTCTTCGCCAGCGCGTTCGCCAACGGCCTCCACCCGCTCGGCATGCGCCAGGTCCAGGAACACTACCTCCAGGTCAAGGGCCAGCCGACCTACTCGGTCTACTCGCCGATCAGCACGATCCTCTTCAACCTCGGCTACCACGTCGAGCACCACGACTTCCCGCGCATCCCCTGGAACCGCCTGCCGCAGGTCCGCAAGCTCGCGCCCGAGTTCTACAACAACATCTACTACTACAACAGCTACTCGGAGGTCCTCTACAAGTTCCTCTTCACCCCGGGCATCCCGATCAGCACCCTTCTCGAGGAGTACGACGACGTCGTCCACCCGAGCCTCAAGAAGTTCATGTGAAGCGCGCGCGCGCGGCCGCCAGCACGCCCGGTGCGGACCGTCCTGTAAAGAAGCTTTGTTTCCTTCCCTTTCTTCCCCCGCCGCGCGCTCAAACTTTGAACTCGCTGCTGCTGTGCTCCTCGTACTTGCTCCGCCTTTTTTTTCGGCCCGATGTTGTGGCCTGGCGTCGATGTGTGGTGTGACACACGTACGCACTTTTTCCAACGCTTGTCTTTCAGCTTGTCGCCCCCCGCCGCTCACCTATGTACGTACGTGTGCGCGGCTGGTCGGTCTCCATCGTGGCCGGCCCGCCGGAAATACACCCACCCACTGACGACCGACACAGCGCGAGGCGGCGGTATTTCTGCAATATGTGACACGGCTGCGTTATGGTCTTACAAGCAAATTTGCGCCTCGTGGCAGGCAGAAACACACAAAAGTTCACGTGCGCGGCCGGGTAGTATACACAACGAAGCGCGGCGGGGCCCGCCGGGTCACCGGGCAGCATACGCAGCGACGCAGCGGGCCCCGCGCGGGGCGCGCGCGCGCGCTAGCGTCGCTAGTAGTCGTCCAGCGCGTACGCGCTGTCCTTGTCGTTGCCCATGCCGCCCTCGTACTGCTCGGTGCGCAGCAGGTACACCGTCGTGATCAGCACGAACAGCTACCGGCAGCCAGACACAATCTCAAACGTGCACACGTGCCAGCGGGGCCGTTAGCGCGTGGGGGCCTCGCGGCATCCGTCGGCGGTGGCCCGGCGCGCGCACCTCAATGCCCAGCAGGATGCCGCCGACCACGTTGAAGTAGGTTTGCCCGGCGTAGATGAGGGCCATCACGGCCGTGTCGCACTGCTGCTGCGTGCCCTGGCACTGCGTCGCTGGCCCGCAGCAGTCGAGCAAGGGCTCGAAGACCGACCAGAACGCCGCGTTCTCGGTCGTGTACGACTCTTGCAAAAAGATGACGGTTTGCGGCAGGTACAGGTTCAGCCCGACCAGCGCTCCGGCGACAATGAACATGAGGATGACGGCCTTGACCATATGCTGCGGTGGCGCCGCGGCCGAGGCGCGCGCGCATGGAAGCGGGGCGGCGTGAGCCACGGCGGGCATGCCCAGGGGAAGGGGGACCGCCGTATGCAACTAGCACAACGCACTTCCAGCAGGATGTAGCGAGTGAGCACAAACACGCGTGCCAGCCCGACGATGGCCGTGATGACGACGAGGCTGCCAAAGACAATGAGGCCTGTGTCCCCCGGCGGCCGCACTGAAGCGGACCCGGCGTGGCTCAGCCGGCGCTCGAAGCCGCGCCCCCGACGCCGGTGGCACGCGCGCGTACCGATGCCGGTGTACTGCAGGCCCTGGACGGTCGGGTCGGTCACCTGGCTGAACTGTTGGTACATCTTGACGCCGACAAAGATGAGCAGGCCGCCGATGGCCAGGTTGATCAGCTCGACGACGATCAGGAACCCGATGAAGAGCTTCTTGACGATCTGCATGGTGGCCGGTCACCACCGCGGCACGTCCCCGAGCGGGACGGCGCGAACTGGGAGTATAGGCAGCTTCACAAACGCGCCGTGCTCACCTGGCAGCGGCGGCCCCCGACCCGGCGGCACGCGGGCAGCGTCAGTACGGGCGGGCATCCCTGATCCAGGCGCGCAGAAGAGGACGCTTCGGACACCCCCCCTCCCCCCCCCCCGCGTTCGAAAAGAACGACGTCGTTCCAGCCGTGATCCGCGGGGTTCCCGGCAAGACACAGCTGCCCAGCGCCCTCATCCGCCCGCACGCGCCGCGGGACAACAACCCGACCAGGGCGCATCTCGCATACGCAGCAGCGACCCTGGCAAAGTCTTGGGATGCCGGTGGTGGCGCGGCGGAGCCGCCGCGTCACCGCGTCCAGTGCCGGGCATCCGGCCCCGCGCGTCCGCCACGGCAGCCCTTTGGTGTCCCTTGCCGTCCTTTCACGTGGCGCGCCGCCAGGCCCGCCGGTGGCGCCGTCGCCGTCGCTGCCGGCACGCACTCGCAAATCACGCACCACACAGCCGCACGCACCACACAGCCGCACGCAGCGTTCGCGTGCATCTCCTCCCCCCCACCACCACCACCCCCTCCTCCCCCTCCTTCACCACCACCTCCTCGTCCTCCTCGTGTCCTCCTCGTCCTCCGCTTCAGCCGCCGTGCGCGCACGCACCGTCGTTGCGTCAGGTCGCGCGCTGCCGGAGGGTCTAGGGTTAGCCCTACAAATCCATGACGTCATCCACCTCCCACACCACAAAGGACCTCCTTGCCCCATGTGCCGCCGCTGCCGCAGACACGTTGTCCTGTGGGCATGCGCGCGGGTCCTGGTAACAAAGGCATAGCCCTAACCCTAGTTGAAGCATGTTTAGCCATAGCCCTAACCCTAGCTGAAGCATGTTTAGCCATAGCCCTAGCCCTAGCTGGCCACATTCCCGTCATAGCCCTAGCCCTAGCTAGCGACATTCCTGTCATACATGTAGCTCTAACCCTCGCCGAGAGGATAGCCCTAACCCTAGAATGCATCCGCCATACAAACAGAGCCCTAGCCCTAGCGCGTGCCTGCTGCATGCCATTCTGATCGCCTCCACACTAATGGACACAAGTAGCTATTCGTCTGATGCTGTATGCTGCCCTGATTGTGTAGGATGCGCATGACGTCAGAGATTCATAGCCCTAACCCTACAATCCGATCTGCCCGGTGCTGGTGGCGCCGCATGTCCCGGGCAGGCCGCGCCCCAAAGCTGGCGGTTGACTTGGGCGGCAGAGAATGGGGAGCAGCGTCCCAATTAGTGGATGGTTCAGGAAAGGACGCCCGTTTGCAATGTGAACACGGAAGGCAATCGCGGCACAATGCCTCTCGACGCACTGTATGGAACTCTGCGTGCCCGTTGGTCCCGGGCGGCCGCAGCAACAGCATTGTCAGCGTGTGTATTTGCCTAATGTACACTCTTTTAGGCGACCATGAAATGGAGAATAGAACAACATTAGTACGGATCGATGCACTTATGGCGGCCGCTCCGCGCTACATCGGCGGCGGGGGCGGCGCCGGATGCGACGGGGCGAGGTGCGCGGTGGATGCGTCCGCCGCGAGGGCCGAGACCAGCGGCCGCCGCGTGGGCCGCCGCCCGTCGCTCGAGTGGGAGCTCGCGCTGGAGCTGCTGCTGTCGGTGCTCGCGCCGCTCGAGAGGCTCGCGCTGTGCGGGTTGAGGTTGACGCCCCACGTGCGCGCCATGCCGGCGACGCTGTACACGGGCTTGAGGTCGCCCTGGCGGAGGCGCCGCTTGACGGGCGTCTTGTTGCGCACGAACGGCAGGTAGTAGAAGCAGTTGTACGCGAGCGCAAAGAACCGCAGGAGGATGAGCGACGGGAACTTGTAGAGCAGCGCGAACAGCGCGAGCGTCTCGGCGGTGATGTCGAGGCCGCGCGGCAGGAGCACCGCCACGTTGAAGAGCGAGTACACCCACAGCTGGATGGCCCACGCGGCGATGAAGCCGTAGATGATGAGCACGCGGTTGGGCAGCACCACCAGCATGATGATGGTGTACACGAGCGACGCCCAGTCGGTGAGGATCATCGTAAAGTCGTGCAGCGCGATCAGCCGCGCAAGGATGGCGCGCCACGTGAACTCGCGCAGCGTGAAGACCATCCGCAGGTACTTGAGCGTGAACCGGTGGCGCGACACGTCCCACCCTTTCCCGCGCTGGTGCAGCAGCGACGGCTCGCCGCACGGGCACTGCGAGGGGCGGCAGCCGAGCGCGAGCGGACCCGGCATGTTAGCGTGCCGCTCGTTTCAGACCGCGCCTCGCGGTGCGCTCCCGCCCACGCGACGCACCTCGTGCGCCCAGGCGCAGCTGGCCGGGCCGATGGCAAAGTCCGACCAGTGGAACCAGTGCACCGGCACGTCCGTCGAGATGATCGTGCCCGACACATCGATCTGGTAGCCCGCCCCCGCAAGGGTAACCGAACCATCCGCGCTCGCGCTTAGCCTACGTGGCCATCCGCGGCGCATCCACCGCCAAGCGGGCGCGCACCTTGTAGTTGCCGGTGTGGTGCCGCTCGGGCGCGAGAAAGTAGGACTTGCCGGCGAGGCAGTGCAGGATGAGGCCCTGCTGCACGTCGTCGCCCTTGTGCATCGTGTCGTGCCGCATCAGCACGTCGACGATCATCTCGGCGCGCCACGTGTTGATGGCGCCGGAGGCGAACAGCGCCGTGCCCAGCTCCGCTTGCGTGACCTGCGGAGAACCCGCGCGCGGGGTTCCGAGCAGCCTACGCCTTAGCGCGCCGACAGGCCCGGCCCTTGCTGCGCGGTTTTCGACGCACCTTCATGAAGCCCGACACGAGGTACTCAAAGTCCTCCATGACCTCCAGCACCGTACGCCTGTGCGGACACCCACGCCTGGGATCGCCGAGCCACGGCCCGTTAGTGGCGCATCGGCAACCCGCCAGGCGCGCGCTCGCTCGGGCGCACCGGCGCGCGGCGCGGAGCGGGTACGCGATGCACTGCACGTCGGGGTCCCGGTTGAACAGCACTGCAGTAGCAGCGCGCACGCACGACGCACGCGTGCAGCGGCCATGCCATAGTTAGGAGGGCCCCCCACAGACGTCAGCGGCGCGACCCGCCACGCACGGTCGATCTCTTCGAGGCACCACGTCGCCGGCAGGAGCGTGTCGTCGTCCAGGAGGGTGATGTAGTCCGCAACGGGGCGCAGGTTGATGACCGCGGCCAGCTGCGCGAGCGTCTTGGAGCTCTGGTCGATGCTGCCAAAGTTGACCGCGGGCCCCGTGTACGACGGGTACGTGGCCTTGTACGCGTTGGACACCGCGATGCAGACTGCCTGCGACCTTTGAATCTCCTCCCTGCGGGGCGCCCACCACGCCCGAGCAGAGCGCGACCACCGTTTGGCAACGGGCGCCAACGCACGAGCATGACTAACCCCAACCACGCGTGGACATACTGGGTGGAGCCGTTGTCGGCGACGACGATCTGCATGGGCGGCACGTGCGCCAGCAGGTGCAGCAGCGTGCGCTCGAGCTTGGCCGACGAGTTGTGCGCCGCCACCACGAAAAAGTAGCGGCTGGCCACCTTGGCGCCGCCGCTCGAGGTGCGCGACGACGCGGACTCGGCCGGGTGGGGCCCGCCGGCCAGGAGCGACCACATCGGCTTCGCGACCATCACCGAGTGCGAGCTGTCGCTTGCGGGCGCCGGGGCAGTCGCAGGCGTGGGCGGCCTGCAGGCGGCCGGCGTGATGGAGGGCGACAGGCGGCTCGAGTACGTGCCGTCGTGGCTCGGGTCGGACGACGGGCCGTGGGACAGCGGCAGCATCATGATCTGGCGCGCGCACGGCGCGCACGCAGCACGCAAGCCAGGCGGGAGGTGAGCCCCGGCGGCCGGCGGCGGCCCGCGCCTCCCATTCCGCGCTAGGCGGCAGCGTACCCCAGCGTCGGGGTGGTCCGCGTGGTGCTTGGCGAGGCGGTCCTCGACCGTCGGCCACCGGATGAAGCAGGTGGCGAAGAGCAGCTCGAGGCTGTCCCACGTGAGCAGGAGGATGTACACGACAAAGAGGCCGTAGCTGTCCGAGTCGTCGTCGTAGAACCAGCCGAGGGCGCACGACCACCACGCCGACGCGCAGTCGCCCGTGGAGAAGGCCGCCGCCAGCACGCCGACCAGCACCGCGGCCAGGACCGCCGAGAGCGCCTGCAGGGCGACGCGGCCGGGGCTGGTCTTCCAGCGGGAGACCTTCATGCCGGGGACAAGGCGCTCCAGGACCGGCCGGACGATGCCGGCGTAGACCAGGAAAATGCCGATGGTGAGCACCGACAGCACGAGCAGGCCCGACTTGAGCGAGAGCGGCGGCGGCGGCGGCGGCGGCGTGGTGCACTCGCAAAACTGCGGCTGCGCCGGGAACGCGGGCGCGCCGCCGGCGCGACCGGCGTTGCGGTCGAGCGCGGCCACGATGGCGGCGGCCGACTGCTTGAAGCGCTGGCAGTAGCAGTAGTCGACCCAGGTGTCCCACGTGTACGCGACCGGCGCGGCGAGCACCGGCACGACTGCCGCGTCGGCCGCGGTGCCCGTGTGCACCTGCACGCTAAAATGGGGCGAGTGGTCGTAGCGCACGCTCGTGTTGGCGCCCGCGCCGGAGAAGAAGGCCACCACCTTGGTCGACGGGTCGGCGAAGCCCAGGAACGCCCACGGGATGCGGATCTCGAGCGTGCGCCCATTGGCGTTCCACCCGGCCAGGTTGGAGTAGGCTGGGTCCGACGGGTTGGTGGAGCCTGGACAGCGCGGGCGCCGGGTCGGGGTGGCGTTGGCAACGGCGGCAGTGGCCAAGCGCGGCGGCGCGTCAGCGCTGGCGCGGGCGTGCCCCAAACGCTTTTCCTTGCCCGTAGGCGGCCCTACCAAAGCGGAGCTGGCCGAGGGCCGCGGTCATGCGGTCCACCTCGACGCGGTTAGGGCCCTTGCCGACGTAGGTGGGCGGGTCCAGAAGCTGGCGGTACGAGAAGAACCGCGGGCCGTCCTTCTGGTGGTACGCCGGGTCGCGGAGCGAGTCGTACACGGGCGCGAACCGCTGCATAAAGTAGTCGAGCGCGATATGGATCTGTGCGCACCTCGAGAGCCCAAGCTAGCCGCGGCGCGGGCGTCAGCGGGGCGGCGGTGGCCCAGCGCGTCCTCGCGCGGATCGCCCACCTTGGCGGTCACGGTGCCGTTCACAAAGTGCACGAGGAGGTCAGCCGGGTGGCCAAAGTCGACGTTGGGGCGGTCCAGCCACGTGCTGCTGCCCTGGCCCGGCACGCTGTCGAGGGACACCAGCGCCTCGTCGGCGGTGGACCACACGCCCGCGGCGCGCTCCAGGAACAGGTACACAAACGCCGCGTCGTGGCCGACACCGATGCGGCTGACGGGCGCGTTGGCGCTGCCGCCGGCCTCGCCCGGCGGGAACGTGAGCAGGCGGCGCGCCGTCGTCGCGCCGAGGTCCCAGTCGTCGACGAAGCCGTCCACGTAGACCGGCGGCGGCGGCTCGACGGCGATGACGCCCAGGCCCGTGCCCGCGGTGAGGACGTCGGCCCACGCGTTCGGGCGGCGGTGCAGCGGGTCGGTGTTGGCCGAGACGCCGTGCCAGCTGTCGGTGAGCGCGGCGAGCACGACGCCGGCGTAGCTGCGGTTGGCGATGAGGTCGATCACGCCCGCGAGCACCTCGCCGGCGCGCGCCTCCGTGGTGAGACCGCCCATGCGGCCGCGGACGGGGTCGCCCGCGGTGCTGCCGCCCCAGGTCGCCGGCACGCCGAGGTCGGTCACGAGGATCGGCAGCGCGCCCGGGTAGGCGGCGCGCGCCAGCTCGAGGTAGGCGGCGTAGGGGTCGTCGGTCGTGCGCACCGCGTCCGGCAGCGGCGGCACGAGCAGCGCGGCGTACTGCGCGGGCGAGAGCGTGAGGAACCGCGGCGGGCCCGGCGGCGGCGCGGCCAGCGCGACGAAGGCGCCGGCGGTCCACGCCGCGGTGACGGTGACGCGGCGCGCGTCGACGCTGACCCAGTCGTCGTACGAGGTCGGCGCGCCGGCGTCGAGCGGGTGGGTGAGCGGGTCGAGCGCCGCCGAGCTCGCGACGGCCAGCGGGTGCTGCCAGCCGGCGCGGACGTCGGCGGCCGCGACGGCGTCGAGCACCATGGCGAGCCACGTCTCGAACGGCGCGGCGTCGTCGGCCGACTGGACGTAGGTGCCCTTGTACGGCGCGAGGCCCGCGTACGCGACGTTGGTCGCGTTGACGGTGCGGTCCAGCCAGCCGGGGCCGAGCACGAAGCCGAGCACGTACTTGGCGACGCTGGGCGCGCCGCCGGCGCCGTGGACCGCGCGGACGGCGGCGGTCGCGCGGTCGAGCGACGCCTGCCAGTACTGCGGCGAGAAGACCTCGGTGCCGCGCGCGCAGACGCGCTGCGAGAACGGTGTGATAGTGCCGGTCACGGTGCACCAGCCGGCGGGCGGCTCGCCGCCGTCGGGCACCCACTCGGTCAGGTTGAGCCCCGCCGCGCTTGTGTACTCCTCGGGCGCCACGGGTAGGCCCTGCAGGAGCAGCAGGGGCCGAGCCCCCTGCCGCTCCAGCGCGGCGTTGAACTCGCTCAGGGCGCGGTAGAAGGCTGGCGGCGCCGCGCCGTCGACGCGCACCGCGTCCAGGTGCAGCTCGACCGCGTACCCGAGCAGCCGCCAGTAGTCATCGCTGCGAGCACCCGCCCACGACGGGGCCGCCGCGGCGCACCAAGTCAGCGTCGGGGCGTCCCGGGGTCCTGGGCCGCCGCGCGGCGGCGGCGCGCAGCACGTACGCCGAGAGTGGTTCGTCCGATGGCAGGTACCCGGGCTTGCCAAGGTCCACGGCGGCCGCCGCGATAAAGTTGAGTGCCGTCCACGATTGCCCAAACGCAAACTGAAACTGACCGTTGAAGACCTGGGCGCGGTACGCCGAGTGCGAGACGCCCACCACCCGGCGCGATGCATGAGCGAGGCCAGCGCAGGGCGCCGCCGTCGCGCGGCGCGCGGCGTACCATCGAGCGCATGGCGGTCGGCGCGGCGGCGGTCGCTGTGGCGAGCGCCGCCAGCACCACCAGCGCGACCGCGAACGCCAACCGCCACGGTGGGCCCGCGCCAGCTTGGGCACCACGCAGTCTCCCAGTCCATGGCGGTTGGTCGTCCATGGCTGCACGTGCGGCGTGGTCGCCGCCGCCGCGCACAACCGCCGCCGCCGGAGAGGGGGTGGGCGGCGGGCTCCGAGCGTCCCAGCAGGTCGTGCGCGCACGGCACCGCTTCCAGCCGGCTGTGGCAGCGCCGCGGGGCGCCAGGCGTCCGGCACAGCCACGTTGCCACGCTTTCAGCAGGCCGCCGGGTTCAGCGCTTCAGCGACGCCGCGAGCCTTGCGGGACCCGGCCGCTAACTCCGGCTGCATCGGCTCGTCGATCGCGTGTAGTCCGTGGCCGCCCAGCCAGGCGGGATGCCCTGGCGTCCGTCCGGTCGCTGCCGTCCACGCCGCGGCGCCGCCTTCACCAACTCACGGCTTCCCCCCGGGCCCGGCAGCGGAGGCGTGTCCGGCACTAGACTTCGCGTGCTGTAGTGTGCGAGCGGGCGGCGTGGCTGACGGCTGCTACAACGCACCACCCCCCACGCACGCCGGGCGCATCACCTCGCATACACGGCAGAAGGTGCGCGCGCGCGCAGGTGCAACCACTAAGCGCACCACCGCTCCGTGCTCCCCTGCTTTCGCTGTCCTCAACGCGTCCACAGCGTGTTCCAGCGGATTCGTACGAGCGCGGCCAGCTGCGTTGTATGCGTCTCGAACGACCGCGGGCCGTCGAGTTCGGCGTGGCTCCGCCGGCCTGGTCGCCCCCCCTGTCCGCGCCACGCCACGCGAGCCGGCCTTGCAAGTCTCCCGCCCGCTTCCCACCGGGCCCATTCTCGCGCGCTGACCTACCCGCGGGGGACCCCGCGGCCGCCCGCCCGCGCCACGCCGTCCGTGCCACGCCAGCGTGGCGCGGCTCGTCCTCCGCCCACCCGGCTGCGTCATCTTGGTCCCCGCCACGCGCGTCCACGCCCACCTGCCTGCCCCCCCGGCTGCCGGGGGACCTTCCGCGCCCTGCCGCCATGCGATGACCGCGCCGCCCGGCCCGCCCGGCGCGCCACGACCGCCGGCCGCCGCCCGGCGCCCGCCCGGCGCCGCCCCGGCGCGTCGGGTCCCTCCATCTCGCCCATAGGTGACGTCATCGGGGTCTGGACGCGGACGGCGCCACATACATGCATAGGCAGTAGTAGGGCGACGCATGCCAGTGAAGGCGGGCGGCAGGGCAGGCGGCGCATGGCGTCCACGCGCGCCTCAGCCGGCAGAGCACCCACTCCCCCCGGCGTGGCCGTCCATGGGTGGTAGGCCACGCCACCCGGGAGCTGCATGCATGCGGGATAGGGCCGCGGCGGGAAGCAGGCCGGCGGCTGCCAGACGCGCCGTCAGAGCGCCTTTTCTCACCGCCACCAGCGGCGGGCGGCAGCATGGCCGGCGGCGGCGGCGGCGGCGGCGGCGACAGCGGCGGCACGGCGGCCGCAGCGCCGGACGCAGCGTCGTCCTCATCGTCATCACACGCAGCTACCATGGCGGCCGCGGCGCACAATGCGCTGTTCTTTGAAAGCCCGCCGCGGCCGCTCACGCCGCCGGAGCCCTGGGACCCCGGCCGCGCGGCGTTCCTGGACGCCGACGTCGACGTGCTCGTACCGCCCGGGTTCGAGCCGCGCCCGACCGACATTTACGTGGCGTCGCACATGAAGGTGCGCGCCGCGCGCGCCGCACCGCCGATTGGGCCGATAAGGTGCAGCTAACCCGAGGGCGCGGCCCCCACAGACACGCCGCCCGCTGTTCGCCCTTGGCAGTCCGGCACGACGTGGCTGCTGCATCTGGTGCACCAGATCGCCAGCGGCGGCGACACGTCGTACACGCACCTGAACGCGGTGTGCCCCTGGGTGGAGGCGCTGCGGCCGGACGAAGTGGCCGCGGCCAACGCGCTGCCCGCGCCGCGCGTGCTCAAGACGCACCTCATGCCGGACGCTATCCCGCCCGTGCACGGCCGCCTGCTCTACATCGTGCGGGACCCCCGCGACGTCGCGCTGTCGCTGTACCACCACGCGCTGGGCTTCCAGACGTTCGACGGCAGCCTCGGCCACTTCCGGCGGTACCTCGCCGAGGGCTACGCGTACTACGGCAACTTTGCGACGTGGCCCGCGCATGTGAACGCGTGGGCGGCCGCAGCCAAGCGCGCGCCGCCGGGCACGGTGCTCGTGCTGCGCTACGAGGACCTCATCGCCGACCTGCCGGGCTGCCTGTCGCGCATCGCCGCGTTCTGCGGCCTGCCGCTGCCGGACCAGCTGCGCGAGGAGATCCTGCCGCGGCTCTCGCTCGCGTACATGCGCGAGCACACGGCGCGCTTCGACTACTCGTGGCACGACCCGGAGAGCTCCGAGCGGTTCCAGTTCTTCCGCATCGGCCGCGCCGGCGGCTGGGACACCGAGGGCGACCCGGCGCGGTGGCTGCAGTTCGCGCAGCACATGGCCGCGCAGCTCACGCCCGAGGCGCGCGCGTTCTTCCCGACGCTGTCGCTGCCGCTCATCCCGCGCGTGGCGCCCGAGTCCGAGTCGGCCGCGGGGCTGGACATTGCGTGAGTCCTCTGTTGGGGACCGATGCTTGTGTAACCTTCTAGTCATGCCCCACGGTGTATTATACGCATGTGCGTGGAACTGTTGCATGTTGGTCCATTGTCATGGTGAATCTCTGCGAACGTACGCTCTGTGTACAGCCACCGGTCATTGCCCCGCGTCAGTGCCTCAATGAACTTTTTCTGAACTCTGCGCGGGGGTCGGGCCGCTTGCGTGGTACGTACGCGCGAACGAACGAATGGCGCGCTGAAAAGAGCCCACGGCGCACACGTGCATGCATGCATGGTCGTCGATGGTTTGCGCCCATGCATGCCGTACGTACGTGTACGCTAGGTCGACCGACGCGAGAGGCCCTTGCTTGCATAGCGCGAGCCCTCTTGCGGCCTCTGCCTGCGTGCCAGGTTGCCGCGATGGTGCCTGACAACCAACGTGGCTCCGCAAGTGCACGCTCGATGCCCCATGCTTCCAACGCCAGTACGCCGCCCATGCAAGGTCGCTTCCACGGCGTGCATGCGGCGGCCCCCGCCTGTGCAGGGGCCTGCGCGTGTGTGCCATGCGGTGTCTTGCTCGGGTGCCTGCCTAGGCCGGCGGTGGGCACCCGCCGTCGCCAAGTGCGGGCGGGCACCCACGCGAACAAGGCGCTCCGCGTCCCATCGCGCCCACGTCACCGACGCACGCGGGGCGCGGGGCGCAGCGACGGTGCCGCGGCGCCGTCCGGACGGTGGCGTTTGGAGGTGCTGCGCGTGCGTCGCGCCGTCGTCTGCCTCGACCGCCGCCGGCGTCGCGCTACCGTCCTCCAGCAGCACGCCGCCGAGAATCACTATCGAAAGTATACTGAAAGTATACTGAAAGTATACAGAAAGTATACAGAAAGTATATCAGAAAGTATACGGAAAGTATATCAGAGCAACGATTGCGGCGCGTTCCTTCCGCAGAAAACCAACCGACGACGGCGGCGGCGGCGGCGGCGGCGGCGGCGCCTGCGCGACGCCGGTGGACCGACAGCGAGCGGCGGCACACGGGGAAGCGAAGCGCGTACCGGGGAAAGGAGGTTGGCGAAGTGGGGGGCATCTATAGCCAGAGCGTGGACGGCAGCAGCAACCGCGGGCGGACGACGGCATCGCGCTGGGTGGCGTGACCCCGCGCGCGACCGGCGCAGCACGGCGCGGTCAGCCGCGTACGCTGCGTGCGCAAAGTGCGCTGCGGCGCTGTGGACGACGGAGGCGCCGGGAGGACACGTGCATCGCCGTTTACCGCCGCTTGCTCCGGCGCACCTTTGATCGGCGCGGCACGCTGGCCAGCACGCGGCAGGCGTCGCCAACCCTGCCCTGCCTCGCCGGTGGACGTACAGAGCTGCGCCGACTGGCGCGGCCCCCTGCGGCGAATCGGACACGCGCCGGTGAGAACCGATTCCGCTGGGCGCGCGGCGCGCCGCCTGGCCGCTCGACGCTCTCGCCAAAGGCGGCCCCCCGCTAGCCCCCGACGCGGCACCATGGCCGACGCGGCGCCCGAGCCCGAGGGCCCCCGCCCGCGGACGCCCGTGGCCGCGGGCCCCGCCGGCGCGGCGGAGGGCGCGCCGGCGACGCCGACCACCGGCGGCATGCCGCGGTCGCTGTCGTCGCTCGCGATCGCGGCGCAGGCCGTGGAGGCCGACATGTCGCGCTACGTCGCGCGGCACGTGCGGCTGCTCTACCAGGAGCGCAAGGGCGCGCCGCTCACCGCGCCGCTCATGATCAAGCGCGACTTTGCCGTGGTCGCGCTGGCGGACGTCTCGGGCTACTCGCTCCTGACCAACCACCTGCGGACGCGCGGCAACCAGGGCGCCGAGATGCTCACCAACCTGCTCAACCCGTACTTCCACTTTGTCATCGACATCATCGAAAAGAGCGGTGGCGACGTGGTACGGCGGCGCGTCCGGCGGGCGCTCTGGGGCGCCGGAGCGCTTGGCTGACTCGTCACGCGCGGGGAGGGGTTCACGCTTGCCAACACGTAGATCAAGTTCATTGGCGACGCCATCCTCGTCAAGTGGGACCCGCAGGGCCGCAGCCAGGAGGAGACGCTGGCCATGGCATGTTGGGGCTGCCTGCGCCTGCTGGAGCGCCTCGGCGACCACGTCCTCACCATCCCGGACGAGGCGACGGTGCGCGCGCGCGCGCGCACGCGCTCCGCATGTGGTGGGCGTGGCCTGGCCGCCCCGCTGACCTTGGAGCTCCGCGGGCCGCGGCGGCGCGGCCTCTGCAGACCTTTCCGCTGTCGATGCACATCGGCCTGGGCGCTGGCGTCGTCTACGACATGCACGTGGGCTCGGAAAAGTACAACCGCTGGGAGTACTTTGTGGATGGCGAAGCCGTCCAGGAGGCGCTCACGCTCGTCAACATCGCGCGCAAGAAGGAACTGGCGGTCTCGGACACCGCCGGCAACCTGCTGCAGAACGAGGTGCGCCGCGGAGAAGTGTTCGGACAAAGCCTGCCATGCGGCGGCGCCCCCCCTGAGCGCGCCACCCGGATCGCGGCGCCGTTGGTGGGAAGGGGCGCCATCGCGTCGCGCAGGTGTCGCTGCTCAAGGCCGGCGTGACCGCCAAGCTGGCCAAGATGGAGGACGGCTACATCCTCCAGAACCTCAACTGGCTCGGCGCCGACGAGGCCATGTTGGCCACCTCGCGCGAGCGCGACCGCAACACGGCGATTCCCCCGCAGCCGGTGTACCGCATGTACATCAACGAGTCCGCCGTGGAGCGCATCCAGTCAGGCCACGAGAGCCTCATCAACGAGCTGCGCAGCGTCGCCGTCATCTTTGCGCGCTTTGACCCGGGGCCCGACGGCGCGCCGCGCCGCAACAAGTGCCAGTCGGTCATGGTCGGCACGATGGCCATCCTGCGGGTGCGCCCACCGCTCCGCAGCCGCAACGTGGCCCGCTGCGCGAGCGCACCTTAACCGTGCGCCCCACCTGTCACTGCACCCTCCGACGCCTTGGGGCAGACCTACGAGGGCACGCTGCGGCAGATCGTGACGGACGACAAGGGCACGTCGCTGCTGATCGTGTTTGGCCTGCCGCCGTGGTCGCACGAGAACGACGCCGTCTTTGCGCTGCGCGCCGCGCTGGAGATGCGCAAGCTATTCGAGTCCCTCTTCAGCGACTGGGCGATCGCCGTCACCAGTGGTGCGTGCTCCGGCGCAGCTGGACCTGCGTCGACCGACGAGACTTCACCTAACGGGCGCGCGGCGCCACACCCCGCGTTCGCTGTTGGCCCTGCCAGGCATGCTGTTCACGGGCATCATCGGCGGTCGCACGCGTGCGGACCACACCATCATGGGCGACGTCGTCAACTCGGCAGCGCGGTACGGGGCCACGCACGCCGCCGTGCCGTGCGAGCAGCGCCGTGTGCGCGTCCTGATTAGCAACCGCCGCCTGCCGCGCCCGGCCGTGGCCCCAGGCTGATGATCTCGGACCTGTGCCGGAACAAGGTCATGTGCGACCGCGAGACCCGCAACGCCTCGCTCAAGGACGTGATCTGCGACCCGAACCCGATCGAGTGCGTAGAGCGCACGCCGCGATTCCACGCGCTAGCCCGTGGTGCCGCAGGTCGCTCATGGCTCGCTCGCTGGTTTCTCCTTGCCGCCGGTGTGCGCACAGGTTCACGAGCAAGAAGGGCAAGGCGATCGTGTACAAGGTGGACCAACTGATCACCACGCCAGCGGGCACGCCCAAGGTGCAGCTGGGCAGCAAGCAAAAGGACGCGCTGCGGCCCGTCGCCTCGGGCGGCCGCGCCTCGCCGGTCATCCCCGCACGGTCGCTGCGACCGCCAGCGCTCGTGGTGGGCCGCGAGGAAGAACTCGAGATCATGCGCGCCGCCCTGGAACGCCACCTGCTGGGCGAGGGCGACCCGCCGCGCATCGTGGTGGAAGGGCCCGGCGGCATGGGCAAGACGGCCCTGATCAAGGTCTTCATGGAGGAAGAGGCCGCCAAGCACGGCCTGCCGTTCACGTACGCCCCTCCGGTTGGCCTCGCACGTGCGAGGAGCGTTGCGCTGACGCTTCCGTTACCCCCGTGCGCTCCGCTGACGGGCGCGCCCCGCTCAGGATGGCCAAAGGCGACGAGGTCGACCAGTCCACGCCGCTGTTTGCGTTCCGCGACATTGTGGCCGACCTGCTCGACTTGATCTTGGAGGCGCCGTCGCCGGCCCAGCCGGCCAGCGCGCAGACGTCGCCGACCGACGGCGCGCCCACGGCGGCGGGCTCGGAGGCCGCGCCGAACGGGACGGCCACTGCCGCGCCCGCACCCGCGGCGTCCGCACCGGGGTCGACCTCGCCCGTCCCGCCGGTGCCGAACAGCCCGCCGCCACCGACGCCCAACGGCCCGTCCGGCGTCACCGCCGCCGCCGTGCGGCAGGCGCGGTCATCCGCCGGCTCGCTGCGCCACGGCGGCGGGTACCTGACGCCCGACGGCTACGCGGCCACCGCCAGCGGCCGCTCGCGCTCGCTGTACCAGTCGATGCGCCTGAGCCCGCCGGCCCTGGAGCGGTTCATGCAGCACCCCGAGCTCAACTTTGCCGGCGACCCGTCCAGCGAGGGCGACCGCCGGCCATCTGCGGCGCCGAGCGGCGCCGCCGGCATCACCGGCGGTGCCGCCGCGGCTGGCGCCAACGGCGCCGCCGCCAGCGTGGCGCCCGTGGTCGGGCCAGACGCGCTGCCGCTGCCCAAGGGCACCGAGGGCGGCGACGCCCTCGTGCGCCGCATCGCCGCAGCGCTGACGCGCCTCAAGATGGACGTGGAGACGGCGCCGCTCGTGCGGCAGGTGTACGCCATGCCGGAGAACAGCCGGCCCGCGGCCAAGTCCGCCAGCGGCAGCAAGGACGCGCCAAGCACGCCCAGCGCCAGCGGCAGCGTGCGCGCCGCGGCGGACGGCACCCCGAGCCCGCAGCACGAGCCCGAGACGGAGGCGGCCGCGCTCGGCCTGGACATTGGCGGCCGCTTCGACACGCTGGCCGAGGTGCTCGTCGCGATGATCAACCGAATGACCAGCGCGACGGTGCCGCCATCGGAGACCCCGGCGTCCACCGAGTACAACCTCGCCAACCTGGAGCCGATGGACGCGCTGCTGCCCAACGGCCTGGGCCTCGCGCTCGACGACGCCCAGTGGCTCGACTCGATGTCGTGGGCGTTGCTGGCCATCATCGCCCGGCGGTGTCCACGGCTGTTCTTGGTGCGTTGCCCCGCTGCGAAGGCGGTTTCGCGCGCGCGAGCCTGGGAACGCGCGCTGACTGACGGCCGCCTTGCTGCCGCCGCGTCTGGCGCGGTGCTGGGCGCGCGCTCAGGTGATCTCGCTGCGCAAGTTTGGCCGGTCGACCGCGGACCCGCTGCAGCGGATCGAGTCGCTGCCGGGCACCAAGTCGCTCCAGCTCGCGGGCCTGCCGCCCGCGGCCGTCGGCAAGCTCGTGGCCCACGTCTACGGCGAGAATGTCACGTCGGTCCACGAAAAGCTCCTGGACAAGTACGAGCGGCCGCGGTGCCCTTATGCATGGGGGGCCGCTAGTGGCGGTGCTGACGGTGGACGATGCGACACGGCCCCCCCTGGCTTGCTTGTCCGCGCCGCTAGCATCATGTCCAAGACCGGCGGCAACCCGCTCTTCGTGGAGCACATGGCGGTGGCGATGAAGGGCCAGCGGTACCTCGTCGTCTCCGGCACCGGCGAGCTCTTCTTCAAGCCGAAGCAGAACCCGTCTGAGCTCGACGCGCTCTTCCCGCGCGACCTGCAGACCGCGATGCTGGTGCAGTTTGACCGGCTGCCGCAGGACCTCCAGCTCATTCTGCGGGTGGCGTCCGTCATCGGCCAGGTGCTGCTGCTCGCCCCGCTTGGCGCCCCGCGCGCGCCCCTGGCCTTAGGCCGTCCAGGCTGACCGACGCGCCCCCGTTCTCCGCTCGCTTGCGTCGACGCGGCAACCCCCACAGAACTTCAACTTGGAGATTGTCGCCAAGCTGATCATGCGCGACAAGGCGTCCAACAACCTGGGCCTCACGGCGGACGTGTGCCTGAAGCGACTGTCGGACCTGGACGCGTCGGCGTTCGTGTACCCGGCGATGGCCGCGCACGCGGTGGACAAGTCGCTGCGCTACAACTTTGCGTTCAAGAGCGCGATGCTGCAAAAGTGCGTCTACTCGACGATGCTCTACACGCAGCGCGAAAAGTTCCACCAGCAGGCCGCGCTGCTCTACGAATACCAGATGACGTCGGACAACCGCGCGCAGCTGCTGCCGCTGATCCACTACCACTACGAGCGCACGCACAACATCATCAAGCGGATCGAGTACCTAGAGCAGGTGGCCGAGATGCATATGGCCAACACCAGCTACGCGGAGGGTGCGGGGCGCGCGCCGGGAAGCTGTTTGGCTGAGCTGTCCGTGGCTGACGCACGCACGCGTCGCGGCTGTGGCTGCTGTTGCGCGACCGACAGCGGCGGCCTCGTTCAAGAAGCTGCTCAACACGCTCGGCATCCTGGACGTGAGCAAGCGCACGCTGTACTCGACCAACCGCCGCGCGCAGTGGCACAAGAACCTCGGCATCGCCTACGTCAACACGAACGACTGGGCCGTCGGCCAGAGTCACCTGATGGAGGCCCTGCGCCTGCTCGAGTTCCCCGGACCGCTGACGCGCAAGGAGCTGCAGACCGCGCTGGTCAAGCAGATGCGCAAGCAGCAAAAGTACTGGAGCCGCCGATCGGAAGAGTACGGCCTCCGTTGCATGCGTCGCGTGCAGGAGGGCGGCGCGTTGCTAACGCTGCACCGCCATCTGCCGTGCAGCGCGCGAACCGGCAGCCGCCCGTCCGAGGTCAAGGACGTCCGGGAGATCCCGCGGATCCGGACCATCTGCGAGATTCTCGGCGCGCTGCACGATGCGCTCCTGTACACGACACAAACCGACATGGTGCGGGCGTCTGCCGGCGCGGATGCAAGCGAAGCGCTTTCAAAGGGGGCTGATGTTGTTGTACTTTTTTAATTCCGTCCGCGTGCATTGACACCATGGCCACAGGCACTCTGGGCTGTCCTAACGCGGATCAACTTGTGCGAGTCGCTGGGCGAGTTTACGTGCCGGCGGTTCGGCCTCCACTTTGGCCACGCCGAGTCCGCGACGGCGCTGACCTTGTTCTTGAGGTGCGCGAACGGGACAGTAACCGTCCTGGCGCTGCTCAGCGCTCGGAGTTAACGACGTCGGTGAGTGGGCGGGAGGCGCCTGGCTTGCGCTCTGCGCAGTGGGAAGCAGTCGCTGGCCCTCGAGTACTTTAACCGCGCCGAGGCGGTCTCGCGGCGCAGCGAGATGCCGGACGACCTGCGCTACTACTTCGTCACCCGCTCCGTAGCGCACTTTGCTGCCGGCGAGGCGCGGCAGGCCTACCGCCTCCTGGACACGCTGACGTCTCAGGCCGACGTGGCCAGTACGTCTGCCACTCGACGGTGGCAGCGCGCCGTAGTTCGCGCCGCTCACGTCGCATATGCCGGCGTTTGTCGAGCCTGCACTGGGCCAGACGTCAACACGCGGCGCCGCGACGCGGACTTGTTCTTCAGCGCGATCGCCCTGCTCAGCGGCCGCATGACCGTCGGCTTCGAGCGCGCCAAGCGGTGCTTTGATGAGGCGTCCGACCACGGGGAGGCACGGGAAACTGCGCGCAGGCGTAGGCGGACTGGGGACCGATTGGGTTGGCTGACCAAGTTATCTTCTACATACCCTTTGGCTGTCGCCGGTTCCAGGAGGCGTTCGCGATCACGGCGGCGGCGGCGATGGCGTCCACGCTCGTGCTGGCGCCCGAGGCCAACGGCAACCTCGGCCAGGCCGGCATGCCCGTGAGCTGGATCCGCGTGCTGGCCATGTCCGACCCGTCCACCGAGTCCATGGGCGTCAACAGCGCGATCTGTACGCAGGCTGGCGCCGCGCACGGTGGACCCTCCAGAAGATCAGTCGTTTAACGCCACGTCCCTCCCACCTTCGACGGACGCCGACGGCGCGGCAGTTGTGACGGCGGCGGTGGGCCTGTACAACGCGTACACGGGCCGCGTGCCGCTGGTGCCTGGGCAGCTCGAGACGATCCACCGCACCATCACGCACACGCCGCTCGTGGGCGCGCTGCACCTGCCGCTGGTCGGCCTCTTCTTCATGGGCCTCGCGCTCCTCGAGTGGTACGACAGCGGCTACGCCATCGACGTGACCCTGGTGTCGCTGGTATGTTCGGCCCGCCACCCGGAGAGAGAGAGGTGGGGGAGGGAGAGAATGGCGTAGGCACGCGGATGCTGATCCAAGGCGCGTGCGACGCCTGCGTGCGCGCGCTGGACGTCACAGCTGGCTGGCGGCGAGGCGCAGCGGGCGAGCACCTCCACCCCGGAGCCCGTCGGCCGCGGGTCCACGGCGAGCAACGCCGCGCGCACGGACGACATCGTCGGCCGGCTGCCGGTCGGCGCGGGCACCGTGAGCATGAGCGTCGCGCCGCTGTTCCCGTCGCTGGCGAGCCGGCGGTCGTCGCTGCCCAGCTCGGTGCGGTCGGACAAGTCGGTGCGCACCCGCGGCGGCGCGGGCCAGTCGATCGCCAAGGGCCGGCGGCAGTCGATCCAGACCGACGCCGACATCATGGGCATGTCGGTGCTGGGCCTGCCGCCCATCAGCTCGTCGCCCGGCGGCGACTCGCCGCGCACCTCGTTCGGCGACCTGCCCAGCAGCTCCAGCGGGTCGGTCCGGCCCATGTCCGGCACGGCCTCGCCCGCCGTCGCGGCGTACCTCGGCACGCTCTCGAGCAAGTACCCCGAGGCCGCCGGCACGCTGGGCCCCCCGGCCGCCGCGGCCGGCTCGCTCGCGGGCTCGCGGCAGAACTCGGGCGGCATCCCGGCGTCGTCGCTGCCGGCCGCGCCGAGCCCGCTGAGCGCCGGCGGCTCGGGCTCGGGCGGCTCGACGCCGACACTGCCCTCGCCGGAGGTGATCTTTGTCGAGTACGTCCAGGGGGTGCTGCGCGTGCTCAAGCCGCTACGACGCACGTGGGCGCTCGCCACGACGCTCTACCTGTTCTTCCAGGCGCTTGAGCTCCTGCCCAAGCACTCGCGCTCCGAGAAAGTCTCGGCGCTGATGCAAAAGGCCGCGCTGTCGGTGCCGGAGGGCATGCCGCTCATGAAGACGGCGCTGCTCACGCGCGCGCTCTGGTTCTCGCCGGCGCCGACCAACCGCAAGCTGGCCGTCGAGCGGCGCAAGCTCGTGGACAACACGCTCGGCCTCGCGCACAACATCGGCCTCAAGCGCGAGTCGGACCTGCTGGACCAGATCATCTCGGTCATGGACGCCACGCTCGACAAGAAGTGAGCGCGCGTGTGTGGTCTCGTGCACTTGCATCCAACCGACGGACCTCTATTTTTTTTTTCGATTTTCGAACTGGCTGCGGCAATCGTCGTTGTACCCGTACAGCGCGTGTGGGCTCTTGTTTTTCCTTGGGGTCTCGTGCGTCCCCCCACCGGCCGGCGACATGCGGCGCGGTTGTAATTTGAGCAAACTGTTCTCCACCCAGCGTATCGTGTACAGAACTGGAGCACATCTTGCGATACACGTACATCGTGGCCACCATCCGCGGGCGGTGGCCGCCAGGCGGGCGGGCGGCAGCGGCGCGTGCGCAAAAGGCGCATCCAGGCCGCAGCCCGCGCGCCCGGCAGCGCTCGCCCTCAGAAGCTTCTGGAACGTTCCAGAAACGTCCACGTCCAATGACGTCATCATGGGCGGCGTGGCCTCGCGGGCCGGCGGTGCGTCCGAGTGGGCGGCGGTGCGGGGCCGCCAGCGCCGGGGCCAGGCGGCGCTGGCGGCCCCGCACCCCACGAGCACCTAGATGGAGAGGTAACGTCCCCACCTGTGTTTTTGAGTGGGGGGAAACCGCCGCGGACGGGGCGAGCTGGGCCACAGGCAGCGCGGCCTGCGCCGACGTCGAGTTTGCCGATCCGGCCGACTGCGCCGGCTGCGGGCAGCCCTGCGCGGCGATCGACGCGCTGCCGGTGGACCGGAGCCTGCCGCTCGAGGTACGGCTGTGCGCAGCGGCGGCTGGCGCACTGCATGGTTGCTGAGGCGTCCGTTCGCCAGCCCTAGTTGCTGTTGTCGCTCCGATGCAGGGGTCGGTGAAGCCGTACGGCAAGCACCTGGCCGTCTGCACGGGCCTGCGGTCCTGGCCGCCCAAGGTCGACAAGGACCCGCAGCAGTTTGCCCACGCGCTGCGGGCGGCGCTGGACCGGCACGCGAGCCACCTGCCGTACAACGTACGGGAGCAAGGGCGCTTTGTCTGGCTGACTCTGCTGGGGTGGCTCAGGCGCCAGCCGCATGGTGCTCGGTGGCCTGCGGGGTGGCCCAGGTGATGGTGACGGCCCTGGACGAGCCGACGCGGGCATGGTCGGGGCCGTGGCCGGTGGGCGGCGACGGCGCCCACGCGCCGCGGCCCGACGAGCACTGCATGGACGTGCTGGTCTTCCCGGACATGCAGCGCATCCGCCTCGTGATGGAGGACCAGCTGCCGGAGCTGGCCCGGCTGGTGGGCCGGAGCGACTGGACGGCTTTGCAGCAGCGGTTTGTGGTGGTGCCCGTCGAGGGCCACTACGTCCTGGTCTGCACCCACGCGGCCCGCGACAAGCGCTGCGGCGTCGCCGGGCCGCTGCTCCTGGACGCGTTTGACGACGCCCGGCACGAGCTGCAGCTGCTCGACCGGGTGCACCTCGCCGGCACCAGCCACATCGGCGGCCACAAGTTTGCGGGTATGCGCTCGCACGCAAACATGGCTGATTCATTGCACGGCGGAGCGCACGCCGCTCACCACCTGCCTGGCTGGCTGCGCGCGCTTTGCCGACGCGCGCGCAGCGGTGGCCATTGTGTATCCGTCGGCGGACTGGTTCGGCCGGCTGGTGCCGAGCGACGCGCTGCCCGTTCTGCGGGAGCTGGTCACCAAGGGCCGGGTCGTGCGCAGCAACTGGCGCGGGCGGCCGCCGGTCGTGCACACGTCGGGCGTGACGCGCGCATCGACCCCAACCGCCGCAGCCGCCGATGCCGCGGATGCCGCAGCCTCATGACTCCCACCGACCACACTTGTTGTAAATAGCCCATGTATTTCACTCATTGCACCCTACGCCTAACACGACAAACTACAGCTGGCGGGGAGGCCGCGCGGTACACAGCGGCCGGCGGCGCGCACGCGCTCACGAGAGGGCGATCTGGTCGCGGTAGTCCATCAGGAGCTGGTCGAGGTCCCACATCCAGTCGAAGAGCGCGTTGACGATGCTCTGCTCCATGTTGACGCGTGCGTTGTTCTGGATGATCGGCTTCAGGAACGTGTACAGCGCACTGCGCGCAGGGCGGCGCACGGCACCGGGCCAGGCGGCAGCGCCGTCAGCGACCCGCTCCCCGTGCAGGCACCCGCGGACCGGCGAACGAACGACGTACTTGGAGTGCTCCACGCCCTGGATGTTTTTGAGCACGAGCGACTCGATGTCGCAGCGCACCTCGGAGACGCGGAAGACGTGCTTGGTGTCGTTGGTCGAGAGCTTGAGCACCATCTGGATGTTGATGCCGCTGTCGCCGATGTGCGCGTCAAAGCTGCAGACGTCCTCCATGCGCGGGAAGACCTTGCGCTTGTACGCAAAGTGCACGTTGGGCACGTGGGCGCGCATGCCCGTCCTGGGCGCCCCCGCCGGGAAGGTTGCCACCACCGCTGGCCCAGCTCGTCAGCCACGGCCTCGCCCTGCGAACCTGGGTGGCCCCCCCGGGGGAGCGGAGCACGTACACGCGCACACGCAGCAGCGAGGCGGCCGAGTCGTCCTCGTCCGAGAGGGGCTTGATGACGGCGCGCGCGTAGTTCTCGATGACCACCTGGTCCGGCACGATGTCCTCGCCCTTGAGCACGACGTTCTCCATGACCCACGAGATGGCGTCGTCGTTGTAGGTGAGCGTCGGCAGGGCGATGTAGGCGAGCTGGCTGCGCAGGATCGGGCCGAGGATCTTGCGCAGGTCCATGAGCGTGCCCGTCTTGAGCGTCGGGCGGCCCTCGCTGTCGAGGAAGAGGTGCCGCACGAGCTTCTGTGTGTCCTCCGAGAGGCGCGAGATGGTGCGGTCGTTGGAGAGCGCCTTGACAAAGTCGTTGGCGTTGCGCAAGAACTCGTCAAACTCGGCGCGGTGGCTCTTGAGCACCACCTCGCCCTCGTCGATCTTGCGGTCCAGGTCGCGCTCGACCTGCTCCGACTGGACGTAGTTGGGGTCGTCGACGCAGCGCTTGAAAAAGTCGCTCAGGCTGTCCAGGTACTGGTCGAACTTGGGGTCGTTCTTGGTGCTGCGCACGAGCAAGCGCAGGCTCTGCACGGTCGGCTCGACCGAGTGGCCGCCGGCGAACTGCTCCAGCATGCGCTTGGCCTCCTTCTGCGCCTGGACGCGGTGCGACGTCGGGTCGGCCGCGGCGAGCACCGCGGTCGCCTCGTCGGCGGCGGCCATAAAGTGGTGGCGCAGCTCGTTGAGCGCGTCGAAGAGGTCGTGCACGCCCTGGCGGAAGTCGCGGCGCTTCTGGATCTCCTTGGCCCACGTGCGCAGGCGCGCCAGCAGCTTGCGGCGGTCCTCCTGGCTGAGCTGGTCGCGGACGGCGGGCTCGTCGGTGGTGCTGCGGAAGGTGGGCTCCTGCGACGCCTGGTGCAGCTCGCGGCGCGTGCGCTCCCATTCCTCCTTGCCCTCCTTGCCCTCCTTGCCCTCCTTGCCCATCTTGCCCTCCTTGCCGGCCGGCGCACCGGCCTCGTCAAAGTCCTTGCCCTTGCCCTTGTCGCCCTCGGCCTGGCGGTGCTTGCCCTTCTTGCCCTTGCCTTCGCCCTCGTCGCCGCCCTTCTTGATGCGCTCCGACTCGGGCTCAAGCTTCTTGCCTTCCTCGAGCGCCTTCTGGCGCTCCTGCTCCAGCTGCCAGTCGCTCTTGAACTCGCCGCGCTCCTTCTGCTTCTGCGTCTGCTTCTCGATCTGCGGGTCGATCTTAAAGTCGACGTCCTTCTTCTCCGTGAGCGACTCGCCCTCGCGCGAGATGGGCTGCACACGAACATGGCGGTCATCGCGGTGGCGAGATGGTGCGTGAGACCCGGGCGGCGGCAACCTGGCGCCCATCCCCACTCCGGACGCACCTGCTTGGCCACCTGGCCGGCGACGTCCTGCAGCGCCTGGGTGAGCGGCTTGTCCTTGTCGATCTGCTGCTCGATGGCCTCGCGCGACTGCTCGAGCTTGACCTGGAGCACCTCGAGCAGGAAGACGCTCAGGTCCTGGAAGAGCCGGCGGAACTCGGGCGACATGGCGACGAGGCGGGCGAGGTCGACGGCGATGCTGACGACCTCCTTGATGTCCTCGCCGACCTTTTGGACGTTGCTCGACGAGCCGGCGAGCTGGCCAGCGGCGGCACCAGCGTACTCCGCCTCCTTGCCGGCCTCGCGCGCGTGGTGCGCCAGCTTCTGCAGCGTCTCGCCCTCGTTCTTCTCGGTGAGCACCTGCTGCACGTCGCTGATGACGTTGGACAGGTCGCCGGCGACCTGGCGCCCGTCGCTCGTCAGGGTCGGGTTGAGCCGCGCCGTCGCGACGCCTTCGCGCGCCTGCTCCAGCGCCTCGTTCAGCATGGCCGTCGGCGGCACCTCGCCCTGCGCAATCGCGGACGTGATGCCCTTGCTCAGGCGCTGGCGCTCCTCCTGGGCGCGCTGCTCGAGCTCGCGCTCGCGCTGCGCGCCGCG
>Ga0180216_1000966_pt1 | contig 27229 bp, 18 predicted proteins | sample eDN3rd37CBELigMG_FD_128879 | JGI IMG/M metagenome (GOLD analysis project Ga0180216, IMG submission 128879) | Enriched Miracle-Growth compost microbial communities from Emeryville, California, USA - eDNA 3rd pass 37_C BE-Lig MG (version 2)... ... | reverse complement strand
TAGTACAACAGGATGGTGATAGAACCTGATACTATCGTTCAGTGTATACACTAATCCATGCTGCTTACAGTACAGTACATGGCTGTAATCAGTATGCTTAAGGCAGGCTGCTATAATATCATCAGCACTATTATCTCTAGGTATATCGTGATTACCTGGTATAATGAGCACCGTACATGGCTTCATCATATAGAGCATCTCCTTGAATGTACTGACTATAGTGCCTGTATGAGTAAGATGATTAGTAGACTTATCGAAGATATCTCCCAGTAACAGTATGACTGTACTACTATTCAGATGTCCATTATGCTCTATATGAGCCATGAGCTGTCTAGTGAAGTGCAGCACATCTGCCTTGTTACTACCATAGGACTTAGAGCATCTGATATGGATGTCAGATGCCTGATATACGATGTACTTGTTCATTAGTTTAGTCGGACTAATAGTACTCCAGACTGTATATATGGAACAGTACCATAATACTGTACTTATTCACATGATGAGGTGTATATATTGAGTATAAATCATGTTAGAATTAGATACAGTTATCGATAACTATACCCGCAGAACTAATGACTGCTTACATAGACTCGAGAAGGTAGACTCAAAGTATACAGTAATATCAGAGTTGGCTGATCTCAAGTCTGTACTTAATAAGATTAACGGAGTCTTGGATAAAGCAAGGACTAATCAATCGAACTTTAACAGGCACCTATCAGAGTCAGAGTTAGAGACACTTGACACTGAAGTCAGAGATTTAGGATCTACACTAGATGACATAGAATCTCTCCTTAATCATGTGTCCAGTCTTATGCAGTAAATAGCATACACAACACAGTTATAGTACTAATCAATGGTACTATAACTTAGAGATGATGAGATGTATTGCACTATTATACTTCATTCAGATGATAGTGTAGGGTAAGAAGAGAAGTAGAGAAGAGTGATGATTCTGCTCATACATTGACATGTGTCATAATACCGTTAATGTGGTATTATGATCCCATAGATCTGATCTAGTACAGTTTCTTGTATACAGCTCTATCCTGCACTTGATCTGAAGAGATCAGCTGTCATCCTGAACCTGCTTCAATCATCGTTCTACTTCCATAATAGATGAAGGTTAGACCAGTATCTGCATCTATAGGTAGAGTGATATCCCCGAAGTCATTACCGTATATGTTGAGTTCAGACATAGTACTGTTCGGGCTGTAGAAGTAGCTGTGGTCTAGCTGCCCAATGATATTATTGTGGGAGATATCTAGCACTTCTTCGATGTATACATCGTGGATAGAGGTGAACAGATTGTGAGATAGGACTAGTGATCTAGCCGCTATATTGGAGACTGTTCCGTGGAGATTATTGTGGGACAGATCCAGACTGTCTATATAGAGTTCATGGACAGTCAGTGTACCTACTAGAGCATTATGCGCTAGATTGACGTGTTGTAGTAGGGGTAACTCTCCGCTGAATAGATACTGTGGTACAGTGCCTGTCAGCTCATTATGATCTAGTGATAGTGACCTTAAGTCCTTGAGATCAGCTATCCAGCCTGGTACTGTACCTCCTATACTTCCGTGCACAGATAGGTACTGTAATCTATAGAGTGTACTCCAGTCTACGTCCTCTAATGTATCTAATACTTGAGTATCTCTGCTGTCTAGTACTACTGTAACAAGGCTAGTGCAGGCATCTATGTAGGGTAGCCTATTCATCTGTCTACTGATCAGTACCAGTCTCTCTAAGTGTACTAGCGCATTCAGGTCTAGTATTACATCTGCTATACCTATATCAGTATCCACTATCTGTAGGTCTACTAGCCTGATGAGTGCAGTTATACTGTCTGATACCTGTACATTGTCTAGTCCTGTTACTCTATTCAGTCGTAAGGTATGTAGACTGTTCTGGAACTCTAGTAGGAACAGATGTACACCTGCCTCACATTCTCTAGGTCCAGTACTTCAAGTTGATCAGTATCTATCAGATCTGTATTGAGTCGTACACTGTCCTCTATGTTACTACGTGCAGACAGTTCCACTATATCTCCGTCATACTCTAGTACTTGATCGAGCGCTATGTTCGCTGTCTTACCTACAGGGGCCTATCAGAGTATACTCTATCTACGAGCTGTTCTACAGCATCCAGTCTGTATACATCTAGGTAGTATCCACCATCTGCTGGATAGAATCTCACTGACAGCCTTGCAGTCATTTACTATCAGATCATAAATGACCACTCAGACTCCAACCATCGACTCTTATGCAGTCAACTACATACCCACCAACATAATCAGTAGTGGTAATGGATACAGCATCACTCCTGCAGTATATGACCTACAGTATATGAGTCTGTCAGGCTATTACTACTTCACTCTACCTGAAGGACTAGAGCCTGTACAGCAAGGAGTACCAGTAGCAGATGTTACACTGACTGATAGATACGCAGTATATGAGTTCACCACTAACGAGATTGAGCCTATAACTAGGATGATGACTCCATCTGAAGTAGTACAGTTCTATGACGGACAGCTCAAGCTACTCTATGAGAATACATGGGAGAATGCCCTTACCTATTCGACGCTCAATCAAGAAGGCAGACTGTACAACTTCCCAGTCACTAACGTAGTCTCATTCGTAGGAGATCAAGTAACAGACGGAGTAATAGCTAGACCAATAGACAGTAATCCTAACCTAGACCCTAAGCGCTATCTGTTCACAGTAGATATACCGAAGATAGTAGACAACACCAGTGGTAGAACACTGCAGATGGATGACATACTCTGTGACCTATTCCTTACATACAAGGATGGCATTGAGGACTACAGCTGTACTGATCTCCTATCTGTGCATAATAGACAGCTGCTCCGTAATATACAAGATACATGGACTAATGTACGGAGATATCTGCCATTAGTACGCTATCTTCCTATCATCAGATCAGTAGTAGGCTTCCTACTCTAATGCAGCATCCATACAGTATCAATGTACATATATATAGGTCAGTATCTCCACACTGTCTACTTAGTATGTAGTGCAGATCTGACCACTAACTCTAGTACAGACAGCTGTCTACACTCTAGTGAATAATGAGTCTGAAGTACAGTATCTCATCCAGTATACTGCACAGATCTGACTACTCATCTCATTACAGATATCTGCACCATTAGTCCTATGTGTCAGTCTTCAATACAGAGGAGAATGCAGTAGCTGTCTAGTAGCACAGATCGTAGTACAGTAGTAGCTGTCTAGTAGTAACAGTTGTACTATCTCCTCATCCATTAGTGTATATATTACGCTCTGTTCTCGTAATATATGCCATCAATCCCTTCTCATATCAGTCTGCTCTCTCCTATATCTGAGACTCATACTTCGTCTAGATCTGCAGCACGTTCCTCATCTAGATCATACGACTCGTACCTCATCTAGATCATACGACTCGTACCTCATCTAGATCATACGACTCGTACCTCATCTAGATCATACGTCTTATAGTCTGCACTATATTCAGTATAGTGTAGTGGTAGTACGAGACCTTATCGTAAGCAGTATGAAGATGATGAGATGCTGCATAGGAGTAGAGCAGTAGGAGGATGAAGCGACAGACTGAGCATATATGTCATCGGATAGATGGTACTGCATATGAAAAGATGATAGGATCTAGATCAGTAGCTGATTCTACTACGATACGCTATGGAGAATGTCAGTATGAGGGCTGTACAGTAACTGCTTCCTTCGGATATCCAGGTACTAAGAGAAGGATGTACTGTAAGAGGCATAAGACCGATGATATGATTGACCTCAAGAACCCTAAGTGTCAGCATGAGGACTGTACAGTAACTGCTTCCTTCGGATATCCAGGTACTAAGAGGAGGATGTACTGTAAGAGGCATAAGACTGATGATATGATATATCTGAGTAAGCCTAAGTGTCAGCATGAGGGCTGTACAGTAACTCCCTCATATGGATATCCAGGTACTAAGAGGAAGATTTACTGTAAGAGACATAAGGCAGATGGTATGATCGATAGCGCTTATAAGTGTCAGCATACGGACTGTACGTTATATGCTTCCTTCGGGTATCCAGGTACTAAGAAGAAACTATACTGCAGTAAGCACAAGACTGATGGTATGATCAATGTGAACACTTATAACTGTCAGTACGAGGATTGTACAGTATCTGCTTCTTTCGGATATCCAGGTACTAAGAGGAGGATGTACTGCAGTAAGCACAAGACTGATGATATGATCATCTTCAGGAACCATAAATGTCAGTATGAGGGCTGTACAGTAACTGCTTCCTTCGGATATCCAGGTACTAAGAAGAGACTATACTGTGGTAAACACAAGACTGATGATATGATCATCCTCAAGACTCCTAAGTGTCAGCATGAGGACTGTACAGTAACTGCCTCATATGGATATCCAGGTACTAAGAAGAGACTATACTGCAGTAAGCACAAGACTGATGATATGATATATCTGAGTAAGCCTAAGTGCCAGCATGAGGACTGTACAGGAATTGCTTCCTTCGGGTATCCAGGTACTAAGCAGAGACTATACTGTAAGAGGCATAGGACTGACGGTACAGTATATCTAACTGATAAGAAGAGGAAGAGGAATAGTACAGCTGAAGACCATGGTATATGGCAGTATCTGTACACTAACTATAGTCTAGTAAACCGGAACAGTAATCGACTATATACTCTGTACTACTGGACAGTACATAGCATTATACCTAATAGTGATTAGTACTAAAAGTACGGACTGATACAGTGTACACTGAGGGAAACAGTTATGGATACTAACACTAATATACCAAGTAACAGCACTAAGAAGGGTCAGTCTCTGTACTCTAATGACAGCGGTAGAACAGACAGCTACTACTGTACTGTATATAATCTGCATGGAGTAAGTGGACAGCACCTTAGTAATAAGAGGAGAAAGCTCAGGGAAGCTGACGACTAGATGGAGGAGTAGATGAATGGAGTAAGTGGGTGGAGTAGATGGAGTACAGATACTGTACTATATGGGAGTCATATTACCTGCTGTATAGGGTAATATGATGTAGATAGCAGACATCTGTACTAGTATTACAGTATAGAAATAGAGCATGAATTACGAAGCATTAGTCAGGTTGGTGGAGAATAAGTCAGTGGTTAAGATACTGCTAGACACTAAGAATGTGAGTAAGTGGACTGTGCATCAGAAGTGGCTAGTACATGACTTCATCAAGCTGTACTCTAAGCAGTTAGATATAGTAGTAGAGAGCAGTTCTATGACTAAGGGCACTGTCATAGATAAGAGTCAGTGGTGCAGTCTAGTGGTACAGCATGGACTGAAGACAGATACTGCTAGAGATATGATTAGAGGACTATTACAGTACTATAGGAGACTGATAGAGTATGTGGAGGATAATGGTGGATGGCAGTATGTACAGTACTATCTGAAGAGTAGAGGTATGGCAGCTGCTCTTACTAGTATGCATGGTGTAGATCTAGACTCATATATTGAGAGAGTGGACCAGCTGTCTGAGGATCAGCAGGCTGTAATGCAACACTTAGATGAGAGCAGACTGACTATACTTGCAGGACCAGGTGCAGGTAAGACTACTACATTAGTACATATAGTACGCAGACTCGTAGAGGATAAGAGGAGAGTACTAGTACTAATGTATAATGTGGCTGTTAAGGATCAGTTCGTGCGCAGACTGAAGGAGCTGGGCGTAACTAATGTACTGAAGCACACTGAGCAGAAGCACTTCAAGGGCAAGAACAGTAGACAGCTTGTAGTATGTACTATACATAAGTACGTGTACGAGTGTCTGCCCTATCCAGTGAAGCAGTCATCTGGAGGTAAGGTCACATTCTCATCTACGAATGGTAAGTATATGCAGCCGTATGAATGGGACTACTGTATAGTAGATGAAGTGCAGGATCTAGACCGTAATCTGTATGATGGAGCTGTCAACTTAGTCAATAGTAAGCACTTCATCTATGCTGGGGACTATAGGCAGAATATAGCTGGAGACAGTGACGTATTTCAGCGTATACTGTCCAGCTCCACCTACGTGCATAAGATAAGGGATAATTATAGGAGTTACCCTGATATAGTCAAGGTACTGAATGCATACTCTGAGTCTAACTACAGTACAGATGTGCATATAGAGCAGACTGCTATGATAGAGCCAGACGAGTACAGGTCCTTGATAGTGGAGCAGATTGTTAAGGATACTGACGATATAGCACAGAGATTAGTGGAGCATCTGCTACAGTATAAGCCGGGAGAGACCTTCATTATAGCTCCTATATCAGTCAATAAGTATAACTACGCTGATGTGCAGATGCGGGTATACAACCTTCTACTCAATACTGATAGGGACAGGTATAGACATCTGCATACGTATAATCCTGCAGAGTACAAGTCAGATGATATGCAGCTCAGATCAGACAAGGACTACTTCATCACTGCTAAGAGTGCTAAGGGACTAGAGCGTAAACAGGTCATAGTCTATAATGTAAGTGATATAGATATGTACTGCTCTAGCGAGGTATATAAGAGGATAGATGAGGAGTCTGTCATATCACATATCTACGTAGCGCTCTCTAGACCTACACATAGATTAGTGATACTGTTAGATGACAGATATAGAGAGCAGTATCTGCCCTCACTCAGTAGTAAGAGTAAGAAGCAGCATCCACTCTCTAATGTGTTCAAGAGTATAGGCTACAGTCCTAAGCCAGCTATTAGTAGTACAGCTACTGTACCTAAGAGAGTACATAGAAGCTCTATGAGTCAGCAAGTCACTGTAACACAGATCATCAAGTGGTTCCCAGATCAGTACCGTAGCAGTCTCTATACTGTGGAGGAGATAGGCTCATTCAAGCCAGTATCTGTACTCAAGGAGCATACTCATCAGTTACCAGATCTGATAGGTATCTATGTAGAAGCATGCATAGCTGATCACTACAACTGTATTAAGAGTAGACATATCTGCGTATCAGAGTCTGAGTATAGTGAAGGTCTAACTGACGTAGATGACGCCTATGTATACATGATCAGAGGTGAATACACTATGAATAAGGCTATGTACAGTAAGAAGCTGCAGTCACATAAGGAGTATGCATATAAGATGTCCCAGGAGACTGACAAGAAGTATGCCTACATAGCTATGAGAATGTACCTACTGTTAGGGAAGTATGAAGAGAAGGTAGATAATGCTATAGGTGAGCTGTTCAAGGATCTAGAGCCTGATATATCAGCAGTATATAGCTACATAGATGGTAATGGACAGACTGACTGTATTGTGCATCAGAGTATGACTGAGTATAAGATATACGCTGATAGATCAGACTCTGATACTAGGTACAGTACTAATATAGTGGGACAGACTGACTTTGAACATGGAGAGTACGTCTACGAGATTAAGCACAGTAGTGGAGATGAAAGCGACCATTATGTACAGGCACTGCTCTATAGGATGATGACTGGACTAGACACTATAGTCATTAATACTAAGAAGGGCAAGATCTATAGAGTCAGTCCCCGTACTGATGACGTATACAGTCTACTGAAGAGAGTGATTAGAGCAGCTGCTCATACTGAGACTGCTAAGAGATTCGCTCAGGGATACTGCTCGTATAGTAAGCTGTTCAGTCCATCCATTAAGTACGTACTCTCAGTAGATGACGAGTATAGACATACTAAGGATAGGACTGTCTACTACGAGAGATCCATAGTAGTCTATGATACTGTAGAGAAGACAGTGGTGGACGCATTAAGTCTAGTGCATAGTAAGGCTAGGGAGAATACTACAGTAAGTATAGTGGCTGCTAGGGAGGACTGTCACAGATTCTATAACGATCCTCTAGATGAAGACAGCACCATGACTACTAAGTACTGTCAGTTCCTCAGTAAGTACAGTCCCGAGAATAGTGTAATCATGCACTGGGCTGGATCTGAGGGCAAGAACTATGACTTCAGGAGAGTGCAGTCTGTCCATATACTCAAGGGACTGAAGTGGAACTGTATAGATATGCACAAGATCTATGAGCAGTATCTCTACAATACTAGGAGCATATCGTCAGCTGAAGAGAAGCACTCTAGCCTAGATAGTGCTGTACTAGATCTGTTCGGTGAGAGCATGCATCTACTATACCACAGAGCATACGACGACTGTATAGCGACACTACTAGTCTATATAGCATTGACCGATAAGTAGATATATAGGAGACAGCTGCTGAACATATTACCCAATAGAACGGGTAATATGTACTAGAGTATCTCTCATGATAGCTCAGTCTATAGTATTAGTCTGTATTACTGAGTCTGAGTACATACCTAGCAGTACTGTACCATACATGTAGAATATCTATAGGTAATAAATGGCAGATATCGATAGGAGATATATATCTGTAGTTCAGACTGATGACTTCAAGGAGTGGATCGGAGACCTTAAGGAGCAAGTACCAGACCTAGATCTTAATGCTGTACCTGTTAGAGTACTGCTCTACTTCTACCTATACTATAGAGAGATCTATGGAGCTGATAGAGGCATAAATGTAGACTTCAGACGGTTGATAGATCGTGGATACATGGATATCTATGAGGGTAAGCACATCACTATGACGTCATATCTATCGAGACTTAGGGACTATATAGCCCTACTTCGTGACTCACTTGAGTCTATAACTGCTATAAATACGATTGATGTAACTGACAGTATACTAGGCAGAATACCTATACTACAGAGACTGAATACAGTATACCTATTGGATGGTATAGATGAGATCTTCTTCCCTATCACTCATAGTGCCCTGATAGAGAGTGCAGATACTGAAGAAATTCAGTTGGAGAACTGGCCTGAGGATATAGATACAATACGTGTCATAGTGGGTGATGCATTCGACTGAAGACATATGGGGCAATAGACCTACTTATACTAAGTACAGACTACATATTACCCAATAGAACGGGTAATATGTACTATAGAGTAAGGATCTAACATGCAGTCCGGTCTGATTACTAGATAAGGTGAGAAGTGGGATTGTACTGTAGATTGGTATAACAGCTGATGAACAGAGTATAGTTAAGTAGACTGATCTCTAGTACTGCCGACAATCTATTCTCCGTATAGAGTGCTGTCCAAGTGCTCATCAATACCAAGATATATAGCGGATAAATGGCAGACATAGACGAGAAGTATCTACCGGTAGTTAGTAACGCTGACTTTGAACAGTGGACTGGACTGCTACAAGAGCTAATACCTGATCTGGATATAGGTAAGATACAGATCAGAATACTACTATACTACTACCTGTATCACAAGGATGTATATGGCTATACTAATGAGTTCAGTGATGAGTTTATGAAGCTGACTACGCGTGGATATATGGATATATCTGAGGGCAGATACGTATCATTACCAGCATCTACTATGGAGATTGGAGACTATATAGGACTGATAAGAGACTCATTGGAGACTATCTATATGGATGATTCTTGGGATGTAATGCACAGTCTACGCACACAGATATCTGTACTACAGAATCTGAATACAGTATATCTATTGGATGGTATATCTATCAGTCCATATCCTGAGCGTAGTAATCTAGACGAGAGTGCAGCTGAAATAGTGACAGCTGATAAGGATAGAGGTAGGCTACCTATGGATATAGCAGTACTGCGTATCAAGAGACCTAACAGACGTAGAAGAGTTAGATGAGATGATGGAGATGAATGAGATAGCATACATATTACCCACTACAGAGGTAATATGTGTATCCAATATATACAGTGCTGTCTACTTATATGATAGCCGGTATCTTATTCACTATCAGATCTAGTAGTGTACTGACAGTAGACTTATCTCTCTTAGTACTGCTCTATTGATCAGCTCCATAACTATAGCTGTATACTCAGGACTGATACTCGATAGCAGATCTGCACTATCATTCAGTAGCTTCTGATGTACAGTATCTAACACAGTACTGAGATCTAATGAGTCTGTACTGCAGTACATATCTGCGAATATGCATATAGACTCTATCAGTATACGTATAGAGTAGATAGCAGTACTGATCTACTACACAGTACATTCATATCGATATAGATATAGTGCTGATCTGCAGTGCTGATATACACACTCAAGGTACCAGTATAGTGTAGATATTGAAAGTAGCTGTCAGAGTACCAGTTACTGTACAGCTGATGGGACCTTGAGCTGTACAGATCTGCAGATCCATAATTCCAAGGGAGGACCACAGAGATAAAACGGAAGTGCACATTCTACGTAGGGAGTAAATCCCTACTGATTGTGTGATAAGTCGAGGGTTAGGTACGAGGCAGTATCTGCTATCAGTACCTTACGTCCCAGTTACTGTCAGATTAGTAGGGGCTTGAGTGCTGTACTCATTTCCCATCCGGAGATCAGAAACTCACTTCCTACTGTAAGTCCAGGGTTAAGGTCCACTTCCAGATCAGCAGCCTACTACACTGTAGTATAGCTATATTATACTGAGATAGACAGTAAGTACCTATATCTACAGTGGATAGAGCTGACTTCAGGAAGTGGCTAGACAGACTGATAGCTGATACTGAACTAGATAGAGACAGTCTGTCTAGAGTACCTATCAGATACCCACTATTTGCATATCTACTGTATAGAGATATGTACAGTACTACAGTAGATATACGTAATGGTACATCTATGACAACGTACCTATAGCAGAGTACATACTGCTACTGAGAGACAGCCTAGAGACTCTAGATGTGCCCAGTGAACAGTCTCTCATAGATGCTAGACTGTACCTATCTGAGCTGGATAAGCGATATATACATCACTCCAGATACAGAGGTCAGGCTGAATCCTGGACTAGCAGATACTGTTCAGCTAGACAGACCACCTAGAGGACTAGGACTGAGAGATGTAGCCGTATACATGAATGACAGAGCTGAGTAGAGATCAATCTGTACAGTAGACAGTCCTCTAACTACCAATGGTATACATACTGATAGGGAGATTAGTATTAGTATTAGTCAGCTGCAATAACTGGAGTCTAGACGCGGACTTCTATCCCCAGATCTGATTTCTCATTCCGGAGAGCTGTTACTATGTAACATCGACGATGGGAAATACAGCATGGACTTAGATCCAGACAGATAGAGGAGAAGTCTGCCTCTATGAGGGAGCAGTAGCTATATACAGCTACGTCGTCCAGGTATAGAGCTGACTTACAGATTAGGCAGATTCATTCGTACATAAGGTCCATATAATAGCACTGTAACTAGGGCCTATACCTATACTAATATATGCACTCTCGTTGCACTCTCGTAATAATCCAAGAGAGAGGGGGTACACAAATCTGGACAGGGACTGCTCACTAGCACTAAACAGCCTACTTACAGAATCTGACAGTGCCATTAGTCCTAGGAATCAGCTGTACTGATATATATATAGTCATATTACCATGATAGACTGGTAATATAACAGTAGTATATAGATTAGATCAGAGTGCACTCTTATATGTAGGCTGCAGACTGTTAAGGAAGAGAGTCACTATATCCCTATCCTCCGCACTGAACTTAGACAGTATCTTCTCCTTGTTCATCAGCAGCGTAATACGTACTAGATCCAGTACCTCATTAGTGCTGTACTGTGGATACTTAGTACGGATCTGCTTATATACCCTAGCAGCATGCATCTCTACATATGATGCTATTACCTTATTGATGGTGGACTTAGTATAGTCTCCAGCTGTCACTATAACAGAGTTAGGTACAGTGAGAGTATCTGATACTAGCTGTATATCCTCGTATTCTGTAGTCATTTAGTAAGAGGAATGGTACTGTAGAACGTGCAGTAGTACGTAGATATGAGACTAGTATACATGCTGATCTCCAGCTCAGTCTATACTCTAGTCCAAGTTCTGCAAGAACTCGCGAGCTGTCATGACAGCTCGGTCTGTATATCAGTCCGTACTCTAATCTATGCATCTGTACTATATAGTGGACAGTCTACTGTACTCTAGTCCATATGCAGTACTCTAATATATTCACTTTGCACTATATACTAGACAGTCTACTGTACTCAAGGCCTATACTCTAGTATATGCAGCCTGTACACTACACTAATACTGCAGTCTGTACTATATACTAGACAGTCTACTGTACTCAAGGCCTATACTCTAGTATATGCAGCCTGTACACTACACTAATACTGCAGTCTGTACTATATACTAGACAGTCTACTGTACTCAAGGCTTATACTCTAATCTGCACTATAGCTGGGCAGTCTACTGTACTCAAGGTCTATACTCTAGTATATGCAGTCTGTGCGCTAGTCTGTACTCAAGGCTTATACTCTAATCTGCACTATAGCTGGGCAGTCTACTGTACTCGAGTATAGGCCTATACTCGAGATCTGATTACCAGTACTATACTACAGTATATCTGTATCATCTATAGGAGGTACAGAGTACAGTACATATAGACAGTGTATAGGAGCTTCCAGATTACAACTATATACTGTAATATAGTATATAGTCCATAGAGTGAGGTATATGCAGTCACTACTTAACTATGTTCTTTATAGAGTCATGTACGTAGTCTGTCTCTGTATTCCATAGGATAGGTCCGTCCTTCTGCATCAATAGTATATGTACATTGTACCTCTTCAGTATCTTGTCTCTCATGCTGACATCAGTACAGAGCCTGCAGTTACATACCATCATCTTATAGTATAGGGCAGATGCTGCTCTCAACTCCTCAGTACACTCCTGCACTATAGTGATGGTACAGTCCTTAAGTACAGATGGCTTATGCTTAGTCCAATAACTAATGCTGTTCTCACTATTGCAGAGGACTGCTATAGAGTATGTGGGTGACAGTTTACTAAGAGCTCTCAGTACTGTATCGGATCTGTCCATGGGACCTTCTACACTGAATATGGCAAGAGTCTTACTACTGTCTCCCTCATACTCCTTAGGTGTAATCAGTATGTATCTGTATGACAGTGCTACTGTATAGTGTACTAGTTCTGGTACATTGTCCAGTAGAACTGGATGTCCTAGCTGTACTACGTAGTCAGAATCATCATATAGTGCAGTATAGTACCTGATTAGGAATACTGCAGTATAGACTGGATCAGTCTCTATCATAGAACGCCTACATAGCTCCTCCTTATCTATAGTCCACCATCCGATACTCAGTAGCTCCAGTGTATCAGATCTGCTACCCAGCTTCTTACCAGTCTTCTGGTAGGACAGCATCTCATTAACTACGGTGATATCCTTGAATAACCACGTCATTTACTCATATATTACCTCAGTGTAATATATCATCTATCTCTATACAGTATGCCATCTATCTCCTGTCCTCAATGACTATAGGCTTCAGCCTCGTCCTAGTACTAGAGCTGCTCTCCTCACTATACTTATTACTCTTAGTGGTAGATACTGTGGGTACTATTGTATTGATGGGTACTGGTGCTAATCTGGTTCTCCTACTACTCTTACCAGTCCTATCACTGCTGCTATCATCACTACTATTGATTCCTCCTATAGGCTGCAGTCTCTTACTAACGAGTCTAGTCCTCTGCTCTTTAGGATGTCTCTTAGGAGACTTAGGTCTGGTCAGTCTGACGTCTTCTATCATATGATGTATCTCAGACTGCTCCTCCTCAGGTATAGGTGGAGTCTGCTCCACGTCTGTCACCTGTAAAGACTCCACCTCATCCATCTCATTCGCTGTATCATCTATGGGTACAGTATCCTCATCATCTACTTCCTCTACCTCGTCCACCTCATCTACCTGGTCCTCATGTACTGTATCTATTACTACAGTACTCTCTGTATCATCTACAGTCTGCTCTACATCTCGTACTTTAGCCTTAGATCTCTTACCCTTACTACTCTTGCCCTTACCAGTCTTCTTAGCTGCTCTCCTCTCGAATATACTGGGCAGTTTGAGTCTGCAGTCCTGTATACTATTAATGAGTTCTACTATAGCAGTCTGTTCATCATTACGGAGTGACTCCTGATACAGCTTACGAGCCTCTACCTCGTCAGTGTAGCTGTTCTTGAGGCTGCTCTGATAGTTGTCTATAGTGTAGTAGTCGCCCAATTCATCGTCTATACCGTGCTGATTGAGCAGACTGTCTACCTCATCGAATGTGCCCACGAGTCTGAACTTAGGTACGTAGATTAGGTCAGGATTACGCTTGAACTTGTTGGCTGCTCCTCCTATAGTCAGTGTGTTACTGAGCTTAGTGGCACTCATGTACAGATGCTTAGCTGCCATATCAGCTACCTTATCGAGGAACTGCTGTCTCTTCCTACCGGGATTAGTAGCAGTGACTGCGTTGGTAGTATTGGTACTGTCTGTCATTATGTACTCTTTGTAGACTCAGGCTTTATATACTATGAATAGGACGTGATGGGCACGAATTCCCATCCAGCCTCTTTACAGACCTGCTCCCACATTCTCTCGTAGTTGTTGAGTATCTCCTCAGTACTCACTATATTGAAGTCGTCTTTACAGCACTCTACTCCTATCAGCTTGAGGTACCTGAACTTGCTGTACTCTATATTGATACAGGACTTACGTACACCCTTATTGATCCTCTCTAGTATGGGCTGTGCAATATCGTAGCAATTCATGAGCTTATTATACTGCTCATCCGTCAGTGTGATGGGGTCCCAGCCCCAGTACAGCTTAGCCAGCAGATCTATATGCTTATAGTATGGGCGTAGACTCTTATCGGATGATAGGGCCTTTCGCAGGTCTGACTTCTTGAAGTTGCCGCGTCTCCTTCCTACCTTAGGCATCTTCTTCACCTCCTCAGATGTGGGCAGTCCATACGATCTGAAGTAGTCATCTAACCTCTCTACTATATCATGAGGTAGTGTATTCTTCTGCTTAGCCTGCATCTTCTCCAGCTCCTTGATGAAGTTGTCCCTACTGAAGTACTCATTCTTGCTGACTGCGATGCTCTTCCTATTGCCAGTCTGATAGCTGTCCTTATTGATGTTGATATCAGATATACCGCAGTCTGCACATACTAGCTTCACTCCATCTATTAGATCTCTCACATTGTTACACTCAGGGCATCTACTATAGCTGTTAGGCTGATCATCTATCCTCTCTATCATCCTTATATTAGTATACTCCTTAACTACAGCTGCGAACTTCCTAATCAGCTGTGCTCTTTCCTTACTCTGTTCCTCAGTGATCATGGGAGGCTTCCCGAATACTCTACGCACTGACTTCATCAGCTTATTGTACTCATCTAGTATAGGAGCAGCTGCCTTATCATACGCAGATATGAACTTGTTACCCTTCTCCTCCGAGAGCAGATCCTCCAGCTGATCTATCAGTGCTATCCTCTCCTCTATCATCTTCCTAGTCACTGGAGCATCAGACTTATCTCTCTCCTTTACCAGCTTAGCCCTCTCTGCCAGCCACTCCTTCAGCTTATTCTTCTGCAGACTAGTGTAATGCTCCAGTATACTCTTATGTATCCTGACTATATTACTCTCACTAGTATACTCTATTACCTTACCAGTCGTCTCCATTTGTATATCGGATGCCTTCATATGTCATCCGTAGCACAGTACCAGTGACAGCTACATAACTGTACCCCATTATAAGTATAATAGACCGAGCATCTGTACCAGTGATCAGTACATCATCTATATAGAGTAGTACAGTAGCTGTCTACCTATAATCAGTGCTAGTAGCTGTATTAGAGAGCAGTCCACATTTGCACTACTATTAGTCTAGTATAGAGCAGCTGTCTATTGATTAGTACAGTAGCTGTCTACAGAGTAACAGACTAGTAATCAGCTACATCTGTACCCCAGTTAGCTGAAGAATAGACTAGTAATCACTACATCTGTGTTACTAGTCAGTGCAGTGACTGTCTCTACAATAGACCAGTAGATAGAGGGTAGCTGTCTACTATAATCAGTGTAGTAACTCTACCATGCACAGTCTAATCTATACTACTAATCAGTGCAGTAGGCTCTATACTAGTAATCAGTCCCATCTATACTCTTGTATAGCTAGAAGATAGACTAGTAGATGAGTATAGTAGCTGTACCAAGAGCAGTCCCATCTGTACCGGGGAACAGATACAGCCCACGAACAGTGATACTGACTACAGGTACAGTACACATAATCCTTGCTTTGACGTATGTATGATGACAGATGTAACCTATATAATTGGGATGTGTCTATAGCTGACGGTATAGTATTATAGAGATGGCTATCGTGAAGATGATACTAAGGATATGGTAGGCGTTAGATACGCTATACCGATACCTAAGAGTACATACAGATAGCACTAAGTATAGTGGAGCAGCCTGATACTGACAATCAGTTCTCCATAGGATACAAGCTGCTGCCTATGACTAAGCAGCTGATAGAGAGCGGAAGACTCAAGGTGAAGAATCGTACTCTTATACAGTAGCTGAAGGGAGACTGTCATAGAGTACTATGGATAATGTATCTAGGGAATCAGTCTAGTTATACTGAGTGACAGCTACTATATAATACTAGAGTACAGTACTATATAGCTCTAAGGAGTCAGTCTGTAGTACTGTGGAGAATAGTCCTACGTAATATATGCTGATCAGTACTCTACTATACTATAGTTCAGACGAGATACTATAGGGGGAATAATAGATGTACAGTCTATCTGATCAGTACTCCATCTACTGTATAAGGGGAATATGTCCTATATTATGTATACTGTGCAGCGCTCTGTATATCTTATATGTGCTGTACACTTAGGAGTGTAGAATATGAGCTGGATTAAAAGCATGGATACTGAGACTGCTACTACAGACAGTACGACTAATGTGTTCGGACTGCAGAACATGGTATACAGCTATCCTGATGTAGATGAGGTGCAGATGTCTGGAGAGCTGCTCAAGAGAAGGGAGTTCAGTACACTGACGACTGGTACTGAGCAGCGTATCATTAGACCTGGAGAGTACTTCAACTATCAAGAGATAGGACGCAGATACATGGTGCCTTATGACAGACTGTTATGTATACTGGAGCCTGGTACTGGTAAGACCTGCTATGATTTGGCCATATCTGAGAGATTCCATCTGATCAATGAGTGGATAGATACGACTATTCAGCTGAGGAATGCCTATAGGAGAGCGTACTTCATTACTACGTCCAATCTGCTGATAGATGAGTTCAACTACCAGTTCATCTGTAGATGTACTGACGGTAGATACAATGTAGATAAGCTGAAGTATGACGTGAATGATACGGGCAGAACCCTCACTATTACTAGGGAGAGAGACAGGTACTATAGTGTGTACACTTACAGTAATCTCAGTAAGGATCTGTCTATGTACATTGGAGAGGATGGTACCATCAATGTGAGTGCTGTACGGGAGAAGTTCGATAACTGTATCTTCTTCCTAGATGAGGCACACTACTTCCGTAACAACTACTCAGCTAAGAGGACCAGTGATAAGAATACTATAGAGGACACGTACAGGAGAGTGTATCAGCTGCTAGAGTCTCTCACTAACTATAAGCTGGTGATCAGTACTGCCACTCCTATGATAGATAAGACATCTGACTTCGTGCCACTGATCAATCTACTTACTATAGGAGATGCAGATCTGCCTCCACTGAATGAGAATGAGGACTATGGCAGACTGCCTAACTATCAGTTCCTAGAGAAGTACTTCAATGGAAGAGTAGCATACATTAAGGCGCTACCAATAGGGGTCAGAGTAGTGTATCAGGGACTAGATCTGCACATAACTAAGGGACATAGTACTAAGGTAGTACCATTACTGATGGAGCCCTATCAGTCAGAGAGATATAACAAACTGTTAGATAACCCTAATAGATATGCCTCTGGTATCTACATACAGCCTAGACTGACCGGTACCTTTACTCATGATGAGAGTAAGACCATGGCTAAGGAACTGCTACCTAAGGAGGTGGAGATACGAGAGAGCTACTACACTGATCTTAGGAAGAATCTAGGTGACTACTCAGTCAAGTTCAAGTACATAATGGACTACATAGAGGCTAATGATAGGGCTGGTATCAAGAAGCTGTACTTCATCTACTGGGACTTATTGGAGGGAGGACTGGTAGATCTAGCTAATACATTCGTTGCCTATGGCTACGACAGATACGATGGCAGTCGTGGCATCTTCGAGACTGAAGTGGTGAGAGGAGGTAAGAGAGTAACCTCTAAGGTATCATCATACTGTGCAGCTACTAATACTGCAGGAGAGCGTATACTGACTCCGTTCAGTAAGAACTTCCCTAAGAAGAAGCGATTCACCATGCTGTCAGGTGCCACTCAGAACGTTAATAAGAGACGTATTAAACAGGCCTTCACACATCCTGATAACAGATACGGAGAGTACATACAGGTGATCATAGGTAGTGCAGTCACTAGACTGGGACTGAACTTCGAGAACGTGACTGAGATGTTCTTCATAGGACCATCCTGGAACTATGGAGATTTCTACCAGGCTATGTTCCGTATACTGAGGGCACAGTCCCATCTAGATCTGATAGCAGATAAGAGAAGAGCCCTTGAAGAGAAGATAGAGAGAGGCGAGCCTGTCACTGAAGAAGACCAGGATCTCACCATAGATGTCAATATACACAGACTCTGTGCTATACCTAGATATATACCTGAAGTAGAGGAGCAGAATGAAGATGGAAGTATCAGCTACTGGCTAGATATAGATGGTATAGATCTGTCCTATGATGACTACTATAGTCAGAATGTACAGCTGCGTAACGATCTGATGAGCTATCTACTGAACAATACTAGGAACTGGAAAGTACATGGACTGACACCAGCTATAGATGTAGAGATGTACATAGTGGGAGAGAATAAGGAGATAGACATCAGGAGAGTACTTAGGTATATGAAGCAGAATGCTATAGACTGTCCTATGAATAGGGAACGTAATATGACTGGACAGCCTGGATCATTATCCTGCGACTTCACTGACTGTGAGTACACATGCATTGGGACAAAGAACGTCAGCGTAGGAGAAGTAGGCAGCATAACTGACTCGTACAGTGCACTATATCTAGGACCTAAGATGGAGCTGATTGTATCATACATACTGTATAAGCTGAGAGATGAGCACTACGTATCCTGGATAGACATCTACAATAACATGGGAGTAGATCCTAATGTAGTCAAATACAATGCTCTAGCACATCGCTTCGATATCATGGGTACTATGAGCTCTGATCCAGAGATAATAGAGTTCAATCTGTTCAGCAGACTGGCCCATAAGCTCTATGGTACAGTGATGATAGACAGAATGGGTCTGCCCTACATAGTAGACATGAATGATGGAGGTATACTGCTTAGAAGGAAGAGACTGATCAAGACTCTACCAGAGCAGATTGAGTATACTACAGTGGATGTACCTATAGTAGAGACAGGTGCACTGCATAATCTGAATAGAGATCTGAACAGTCTGTTCCTACAGCTGAACGATAATATAGAGGTGACAGTGCAGATACTGCAAGAGGTGAAGACTGGAAGTAGAGAGATAGTGGCTACTGATAAGCAGCGTATACTTGAGAAGGCCTATACAATGTACATCAATGGTGAACTGTCCGATGAATTGAGAGAGCAGCTGTTCGATACATACGGATACTATATGGTACAGACTGAGAAGAAGGAGCTGAGAAGCGCAGGTCTAGAGCTAGTAGAGCATACTCTTACTGGACAGACTGCCTACCTACACTTCTTCTTCAATAACATCAACACCTACATAGTGAATACACTCACAAGGAGTATACCTGCTACTTGGGTCTACTTCATCCGTATCTATGATGAGGACAATGCCATCTGGCGTAACATAACAGATATGGAGAGAAGAATGTACCTATCTGCTGTCAATCAGCAGATACAGTCTACTGTAAGTCAGTACGGAGACATCTACGGATATAGGAATATAGTGGACTACCTGTTCAGGATATCCACTCCTATAGCTGATAGAGATACTGTAGCTAGCAGACTAGAAGATCCAGATGATATAAGGAGACAGCCTAGAGGCACATTCTGTCAGTCCTTCGACAGACCACCCAAAGTGATACAGACTATACATGCTGTAGATCCTGACTTCTACCAGCATATAGAGAAATATCTCTCCATCTCTATTAAAAGACCACTGGATGTAGATACTCTGGACTACAGGAAAGCTGCCAAACAGTACAGGCGTATGCTACTAGACGACCGGTACAATCCCTACAGCTTCAGTATGGAGCAGCTAGAAATATACATAGATAAGTACGAGTTTGATCAGCTGCCAGACCTATTAGGTGGACAGTCCGTACTAGACAACATAGAGTCAGAGCTGCGTACATTCGCAGTGATACAGCTCAATTTCCCTGAGGGATCAGTAGCTAAACTATGCGAGGGTATACAGATGGAGGAATTCCTAAAGGACCACGATAGATGGTTCTACATGTAGACAGCAGTACATAGGAACTGACGTAGAGATAGATAGACATATTATACAGTATAATATGTCACTCACTACTGGACTGAACAGGCTACAGATATGCTAGTGTAGTCCTGTCCAGTACTCTCATTACTGTAGCAGTACCGGTCTGTACTCAGGATCAGTATAGTAGTACCAGTCTGCACTATGTACTCTACGCAGTATATATGGACATATTAGTCTATGTAATATGTCGACAGCTGTATTGCCTATTACGCATTAAGTACTTGTCTGCAGATTACCACGCTATTAGCTAGCTGATTAATGGGACTGACGTATGGTTCTATTGGTAGGAATTCTAGTGGATGCTCTACTCCGACGAATGTAGGCTGATATGAGGGTATCTGTCCTAGAGTACTATACACGAAGTTGGAGTGCTTGTAATTCTGCATCAGCCACAGCAGATCAATGTAATCATCATCATCATTAGACATGCTGAATGGTGCGAATGCTATTCTGCGTCTGTACTCTCTATTCTTCAGTATCTCTTCCGGTACTATCTCTGCATTACTGTCTGGCATGTATCTGTACATATAGTACTTAGGTACACTGTCTATTCTAAGGTCAGTAGACTGACTGAATACTGGATCTGATAGTATAGACTTGTAGGAACCAGTGCTGTCATGTAATAGAGAGCTATGTGTGTCGCAGTATCTGATGAGTGCATCTACTAAGTGGTACTGTTCTCCTGGATAGGTCATGAGATGACCACTGCCTATCATCATAAATATATCGCGTACTCTATTGTAGAGTGTATCAGTGTAAGTGGTCAGCTGCCTACCAGTGACTATACTGTAGACTAGGTTGAGTAGACCATACTTAGTATTGGTGTAGTCATCCTCTGTCTCGAGTTCTCTGTAGGTGACAGTCTCTATAATCTGCATCAGATAGAAGAGTACATCCCTCTCTATACCAGTACCTTCATAGGCATCGAATGCACTGAAGAGTGGTAGAAGAGGAGCATTGTATATCTCTATAGTATAGTCGAAGTTGACAGACGCACGTCCATAGTCTATCACCATGACTAGTCTGTCAGTATACATGTATCTAGTGACGAATGTAATTGTATCAGTCTGTCTATCGTAGGAGACCGGTACCTTAATAGGGACAGCTGTCATCTCACTCAGTCCTACGATCAGTATGTTACCTCCATTGAGGTCATTATGCTTGAATCTCAGCTTCTGATATGCATACAGTAACGCACACAGTATCTGTATATTCACTGCATCGACTAGACCATTACTTAGTGTTAGACTGAGTTCTTTGTTGGAACTGTCTATCACCTGCATGCGACTGGCCTGAGACAGATAGTATATAGGAGAGGCATTCTCTATGTACTGTATGTATAGCTGTGCATGATTATCGCTATTGAACAGTCCCAGCATATCTACAGCTGTATCTAGTATATTAACAGGATTAGTCACTCTACTGTATCCATAGGTGTATACGAAGTTGGCTATCTCAGTCCTTAGTTCATTCACCTTGACGCCTACTAGATACTCATGGAGCTGATCTAGGGGATTAGTCCTAGCAGTCCTACTAACCTGCTCCGTTATAGTCTTCATGACAGTCGGTACTCTACTGTTATAGTCCATTAAGTACACTGCAGAGTTCAGCCCCTGTTCTTCTCCAAGTACATGCCCATACAGCATGACATTATGAGGGATCAGACTGTTACTATTACCAAGACATCTACTGATCGTGGTCATGACAGTATAGCTGTTCTCTATCCTCTTCATCATGCTATAGCTGTAACTGTTTGTGTAGTCCTCTAGTAGTATATCTCTTAGATTATTCTCGGTGTACTGGTGCTCTTCATTGTATCTGTCAGCCATCAGTACTAGCTGATGCCTATATCTGTCAGGTTCAGTTCTGATCCTTCTAATATGATCTAGTAATCTAGCGTTAGTCTCATTGACGGCAGCATCATCTGTATCTGTAGGATAGTACAGATGTATATTACTGTATATGTTCCTACTGTATATACTGGGCAGTCCCAATACTCCTATGAATAGTGCATACTCTGGATTGTGAGGATAGGCCTTATGTGTAGCAGATATCCATCTTAGTAGACGCTGCTGCTCTCCTATAGTGAATCTGCTTAGATTAGCAGCCAGTATATCCTGTATCCTATCATAGTAATAGTAGTCTACAGTAGCTGGCAGCTTCTTAGTAGACAGTACTCTATATACATCGGGAGAGTGCCTGAATATATGCAGCAGGAAGTTACGAGCATCTACTGCAGATAACTGACTAGTATCTTGACTCATTTGTATGGTACTGATATATTACCTACACTATAGTCGATGTAATATATCGCAGTTCTAGGATCAGTCTACACTGTCTCCATCCCTCATTCTAGGACTCTATCTCCTACTCCAGTACCCCATCTCCTACTCCACATCTCCTACTCTAATGAGGGCAGTACTCTAGTTATAGCAGAGAATATATCCTCTGGAGTACTGTATGAGAATGGTAATATATTGAGAGATATGGGCCAGAAGTAGCTTATGTAGTAGTACATGTTATATAGCATATGTATAGCAGGTACTGTACCTATATGATCAGAGACTGCTTCTATCAGTCTTTCATTAGATAGCCGCGTCAGATGTGTACTGTATGGAAGTATACTGTTCAGTACCTCTGATCTGTACCATTCATTAGCTGAGATGCTGTCTATATCTAAGGGTATAGTCTTAAGCTCAGCATAGCGCTCATACCAGTAATAAGTCCTAGTACTGTCAATACTATCTAGGGTATCTCTACTATCTAATGTGACTGTGCTATTAGGCATTGATGATAGTATGCTGCTGTATTCGCCAGTAGAAGTGCTAGTGAATAGATGACTGTATCGTGAGCAGAAGTCTATTACAGCTCCATATGGATCGTATTGTACTCTAGGATGCGTACGATAGTAGTATGCATGAGATGAGCCATGCTCAGTGTACAGCTGATTCATGTAGTAGAAGGGATCTCCATCTGCATTAAGTAGTCTCTGTCCAGTGTACAGTCTGTATAGTATACTATGTATATCACTGTATATGTCATTAACTACTTGGGTATGATTATGATACTTGCTGGATACTAGCTCGGACAGTCTGGATACTAACATAGCTATATCGTTAGAGAGTGCACTATTACCAGTGTACAGTCTATAGAGAGAGTCGGGAGATATTAAGTGCTTGTACCTGTATATGCTTCTATCGACTGCAGTAGAATGTCCATAGTCTATGATCATGACTAGTAGATTAGTCACTATGTATCTCTTCTCGAACTTGGTATTAGACACTGGTACCATTATAGGCAGGGCTGCTGGAGATGGCAGATGCACTAGCAGTATGTTGCCTAAGTTCAGATCTGAGTGCACGAATCCTACTCTATAGTGTGCATAGATCAGCGCACACAGTATCTGGAACAGTATGAGTCTGATGTAATTACTGCCTTCGTATATTACACGGTCACTGACTATTACTTCTGCAGTATTACTAGCCTCTATATTGTACAGTACTAGGGCATTCTCTATATACTCTACGTACACACTGTGATTATCACCCAGGTATGTACTATAGTAAGCGTCGTTACTATTAGGCAGCTCTACTATATAGTTGTTAGCACTGTATCCGTAAGTATAGACGAAGTTGGGTATATCAGCTCTCAGTCTGTTCATCACTATTCCCACTAGATACTCGTTCATCATGCTATCAGCACTGGACGTCTTCAGTATCATAGGCTGCTGATTCATATACTTGGCCAAGTATATATTGGCAGATGCTCCTGTCTCGGGACGCAGTCTCTCAAGATTCATAGTGATCTCATAGGGACCTATTACGTCATCAGATCGCTGGCGTGTCCTGTAGAGTACTGACATAATGTCTCGTACTCTGCTCCTAGTCTGCTCACTGTAATCGCTAGGTATTCTACTAGGCAGTGCTAGATCTAATGGCTGTATCCTCGATCTGCTAGTATATCTATTAATGGCAGACTGCATAGTATCAGCATATCTCTCCTCATCTGTCCACTGCAACAGCAATGCTCTGAGCAGATCTGTATCAGTATACCATTCTCTCAGCTCATCTATAGTAACCTCCTTATCTTCAGAGTACGAGTCCTCATCCACAATGTAGAGTAACATATGCTTAAGTATAGGTTCTACTGTAGAGCTCATACCTTCAGTCATCTGCTCTAATCTACTGAGCTGTTCATCAGTTAGATGGGGCAACAGTCCGATTGTACTCATTTACTACCTGAACATATTAGTCTATACTAATATGTGCTCCGTACCTCCCATTATAGTCAGTTATTCTCCGAACTGATACTGCTGTAGATCCTCCAGTATATCAGATGGCTGACTATACCTTAATGGTAGTATATTCAGTCTGAACTCATTATAGTACTGTACGTACTTATATATCGACTCTATTAGTGCATAGCTGTCAGACTCATCACCTACGTAGTCATATATTCTCTCTATGACTTCATCATTAGACAGCGTACTACTCTCCAAGAGAGTATAATAGTTAGGTATTATACCGGATAGCATGTACTGTCTATACCACGTATTCTGCTCTATACTAGTACGATCTATACTGAGGTTGCTCAGTACGTCTCTGTACATCCTGTACCAGTAATAGGTTCTAGTATCTGACAGTGTAGACAGCTCGTTAGACTGATCATTAGATCTACTGAGTACGTTAATGTAGCCATCATACTCATCACTAGTGAACATATCCTTGTATCTATCACAGTAGTCTATGACTGCTCCGTAAGGATCATATCTTATACCAGGGTGTGTCTGATAGTAATAGTATTCAGACTGCTCAGGATCATGGTTATTGTTGTAATATCTGAAGAACTGTCTCTCATCCACTTGCTCTTCTGCTAGAGTATCTCCAGTGTACATTCTATAGAGTATACGCAGATAGTCCCTAGATAGAGCATTGACATCCTCCCTATACTCATCCAGGTACAGATTAGTCGTCAGTCTACTGAGTGACAGTATCAGTATAGCAATGTCATTCTCGAACCCTGTTATACCCTCATATGGTAGATAGATGGAGAGAGGACTGACTATCAGATCATGCTCGTACAGGCTGCTGTCTAGATGCACTGATCGGATAGTAGATATGCCGTAGTCTATAACTACTATCATCACATCAGACAGTATCCATCTTCTCTCGAACTGTATGTCAGCTATCCTACTGTCATCAGTCCATTTATAGGACACAGGCACCATCACAGGTATAGCCATTACTTCTGGTAGAGTCACTGCCAGTATATTGTTGTCATGCATATCTCTGTGTATTAGTCCTACCTTACTGTACGCATATGTCATTGCACAGAGTATCTGAAAGAGCAGCAGTCTGACTAGATTAGTCCTCTCGTAGTATATCACTTTGCCTTCATTAACTATCGTAGCTACTCGATCGACTGATATCTTAGACAGCTGTATCGCATTATCTATATGCTCTATACATAGACTGTACGCAGTATCAGCACCTCTAACATAGTATGCATTAGGTCCAACACTGACGTGAGACATACCCTTAGTCAGTCCATATGTATAGACATAGTTGGGTATATCAGCTCTCAATCTGTTCATGATTATCCCCACTATATACTCATGTATCAGTGCTGCATCTTGTATGTCAGTGTCTGTTATGACCTTGACTATCATAGGATACTGGTCCATGTATCTGCCCAGGTATATTGATGCTGTTCCTCCTCTAACTGATAGAGTAGACAGCTGCATCAGTACTTCATACGGAGATAGGACTTCGTCACTCGCTTCCCTATTAATCCTATAGAGAGTGGACATGATGTCCCTTATTCTGCTCCTACTAGAGCTGTTATACTCATTAGGTATACGCCCTGGATCAATGAGGTCTGTCACTAGATCAGTATTGCTCTGATCAGTATTCAGTCTATCTACGTATTCATTAACCAGTCTCAGTAACGATCGGTAGTACTGACGCGAATTAAGACCCGCACTCCTTAACAGCTCTATATCTCTACCATATACATTGGGTCCACTCACTATCTTACTAACAGAGTAGTTATCACTATCCACATCAATCAGATACCTATCTCTCAGCAATCTATTACCTATACCAGGCCTATCCTGCATAATACTCTCTATTCTGTATAGCTGCATCCTTCCTAGATCTGGGGGCAGCTCTCCTACATCTCTAGTACTCATCCGCCTTTACTATCAGCACATATTACCTATGTAATATGTAGCACTATACTACGTAGCTCTATAATAGCAGTCTTCTTCATACTACTGATGTATCTCTCCTCATCAGACCACTGCAGTACTAATGATCTGAGCTGATCTCTATCAGTATACAATCTCCTCAACTCATCCATAGTCACCTCTCTATCTTCACTGTAAGACTCCTCATCCACTATAGCCAGTATCATATGCTTAAGTATAGGCTCTACTGCAGCACTCATACCTTTAGTCATCTACTCTAGTCTACCGAGCTGCTCAGTAGTCAGCTGTGGTAATTCTCCCACTGTACTCATTTACTACTAGCACATATATATGTAGTATCGATGCAGGTAGTGAGACTGCTGAATCAGACCAGGATACAGACTGCTCAATAGTACTAGTATTGAGACTGCTGAATCAGATCAGAGTACAGACTGCTCTACAGTACTAGTATTCAGACTGCTGAATCAGATCAGAGTACAGACTGCTCAATAGTACTAG
>Ga0180216_1000965_pt1 | contig 27242 bp, 20 predicted proteins | sample eDN3rd37CBELigMG_FD_128879 | JGI IMG/M metagenome (GOLD analysis project Ga0180216, IMG submission 128879) | Enriched Miracle-Growth compost microbial communities from Emeryville, California, USA - eDNA 3rd pass 37_C BE-Lig MG (version 2)... ... | reverse complement strand
TCGGATCGCCCTTCGGCGGCGGCCTTGGCCTTCTCGGCCTCCATCAAGGGGGTGAGCCGGGCGACCGCCTTCTTCATCACCCGGGCGCTTTTGACCACCTGGGGCAGGAACATCTTGCCGCTGCCGAAGAGGTCGCCGACGATGTTCATCCCGTCCATAAGTGGCCCCTCGATGATGGAGAGGGGCCGGGGGTATTCCTTCAAGGCGTCGTCGACGTCCTCGTCGATGAAGTCGACCAGGCCGGTGACCAGGGCGTGCTCGAGCCGCTTGGCGACGGGAAGCTCGCGCCAGGCCATGTCCTTGCCCTTGTCCTTCTTGCCCTCGTCCTTAATCGAGTCGGCGAACTCGGTCAGGCGGTCCGCGGCGTCGGGCCGACGGTTCAGGAGAACGTCCTCGACCCGCTCCAGGAGGTCCTTGGGGATCTCCTCGTAGACTTCAAGCTGGCCGGCGTTGACGATGCCCATGTCGAGCCCGGCCTTGATCGCGTGGTAGAGGAACGCGGCGTTCATCGCCTCGCGGACGACGTTGTTGCCCCGGTAGGAGAACGAGACGTTGCTCACGCCGCCGGAGGTCTTGCAGAGGGGCAGCACGCGCTTCAACTCGCGCACGGCCTCGATGAACTCGACGGCGTAATTGTTGTGCTCCTCGATCCCGGTGCCGACGGTCAAAATATTGACGTCGAAGATGATGTCTTCGGGAAGGAAGCCGGCCTTCTCGGTCAAGAGCTTGTAGGCTCGCTGGCAGATCTCCACCTTGCGCTTGCGGTCGACCGCCTGGCCGGTCTCGTCGAACGCCATGACGACCACCGCCGCCCCGTACCGGCGGACGAGTCGGGCCTGCCTGAGAAACTCCTCCTCCCCCTCCTTCAGGCTGATGGAGTTGACGATCGACTTGCCCTGAACGCACTTGAGCCCCGCCTCGATGACGCTCCACTTGGAGCTGTCGATCATGATCGGGACCTTGGCGATGTTCGGATCGGCCGAGACCAGGTTGAGGAACCGGGTCATCGCCTTTTCGCCGTCAATGAGGCCCTCGTCCATGTTGACGTCGATGATGTTGGCGCCTCCCTCCACCTGGTCGCGGGCGATGGCCAGGGCCGTCTCGTAGTCGCCGGCCTTGATGAGCCGGGCGAACTTCTTCGAGCCGGTGATGTTGGTCCGCTCGCCGACCATGATGAAGTTGGACTCGGGGCGGACGACCAGCGGGTCCATGCCGCTGTAGGTGGCCAGGCCCGACGACCCGGGGATCGGCCGAGGGGGGACGCCCTCAACCGCCTCGGCGATGGCCGCGATCCACTCGGGGGTGGTGCCGCAGCAGCCGCCCACCAGGTTGAGCCAGCCGTTGCGGGCGAATTCGCCCAGGACCTTCGCGGTATGGTCCTTGTCGCCCAGAAAGCCGCCGAAGCCGTCGGGCATCCCCGCGTTGGGATAGCAGCTCACGCCCGACCGGCAAAGGCCCGAGAGGGTCTCGATCGAGGCCCGCATCTGGTCGACCCCCACCGCGCAGTTCAGGCCGACGCTCAGCGAGTCGAAGTGCGAGACCGAATAGTAAAACGCGTCGACCGGCTGGGCGGAGAGGGTTCGGTGGTTGTCGAAGATCGTCCCGGAGATCATCACCGGGAGCCGCCGACCGATCTCCTCGAAGTACGAGTCGATGGCGAAGAGGCACGCCTTCATAACCAGGGTGTCGAACGACGTTTCGGGCAAGAGCAGGTCGACGCCGGCCTCGACCAGGGCGGCGATCTGGACCTTGTAGTTGGCCACCATCTCGTCGAAGGTCACGTCGCGCCGACCGGGATCCTCGACGTGGATGCCCATCGACAGTTGCTTTTTGGTCGGGCCGATGCTGCCGGCCACGAACCGGGGCTTGCCCGGATCGCGCCTGGTGTACTCGTCGGCGGCCCTCCGCGCCAGTTCGACGGCTCGGACGTTCAATTCCCGAACGTGCTCGGCCAGGCCGAACTCCTCCAGCGAGAGGGGATTGTTGTTGAACGTGTCGGTCTCGATGATGTCGGCGCCCGCCTCAAGGTAGGCGCGGTGGATGTCCTCGATCATCTTCGGCTGGGAGAGGACGAGGACCTCGGTGCAGTTCTTCAGCTTGATCGGATGGTTGGCGAAGCGGGCCCCTCGGTAATCCTCTTCGGAGGGTTCGAGCGCGTAGATGACAGACCCCATGGCGCCGTCGAGCACCAGGATGCGCTCGGCAAGTAGTTCCTCCAGGCGAGACGACGGGCTGCTGTATCCATTATTCACGATCATGCGTCCATTTTGTTCGTATGGTGAGGCATGGGCGGGCGGACATCGGGCGACCCGAAGCGCGTCCATGTCGTCGCGGCGTATCCCGATTGCGTGCGGGGGACCTGAATCGAGCCATTATAGCGATTGGGCCGCAAGTGTTGTAGCGGTTGAATCGAGCCCGTCGAGCCGCTCGCGGCGCTCGCGCCAGTCCAGCGCGCTCGCGGGAGAAGGAGGGGGATGCCCCGGGTGGTCGCCGCGGAGGACCGGACAAAGGGAACGCTTCCCGGAATTGAATTTGTCTTCCCTTTCGGGGCTCTCGCTCCGCCGAACGGCCGTCACCCGCCCGGGCGACGCCTTCGTCTCCCCAGGTCAAGGGCGAGCCCATCACGGCCTGTCCTCGCGAGGGCGATCGGACGGGAAACGCGCTCCGCGAGACGTGGTTCGGTGGCTGTTTCGACTCCGGTCTTTGAGGATTCGCCGAGATATGTGACAATGGGCCGGTTCGACGCTTTCCGCTCCGGATGATTCCATTCGACCCTTCACTTTAAGGGCGCGAACTTTTGAACCTATCCACGACGATACGCGGCGAGCGGTTCGCCTTCGGCGGGTTGGGCGAGGTGTTGGCGAAGGCCAACGAGGAGAAGTCGGGCGACCGGCTCGCGGGGATCGCCGCTCGGACGGAGCGCGAGCGGGTGGCCGCGAAGATGGTTCTGGCCGACCTGACCCTGGGGGAGATCGTCGATCATCCGGTCATCGACCCCGAGCGCGACGAGGTGAGCCGGCTGATTCTCGACCGGCTCGACCCCGACGTCTTCGCCCCGCTGCGGGGCCTAACCGTGGGCGCGTTTCGCGAGTGGATCCTCGACGACGCGACGACCGAGGCCGACCTGGCGGCTGTTCACCGGGGGATCACCCCCGAGATCGCCGCGGCCGTCGCCAAGCTGATGAGCAACAAGGACCTGGTGGCCGCCGCTTCAAAGATTCGGGTCGTCGTCCGATGTCGCAACACCATCGGCGAGCGCGGGGTCTTGGGGATCAGGGTCCAACCGAACCACCCGAGCGACGACCTGGGGGGAATCTTGCTCTCGGCGCTGGACGGTCTGACTTTTGGCTGCGGCGACGCCGTCATCGGCGTCAACCCGGCGACCGAGTCGGTCGACGTGGTCGAAACAATCCTCCGGGGGCTCGACCGCCTCATCGACGCCTTCGGCATCCCCACCCAATCGTGCTGCCTGGCCCACATCACCACCCAGCTTGGCTGCCTCGACCGCGGCGCTCCCATTGATCTGCTCTTTCAATCGGTCGCCGGCACCGAGGCGGCCAATCGGGGCTTCGGGATCGACCTGGCGCTCCTGCGCGAGGGCCGCGAGCGGGTGCTCGAAAGCCGCGAACGCCGGGATGTTCGCTGGGTCGGCGAGCAGACGATGTACTTTGAGACGGGGCAGGGGAGCGCCCTTTCGGCGGGCGCTCATCACGGGATCGACCAGTTGACGCTCGAAGCTCGCGCGCAGGCCGTGGCGCGGGCCTTCGACCCGTTTCTGGTCAACAGCGTGGTCGGCTTCATCGGCCCCGAGTACCTCTTCGACGAGCGGCAGATCATCCGGGCGGGGCTTGAGGACCACTTCGTCGGCAAGCTTCAAGGCGCGCCGATGGGAGTTGACGTTTGTTACACGAACCACGCCGAGGCCGACCAGAACTCGGCCGACAACCTGCTGTTGCTGCTGACCGCGGCGGGCTGCAACTTCTTCATGGGGGTTCCCTGCTCCGACGACGTCATGCTCAACTATCAGACGACCAGTTTCCACGACGCGGCGACGGCGCGGGGGCTGTTCAACCTTCGACCGGCCCCCGAGTTTGAAGCCTGGCTCGCCGAGCGCGGGTTTGGGGCGGGCTCGCCGGCCATCCAGCGGGCCGAGGCGCGCTCGCGGGCCCTCCGACAACTTGAATCCGTCCTGGGAGACGCCGAATCGTGCGCGATCTAAACGAGCCCGACGAACAAGGCGGCGCGACCGCCCCCGACGACGCCGACGCGCGCGACCTGCGGCGACTCGGCTACACTCAGGAGTTGTCTCGGCGGTTGAGCGGGTTCTCGAACTTCGCGATCTCCTTCTCGATCATTTGCATCCTGGCCGGCGGCGTCACCTCGTTTCACCTGGGGTTGAGTGGCGTTGGAGGCGCGGCGATCGGCCTGGGCTGGCCGCTGGTGGCCCTCTTCTCGCTGGCGGTGGCCGCGGCGATGGGTCAGCTCGCCTCGGCCTTTCCAACCGCCGGGGGACTTTACCACTGGGCGGCGATTCTGGGCGGTCGGGGATGGGGATGGACGACCGCCTGGTTCAACCTGGCGGGGCTGGTGACGGTCCTCGCCGCGATCAACGTGGGCACCTATCGGTTCGCGGCCACGGCCCTGGGCGCGGGGCACGGCTCTGGGGAGCCCTGGCGCGACCATCTGATTCAGGCGCTCGCGATGCTCGCGATCACCGTCTCGCAGGCGACGATCAATCATCTGGGCATCGGTTTGACGGCCAAGCTGACCGACTTTAGCGGCTACTGGATCCTGCTGGTCGCCGCGGCGCTGACCGGCTGTCTGTTGTGGTTCGCGCCCGGGTTCGATCCGTCGCGGCTGGTGACGTTCCAGAACTTCAGCGGCGAGGCGGGCGGGGGCGTTTGGCCTAGGACGGAGAATCTCTGGATGCTCTTCGCCCTGGGCGCCCTGTTGCCGGCCTACACGATCACCGGCTTCGACGCCTCGGCGCACACTTCGGAAGAGACGGTCAACGCCGGCGTGATGGTCCCGCGCGGGATCGTTCAATCGGTCCTGATCTCGGGGATTGCGGGCTGGATCTTGCTCTCGGCCGTCGTGCTGGCCGCGCCCAGCGTGTCCGGGGCGGCGGCGCAAGGGGAGGGGGCCTTCCTTTGGGTTCTCCACGGCGCCTTGCCGAGGGGGCTGGCCGTCGGGCTTTCGGTTGGGATCGTCGTCTCACAGTACCTTTGCGGCCTGGCGGCGCTGACGTCGGCCTCGCGGATGGCCTTCGCCTTCGCCCGCGACGGGGGATTACCGTTCTCGAAGTCGATCCGGTGGGTCTGCCCCAAGAGGAAGTCGCCGGCCGTCGCCATTTGGGTTGTCGCCGTGGCGGCGATCCTTTTCACGGTCTATACGCCCGTGTATTCGACGATCACGGCGGTTTGCACGATCTTGCTTTACCTCTCCTATGTTCTGCCGAGCGTTCTGGGCGCGCTGGCCCACGGCAAGACCTGGACGGTGATGGGGCCCTGGAGCCTCGGCCGCTGGTATCGGCCGCTCGCCTGGCTGAGCGCTCTGGGGTGCGCGGGGCTGATCGCCATCGGCATGGGGCCCCCCAACGAGCGGTCGGTCTGGGTGCTCGGGGGCATGGTCGCGACGATGACCATCGTCTGGTTTTCCTTCGAACGCCAGCGGTTCCCCGGCCCGCCCGTGCTGCTGAATTCCCACGGCGCCGACGAGGAGGCGCGCGCCGAGGCGTCCGCCGCCATCCCCGCTCCCTGAGACCCGCCGCCGCGAGGGCCCTCCCCGATGGACGATCAGAAGGCGATTCAACCCCAGGCCGGGACCGACCGCGATCCGCTTCGATCCATTCCCGGCGACGCCCTCCGGCGCGCCCGGGAGCGCACCCCCGCCCGGATCTTGACCGGTCGCGCGGGGGGCTCGTATACGACGTCAACATGGCTCGAACTGCGCCGCGATCACGCCTCGGCTCGCGACGCCGTCCGAACCGAGCTTGACCCGACGCGCGACCTCGGCCGGGAGTTCGTCGACCGCTGGGACCTCTTTGAAGTGGCCACGCTCGCCGCGTCGAAGGACGAATACCTGCTCCGACCCGACCTGGGACGGACCTTAAGCGACGCGGCGCGGGCCGAGATTTTGGCCCGCCGCTCAGCCGGGGTGGATGTTCAGGTGGTGATCGGCGACGGTCTCTCGGCCGCGGCGGTCGCCGCTCAGGTCCCCGCGCTCCTGCCCGCGCTGGCCGAGCAACTGAATCAGGCCGGCCTGACAATGGGGCGACCCTTCTTTGTCCGCCACTGCCGGGTCGGCGTAATGAACGATGTGGGCGAATTGCTCAAACCGGCCGTGATCGCCCTCTTGATTGGCGAGCGCCCCGGTCTGGCGACCGCCGAGAGTCTCTCGGTCTACATGGCTCACCGCCCCCGCGCCGGCGACGACGACTCCCGCCGCAACCTGATCTCCAACATCCACGCCCGAGGCGTCCCCATCGACCAGGCCGCCCGCCGCGTCGTTCACCTGATCCTCCAGATGATCGACCGCCAGGCCTCCGGCGTGAGCGTCAAGGAAACCTGGACCGATGAGTTGCCGGCGCCATCGCGCCAATCCATTGAAACATCTTAACGGGCCATCGCGTCCGACTTCCCGGGAGGGTATTGCCCTCCCAAATTCGGATGCGGGGTCACGATCCGTCCACCTCGTCTTTCTCAAGCCGCTCCAGCCACGCGCGCTCCAACCGATCGAGCCCGGCGATGCACTGTTCCGGGTCGCGGCCCCGCGCCAGCACCGTCATGATCGGCTCGCCCGGCTGGATTACCGAGCCGGGGCGGGGGACGTCGGCGATCGGCGGAACCTGGAAACCGTCGCTCGGGAAGCGGGGGATGGGAACCTCCGGGAACCGGATCGGGTGGGATGCGTAGATCACCCGCTTGCCGACGATGGATGATGACGGTGCGGGAGCGTCCGGCAACTCGGCTTGAAGACACGCGCGGAGATGATGGGCCAGGATCGATCGACGGGCGGCCAATTCGAGAGCTTCGACCGAGGCCGTGTAGCGCGGGTTGATCTCGATCGGTCGGGGCTCGTCGTCGACGAGGATGAAATCGACGCCGAATAGGCCAACCAGGGCGAACTCGGCCGCCAGAAGATCACCGAGGCGGTCGAGCTTCGCCGCGACCGAATCGGCGACCGGCCAGGGGCCGACGCTCCCCCGGTAAAGAAACGGCGCTTCGGGCGCGCCTTGCTCCTGCCTCGCGATTCCCAGGAGCCGCGCCGCCCCCCTTGCCGCGACGTAAAGCGCCGAGAGCGTCGGCCCGTCGATAAACTCTTGGAGATAATGAGATGCGTCGTCGTCGGTCGAGCCGTCCCAAATCCGGACCCCCAAGCCCCCGGCCGACGCGAGCGGCTTGACGAGCCATCGCCGCCGCTCGGGCGGATCGTCGACGATCCTCGCGAGCCCCGGCGCGGCCATGCCTCGACGCTTCAAAACCGACGCCACGCTCCAGGGATCTCGAACCGCCCGAAGGGTCTCGGCGCGGTTGCCGAGCGGCTGGGATTCGCGCGAAAGCCGTTCGACCAGGTCGGGGCGATTCTCGTACGGGCCGGTGTAAAACCACCGGGGACGGCCCTGAGAGGCCGCGATCCGCTCCAGTTCGACGTTGATTTGGCGCGCGTCGATCGCCGTCGCCGGGCAAACCGCGGCCAGATCGGCGTCGGCGAAGTAATCAACGCAGCGCGGTCTCAGCCCCGCCCGGATCGCCGAGAAGGCCGCGGCCCGCGCGCTGGCTCCAAAGATCAGGACATCTTCAATCGAAGGCATGAAAAAACCTCGTCTCGACCGAAGCGCGAGACGAGGCTCCAAGTTGACCGTCTAGGGTCGGCCGGCGCCGGCGCGAGGCTCTTATTCCTCGACTTCCGTGATCTTCTCGGTCGGCGTGAGGATCTTCTTGCCCTCCTTTTCGACGACCGTGCCGGTGACCTTCACCTTGAGGTGGTCATCCTCCTTGGCGGTGCAGATGCCGAGGTCCTGGTGGGCCTCCTTGAAGAACTCGTTCTTCTCAAGGTAGTACTTGATCTTCTTGCCGTCCTTGGTGACGATGACGACATTCTGGCACGCCGGGGCTTCCTTCAGGGCGCACTTGGCGCAGACGCCGTCGCCTTCAATGGTGACCTTCTTGCCGGCCTCGTCGGCCTGAAGCGCGCTGAATCCCGTGATGAGGAGGCCGCAGGCCGCGAGCGTCAAGAACTTGCTCATCATTCATCTCCATTGGGGAAAGTCGCCGTCAGCGGGCGAGAAGGAGGTCGAGGACCGACCGTCGACCGGCAGCCTTCGGGACCGCTTGCCACAATTGGAACAGCTTTTTCAGGTCGAGGCAACCATCTTCCGGCCGGAATCGCCGAGGTTCCCGAGGGGGCTTGTTCGGCGCTGTTGGCGCGTCTATCATGCGACTCTCGCGCGCGTCCGAACGGCGGCGCGCGGCGATTCCACGCGCGATCGGCGCGGAACGAACCATCCTGGGGAGAAGCGGCAAACATGGCCAGCGACATTCTGATGAATATTGGCGAGGCCCTCGTCGGCGAGGGGAACGAGGTTGCCCACATTGATCTTCTCATCGGCCGGAAGGACGGCCCGGTCGGCGTCGCGTTCGCCAACGCCCTGGCCAACCAGTCGGCCGGGCACACGAACCTGATGGCGGTCTTGACGCCGAACCTGGTGGCCAAGCCGGCGACGGTGATGGTGACCAAGGTTACCATCAAGGGAATGAAGCAGGCGGTGCAGATGTTCGGACCGGCCCAGGCGGCCGTCGCCAAGGCCGTCGCCGACAGCGTGGCCGAGGGCGTCATCCCCGCCGCCGCCGCCGAGGATCTGGTCATCGTCTGCGGCGTGTTCATTCACCCCGAGGCCGAAGACAACGCCAAGATCCACCAGTACAACTACGAGGCCACCAAGCTCTCCATCGCCCGGGCGATGAAGAACGAGCCGTCGATCAACGAGATCACGGCCCAGAAGGATGCGGCCAAGCATCCGTTCGACGCCTAAGAGGCTGTCTTAAAAGGCGAACGGGGAGCGTCCACCCCCGTCTTGGGAGACGGCAACCGTCCGACAAGACGGGAGCGGACGCTCCCGTTCGCCAAACTTCGCGTGTTTGAGACGCTCTCCGAGCCTCGCCCTCCCTTCCCGCCTCACCGGCCCGCGCGGGGGAACCCCATCATGTCCGACTCCAAGCCAACCGTCCTGGTTCAACTCGACACCGATCCCCGGCCCAGCGTTTTCGACGGCGTGGTGGCCGTCGACGCGGGCGTCGATCACCTGTTTCGATACGGCGGGATCACCCCCGCTAACGTCCGCGAGTTGGTTTACGGCTCACTCTTCACCCGGGGCCCAGGCGATCTTCACCGCACGGCGCTGTTCGTGGGCGGGTCGGACGTCACGGAGGCCGAGGCGGTTCTGGAGGAGATCAAGCAAACCTTCTTCGGCCCGTTCAAGGTCTCGGTCCTGCTCGACGCCAACGGCTGCAACACCACCGCCGCCGCCGCCGCGCTCGCCGCGATAAGCGGCATGGGGGGGCCGCTCAAGGGCGTTCCGGTGGTCGTCCTTCCCGCGACCGGCCCGGTGGGCCAGCGCGTCGCCCGGCTGCTCGGCCGACTGGGCGCCTCGGTGGCCGTCGGTTCGCGCGACCTGGACCGCGCCCGATCATTGGCCGAGCGCCTCACGGAAGGGACCGGCGGCCGTTATGAGCCGTTCGCGTCAACCGACTCCAACCAACTCGAATCCGCCCTGGCGAAGGCCGCGGTCGTCATCTGCGCCGGGCCGGAGGGAGCGACGCTCCTGCCCGCCGGGCTTTGGCAAGGACGTGCCGGTCTCCGCGTGGTGATCGACCTGAACGCCGTCCCTCCGCTGGGCGTCGAGGGGATCGAGCCGTCGGATCGGAACAACGAGCGCCACGGCGCCAAGGTCTGGGGCGCTCTGGGCGTGGGCGCGCTGAAGATGAAGATCCACAAGCGGGCGATCAAGGAGTTGTTCGAGTCCAACGATAAGGTCCTCGACGCCGAAGAGGTCCTCGAATTAGGCCGCGCGCTGGTGTGACGCAAGAAAGGGCGCGTCGCCAATCATCCTTTTTTCGCCATGACCGGATGGCCGTTCGGGCCGCCCTCTCCCTTGTGGGAGAGGGGACAACCCGCGTCGCTGGGCGATGGCCCGACGGAAGTCAGGGCCGCCGCGCGCCCGGAATCGGGCCCTTCGTCTTGAGGGGGATCCGCGCGAGGTACTTGTTGGCGGTGATGTAGAGGACCGAGCCGTCTTCACCGAAGGCGCAGTTGCCGGTCGGCTCGCCGGTCGCCAGCGTGCCCAGGTGCTTTCCTTCGGAGTTGAAGATCAGGACGCCGCCGGGGCCTGTCGCGAAGATGTTGCCCTTCTCGTCGACCTTCAGGCCATCGGGAAGCCCCGGGACCTTGCCAACCCGCTCCGTCACGTCGCCGAAGAGCCGCCCCGGGCCGATGGTCCCGTCGTCCTTCACCGGGTAGGCCATCCAGATCGCTTTTTGCGGGTCGGAGTTCCCCACGTAAAGCGTCTTTTCATCGGGCGAGAACGCCAGGCCGTTGGGGTTTTTTAGCTCCTTGGTCAGCAGGGTGAGCGTCCCGTCCTTGGAGAGGCGGTACACACCGCTGAAGTCGAGTTCCTTGCCCTCGTCGTGGTTTTCGCCGAGGAGGCCGTAGAACGGGTCGGTGAAGTAATAGTCACCGTTCGACTTGAAGATGCCGTCGTTGGGGCTGTTGAGCCGCTTCCCCTCGTAGTTGTTGACCAAGGTGGTGAAGGAGCAGTCGCCGTCCAGACGCGCCCGGGCGATGCGGCGGTCGCCGTGCTGGCAGAGGACCAGCCGGCCCTCGTGGTCGAAGGTCAGGCCGTTGGAGCCGGGTTCGCCGCCCCGAGGCGTTTCGCCCGTGTAGCCGCTGGGCCGGAGGAAGACGCCGACGCCTTGCCCCTTCTTCCACTGATGGACGACGTTGTGCATCGTGTCGGAGAAAAGAAGCCGCTCGCCGGCCGCGTCCCAGACCGGTCCCTCAACCCAGGTGAACCCTTCGGCGATCCGCTCCATTCGGGCGTCGGGGGCGATGATCTCGTCCAGCGCGGGGTCGAGCCGCTCGATCGAGCCGAGTGTCGGCCCCGGTTCGTCCTCGGCGGCCGACAGGGCGCGCGGAGTGGCGATCCAGCCGGCGCAGGCCAGCAGCGCGGCCGGGGCGATCAGGGATCGGAACGTCAAAGTAGGTCGTGATCTCATGGCGCGGAGTATCCTCCCGGAAACGAGGGGCGCGTCGGTTGTCGCGGGAACTCAAAAGTTCACCCGAAACTAGCCGATCAACGAGCCCCCCGCAACGCGCCGGCGCCCTGGACGTCAGGCGTTGGCCATGATGACGTACATGAGGGCCACGACCAGGATGGATACAACCCACAACGTGATCTGGAAGCGAATGCTCAGCGCCGGGAAGGGGGGCTCCTCCTCCAGCCGCATCCGTCGGACCACCTTGACGCAGGCGTGCCGGCCCGACCGAATCGTGAAATCCGTCCGCCCGCAATCCAGGCAGTGATACTGGATCAGAAAGGCGCAGGCGACCGCCAGGGCGATCGAAAGCAGGAACAGGGGCAGGTTCCTGACCTGGAGGGAGTAATGAAACACGCTCCATACGCCCAGCAGCCCGACGATCGCCAGCAGGGGATTGACGATGAGCCGTTGGTACTCCGTCACCGGCTCGCCGGTGGGGCTTGCCAGCCGTGGAGGGAGCATGTCCAGGTCGGGATCAAACTGAGTCATGCGATGGCGTCCCCGCGCGTCGACATCGAAATGGGCGTCTCTCAATCGTTCGCGATTTTGAAGGTGTTTTCAAGGGCAGGGGGGAGCGCTGGCCTTTTGCCGCGGCCGGACTCCGCGCTTTCGGGACGCAGGTCGTCGCGGTCGGACGCCGGCCGCGGCGGACGAACGCGGCCCCCGATTTCATGGGGGCGGCCGCGGATTGAGATGTGGTCAAATCCCGCCCTCAAAGCGTCTTCAAATACGCGATCAGGTCGGTCAGCTCTTGCTCGGTCAGCTCCTCGCCGCCGGTCATCTCGGGACTGTGGGGGCCGGTGAGGGCGTCGCGGAGGGTCGGCGCCCGGCCGTCGTGAAGGTAGGGGGCCTTGTCGTAAAGCCCCCGCAGGGAGGGGGGATTGTATCCCTTGTAAACATCGTCGGACTCCTCCAGCCCCACCAAGTGGATCTTGCCGTCGGTGAACTCGGGTCCGGAGTGGCACGAGACGCAGCCGGCCTTGGCCGACCGAAAAACGGCCTTGCCGCGCTCCGCTTCGGGCGAGAGGCCGCCGTCGGGGAGTCGATGCGGGTTTTTGGGGTAGTCGAGCGTCTCCAGGTACGCCACCACGGCGCGGGTCTCCTCGTCGGTCGGCTTCGGCCCGCGCATGCTGTGGATGAACGACTCGTTGACGGAGTCCTCCAAGCTCGTTTGCCAGCCATGCCAGGTCCAGGGGCCGGTCCGGGTCACCCGGCGCATGGTGGGCACCTTCTTGCGGCTCCGCTCGCGGACGGGACCGTTGACTTGCCAGCCGTCGTTGAGCGTGTCGAAGTTCAGGCCGTTGGTGTGGCCGTCGCCGTGGCAGGTGGCGCAACTGTACCACTGGTTGAACGACCGCCGGCCGTCGTGGAAGAGGATCTCCCCGCGGCGGGCGAGCGACAACTCGGGCGGCGAACCCAGCGGGATCGTCTCAACCAACCGGGCGGACTCGGCGTCGACGACCTGAACGGCGTCGGCCAGGTAATTGGCGACGTAGAGGGTCTTGCCGTCGGGGGCGAAGGCGAGCTCCGTGGGGCGTCCCCCAAGCGCCACGCGGTGGAAGCGGCCGTCGCCGCCGAGCAGTTCGGGAGCGATCAGGTCGCGCGAGCCGTCCGACCGCCAGGGGAGCCGCTTTCCATCCGTTCGGAGCAGCATAACCTCATGAGTTCCCCCCAGGCTCACGGCCAGGATCTTGCCGTCGGGACTCACCGCCGCGCCGTGGGCGTCGGCCGCGGCTTCGCCTCGGGGATCGAGCGAGATCGTGGCGTAGGGTTCGGGCTCCTTCAGGTCAACGCGCGTGAGCCGTTGGCCGAGGACCCACCCCAGGTCGATGTTCGACTCGGTGGTCGCGAAGCCCTGGCTCTGCATGTTGGCGAGGTAGGCGTAACGGCCGTCGGGCGCGACGGCGACTTGCCGCAGGTTGTACCCGTCCAGCGGGATCGACTTAACCACCTGGAAGTTCGCCACGTCGACGACCGAGACGTTTTTGGACCGGTTGTTGCCGACGATCAGCAGCGAGCCGTCGGGCGAGAGCGCCAGACCGCGGGGCTCGCGGCCGACCGGCAGCCGACCCGTAACCTTCCGCGCGTCGAGATCCACCCGCGCGACCTCGTCGGCCACACCGACGGCGACGTAAGCCGTCTTGCCGTCGGGGCCGATCACGACGCCCCGAGGCTCGGGACCGACCTCGATCCGACCGACGACGCGGAGCCGATCATCGCGGATTTCGAGAACGGCCAGGTCGTAGCCGTACCAGTGGGCGACGACGGCGCGCGAGCCGTCGGGGCCAATCGCCACGCCGGCCGGCTTCTCGCCGGTCTCGATCTCGTCGAGGACCTTGGCCGCCTCGGCGTCGATCAGGCTTACCGAGTTGGCCGTCTGGTTGGCGGAGAGGATCCGCCGGCCATCGGTCGAGATCGCCAGGGCGATCGGCGAGCGGTGGGGCTCCGGTTTCGCGTCGTTGTTCGCCCCGGGCTGGTCCGCCGCGCCGACGGCCCAGAGCGGGGGAGCGAGGGCCAGGATTCCCAGGACAAGGCGAGCGCGGGTCGAGAGGGCGTTGAGGCTCATTGGTTGGTCTCCATCCAGCCGCTCGAAGCGCGGTGCTCAATCGAACTCGCATGGATTCGTCGCTTCGATGCTCCGCGATGAGGGCGCGCGATACAAGCCCGAAACACGAGCGAGCGGATCGCCACGCGACGACGGGCTTGGCCTGAGGTTGCTACTCCGAGGGTTCGAGGTCCAGCACCCTCACCGAATCCACCAGCGCGTCGATCGAAACGGGGTCGCGGGCGGGGAAGCGGCAGTAGGCCGGGTAGGGGTCGGTGCCGTCGATGATGAGCTGGCGGTGGTTGGCCTGGCGGAAGCCCTCGTCGCAGGGCTGATGTCCGGTGACGAACAGGTCGGCGTCGACCATCTCGGCGAAGCGGTCGACCGTCTCCGTCGAGGTGTCCCGCCCCCAGGTCATGGCGTAGACGGTCCCCCCGCGCTTCATGGACTCGGGGGGCCACGTCTCGGCGTCGAGCACGTCCAATTCGACGCGGTCCAGGTCGTAGCCGTCGGGGATCGTATGGCAGAGGAACACGCGATTCGATGTTCGGACGGCGATCGGCAGGGAGGCGAAGAAGCCCAGATAGGCTTGGTACACGTCGCCGGCCATTGGTCCGTAAGAGGTCTCGATCCCCTGGCGAAACAGGGCGTTGAGCGCCCGACCGTCCTTGCCGATGACGCGCCCGGTCAGCTCCGAAAGTTCGTGGTTGCCCAGGATCAGATGGACCCGCTCGGGGTGCTGGCACTTCAGGGCCGAGACCAGATCGACGAGCCGGTGCGACAGGTCGGGCCGATCCTCCCGGCTCTTGTTGATCTCGTGAACGAGCTCTTGAAGCACGAGGTGCCGTCCGGGATGGCGGTCAAGGGCCGACTCGGCCAGCGCCCAGCGGAAGGCCCGCAAGTTGCCGTGCAGGTCGCCGACGACCATAACCTCGTCGGCGTTGTCGAGACGGACGACCGAGCCCGACCGGCCCGGAGTCCGGCGCGTCAGGTCGGTGGCCTTCCGAACGGTGGCGAGAACTTTCAGTGGATCGGGCATGGCCGGCGTCGTCCATCGGGAGGGAGCGCGTCAAGGTCGGCGGGTCGACCGCCCGGAACCTACCATTCCGACTCGACGGCGAACTCCCAGTGCTGAAAGAGGGTCTCAAGCCGAGACTTCAAATCGGCGTGCCGGTCCTGCGCGCTGGTGGCCTTGGCCGGGTCGCGCCAGGTGGCGGGTTGTCCCAGGATGTCTTCGACCTCGACGATCTCAGCCTCAACCTCGGCGATCTCGCGCTCCAGGTCGGTCGCCTTGCGATAGGCGAACTTCTTCTTGGTCTTGCCGTTGCGCTCGGTCGATTTCGAGGGGGCCGCCGCGGCGGCGGGAGGCGGCTTGGGCTTCGCCTTGGCGGCGGCGGCCTCTTTTTCCTTCTGGACCAGGGCCTGGAACGCCTCGTAATCGCCTTCGACGACGCGGGCGCGGCCGTCGGCCACCTGGATGATTCGATCGGCCACCTTGTTGAGGAAGTAGCGGTCGTGGCTGACGACCAGGACGGTTCCCTCGAACTCCCGGATCGACCGCTCAAGGGCCTCGCACGACCAGATGTCGAGATGGTTGGTCGGCTCGTCCATGACGAGCAGGTTGGCCCCGGTGGCGCAGAGCCGCGCCAGGGCGGCCTTGGCCTTCTCGCCCCCGGAAAGCTGGCCGACCTTCCGAAACGCCTGGTCGCCGGTCAGACCGAATCGGGCCAGCAGCGAGCGGACGTCGCCTTCGACCCAATCCACGTCGTCTTCGGGCCAGACGGCGCGGACAACGGTGGTGTCGGCCGAGAGCGATTGCAAGCCCTGGTCGTGGTAGCCGACCTGAACGCGGTGGCCGAGCTTCACCTCGCCCGAATCGGCCTGCTCGCGGCCGATCAGGGTTTTGATGAGGGTCGTCTTGCCCGCGCCGTTGGGTCCGAGAACGCCGACGCACTGGCCGCGGGGGACCGATACGTTCAGGTCCTTGAAAAGCTGTTTGTCGAACGCCTTGGACAGCCGGCGGGCCTCGATCACGATGTCGCCCGAGCGGTCGACCTCCTCGAAGCCCATCGGCGGGCCGACGATGTCGCGGATCGTCTCGACCCGCTCGCGCTCCAGGCGCTCAAGCTTCCGCTCGCGGTCGTGAGCCTGCTTGGCGCGCTGCCCGGCGCCGTACTTTCGGATGTAGGCTTCGAGCTTCTCCGTCTTCTCCTCAAACCGCTCGGCCTGGCGCTCCAGCACCTTCGCCCGCTCGGAGCGGAGCCGCCAGTACTGCGAGTAGTTGCCCGGATAGACTTCGAGGCTCCCCTCGTTGAGCTCCCAGATCTTGGTCACGACCTTGTCGAGGAAGTAGCGGTCGTGGCTGACGACCACCATGCCGACCGACTGGCGGGAGAGGTAATTCTCGAGCCATTCGGTCGTCGCCATGTCCAGGTGGTTCGAGGGCTCGTCCAGGAGCATCAGGTCGGGGCTCTCAAGCAGGAGCTTGGCGAGCATCAGGCGCGATTGCTGGCCTCCCGAGAAAGTCGCCGCCGGACGGTTGAAGTCGGCCTCCTGGAAGCCGAGGCCCGAGAGGATCTCCTCGACCCGGTGGTCGATGGAGTAGGCGTCCTGGAGCAGGAGACGCTCGTTCAGCTCGTCGTACCGCCTGCCGGCGCGTTCGCGTTCGGCCTGATCTTCGGCCTCGGCCATCTCCTGGGCGGCCTCCTCCAATTCCCGCTGAAGTTCGACGAGCGAGGCCAGGCCGGAGCGCGCCACGTCCATCAGGGTTTGCGACGGCCCGAAGTCGGGCTGTTGCTTGAGGCGGCTGACTCGGATGCCGGATCGGACGTGGAGCCGGCCGTACTCGGGTTGTTCCGAGCCGTCGAGCAACTTCAGGAGCGTCGTCTTGCCCGCGCCGTTGGGACCAACCAGGCCGATCCGGTCGCCCGCCCGGACCTCGAACGCGAGATTGGTGAAGATCGGATCACCGGCGTACTGTCGGCCCAACTCCTGGGCGGTTATCAAAATCATGGCGCCAAAAGCATTTATGGAAAATTCAGGCCGAGGTTCGTGGACATCCGGGCCGTTGGCCGCCGCGGCGGGGGATGAAATGGATTTCGGCCGAGAAGCATCGGCTCCGAAGAATGTTCGATGATAACCCGAGCGGTCGAGGAGTGGATAGGCGGAAAACCGCCCGGCGACCACCCGCGCCCCGCCACGTCGGATTTTGGGTTCGTTCAGCCCCGGGCTCCGGTCTAGGCTTCTCCGATTTCCCAACGCAATCTCATTGAGGCCAAAAATTTAAGGTGAAAACGCGATTCCGGAAATTGGCTTCGTTTGGCCATTTTTCCCTAATCGAGCGGAGCAAGGTTCCCTCATGATCGGGGATGGGCCGTTCGAGACGCTTCGCCCCGCTGTATGACCACCGCCCCCGCGCCCCGGCGCGCCGAATTTTGGGTTCGTTTGGTCCCATTTCACGCGCTCGACAACACGGGGATTGAGTCGGAACATTTTGCGAATCAAGGGATTACAGTTGGGATCCGGTCTCTGGAGATTGGGTTCGTTTGGTCATTTTCGCGCGCGGCGCGGAGTCGTTTTCATGGACAAGGGTTCGCTCGGCGCGCACTTCCCCCTTATTTAGTAATGCCACATAAAACGCGATGCACGACCAAAAATCCGAGCGCGCCGGCGAATTTGTTCCTCCGGGGTGGCTTAGCCTTGCTTCCACGGTCATCATCCCGCGAGCGAAAGCCGGGCCACCCGGCCCGGGGAAGGCGCCGCTTCGTCGTCTTTTGTCGGTTGGTCCTTGTACCGGCCGCGTTCCCGGCGAATCATTCGGATGGGATGAGTCTCTCCAGCGCCCTCCGGCAAGGGAATCGATCGCGAGGCACACCATGAGCGCCAAGAAGATCCTCGAAGTTCGGCGCGAGGTCGCCCCTCACTGGGTGGGGGACGGGTTTCCGGTTCGGACGCTCTTCTCTTACGATGAAGACCCGAGCGGGATCAGCCCTTTCTTACTGCTCGATTACGCCGGGCCGATGGAGTTTCTTCCCGCCACTCACCGGCGCGGGGTCGGAGGCCACCCGCATCGCGGGTTCGAGACGGTGACGATCGTCTTTCAGGGGGAGTTGGAGCATCGCGACTCGAAGGGCCACCACGGGAAGATCGGTCCCGGCGACGTTCAGTGGATGACCGCCGCCTCGGGCCTGGTGCACGAGGAGTTCCACGGCGAGGAATTCACCCGAAACGGCGGGACGCTGGAGATGGCCCAGCTTTGGGTGAACCTGCCCGCGGCTGAGAAGATGAGCCCGCCTCGCTACCAGGAGATCACGGCGAAGCAAATTCCGGTGGTCCCCCTGGAGGGCAGGGCGGGGACGGCGCGCGTGATCGCCGGAACGTTCCGCGACGTGAGGGGACCGGCGAAAACCGTCACGCCGATCGAGCTTTGGGACCTCCGGCTCAACGCGGCGGGCCACGTTCCGCTGGAGTTGGAGGACGGCTTCTCGACGATCCTGCTGCTTCGAAAAGGGTCGGTGACGATCAACGGAAAAACCGCCGTCGCGGGCGTCGCGCTGATCGTCTTGGATCCGATCGGCGATCGGGTCGAGTTGGCGTGCGGCACGGATGAAGGCGCCTCGATCCTCGTTCTCGCCGGCGAGCCGATCGACGAGCCAATCGCCGGCCGGGGTCCGTTCGTCATGAACACGCCCGACGAGCTTCGCCAGGCGATCCGCGATTACCAGGCCGGGGCGATGGGGAGCCTGGAGTAATCGTGTTGTGCTCGTCGCGCCGCGACGGATCTCCGGGAGGGTATTGCCCTCCCGACCTCGTCCCGCGTCCTACTCATCCTCGCCGAGCACGCGCTTCTTGCGGAGCATGTGGTGGTAGTGCTGGGCGAACCGGTGGGCCTCGTCGCGGACGTATTGGAGCAGACGGAGGGCGAAGGAGCGGCGGCTCAGGACGATTGGGTCGGAGCGGCCGGGGACGTAGATCTCCTCTTCGCGCTTGGCCAGTGAGATGAGCGTCGGCGGCTCGATTCCCTTGGCCTTGAAGGCGTCGAGCGCCGCGCCGAGTTGGCCCTTGCCGCCGTCGATGAGGAAGATGTCGGGGAAGGGCTCCTCGCGTTCCATGAGGCCCTCGATCCGCCGGGTGACGACTTCGCGGATCGACGCGAAATCGTCGACGCCGGCGACGGTCTTGATCCGGTAGCGGCGATAGCCGGGCTTGAAGGGCAGACCGTCGACGAACGTGACCAACGAGCCGACCGTCTCGGTTCCCCCCAGGTGGGCGATGTCCACCCCGTGGATGGTTCGGGGGACGGATTCGAGGTGAAGGATCTTTTTGAGCCCCTTGAGCCCCTTGCTCGGGTCGACGTAGAAGACTTCGGGCTGGGCGTGCTTGGCCAGGTCGCCGCGCAGGCTCATGTTCTCCAGGGCCTTGATCTCGTCGCGCAGTCGGGCGGCCTTCTCGAATTGCAGGGCCTTGCTCGCCTCGCGCATCTCCTCGTTCATCTCCTTGAGCACCGCATCCTTCTTGCCGTCGAGGAAGAGGCGGAGCCGGCGGATGTCGCGGCGGTAGGCTTCGCGGTCGATCCTCAGGTTGCAGGGCGCGGTGCACTGGCCGATCGAGGCGAGCAGGCAGGGGCGGAACCACCGCCAGCGCGGGTCGTTTTCGTCGATGTCGAGCGAGCAGGTGCGGAACTTGAAGATCCGCTGGAGCACCTGAATCGCGCCCCGGAGACTCTTGGCGTGGGGGAAGGGGCCGTAGAGCTTGACCCCCGAATCGAGGGGAACGCGCGTGAAGTTGACCCGGGGGAAGTCTTCGCCGACGGTGATTTGCAGGTAGGGGAAGCTCTTGTCGTCCTTGAGGTCGCGGTTGTGTTTGGGCTGAATGTCCTTGATCAGCCGCGCTTCCATTAAGAGGGCGTCGACCTCGCCATCGGCGGGCAGGTGGTCGATGTCGGCCACCTCGCCGATCCAGTCGCAGATGCGGCGGTCGCGGGTGGCCGTGGCGTGGAAATACGAGGCCGCCCGCGCCCGCAGGTTCTTGGCCTTGCCGATGTAGATGACCCGCCCCTGGGCGTCCTTCATCAGGTAGACGCCCGGGGACGTTGGAAACGTTTTGACTTTCTCGCCGGGAGCAGACTCGCCGCTGGTCGATCGTTGGGCCATGCCAATTCCGCCCGGGGGAGCTTGCCCCCGGCTCCAAGCCCGGCGCGCGGTCGACCGAAAGCGGACCGGTCGCCGGCCGGGTCGGTTTAAACGACTCCTCCAATATATCTTTCGATGTCGGCGGTCATTTGGTCAAGCAGCGCGGCGGTTTCAGCCTTGGCCTGGGGGAGCGACTCGGGGTTTTTCACGTCGGAGCGCGCGAAGAGGTAGAACTTGATCTTCGGCTCGGTTCCCGAAGGGCGGGCGGCGAATCGGACGCCTTCGCGCTCGGTGTGGAAGATCAAGACGTCTCCCGACGGCTCGGCCAGAAGCTGGATGTCGTTGGGGTTCAGCGCGTTGCGGATCTCGTGGGTCTTGTAGTCGTAGACCTCGGTGATCTTAAGTCCCGCGACGGTCACGGGCGGCGTGGACCGGAACGCCTTCATCAACTCGCGGATCGTCTCGACCCCCTCGCGGCCCTGGTACGTCTTGTTGATGAGGCGCTCGCCATAGTGGCCGACATCAATATACAAGTCGTCAAGGAATTCCAACACGGTTTGCCGGCGGTCCTTGAGGGTCGCGACCAACTCGGCGAAGAGCATCGAGGCGACGGCGGCGTCCTTGTCGCGGGCGTAATCCCCCTTGAGGTAGCCGTGCGACTCCTCAAACGCGAACAGGAACCCAGCGCGTCCGGCCTGGTCGATCCGCTGGGCGATCCACTTGAAGCCGACGAGCAGATCGTCCTCGACCCGGATGCCCTCGCGGGCGGCGAGCGCCTTGGCCATGAGGGTTGAGACCAGGGTGGTGACGAGATAGTGATCGGGCCGCAGCTTGCCCCGGTCGGCGTACTGCTTCATGACGAAGGCGGATAGCAGAACGCCGATCTGGTTGCCGTCAAGCGTCGTCCACTCGCCCGAGGGGTCGCCGGTGACGGGCAGGCCGACGCCGATCCGGTCGGCGTCGGGGTCGCTGGCCAGAACCAGGTCGGCACCGGTCGCCCTCGCCTCGGCCATGGCCGCTTCCAGGGTCTCGGGATACTCGGGGTTGGAGACGTGGTTGGGGACGTTCGGAAAGTCGCCGTCGGGCGTCCGTTGGGAGGCCAGAACGTTGACCTTCTGGAAGCCGTCGGCCAGGAGCGCCGCCGCGACGGAGGTTTCGCCGACGCCGTGCAGCGGCGTGTAGACAATCGAGATGTCGCGCGCGTGGCTGACCGACTCGCCGACGACCGACGCGATGTACGCCTGGTCGATCTCGTCGCCGGCGAAGACGATCGAGCCGTCCTTCAGCCCCTCCTCCAGGCTCTTCTCGGGGATCTCGCGGTCGGACGCCTCCTTGACCCGGGCGATGATCTCGGCGTCGTCCGGGGGGATGACCTGGCCGCCGGTGGGCGCGTAGCACTTGAAGCCGTTGTCGGCCGGCGGGTTGTGCGAGGCCGTGATCATGATTCCGGCGTCGCAATTGAGATGACGGACGGCGAAGGAGAGCAGGGGGGTGGAGCGGTAGTCCTTGAACAAGTACACCTTCACGCCCGCCGCGGCGAGGACCCGGGCGCAAAGCTCGGCGAACTCGGGGGAGTTGTGCCGGGTGTCGCGGGCGATGACGCACGACCGAGGCTCGCCGGGGGCCTTCTGCGCGTTGATGTGGTCGGCCAGCCCGCGGGCGCTCTCGGCGATGGTCCGCTCGTTAAGGACGTTGGTGCCCACCGGATACATGACCCCGCGCCGGCCGCCGGTGCCGAACTCGAGGACCGTGTAGAAGGCGTTGTCCAACTGCTTCCACGCCCCGTCGGCGATGTCGCCCAGCAGCTTCGGCAGGTACTTGGCGAACGGGGGCTCGGTGAGCCAACTCTTAATGGCGGCGACGGCCGAGGCCGAGAGTTGGCCCTCCTTCTCGGCGTCCTGGATCTTCGAGAGGGCGGCTTCGACGGTAATCATGATGAGGCGGCTCCGCGGTGCGACAACATGGCCCGATCGGCGAAACGGGCCTCGGTTTTCAGGCTACTCCGAAACCCTCGATCGGACAAGCGGGGCGGGGGCGTGATGCTCGCTCCGCGGGCCGATTCAATCGGCGCGTTCCCAACCGTTGGAACTTCTCGGTTCCCTCTCGTTCGAGGGATGACAACCCACTTGATGCGCTCGCGGAACGTTGGAAACAATCAAGAATTCACTGTATTCGGACTCGGCGGAGGCCTCCATGCGCTCGCACATCTTGCTCGCCGCTCTGGTGATCGGCTGCCCCCCAGTTCTCGCGACGTCCCCACTCGCAACGCAACAGTCGCCGGATTCGGACGATCAAGAACGAGTCCCTCCGCAAAGAACGCCGAGCGGCGAAAAGGCGGAGGGTGAAAACGATGGACGCGGGGCGGAAGGGGCTCGGACGGATCCGACCAAAGACGATCCAGGCACAGCCCAGGCTCGAAAATCGAGGGACGCGATGCTGCGTTACCTGGTGGGGAGGTCCATCGAGTCGCGTGGGCTCGGTTCTCTCATCGAAAGCCCCGTCGTGCGAGCCGAGCTGGGCATCGGCAAACGGCAATTTGATGAATTGCTGCGCATCATATTTGAACGGCGGATTGCGGAGGGCGAGGCCGCGCGCGCTTACACGGCGCGGGCTAGAGCGGGCGCGACCAACCTCGGGATGCCATCCTTCAAGGAGTTCATCGCCGGCTTCCACGCGGAGACGGATCAATTTCTCTTGGCGTCACTGAACCCAAAGCAACGGCGCCGGCTTCGCCAGATCTCTCTGCAGGCTCAGGGACCACTGGCGGCGTTCTTCGACCCGGACGTCGCCCAGAAAATGAGATTGCAACCAAAACAGATCGAGAAACTCCGAGCCCTCTTGGGTGACCGCGTCGATGACGACGATTCCGCCCTTCGCGACCCGAAAACGGGGAGGCCCCCCACGTCGCCCGAAGAAGTCGACTCGGCGATTCTCGACCGGCAAGAAGGGCGCCTGTCGACGCGCGACGCCGCCCTGGATTTGTTGAGCGAGCGACAACGCCAAGTTTACGACGCCGCTTATGGCGAGCCCTTCGACCTAACCAAAATTCCCCCCGGCCCGTCGTCTCACGGACCGAGTGCCGGCGAGGCCCCGTCGACCGATGGAGACCCACGCTGACCCGGCCGGTTGACCGCGGCGCTTGACGCGCGATGACGATGGCCGTCCGAATCGAGCGCGCCGGGGCGCGCGCTCAATAGCAATACGCGGGCCTGTTCGGTCGGCGCAACTCCCGGCTTTAACGAAAGTTTTGGAAATTCGGGCGCCGCGCGGGCCTTGTAAAAAGGGCGAGTTTGTAAGTTCGTCTTGACACATCCGGCCGCCATGCCGCGGTCGGCCGTCGCCGTTTCACGGGAATCTGGACGGAGGGAGCTTTGGCGGCGAAACTTTAAGTTGTTATCAGCCAACGGGTTGCGCGCGGAAACGGAACGGTTTTTCCGGCTGGATTCGCGTTCCGGCACGGGCGTTGCTTTTTCACTCGCCGTCGAGACGACAATGACGACCTGGAGGAAGGGATTTTTTCCTAAAGTCGTCAGGGTCATCCGATACGATGATTAGGTGCTGACACGGAAGATCGCCGATATCGGCCGGGGCTTCGTTCGCTCGGTCGTTGGGGATAGACAGGGAGGTTTGGGATGGCTCGGCCGACTTCACGACGATCGCTTCGTTTTGACAATCTTGAGGATCGCCAGTTGCTGTCGTCGGGAGGTCCCTCCAGCCAGCAGCAGTACATGCTGCAACTGATCAACATGGCCCGAACCACCCCCAAGGCCGCCGCCGAGTGGGTCTCCAGCAACGTGACCCCCGAGGTTCGGAACACGCTGAATTACTACAAGGTCGACGTCAACGCGGTGAAGCAGTCGATCGCCAGCAGCACCCCGCTTCCTCCCGTCGCCTGGAACGGCGACCTCGCCGACGCGGCCCAGAGCCACAGCGAGGACATGGCCGACAAGCAGTTCCAGTCTCACGAAGGCTCCGACGGCTCCTCGCCCGAGGACCGGATCAAGGCCGCGGGCTACAACAACGCCAGGTCCAGCGGCGAGAACGCCTTCGCCTACGCCAACAGCGTTGACAACGCCATGCAGGCGTTCCTCTACGACTGGGGCGTCGCCGACGCCGGCCACAGGCGGAACCTGCTGCAACCGGGCGTCTCCCCCGAGAAGTCTTACAGCGACGTCGGCATCGGCATCGTCAACACCGGAACGCGGGCCTCCAAGGCCCAGGTCGGCCCGGTGGTCATCACCCAGAACTTCGCCAGCAAGTCCGACGGTCCCGCCAAGCTCGTCGGCGCCGTCTACAGCGACGACGACGGCTCGAATTTCTACACGCCGGGGGAGGGCAAGGGAAACATCGAGATCGAGGCGACCAACCTGGAGACGGGCCGGTCGCAGTCGACCCGCACCTGGGATTCCGGGGGCTATGAGTTGGCCCTGACCCCCGGACGCTATCGCGTGGCCGCCAGCCGGAACAACGTCCTCATCAAGGAAACCACGATCAAGATGGGCTCGTTCAACGTCGCCCAGGACTTTGATCTGAGCGAGCCGTGGGATGGTCGGTCGCAGACGACCGCCGCTCCCGCTCCCGCGAAGCCCGCGCCGGCGCCCGTCTCGGCTCCCGCCCCGACCTCCGCTCCCACCACGACCTCCGCTCCCACCAAGAGTTCCTCTCCGGTGAAGGTCAAGCCCGCCGACAACGCCGGGGCCGATTGGACGAAGGTCTCGGCCGCGGTCTCCCACACCGCCGTCAAGACGCCCCGCCCCAGCACGATTTCCCGCCCGCCGCTGGCCGACTGGACCACCTGGAAGGCCAACTCGCGCTAAGCCCAAGCCACCGCGAATCACGCTCGTCGTGAAGCCCTGGACCGAACCGATCGGACCAGCCGAATTCCACCCCGCCAGCGATTTGGGGATCGCCGGCGGGGTGGTTTCGTTTTCGGCGCGGTGGGGCGTCGGCGCCGCGCCGCTAGTTCTCGCCCATGACGGTGACAACCACCGAGCGCCGGTGGGGATCGGTTCGATGCTCCCAGAGAAAAACGCCCTGCCAGGTCCCGAGCGCCGGGGTCCCCTGGGAAATCGGGATCGTCAGGGCCGATTGGGTGAGGATCGACCGGACGTGCGCCGGCATGTCGTCGGGGCCCTCCATCGTGTGGTGGAACAGGGGATCGCCGTCGGGAACCAGCCGCGCGGCGAACCGCTCCAGATCCTGGCGGACGCTCGGGTCGGCGTTCTCGCAGATGATCAGCGACGCGCTGGTGTGCTTGATGAAGACGTTGCAAAGCCCCGTCCGAACGCCCGAATCGGCGACGACGCGCTCGACCTCGCCGGTGATCTCGATGGTCCCGCGCCCTCGGGTCTGAAACGTCAAAGTCTGCTGATGGATCACAAGGTTCTCCCAAAGAGTTGAGAAACACGAACGCGCGGATTATAACGACGGCATGAGCCGCATTCCCGCGATGGCGGCCGAGTCCTCAATACAAATCACCACCCGCATTTGGGGTCGCGAGCATGTCGTCGCATGATTGGAGGCCCGTGGGCGAGTACGACATGCCGGTCTACGAATGCGGCCTTCGCGCGGGCCAGATCGTGGCTCTGCGGCGTGACCTGGTCAACACGGACTCGGATGGGTCCACCGGAGAAGTGCGGCGCAAAGGCGAGCGACATAGGGTTCTCCACGGCTCGCCACACGACCCGGGCATCGTGTGGCTCCTGAAACCCGATGGCCGTGGATGCACCTGGGACGATGTTCCCGAAATCTTCGACTGGTTTGAAGTCGTCGATGAAGAACCGATTGGCAATCCAGATCCGGCCAGCGGCGCCGGGGAATGATGAGCGCTGAAAACACGCGGGCCAGAGAGCCATCACGCTCGCGGCGGCCACGTCGGGGCATTGTTGGAAGGATGCGGAAACTAGGAGGGATGACCGGCCCGCCGAAACGAACATAAGGTCCATTATCAGACCCAACTCTGGGGCTGAAGCCCCGGCCCCACCATGGGGCCGCTCCAGGATCCCGAACCGGGGCGAGCCCCTGGCGCGATGCTTCGGGCTCCGGCCGTCGTGACCGGCGACTCCGAGCTTGATCCGCTCGTCTCCTATTTGAAAGCCTCATACTCGAAGGCAATCAAGAACGGCCGTCGGCTGATCATCGAGGCCACGACCGACGTCGAGCATCTCCACTTCAGAGAACCCTATCAGGAACTGGCGGACAAGCTCCTAAGACAGGCTTCGGAGGAGGTTCCAGCCGAGTTGATCCGGGACTTCATCGAGAAGAATCGAGAATCGCGCGCGGTCTGGCCCGAATTGACGCGGCATCTCCCGGCCAGCCTGCTGCCTCTCGCCGAAGAGAAGGCGATCTTCTTCGACTCCGCAAACGCCGGCTGGGATCGCTTTTACGCGAAGTATCCCAAAGCGTACGGCATTATCACCGTGTCGCGAGTGGGACTGAATCGCGATAAGACCCTGGCCTTCTTCTACGTGGGCGAGGGACAAGCCCCAGTCCTGGGGCTCGGCCAGATCCACGTTCTCAAGAAGGAGGGCGACGAGTGGGTCGAGTTGCCGGTCGAGATCAGGCCGTTTTGGATTGCATGATGGGCGTGGCGGCGTCGACGGCGGCAATTCAACGATGATTTGAGACAGGGGGCTCACGCCCCCCGCTCGCCTGGAATGCGCGATTCCTAAATTACTCCTCCGGTGACAGGAAGCCGTGATACCGGCCCATCCAGTAGCCGATGGACCAGGCGACGCCGTCGTCTTCAGTTCGGCCGTCTTTGCCCCAGTCGGCGAGCCAGGGGTTGGCGTTCCAGCGGGATTGGGTCCGCTCGGCCGGGGAGAGCACGCGGTCGAGCTCTTCGGTGTGGCGACGGACGCCCGGCTCAACCTTCGGGTAGACGTCATGCCGGTGCGAGTTCTTGGTGGTCCAGGTGACGAGGTCCCAGGGCCAATCCTGGAGGGTCTCCCGCGCGTCTTCGATGTCGCAGCGGCGGCCGGTGGTCGCGCCGTAGATGAAGTTGTAGAACGGGTTCCGCTCGGGCCGGAGGGATTGCTCTCGCTCGATCGGCTCCCAGGTCCGGGCGATGCTCTGAACGAGAATCCGCCGGCGGGCCGGGTCTTTCTCCAGCATCAGGAGCGGGTAGTACGACAGGTAGAGAAGCTCGTCGTCGGAGTGGTTGATGTCGGCCCAGTATCCGCCGGCGTGACGGCGCATCAGGAGGGTGTTGAGCAGGTAGTGATGGTCCTGGATCAGACCCAGGGCGACCAC
>Ga0180216_1000964_pt1 | contig 27246 bp, 29 predicted proteins | sample eDN3rd37CBELigMG_FD_128879 | JGI IMG/M metagenome (GOLD analysis project Ga0180216, IMG submission 128879) | Enriched Miracle-Growth compost microbial communities from Emeryville, California, USA - eDNA 3rd pass 37_C BE-Lig MG (version 2)... ... | reverse complement strand
GCCGCCGCAAAAGCCCGGCTGCACGTCCTCGACGCCGTCCAGGGCCTGGAACACCGGTTCCATGCACCAGAAGCAGCCACCGCCGAATATTGCCGTTTCCATTCCTCATGCTCCTGAACATCGTGCCGCACACGACCGCGGCGGCATCCTCACTTGCCGCCCCCGAGGGACAGGATCCAGGCCGCCAGGCGCTGGGCGTCCGTGGGGCTGACCTGGGGCTGGGCCGGCATGGGTATCGCGCCCCACTGCCCGGTGCTGCCCCGGCGGATGACCTCGGCCAGGTGGTCCCTCGCCCCGGGCTGGCCGCCGAAGCGGGCGGCGATGGCCGCGAACGGGGGCCCCACGCGGCGGGCCTCCACCTGGTGGCAGCCCAGGCACTGGCGCGCGCGCGCCAGGTCCTGCCCCTGGTGCGTGGTGGCGGCCCGCGCCGCGGGCCAGGACACGGCAAGCGCGAACGCGACCGCCCAGATCTTCGACATCGACATCCTCACGACCCGAATCCAAACCATCCCCGGCGCCTGCCGGGATCCGTTCGCGTTATTATCCATGATAATTTTTTTGCCGCCGAAGATGCCCTTCCCACAGATCGACCCCATCGCCCTGCAGATCGGACCGCTGGCCATCCACTGGTACGGCCTGATGTATCTCGCGGGCTTCGGCCTGGCCTGGCTGCTCGGGCGCTGGCGCATCCGGCACCATCCCTGCGGCCTCGACCTGCGCGACCTCGAGGACATCATCTTTTACTGCGTGCTGGGGGTGATCCTCGGCGGACGCCTGGGCTACGTCCTGTTCTACAAGTTCTCGGACTATCTCGCCCATCCGCTGGCGATCCTCCGGGTCTGGGAGGGCGGCATGTCCTTCCACGGCGGCCTGCTGGGCGTCATCGTCGCCATGCTGGTCTTCGCGCGCCGGCGGCGGCGCACGCTGCTCGAGCTGGGCGACTTCATCGCGCCCCTGATCCAGCTGGGCCTGGCCGCGGGACGCCTGGGCAATTTCATCAACGGCGAGCTGTGGGGCCGGCCCACGGACCTGCCCTGGGGCATGGTGTTCCCGCAGGCGCAGGACGGCCTGGCGCGCCACCCCTCGCAGCTCTACGAGATGGGGCTGGAGGGATTCGCGCTGTTCGCCCTGGTGTGGTGGTTCGCGCGCAAGCCGCGCCCCGTCGGCCAGGTGAGCGCGGTCTTTCTGATGGGCTACGGCGCGGCCCGGTTCCTGGTGGAATTCACCCGGGAACCGGACGCCTTCCTGGGCCTGCTGGCCGGCGGGCTGTCGATGGGCCAGCTATTGTCGCTGCCCATGATCGTCATTGGCCTGCTGCTGTACTGGCGGGCCGCAGCCAGATCGTCCCGCTCACCGACACGCTGATGGTCTCAGTGCCGCCCTCGAGCGGCGCCGCCACCGCATCGGCGGCCTTGGCCATCATCATCCGCGGCATGGGGACGGGCACGGACTCGCCGCTGCCTCCCAGGTCGATCGTGTCATAGCGATAGGATGCGAAACCCAGGGCCGTGGTCAGGGCCTGCGCCCGCGCCTTGAAGGCCTCGACGGCCTCGGCGAGCAGTTTCTGCTCGGTGGCGGCCCGGGTCTTGGGCGAGACCGAGAACGAGATCCCGGAAATCGGCATCTGGTCCCCCAGGCCGGCCGCCAGCCGCGAGGCCGCCGCGAAATCCCCCGAGCTCAGGATGATCTCGGCGCGTCCCCGCCATTCGGCGATCTTGCCGTCCTGGCCGGTCGACGGCCAGATCCTGTAGCCGCCGCTGCGCGCCTCGACGCCGGCATGGCCCTTGACCTGCTTCATCGCGGCATCGAGCCGCGTGTTGAGTGCCTCGGCGGCCTCGGCCTGGGTGTCCGCGCGCAGCTCGGCCGCGAGGACGATCCGCACGGTGTCCTGGGCCACCTCGGAGGAGGCCTGGGCGTGCAGGCTGGCCCGCGGCGCCTGCGCCCGCCGGCCGTCGGGCCCGTCCCCGCGGGCCGCGGCCGGCGCGGGGAGGCTCAGGACGGCGCTCGCGGCCACGGCGAGCACCAGCGCCAGCAGGCTCTTGCGTTTGTCATTGGATGGATGCATTCGGTCCTCCTGAAAAAGGCCGGCGGCGAATGAAGCCCCCGCCGCGCCAGGCCAAAAAGACGAAAGCCCGTCGATGTCGACGAGCTTTCGAGAAATGCCCCGCCTGTGCCGTCTAGGCCGGCATCCCGGAACCGGAGGTTCACGGTGGTCGCCTTCAGTCAGACTTCGGGCTATCCAATGAAGGTAGCGCACCCATCTGTCAATCCAGCAACCTATGCCTATAGCATTGGTTCAAGGAATGTATGGCCGAGTCACGAACACGGCAGGGACTAAGGGGATCGGACGCCTCGCGGCGGCCGAAGGAACTGCATCAAACGGCGGGCCCGAGCACCTCGTCGAGCATGTCGTTCATGGCATCAATTTTACCCTTGAAATCGCCCAAGGCAATATTGCTGAGCGGACCGTCGGGCGCGCGCATGTTCAGCAGCTCGCCGGCGATCTGGATCGCGGCCATGACGGCGATGCGCTCGTTGCTCGCCATCTTGCCGGATCCCTTGATGGCCAGCATGCGCTGGTCCACGTGGCGCACGGCGGCCAGCAGGGCGTCTTTCTCGGAGGGTGCGCAGGCCAGCGAGTAATCGCGGCCGAGGATCGAGACGTCTACGCGTTCCATGGGGTCACTCCGCGCCGGGCAGGCGCTCTAGGATCAGGTCGATCTGTTGCTGGGCGCCCCGCGCGACCTGGCGCAGCTTGTCGCGGTCGGCCTCGGCATGCTCGAGGCGCTCGCGCATCGCCTCGGACTGGCCCTGCTGGCGGCGCACCTGGTCCTCGAGCGCGGCGCGGGCGGCGAGCGCCTCGTCGCGCACCGACTGGAGCTCTTGGTCGTGGCGCGCGACACGCTCGGACATGCGGGTGAATTCGTCGTGCTCGCGGATCTGCTGGTCACGGAGGGCGCCGCATTCCTGCTCGAGCTGGCGGACGCGGGCCTGCAAGGCGGCGCGTTCCGCCTGGAGCTGGCGGGCCGCGTGGACCAGTTTCCGGATGCGCTCGGCCAATGCGTCGAGGTCTTGGAGCATGCGTTCAAACCTTATGAGAGGGCGTATCTGGAGATCCAATCATAACCCTGGCCTCAGACCTCGCGCGCGGGCGGCTTTGCGGGCGCCTTGGCCGAGGCGCGGCCGCCCCGGTGCCGCAGGTAGCGGTTTTCGGGAGTCCGGCGGAACAGCAGCGCCGACAGCTCGTGCAGGGCCAGCGTATAGACCTCGCGCTTGAACTCGATCACCGCCTCGAGCGGCACCCAGTAGGCGTTCCAGCGCCAGGCGTCGAACTCGGGCGAGTCGGACGCGCGCAGGCTGACGTCGCAGTCGCGTCCCACCATGCGCAGCAGGAACCAGATCTGCTTTTGCCCTCTGTAGTGCCCCCGCAATTCGCGGCGCACGAAATGATCCGGCACGTCATAGCGCAGCCAGTCGCGCGTCCGTCCTAATATCCGTACGTGCTCGGGACGCAAGCCGACCTCCTCGTGGAGCTCGCGATACATCGCCTGCACGGGGGTCTCGCCGTGCTTGATGCCGCCTTGCGGGAACTGCCAGGCATGCTCCCGGATGCGTTTACCCCAGAAAACCTCGTTTTTGTGGTTTACGAGGATAATGCCGACATTAGGACGGTAGCCTTCTCGATCCAGCATGGGGCCACCTCGATAATGAATTCAATACAATTACCGTCGATTATACGTACCAACCGGAAACCCTACCATGTACGCCAGCAAGTACCATCTCAACACCCTCAAGGAGGCGCCCGCGGACGCCGAGGTCGTCAGCCACCAGTTGATGACCCGCGCGGGGTTCATCCGCAAGATCGCCGGGGGGATCTACACCTACATGCCGATGGGCCTGAAGGTGCTGCGCAAGATCGAGGCCATCGTGCGCGAGGAGATGGACCGCGCCGGCGCCCTCGAGCTGCTGATGCCGGTGGTCCAGCCCGCCGAGCTCTGGCAGGAAACCGGCCGCTGGGAGCAATATGGCGCCGAACTGCTGCGCATCAAGGACCGCCACCAGCGCGACTTCGTGCTGCAGCCCACCTCCGAGGAGGTCGTCACCGACATCGCGCGCAACGAGATCCATAGCTGGCGCCAGTTGCCGGTGAATTTCTATCACATCCAGACCAAGTTCCGCGACGAGCGCCGGCCGCGCTTCGGCCTGATGCGCGGGCGCGAGTTCACGATGAAGGACGCCTATTCCTTCGACCGCGACGAGGCGGGCGCCCAGGCCAGCTACGACGCCATGTACGCGGCCTACCAGCGCATCTTTTCCCGGCTGGGTCTGGCCTTCCGCGCCGTGGCGGCCGACACCGGCTCGATCGGCGGCTCGCGCAGCCATGAATTCCAGGTGATCGCCGACACCGGCGAGGACCTGATCGTCTACAACCCCGACTCGGACTACGCGGCCAACATCGAGCTGGCCGAGGCCCCCTGCCTGATCCCCGCGCGCGAGCCCGCGCGCGAGCCCCTCGAAAAGCGCGCCACCCCCGAGGCCCCGAAATGCGAGATCGTCGCCGAGCAGCTCGGCCTGCCGCTGGCGCGCACCGTCAAGGCCATCGTGCTGGCGACCGAGCCCGCCGAGGGGCCCGTCCGCATCTGGCTGCTGCTGATCCGCGGCGATCATGAGCTGAACGAGGTCAAGACGGGCAAGCTGCCCGGTTTCGAGGGCGGCTACCGCTTTGCCACCGAATCCGAGATCCTCGAGGCCTTCGGCAGCCCTCCGGGCTACCTGGGGCCCGTCGGGATGCGCGGAGCGGTCACCGTGATCGCCGACCGCACCGTCGCCAACATGGGGGATTTCGTCTGCGGCGCCAACGAGGAAGGCTATCACTACAGCGGCGTCAACTGGGGCCGCGACCTGCCCGAGCCCATCGTCGCCGACCTGCGCAACGTCGTGGCCGGCGATCCGGATCCGCGCGGGGGCACCCTGGCGATCCAGCGCGGCATCGAGGTCGGCCACGTGTTCTTCCTCGGCGACAAGTATTCGCGCGCGCTCAACGCCACCTTCCTCGAGACCGACGGCAAGCCCGCCCTCATGCAGATGGGCTGCTACGGGATCGGGATCAGCCGGATATCGGCCGCCGCGATCGAGCAGAGCCACGACGAGCGCGGCATCATCTGGCCCCGGGCGATCGCGCCCTTCGAGGTGGTGCTGTGCCCGATCGGAATCGGGAAAAGTGAAACCGTGCGCAACACCGCCGAGGCCCTGTACCAGGCCCTGCGGACCGCCGGCGTGGACGTGATCCTGGACGATCGCGATGCGCGCCCCGGCATCATGTTCGCCGATTGGGAGCTGATCGGGGTGCCATTGCGCGTCACCCTCGGCGATCGCGGCCTCAAGGACGGGATCGTCGAGATCCAGGCGAGGCGCGATGGCCAGGCCCATCGGGTGGCCCCCGACCAGGCTGTCGCGTTCATACTCGAAACGCTAAAATCCCTGTGAGCCGCGATCGCCACCCCGCCCGCCCGCCCGCGCATCCCCGGGCGGGCGGCCTGTCACACGGCTTAACGAAAAAATGGACCCTCAGTCACCCAACCCGCCCGGCGTTCTGCCCATTCGCGTATATTACGAGGACACCGACGCGGGCGGTGTCGTCTACTACGCAAACTACCTCAAGTTCTTTGAACGCGGGCGCACGGAATGGCTGCGGGCGCTCGGGATGGACCAGCGCGCGCTCGCCGCGCAAGAGCGCGTGATCTTCGTGGTCAGGCGCGCGGATGTGGCGTACCATCGCCCGGCGCGCCTGGACGACAGGATCCGCGTCCACACCGCGGTGACCGACATCGGCGCCTCGACCCTCCTGTTCGCCCAGGAGGCCCGGCGGGACGAGGAACTCCTGGCCACGGCCGGCATCCAAGTCTGCGCCGTGCACCCGGAAACCTTCAAACCTGTCCGGATGACCCCACCCATCAGGAACTTACTGGAAAAGGCCAGAAACTAACCATGCAAGCCCAAAGCGATTTGTCGCTGCTGTCCCTCATCGCGAACGCCAGCATCCCGGTCCAGATCGTCATGCTGATCCTCTTGGCCGTCTCGATCCTGTCCTGGACGTACATCTTCAGCAAGCGCGCGGCGCTCAAGCGCGCCGATGCGCAGACGCGGCGCTTCGAGGACGACTTCTGGGCGGGCGGGGACCTGACCGTCCTGCAGCAGGCCATCGCCTCGCGTCGCGAGGAGCACGGGGCGCTCGCCCGGATCTTCGACGCGGGAATGACGGAATTCATCAAGGCGCGCCGCTCGGCGGCCCGCGGCGACACCCTGCTGGACGCGCCCCGCCGGGCCATGAAGGCCGCCTACCAGCGCGAGATGGACAGCCTCGAGTCCCACCTCAACTTCCTCGCCTCGACGGGCTCGGTCAGCCCCTACGTGGGCCTGCTGGGCACGGTCTGGGGGATCATGCACGCCTTCATGGGCCTGTCGACCATGCAGCAGGCCACGCTCGCGGCGGTCGCGCCCGGCATCGCCGAGGCCCTGATCGCCACGGCGATCGGCCTGTTCGCGGCCATCCCGGCCGTCGTCGCCTACAACCGCTACACGAACGAGATCGACCGGCTCTCGATCCGGTTCGACAGCTTCGTCGACGAGTTCCTGAACATCCTCCAGCGCCAGGTGCACTGACATGGGAACCCTGCGCGGCCGCAACGTCCGGCGACTCAAGAACGACATCAACGTGGTGCCCTACATCGACGTCATGCTGGTGCTGCTGGTGATCTTCATGGTGACGGCGCCCATGATCACGCCGGGCCAGATCGAGCTGCCCTCGGTCGGCACGGCCTCCGAGGTGCCGATCAAGCCCCTCGAGGTCCAGATCGACGAGCATGGCGAGATCAGCATGCGGCTGCGCGACTCGGGCACCTCGTTCCGCCCGGTCGACAAGCAGAACCTGCTGCCCGAGGTCCGGGCGGCAGCCACGGCGGACACCCCCGTGGTGATCTCGGCGGACGGCAAGGTGCCCTACGAATCGGTGATGCAGGTGATGGACCAGTTGCGTTCCGGCGGCATCACCCGCCTGGGCTTGCTCGTGAACCAGACCGCCACCGAACAGAAGCGCTGACGAGGCCCCGGCGCCCCCACCGGGACGCCGGACCGCGCCAGAGGCTCACAGGCTCATGAAATTCTTCGAACGCTTTTCGACATACGAACCAGGACCCGGCGACGAGCGCCGCGAGGAGCGCCGCGGCCTGGCGTACTCGCTGCTGGCGCACGGCCTGATCATCGTCCTGATGATCGTGGGCTTCAACACCGCGCCCGACAATCCCGGCCCCGTCCAGATCGAGCTCTGGGCCCAGGGCACCGTGGCCGAGGCCGCGCCGCCGGACGAGCAGAAGCCCGAGGAACCCGAGCCGGAACCCGAACCGCAACCGGAACCCGAACCGCAGCCCGAGCCTGAACCCGAGCCCACGCCGCCGGACGAGAGCGCCCGGCAGGCCGCCGCGCTGGCCGAAGCCCGCGCCCAGGCCGAGCAGCAGGCGCAGGCCCTCGCGGAGGCCCAGGCGCGCGCGGCGGCGGCCGCCAAGGCCCAGGCGGACGCCGAGATCGCCCTCGAGAAGGAACGCAAGCTGCGCGAGGAACAGGAACGCCTGGCGGCGGAGCAGGCGGCCAAGGCGAAGGCCGAGGCGGAACGGGCCGCCGCCGAAAAGGCCGCCGCCGAGAAAGCGGCCGCTGAAAAGGCGGCTGCGGAAAAGGCGGCTGCGGAAAAGGCCGCGGCGGAGAAGGCTGCTGCCGAAAAAGCCGCCGCTGAAAAAGCGGCGGCCGAGAAAGCCGCCCAGGAAAAAGCCGCCCGCGAAGCCGCCGAGAAGGCGGCCGCGGTAAAAGCGGCTGCAGAGAAGGCGGCCGCCGAAAAGGCCGCGGCTGAAAAGGCGGCTGCCGAGAAAGCGGCGGCACAGAAAGCGGCCGCGGAGAAAGCCGCCGCTGAAAAAGCCGCGGCCGAGAAAGCGGCCGCTGAAAAGGCCGCCAAGGAAAAGGCGGCCCAGGAAGCCGCCGCCAAGAAGGCCGCCGCGGAAAAGGCGGCCGCCGAAAAGGCCGCGAAGGAAAAGGCCGCCAAGGAGGCCGCCGCCAAGCGCGAAGCCCTGCGCGAGGCGATGCGCGGCTCGGCCCTCGAGGCCGCGGGCATCCCGAACGGCACGTCCGACCGCAACCAGCGCGGCGGGGGCGGCGGCAACGACGGCTACGCCGCCGCGGTGCGCCGCTGCATCCAGCCGGGGGTCATCTACAACGTGCCGCCGCGCGAAGGCTCGGCCAATCCCACGGTCCAGTACCGCACCTACCTGGACGCCAAGGGCACGGTCCTGAAAGTGGACCTGAGGCGCTCGTCGGGCAACCCGCGCTTCGACACCGCCGTACGCCAGGGCATCCTCGCGTGCGCCTTCCCAAAACCTCCGAGCGGTAAGTATCCGTCGTATATTGACGTTGATTACCGCATGTACGACTAGGAGATCGCACACATGACCTTATCCCATGCTTCGGGCCTCGTGGCGCGCCTCTGGCGGCGCACCGCGGTTGCGGGCCTGTCCTTCCTGTTCGCCGCGGCCGCGACGGCGCCGGCCGCCCATGCGCAACTGCGCGTCGACATCTCGGGTGTCGGCGCCACGCAATATCCGATCGCGATCGCCGATTTCGCGGGCTCCAGCGGCACCCAGGTGTCCGAGGTCATCCGGGCCGACCTGACGCGCTCGGGCCAGTTCCGCCTGATCAGCGCGGCGGGCGCCGCGCTGGACTTCCAGAGCACGGTGTCCTATGGCGACTGGCAGTCGCGCGGCGCCGACTACGTCGCCTTCGGCTCGATCGCCCAGAGCGGGGGCCAGTACACGGTCAGCTATCGCCTGGTGGACGCCGCCCGCAAGGCCGAGCTCGACCAGGTCGCCTTCAACGGGACCGAGGCGGAACTGCGCCGGATCTCGCACCGGATCGCCGACCGGATCTACGAGAAGATCACCGGGGTGCGCGGGGTGTTTTCCACGCGGATCGCCTACGTGTTGCAAACCGGCAACGGCTATGAGTTACAAATTGCTGACGCCGACGGGCAGAATCCCCAGGTGATGCTGCGGTCCCGGCAATCGATCATCTCGCCGGCGTGGTCGCCCGACGGCTCGCGCCTGGCCTACGTCAGCTTTGAATCCGGCAAGCCGGTCATCTACATCCAGACCCTCAGCACCGGCCAGCGCGCGCCCGCCGCCAACTACAAGGGCAACAACAGCGCCCCGGCCTGGTCGCCGGACGGCAGCCGGCTGGCCATCGTCCTGTCGCGCGACGGCATCTCGCAGATCTACACCATCAATGCCGACGGCTCGGACCTGCGCCGCGTCATGCGCTCGCCCCTGATCGACACCGAGCCGCGCTTCACGCCCGACGGCGGCTCGCTGGTCTTCACCAGCGACCGGGGCGGCAACCCGCAGATCTACAAAGTCCCCGTTGGCGGCGGCGAAGCCCAGCGCCTGACCTTTTCCGGTAGTTACAATATCTCACCCCGAGTCTCTCCCGACGGCAGCCAACTGGTGTACGTTACACGAAGAAACGGTGCCTTCAGAATCGCCACCATGGCTTTGAATTCGGGAACGGAACAGCTCCTGACCGCTGGCCCGGACGACCAATCCCCAAGCTATGCGCCCAATGGCATGCAGATACTGTACAGCTCGATCCAGGGCGGCCAAAGCGTACTGGCGGTCACCTCGATCGACGGACGCGTCAAGCAAACGCTGTCTTCCCTGAATGGCAAGGTTCGTGAGCCGACCTGGGGCCCGTTTACTGATTAGCCGATTTTCGTTTTCGTGTGACTCTTTTTTGAAAGGAAATTAAATGAGCTCGCGCATCACCAGGACCCTGACAATAGCCGCTTTCGCCGCCTCCCTGGCGGCTTGCAGCTCCGTACCGCTGGACCAGTCCGGCGCCGGGGGGGCAGGCTCGGACTCGGCGTCCACGGGACAAATCATGGATCCGTTCAATCCGCAAAGTCCCCTAGCGCAACAACGCTCGGTCTACTTTGAATTCGACAGCTACGCCATCCCCGAGCAATACCGCAGCGTGGTCGAGATGCACTCCAACTACCTGACCAGCCACCAGGGCCAGAAGGTGCGCATCGAGGGCAATGCTGACGCCCGCGGCGGCACCGAATACAATCTGGCTCTCGGCCAGCGCCGTTCGGACGCCGTGGCGCGCATGATGACCCTGCTGGGCGTCAACGCCAACCAGATCGAAGCCATCAGCTTCGGGAAAGAGCGCCCCAAGGCGCTGGGCAACACCGAAGCCGACTACGCCGAGAACCGCCGCGCCGACATCAACTACCTGCGCTGATTCCGGCCTCGCCGCAGCGACGCCGTGGCGGTTCCCGCCGCGGCGTTTTTTATTGATGGGATATATATGATGCAAGCACTCATTCCCCGCATCGGCACGGCCTTCGCCGCCGGCCTGACGATCGCGCTGGCGCTGGCCGCCGCGCCCGCGCATGCATTCTCCGACGACGAGGCCCGGCGCGCCATCCTCGAGCTCAGGGCGCAGATCAAGCAGATCAACGAGCAGAACCAGCAGGCCAGGCTGCAGCTCGCCGACCAGATCGACATGCTGCGCCACGAGGTGGCCTCCATGCGCGGGCAGATCGAGCAACTGTCGCGCCGCCCGCCCTCTGGGGACCAGCCCGAGAACGCACCGCAGGATCGTCAGGCCGCCGACCCGCAAGAGCAGGCCGCCTACCAGGCGGCGGCCGACCAGTACCGCAGCGGCAAGTACAAGGAGGCCGCCACGGCCTTCGCGGCCTTCACCCAGGCCTATCCCGACAGCGAGCTGTCGGGCGACGCCCGCTTCTACCTCGGCAGCAGCCAGTACGCGACCCGCGATTTCAAGGGATCGGTCAAGACCATGCAGGACCTGGTCAAGGACCGGCCGCAGGACCCGCGCGCGCCCGATGCGCTTTTGGTGGCGGCCGCCAGCCAGATCGAGCTCAACGACCTCGCCGGCGCCAAGGCCAGCCTGCAGCGCATCATCAAGGACTATCCCAGCACCTCGGCGGCCGAAACCGCCAAGAGCCGCATGAAACTGCTGTAATGGTCCGCGCCCCCGAGCTCGCGCAGTCCACGCTCGAGCTGTCCGGCCCGATCGCCTACACCGAGGCGGGCTCGGGCGACATCGTGCTGCTGATCCATGGATCGCTGTGCGACTATCGCTACTGGCGCTGGCAGATCCCGCAACTGGGCGCATCGTACCGCGTGGTGGCGGCGAGCCTGCGCGGATGCTGGCCGCGCGCCGGCACGCATCCCGACCCCGGCTACGCCATCGCCGCGCACGCCGAGGACATGATCGCGCTGGCGCGCACGCTGGGAGGCGGCCGGCCGGTGCACGTGCTGGGCCATTCGCGCGGCGCGCACGTCGCCCTGGAGTTCGCGCTGCGGGCGCCCGAGCTCTGCGGGACCCTCACGCTCGCCGACCCGGGCTTCCGATTCGCCCACGAGGCGCCCGCGCGGGCCTTCTACGCGCCCGCCATCGCCTTGCTGGCGCGCGGCGAGCCTGAGGCGGCGGTCGAGCAGTTCATCGACGCGGTCAATGGCGCCGGCACCTGGCGCAGGATGGTGGGCTGGTTCAAGCAGATGGTGCGAGACAACGCCGCGACCCTGCTGTCGCAGGTCCTGGAGGCGAGCCTCCCGGTGGACCTCGAGAATGCCGGGCGCATCGAATGCCCCGTCCTGCTGCTGGGCGGCGCCGACAGCCCCGCGCGCTACGGCACGCGGCAGGACCAGTTGCAGGCCGTCCTGCCGCGCGCGCGCCGCGAGGTCATCCGCCTGGCGGCGCACGGCATGAACCTCGCCAACCCGCGCGCCTTCAACCGCGCGTGCCTGGAGTTCCTTGCCGGCGCCTGAAGGCCTCAGTGGCTCATGGCCTTGGGGGGCTTGAGCTCGCAGGTCGCGGCGAAGCCCTCGCCGTTGCCGAGGGCGAAATCCACGTGCACGCGGTCGCCCACCTTGAGGCCCGCCCGGGGCTGCTCGAGCATGATGTGATAGCCGCCGGGCTTGAGCTCCAGGTCCTGGCCCGGCGGGATCGAGATCTCGTGGACCATGGACATCTTGCTCATGCCGCCCTCCTCGGAGGTCTGGTGCAGCATGACCATTCCGTAGTCCGGGGACGAGGCGCTCTTGAGGGAGACCGGCTGCTGGCCGCCGTTATGCACGACCAGGAATCCGCCAGACGGAGTGGGCGCCGGCAGCAAGCGGATCCAGCAGTCCCGGGCGCTGACCGTGGCCGACGCGGGCAGGCCCGCGGCGGAAGCCGCGGCGGACGCGCCGTGCGCTGCGCCATCGCCATGGGCCCAGGCGGCCGTTCCGGCCAGCAGGAGCGCCGAGACGGCCGCGGCGCCGAGGGTACGAGAAAATGATTTCATTCGATATCCATCAAAAACATGATTTCCATGCTTGGCCAGGCATGGCAACTGGCCCCTGCGAAGGCGCGCCGGCCTTCGCCCCAGCGGGGACGCATCGTCCCCGGCCGCCAGTGTACTATCCCTGGCGCGCAGGGATCAGTTCTTGCCGAGCTTGCCGACCACGCCCTCGACGTAGTAGTCCATCGCGTTCAGGCCCTTGTCGTCCAGGGCGCCCTCGGCCAGGCGCACCTTGCCCTCGTTATCCTTGATCGGCGCGGCGAAGGGGTTCAGGGTGCCGGCGGCGATCGCGTCCTCCTGCTGCTTCAGGAACGCCTTGAGGTCGTCGCCGACGCCCGGGCCGAACCCCTCGAGGGCCACCATGCCCTCCTTGAAGCCGCCCCAGACCTGGTTGGACTTCCAGGTGCCGTCCAGCACCGACTGGACCTCGCGGGTGAAATACGGCCCCCAGTGGTGGGTCACCGCGGCGAGCTGGGCCTTGGGCCCGAACTTCGACATGTCGGAGTGATAGGCGATGGCGTGCTTGCCGCGTTCCTCGGCGGCCTGCACCGTGGCGGTGGAATCGGTGTGATGGGTCACGATGTCGGCGCCCTGGTCGAGCAGCGCGAGCGCCGCGTCGCGCTCCTTGCCCGGATCGAACCAGCTATTGACCATGATGACGCGCACCTGGGCATCGGGCTGGATGCTGCGCAGGCCGCGCGTGAAGGCGTTGATGCCCTGCAGCACCTCGGGGATGGGATAGGCGCCGACGTAGCCCACGACCTTGGTCTTGGTGACCTTGCCGGCCAGCATGCCGGCCACGTAGCGCGCCTCGTAGAAGCGCGCATTGGTGGTGGCGACGTTCGGCGCGGTCTTGTAGCCGGTCGAGTGCACGAACTTGACGTCCGGGAACTGCTTGGCGACCTTGATCGTCGGGTTCATGTAGCCGAAGGACGTCGTGAAGATGAGCTGGTTGCCCTGCTGGGCGAGGTCGCGGATGACCCGCTCGGCGTCCGCCCCCTCGGGGACGTCCTCGACGTACTGGGTCTTGACCTTGTCGCCCAGCGCGGCCTGCATCTCGCGCCGGCCGGTGTCCTGCTGCCAGGTCCAGCCGGCCTCGCCGATGGGGCTGACGTAGACGAAGCCGACCTTCAGCGGCTCGGCGGAGGCCGGGGCGGCGGCCGCCAGGGCGACGGCCGAGGCCGCCGTGAGGGCTTGGAGCGTCTTGCGGAGCATGGTTGCGTTCATGGTCTTTCCTTCAGGAATTGGGGTTGAAGTTCTTGCCCAGCGATGCGGGCATGTTGATGCGGATCCAGTCGATGTTCCGCGAGATGAGCACGAGCACCAGGATGGTCGCGAGGTAAGGCAGCATGGACAGCAACTGCGAGGCGATCGGCACGCCCAGCGCCTGCATGTGGAAGGTCAGGATGGTGATGCCGCCGAACAGGTAGGCGCCCGCCAGCACGCGGGCCGGCCGCCACGTCGCGAAGGGCGTGAGCGCCAGGGCGATCCAGCCGCGGCCGGCCACCATGCCCTCGACCCACATGGGCGTGTAGACCAGCGACATGAAGGCGCCCGCCAGGCCGCAGCAGGCGCCGCCGAACAGCAGGGCCGCCAGGCGGATGCGGCGCACCTTGTAGCCCAGGGCGTGGGCCGACTCGGGCGACTCGCCCACGGCCCGCAGCACCAGCCCGGCGCGGGTGCGGTAGAGGAAATGGCCGAGCGCGGCGCACAGGACGAGCGCCCCGTACACCATCGGATGGTGCTGGAACAGGGCCGGGCCGAGGAAGGGGATGCGCTCGAGCCCCGGAATGCCCCAGCTCGAGGCCTGGATCGTGGCGCCCACGTAGGGCATGCCGATGTAGGCCGAGGCGCCCACGCCGAACAGCGACAGGGCCAGGCCGCAGGCCACCTGGTTGGCGCCCAGCCACACCGTGAGCCAGGCGAACACGCCGGCCAGCAACGCGCCGGCCGCGGCGCCGGCCAGGAAGCCCGTCGCGGGGCTGCCCGAATGCACCGTCACGGCGAATCCCAGGGCCGCCGCGACCAGCATCATGCCTTCGGAGCCGAGGTTGATCACCCCGGCCTTTTCATTGATCAGCAGGCCCAGGGCCGCCAGCATCAGGGGGGTGCCCGCGTTCATCGACGCGGCAATCAGGGGAGCGAGCGCGTCCATGGTCTAGGGCCCGTCCGCGCGAACCGTGGAGGCCGCGCCGAGCCTCCAGCGGAATCGCTTGTGGATCAGCACGTCGCAGGCCAGCAGCGCGAACAGCAGGATGCCCTGGAAGATGCCGGTGATGGCGTTGGGCATGCCCATGCGGGTCTGCGACAGCTCGCCGCCGATGTAGAACAGCGCCATGACGAAGCTGGAAAACACCACGCCGACCGGATGCAGGCGGCCCACGAAGGCGACGATGATGGCGGCAAAGCCGTAGCCCGGCGAGACCGAGGGCGTGAGCTGGCCGATGGGCCCCATGATCTCGCAGGCGCCCGCCACCCCGGCGAGCGCGCCGGACAGCAGCAGGCAGCCCCACAGCGCGCGCCGCGAGGAAAAGCCGGCGTAGCGGGCCGCGAGCGGCGCGAGGCCGCCCACGGTCAGGCGGAAGCCCGCGAACATGCGCGCCAGCAGGACCCAGGCGAGCAGCGAGGCGGCCAGCGCCAGCACCACGCCCAGGTGCAGCCGCGTGCCCGGCCAGACCGGCAGCAGGAAGCCGTCATCGAACAGCCGCGACTGCGGAAAGCCGAATCCGTCCGGATCGCGCATGACGCCGTGCACCAGATAGCTCAGCAGCAGTTCAGCCACGTACACCAGCATCAGGGACACCAGGATCTCGTTGGCGTTGTAGCGATCGCGCAGCCAGGCCACGATGGCCGCCCAGAACGCCCCGCCCACGGCCCCCGCCAGCAGCGCGAGCGCGATCATCCAAGGGCCGCCCCCGCCCGAGCCGTCGTCGAAATGCAGGATGACGGCGCCGGCCACGATCGACCCGAGCACGAGCTGGCCCTCGGCGCCGATGTTGAAGATGTTGGCGCGGAAGCACAGCGCCAGCCCGACCGAAACGAGCAGCAGCGGCGCGACCTTGACGCCGATCTCGGACCAGCCGCGCAGGCTGCCGATCGGCTCGAGGAAGAACACCGCCAGGCCCTCGAGGGGGGACTTGCCGACCGCGGCGAACATGACCGCCCCGCAGGCCGCGGTGAGGATCACGGCCAGGACGGGGGACAGCCAGGACATCAGGCGGGAGGGCTGCGCGCGCGGGACCAGTTCAAGCATGGGCGGCCTCCGGCTCGGCAAGCCCGGCCTGGGCCTCGGCGCCCGGCCACAGGCCGCTCATCCACTGGCCGATCCGCTCGCGCTGGGCCTCGCCGATTGGCACCGGCGGCGACACCCGTCCCTTGGCGATGACGATCAGGCGGTCGGAGATCTCGAACAGCTCGTCGAGCTCCTCGGAGATCAGCAGGATCGCGCAGCCCTCGTCGCGCAGCGCGAGGAGCTCGCCGCGGATCTGCGCGGCCGCGCCCACGTCCACCCCCCAGGTGGGCTGCGCGACCAGCAGCAGGCGCGGATGCCGGACGACCTCGCGCCCGACGATGTATTTCTGCAGGTTGCCGCCCGAGAGGCTGCCGGCGAGCGCCAGGGGGCCCGGCGCCTTGACGCGGAAGCGCCCGATGATGCCGGCGGCGAGCGCGCGCACCGCGCCTTCGCGCACGAAGCCGCGCCGCACCGTGGCCTCGCCCTGGTGCGAGAGGAGGACATTGCGCGCCAGCGACAGCTCGGGGACGGCGCCGCGCCCGAGGCGCTCCTCGGGCACGAAGGCCAGGCCGCGCCCGCGGCGCCAGGCCGCCGAACGGCGGCCGGCCGGCTCGCCGTCGATCCGGATGCTGCCGGCCGCGCAGCGCGTGTCCTCGCCCGAGAGCGCCGCCATGAGCTCTTGCTGGCCGTTGCCCGACACCCCCGCGACCCCGAGGATCTCGCCGGCGCGCAGCTCGAAGGAAATGTCCCGCAGCGGCGTGGCGAAGGGATGGGCGCGGGGCAGGTCCAGGCCGCTCACGCGTAGCACCACGTCACCGGCCTCGCGCGACGTGCGCTCGACCACGGGCAGCTCGGCCCCGATCATCAGGCGCGACAGGCCGGCCTCGGTCTCGAGGCGGGGATCGCATTCGCCGGTCACGCGCCCGGCGCGCATGACCGTGCAGGTGTGGCAGAGGCTGCGGATCTCGTCGAGCTTGTGGCTGATGTACAGGATGCTGCAGCCCTCGCCGGCCAGTTGCCGCAGGATGTCGAACAGCCGGTGCACCGCCTGCGGGGTCAGCACCGAGGTCGGCTCGTCGAGGATCAGCAGGCGGGGCTTGCCCAGCAATGCGCGCACGATCTCGACGCGCTGGCGCTCGCCCACCGACAGGGTGTGCACGTGGCGCCTGGGCTCGAGCTCGAGCCCGTACTGGTCGACCGTGTCCGCGATGCGCTGCTCCAGCGCATGGATGTCGGTGTCGCCCGGCAGGCCGAGGGCGATGTTCTCGGCCACGGTCAGGGTGTCGAACAGGGAGAAATGCTGGAACACCATGCCCAGCCCCAGTGCCCGCGCCTGCGCGGGGCTGTCGATCTGCACCGGGCGCCCGTCCCAGCGGACCGTGCCCGAGTCCGGGCGCACCACGCCGTAGATGATCTTCATCAGCGTGGACTTTCCCGCGCCGTTCTCGCCCAGCACGGCATGGATCTCGCCCGGCTGCACGGCCAGGCTCACCCCGTCGTTGGCCCGGACGGTGGGATAGGACTTGCTGATGTTGTCTAGGGCGAGGCGGGGCGGCATGGCGTTCCTGGTCGAATCATCCGCATGACGGTGGAATTGCGGAAAATTCTACCCAGTAAGCGCACGCCCACCTAAAGGGATAAACCCTAGCCACGGGCTCAATCCTCGAAGGCCAGGCGTCCGGCGAACCAGAGAAAGATGCCGCCGGTGGCCGCGCAGCCCAGCCGGGCGATCCCCGGGCGGCGCCGGAAGGCGTCCGCCAGCCGCGCGCCGCCGAAGATCAGCAGCGACAGGTAGAGGAAGCTCAGGCACTGGAGGATCGACGCCAGGATCAGGAACGGCACGGCGGGGTGCGGATAGGACGGATCGACGAACTGCACGAAGAACGACAGCAGGAACAGGATCGCCTTGGGATTGAGCAGGCTCAGCAGCAGGGCCTTGCGGAACCGGCTGCCCGGACCCACCGCGACGGGCCGCGACTGCTCGGGCACGGCGGGCCGCCAGGCCGAGGCCAGCAGCCGCAAGCCCAGGTAGCACAGGTACAGTGCGCCCAGGGCCTTGAGCGCCACGAACAGCATCGGCAGCACGCGCAGCACCGAGGCCGCGCCGCCCGCCGCCAGCGTCATCAGGATCGAATCGCCCACGAAGATGCCCAGCGCCGCCTGGTAGCCGACGCGCACGCCCTGGCTCGCGCCCGTGGCCAGCACGAACAGCGAGTTCGGCCCCGGCAGGACGATGATGAACACCGTGCCCGCGACATAGGTCCACAGGTCGAGGACGCCGTATTCCGACAGCACGGCCGCGGCCCCGGATCAGAGCAGATCGCGCCGCAACTGCGCGGGATCGCGCGGCGACAGCAGCGCGGGCGCCACGTCGAAGGCCGTGCATGCGCCCACCGCGCCCTGCCGGCGCATCCGATGCGCGGCGCGCGCATAGGCCACGAGCACGCTGGCCGTGAAGGCCGGATTGCTGTCGAGCCGCAGCGAGAACTCGAGGAGCTGTCCGGTGCCGTCGCCGGTCTCGCCGCTGCGGATCACGAATCCGCCATGCGGCATGGCGGCGTGGTCGCGCGCCAGCGCCTCGGCGGTGATGAAATGCACGGTCGTGTCGTAGTCGGCGAAATAGTCGGGCATGGTGACGATCGCCTGGCGCACGGCTTCGGGATCGGCGCCCTCGGCGAGGACGACGTGGCATTCCCGCGTGTGCTTTTCCCGCGTCGAGAGCTCGGGCCGCTCGCCCGCGCGCACCCGCCGCATCGCCTCGGCCGAGGGAATGGTGTACTGGACCCCGGCGCGCACGCCCGGCACCCGGCGCAAGGCGTCCGAGTGGCCCTGGCTCAGGCCCTTGCCCCAGAAGGTATGGGTCGAGCCCCGCGGCAGGATGGATTCGGCGAGGAGGCGGTTGACGGAAAACAGGCCCGGGTCCCAGCCGATGGAGATCATGGCGAGCGTGCCGGCCGCGCGCGCGGCCTGGTCCATGGCCGCGAAATACCCGGGGATGCGCGCATGCGTGTCGAAGCTGTCGACCGTGGTGAACATCGAGGCCATCCGCGGCCCCTGCTCGGGCAGGTCCTGGCGCGAGCCGCCGCACAGCAGCATCACGTCGATGCGGTCGCGCCACTGCGCGGCCTCGTCCAGGGCGATCACCGGCACGCCGGGATCCACGCAGGCCACGCCCGCCGGATCGCGCCGCGTGAACACCGCGGCGAGCCGCAGGTCCTGCGTGAGCGCGATGGCCTGCTCGGCCCCGCGCCCCAGGTTTCCGTAACCGACGATACCTACCCTGATCCTGTCGCTCATCGCATCCCCTCATCCGTTCGGACGATTCCAGCCCGCTATTGTAGCGGCGGGATCGGCAGCGGCGGGATCGCCGGATGGGAGCGCGCGGATGGCGCGGCGGGATGGCGGGGACGGGCAGGCGCGGCGGGATGGCGGGAAGGAGCAGGGGCGGGCCGCCCCCGGGGACGGCCCGTACCCGGCCCGTGTCAGGCGACGGCCTTGACGTCGCAGCCCTCGTCGGCCACCGAACTGCGGATCAGGTGGTCGAAGGCGGCCAGGGCCGCTTTCGCCCCCTCGCCGGCGGCGATGATGATCTGCTTGTACGGCACCGTGGTGGCGTCGCCGGCCGCGAACACCCCGGGCACCGAGGTCTGGCCGCGCGCGTCGACGATGATCTCGCCGTGCGGGGTGAGATCCACCACGCCCTTGAGCCATTCGGTGTTGGGCACCAGGCCGATCTGCACGAACACGCCGTCGAGGTCGACGCGATGCTCGGCGCCGGAGGCGCGGTCCTTGTACGTCAGGCCCACCACGCGCTTGCCGTCGCCATGGATCTCGGTGGTCTGCGCCGAGGTCAGGATCGTGACGTTGGGCAGGCTGCGCAGCTTGCGCTGCAGCACCTCGTCGGCCCGCAGCGCGTCGGCGAACTCGACCAGGGTCACGTGGGCCACCAGCCCCGCGAGGTCGATCGCCGCCTCGACGCCCGAGTTCCCGCCGCCGATGACCGCCACGTGCTTGCCCTTGAACAGGGGCCCGTCACAGTGCGGGCAGTAGGCCACGCCGCGGTTGCGGTACTCGCGCTCGCCGGGCACGTTGATCTCGCGCCAGCGCGCGCCGATCGAGAGCACGACGGTCTTGGCCTTGAGCGTCGCGCCGCTCGCCAGCTCGACCTGGATCGACTTGCCCGGCACGAGCTTGCTGGCGCGTTGCAGGTTCATGATGTCGACCTCGTAGGCCTTGACGTGCTGCTCCAGCGCCACGCCGAACTTGGGCCCCTCGGTCTCGAGCACCGAGATGTAGTTCTCGATCGCCATGGTGTCGAGCACCTGGCCGCCGAAACGCTCGGCCACCACGCCGGTGCGGATGCCCTTGCGGGCCGCGTACACGGCCGCCGCGGCGCCCGCCGGGCCGCCGCCGACCACCAGCACGTCGAATTCCTCGCGCGCGTTCAGGGCCTCGACCTTGGCCGCGTCGTCGCCGACGTCCAGCTTGGCCAGCAGTTCCTCGACCCCGGCGCGGCCCTGGTGGAACAGCTCGCCGTTCAGGAAGACGGCGGGCACGGACAGGATCTCGCGGGCCTGCACCTCGTCCTGGAAGAAGGCGCCGTCGATCGCCACGTGGCGGATGCCGGGATTGATCACGGACATCGCGTTCAGGGCCTGGACCACGTCCGGGCAATTCTGGCAGGACAGCGAAAAATAGGTCTCGAACACATGGGTGCCGCGCAGGGCGCGGATCTGTTCGGCGACCGCGTCGTCGAGCTTGGGCGGGTGGCCGCCGACTTGCAGCAGCGCCAGCACCAGCGACGTGAATTCATGGCCCAGGGGGATTCCGGCGAAGGACACCGAGACGTCGGTGCCCGCGCGGGCGATCGCGAACGACGGCACGCGGCCCGCGCCCGAATCGCCCTCGACCAGTGTGATCTTGTCGGACAGGCTGGCGATGTCTTCGAGGAAGGCGCGCAGTTCCCGAGACTTGGCGCCGTCATCCAGCGAGGCGCGCAGTTCGACGGGCAGCGTCACCCGTTCGAGATAGGTTCCCAATTGACCTTTGAGGCTGGCATCCAGCATTGTCATCACCTTTTACTTGGACGAACATCCCCCGACCGCCTGGTCCGTCGAATCGGGGGAAGGGTTGCCCGCCGCTGGAAGGCGGCGGGCATGAGGGCCGGGCGGCCCCGGGATCAGATCTTGCCGACCAGGTCCAGCGAGGGGGTCAGGGTCTTGGCGCCTTCCTCCCACTTGGCCGGGCAGACCTCGCCCGGGTGCGCGGCCACGTACTGGGCGGCCTTGACCTTGCGCAGCAGCTCGGACGCATCCCGGCCGATGCCGTTGTCGTGGATCTCCAGCACCTTGATCTCGCCCTGGGGGTTGATCACGAAGGTGCCGCGCAGCGACACGCCTTCCTCCTCGATGAGGACCTCGAAGTTGCGCGCCAGCACGTGGGTCGGGTCGCCGATCATCGGGTAGTCGACCTTCTTGATGGCCTCGGAGGTGTCGTGCCAGGCCTTGTGGGCGAAATGGGTGTCGGTCGACACGCTGTAGACCTCGACGCCCAGCTTCTTGAATTCGGCGTAGTGATCAGCCAGGTCCTCGAGCTCGGTGGGGCACACGAAGGTGAAGTCGGCGGGATAGAACACGAACACGGACCACTTGCCCGCGACGGACGCATCGCTCACCTCGACGAACTTGCCGTTGTGGTAGGCAGTGGCCTTGAAGGGCTTGATTTTGGTGTTGATCAGAGACATTGCTACTCCTTGTTCAGTGGTTGGCCGATTTGGCAACAGGACTAGTGTAGGCCCCCGTACTATATAAGTAAAATTGATTGTTTTTATCGACACGATCGACAATGACTATCGATCGGCACGGATTGGCAGATTTGCAACAATATGTGCAATATGCATATTACGAGATGATTCTTTTCCACGGCCGCGCGCTATGATCCACCGGCGAAACCATAAAAAAAACGCGTAATCCATTGTCGCACAGTGTTATTTAAAACCTCAAGCATCCCGTAAAGCATGTGGAGAGCGCTATGCGCAAGAACCTGCCGGCCACACAACGCGAATATGATTTTCCGGAACATGAAACGCTCCTGTCGGCCACCGACACCAAGGGCCGCATCACGTATGCGAATGCCGCATTCGTCCAGGTCAGCGGATTCGACTACCAGGAACTCCTCGGCAAAGCGCACAACATCGTGCGCCATCCGGACGTCCCCCCCGACGCCTACCAGGACCTCTGGGACACGCTGCGCGAGGGCCGCGCCTGGACGGCGGTGATCAAGAACCGCCGCAAGAACGGCGACCACTATTGGGTACGGGCCAATGCGGCGCCAATCTTTCAGGACGACGAGCTGCGCGGCTACGTCTCGGTGCGCACCAAGCCCAGCAGGGCGGAAATCGAGGCGGCCGAGCGCACCTTCCAGGCCTTCGCGTCGGGCCGCCCGCGCAAGAGATTCCACCGAGGCCTGCTGATGGACACCGGCTTGCTGCGCTGGCGCAACCTGCCCAAGCGCATGACCGTCCGCGGCGCCCTCGGCATCGGCATGGGGGCCCTGGCCGCCGTCTGGATCGCGATCATCGGCTCGCTCGCGGCCTTCGGCCAGCTCGATCCCTCGCTCGCCGGACCCACCGGCCTCGCCGGCCTGCTCGCCGTGGCGCTGGCGGGGTGGGGCATCGACCGGTGGATCCTCCGCCCGCTGCGCATGGTGCAGCGCCAGGCCGCGCAGGCCGCCTCGGGCCAGCCCGTCGACGACTGGCGGCTGGTGCGCCAGGACGAGATCGCATCGATCCAGCGCGCGATCACGCAATCCAGCCTGAACCTGCGCTCGTTCATCGACGACGTCCACGCCCAGCTCGGCGGCCTGCGCAACGCATCCTCCGAGATCGCCCAAGGCAGCCAGCACCTCAGCAATCAGAGCGAGGCGGCCGCCAACAACCTCGTCAGCACGTCGGGCGCGGTGCGCGACATGTCGTCCACCGTGCAGAACAACGCCGACTCGGCCCGCGACGCCACCACGCTGGCCGAGGCCTCCAGCCAGACGGCCACGCAAGCCGCCGAGATCGTCGACAAGGCCGTGCGCAAGATGCAGGAAATGGACGCCGCCAGCCACAAGATCGGCGAGATCGTCGGCCTGATCGACAGCATCGCCTTCCAGACCAACATCCTGGCGCTGAACGCCTCGGTGGAGGCCGCGCGCGCCGGCGAGCAGGGCCGCGGCTTTGCCGTGGTGGCCTCCGAGGTGCGGGCGCTCGCCCAGCGCAGCGCCACGTCCGCGCGCGAGATCGCCTCGCTGATCAAGGACGTGGTCAACATCGCCCAGAGCGGCGCGTCCCACGCCAACGAGGCGGCCGAGGCCATGTCCACCATCCTCGGCCAGAGCGAGCAGGTGCGCGCCCTGATCAAGCAGATCAGCGAGGCCAGCCTCGAGCAGTCCGAGGGCATCTCGCGCATCGCGCATGCCTTCAGCCTGCTCAACGACCTGACCCAGAGCAACGCCGCCATGGCCGAGGAGTCCGCTCAGGCGGTGTCCTCCATGGACGACCAGACGCGCAACCTCGCCCAGGCCGCGCTGGTCTTCCGGCGCGAGAACGCGCTCAGGCTGGCATCGTAGCGCCGCGCCGCAGGCGCCGGAACGCGGCGGGGGTCTCGCCCTCGTTCCGGCTGAAGAACCGGGTGAAGTACGCCGGGTCGTCGAAGCCGAGGTCGTAGCCGACCTCGGCTATCGTTTTCTCGGTATAGAGCAGATTGCGCTTGGCCTCGAGCAGGACGCGGCCGTGCACGACCTGCCCGGGGGTGCGGCCGACCAGGCCCAGGCACAGCCGCCGCAGGCTGCGTTCGGTCATCGCCAGCGCGTCGGCATAGTCGGCCACGCTCCAGCGCTCGCGGAAGTGTGCCTCGACCAGTTCCTTGAACCGCCGGTACAGGGCCTGCCCGGCGGCGCCCGCGGACGGGTCCGCCTCGTGCAGGCTCAGGTGCCGCAGCCTCGCCACCTCCGCGAACAGCATCAGGATGTTGCCCGAGATCGCCGTGCCGCGGCAGACGCGATCATGGATGTACTCGTCCAGGATCGTCCCGAAAAGCCCCCGCAGCCGGTCGATGCTGCCCGGATCGACGGCGCCGGTGATGGTGAGCAGTTGCGCCAGCGACGCGCCGATCTCGGGGTCTCCCGACTGCCGCGCCAGGTCGGCGACGAAGCTCTCGGCGATCGTCAGGATCAGGCCCTCGGTGCCCGGCCGCCACTGGAAGCCGTGCACGATCGGCGGCGGGATGCTGATCAGCACCGGCGAGCGCAGCGCGAGCCTGCGCTCGTCGAGCATCACCGTCCCCCCGCCGTCGTCCACCCAGATGAGCTGGTACAGGTCATGGTGCCGGTGCGGCCGGATGTTCCAGTCGTAGACCCGGTTGCGAGACTCGAGCGACTCCAGGTGCAGGAAGCGCAGCTCGGCCGCCGTGTCGATCTGGCCGTAGAGGGAGTACAGCGGTATCGAGGAATCCATGTCCGAAAAACACCATCATCGGTCCCGTTCGTCCATTCGCATCCGGCCGCCAGGACTCCATCATGGGCACCTAATAGTTGATGGTTAAAGCTTAAGGTCTCAGGACGGACGAGCACAAGCCATCACGCAACCGGAGCACCGCATGCCGCAACTCGACCGCAACCGCCCCATCCCGGACACCATCGTCTTCGACCTGAACGAATCGCGCAAAGGCTACCGCATCAACAAGATGTGCGATTCGCTGACCTCCGATGAAAACCGCCGCGCCTACAAGGAAGACGAGGAAGCCTACCTGTCGCGCCACGGCCTGAGCGAGGAGGAAAAGCGCCTGGTGCGCGCCCGCGACTGGGCCGGGCTCAATGCGGCGGGCGGCAACATCTATTATCTGCTGAAGCTCGGCTTCGTGGTGGGCCACGGCCTCTACCGCATGGGCGCGCAGATGCGCGGCGAGCCCTTCGAGGCCTTCCTCGCGTCGCGCAACGCCAAGGGGGCTCGCTGATCATGGCCAGGATCATCGCCGGCATCGGCACCTCGCACGTTCCCTCGATCGGCGGCGCCTACGACCGCGGCGCCCAGGACGAGCCCGACTGGAAACCGCTGTTCGACGCCTACGTGCCCGTGCGCGAATGGCTGGCGCGGCTCAGGCCCGACGTGGCCATCGTGGTCTACAACGACCACGGCGCGGATTTCTTCTTCGACAAGTATCCGACCTTCGCCCTCGGCTGCGCCGACCAGTACGCGATCGCGGACGAGGGGATGGGCGTGCGCCCGCTGCCGCGCATCAAGGGGGATTTCGAATTCTCGCGCCGCCTGTGCGAATCCCTGGTCTACGACGAATTCGACCTGACCATGTGCCAGGAGATGTCCGTCGAGCATGGATTCCTGGTCCCCATGCACCTGTGCTTCGACCACGCGCCCGACTGGAGCGTGGCGGCCGTGCCGCTGGCGGTCAACGTCCTGCTGCATCCGCTGCCCACGGCGCAGCGCTGCTTCAGGCTGGGCCAGGCGATCCGCCGGGCCGTGGAGGCCGATCCGCGCGACCTGCGGGTCGTCATCCTGGGCACCGGCGGCATGTCGCACCAGTTGCAGGGCAAGCGCTTCGGCGCCATGAACCGCGAGTTCGACCACGATTTCCTCGAGCGCATCGAGCGCGATCCCGCAAGCCTCGCGCGCATGACCCACCAAGAGCTCATGGAGCAGGCGGGCGCCGAGGGCATCGAGCTGATCATGTGGCTGGTGATGCGCGGCGCGATCTCGGACGGGGCCAGGCGCGTGCACCGGCACTACTACGGCCCCATGACCACGGGCATGGGTCTGATCACCTTCGAAGAACCCTGAACACCACGCATGGAGACACCACAGATGGAAACCCGCCGCACCCAGGTCGTCATCATCGGCGCCGGGCCCTCCGGCCTGCTGCTGGGGCAGTTGCTGCACAGGCACGGCATCGATCACCTCATCCTGGAGAACCGCAGCGCCGACTACGTCCTCGGCCGCATCCGCGCCGGCGTGCTGGAGCAGCCCACGATCGAGGCGCTGCGCGAGGCCGGCGTGGGCGACCGCCCCGAGCGCGACGGCCTGCGCATGAACGGCTTCGATTTCCGCTGGGACGAGCAGCGCTGCCGGATCGATTTCGGCCTGGCCGGCAAGCACGCCACGGTCTATGGCCAGACCCGCATCACCCGCGACCTGATGCAGGCGCGCGAGGCCTGCGGGGGCATCACGCTCTACGAGGTCGAGGACGTGCGGCCGCACGACTTCGACGGCGAGCGGCCCTGGGTCTCCTGCCGAAAGGACGGGCGCGAGCTGCGCATCGACTGCGACTTCATCGCGGGCTGCGACGGCTTCCACGGGATCTCGCGGCAATCGATCCCCGCCGCCGCGCTGCGCGAATACGAGCTGGCCTTTCCTTTCGGGTGGCTCGGCCTGCTGGCCGACGTGCCGCCCGTCTCGGAGGAGGTCGCCTGGATCAACCATCCCGACGGCTTCCTGATGTGCAGCCTGCGGTCCAGGACCCGCAGCCGCTACTACCTGCAGGTGCCGCAGGGCGAGGACATCCGCCAATGGAGCGCGGAGCGCTTCTGGGCCGAGTTCCGGCGCCGCCTGCCCACCGACCTAGCCGAGCGGCTCACGACGGGGCCCGCGCTCGAGATGAGCATCGCGCCGCTGCGCAGCTACGTCTGCGCCACGATGCGCGCCGGCCGGCTGTTCCTGGTGGGCGATGCGGCGCACATCGTGCCGCCCACCGGCGCCAAGGGCCTGAACATGGCCATCGCCGACGCCAAGGAGCTGGCCGACGGCTTGCGGCAGTACTACCTGGACCGGGACCCCGCCGGCATCGACCAGTATTGCGCCCGCGCCCTGGACCGGATCTGGAAGGCGGTGCGCTTTTCCTGGTGGATGACCAACCTGCTGCACAAGGTCACCGGCACCCCGTTCGAGCGCCAGATGCAGCTCGCGGAGTTCGAATACACGCGGCATTCCATCGCGGCGCAGACCGCGATCGCCGAGAACTTCTGCGGCCTGGGCTGAGCCCCCGCCGGCCGCCCGCGCATCCACCCCATCACCTCAGGAGGAAGACATGATACGACTGAAGACCCTCGCCCTGGCCGCCCTGCTCGCCGCCGCCACGGGCGCACACGCCCAGGACTTGAAGATCGGCATGGTGCTGCCGCTGTCCGGGCCCTTCGCGGCCCACGGGCAGCAGATCGAGAACAGCGTGCGCCTTTACATGGAGAAGCACGGCGACACCGTCGCGGGCCGCAAGATCCAGGTCATCATCAAGGACGACACCGGCATCGCGCCGGCGGTCAGCAAGCGCCAGGCGCAGGAACTGCTGATCAAGGACAAGGTGGACCTGCTGGCGGGCTTCGGCATGACGCCCTCGGCCTTCGCGGTCGCGCCGCTGGCCACCGAGACCAGGACCCCCATGGTCGTCATGAACGCGGCCACCTCGTCGATCACCACCAAGTCCGACTACATCGTGCGCACCTCGATGACGCTCGCCCAGGTGACCACGCCGATCGCGACCTGGGCGCTGAAGAACGGCATCGAGACGGTCTACACGGTGGTCGCGGACTACGGCCCGGGCCATGACGCCGAGGCGCAGTT